>Ga0315324_10000602_pt1 | contig 12382 bp, 10 predicted proteins | sample M150021515metaG_FD_203919 | JGI IMG/M metagenome (GOLD analysis project Ga0315324, IMG submission 203919) | Ammonia-oxidizing marine archaeal communities from Monterey Bay, California, United States - M1 500m 21515 | ecosystem: Environmental > Aquatic > Marine > Intertidal zone | place: USA...
CGGCTACTGTGATGACAAGTTCCGCAGCGTGCTGGAGACCTTCATTGCCAATTTTGAAGATCGCGAAGAGCAAGGAGCGTCCGTTTGTTTCAATGTTGAAGGGGAGACTGTGGTTAACCTCTGGGGTGGTCGAATGCACCCCCGGCAGGAGTCAGAGTGGCTGGAAGACACCATGAGTGTTGTGCATTCGGTGACCAAGGCGGCTGTTTCAATTTGTGCGCATATACTTATCTGTGAAGGAAAACTCGATTTGCGGGCAAGGGTCGTAGACTACTGGCCTGAATTTGGCCAGCAGGGCAAGGAAGATGTGACCGTTGCCATGATGCTCAATCATTCAGCGGGTCTCGCTGCCATTCGCACGCCGATTAAGGAAGGCGGCTTTCTGGACTGGGACTACATGGTGCAGCGGTTGGCGGAAGAAGCGCCATTCTGGAAGCCGGGGACTCGGAATGGTTATCATATGTCGACGTTTGGTTGGACTGTTGGAGAGCTTGTTAGGCGCGCCTCTGGTCTTTCGTTGGGAGACTATTTTCGAGCGCGTGTTGCGGAGCCTTTGGGGCTGGATTTTTACATTGGCCTGCCTGAGTCAGAACATCACCGCGTATCAAGAATGATGCGCTGGGCACCGAAAAAAGGCGATCCGGTTTCACCGTACACCGTTGCGCTGCTGCAAAGTAAAGAGTCGTTGCAATACATTGCGCTACTCAACAACGGGAAATTTAGGACTGACGCCCCGGAAAGCTATCTCTGCCAGTACGGCGCAGGTGGAGGCATTGCCAATGGGAAGGGAATTGCGGGAATGTTCAATCCCTTTGCCAATGGCGGCGAAGGCTTTGTTGACAAGGTTGGCCTTGAGCGTATGCAGGCTGCCTCTGTGGCTACCAATGAAGATGTGACGCTCGTGTCACCGACGAAATTTAGCCTGGGTTTCATGCTCAGCATGGATAATCGACATCGCGAAGTTGGTGCGCTCGAAACCATTATCATGGGCAAGCACGCATTTGGACACGCTGGCGCGGGTGGTAGCGTCGGCTTTGCCGATACTGAATGTCATCTTGGTTTTGGATACAGCATGAACAAGATGGGTGCGGGGATTTTGCTGAATGAAAGAGGGCAATCCCTGGTCGATGAAACCTATCGCTGTCTTGGTTACAGCACTAACGAACCAGGTTATTGGGTCAGGTAACGACCCTTGGAACTGGTCAGAGTTCCAGCCCACGAATCGGTAATCCGGCGGCTTCATAACAGCGATCAATCACTGTCATCTGGGCAACAGCATCGTTGCCGTCAGTCCAAAGAGGTTCGTCCTTTTCAACCGCCGCGATGAAGGCATCCAGCTGATAGGCATAGGTAGGCCTGCGATCAACGGTTTCGTGGCTTGTCTGTCCGCGCACGTTCAGGGTCAGAAGGTGACCCATTTGTGGTGCAATGACGTTGTCGACTCGCATTTCCCCCCTGCTTCCCCTGATCCTCACTTCTGCTTTGAATGATGCTGACGCCCGCATATCTGCTGATGTGGTGATGGCGATATTCCCGGCCTCCATTTTTGTTTCCAGTAACAGGTCAACCTGGGGTGGGCCAACTTCTGCTGTCGCCGAAACAACCGTCGGTTCGGTACCCGCCAAATGCCGAATCCATGAAATGGGATAGCAGCCTATATCCATCGTGACGCCCCCACCCAGGTGATAGTTCATACGGATGTTATCCGGGTCTGTTACCGGGATATGAAAGGCAGCATCAATGGACTCGATCATACCGAGTTTTCCACTATCGACGATATTTTTCATTCGCGCGAACAGGGGATGATAGCGATAGTGAAATGCATCCATCAAGACGAGGCGCTTGTCTTTAGCTACTTGATTCATCTCTCTCGCTTCTGCTGCGTTACAGGCAAGAGATTTCTCACAGAGGACATGCTTACCTGCATTCAAGGCGGCGATGGTCCAGCGATGATGGGCGGCAATATGAAGGGGGTTGTACAGAGCGTTTATCTTTCCATGGTGAACAACATCAGAATAGTTATCGCAGACGGTCCCTACGTGGTGCGCGGCTGCAAAGGTTTCAGCCTTGGCCCTGTCTCGAGCGGCCATAACAGAGATTCGTGCAAGGGGTTCATTCATGCATGGGTAGATAAGTGCTGCAGGAGTAATCTGGGCTGCGCCCAATATGCCGAATCGAATCATGTGTTTGTCTTCTGTTTACTAGAGAACTTAGGTCACTCGTCTATAGGTGCCTTGCGAACTGAGCGCGCTCGTGTAAGTTTACGCGATGTCTGAAAGTTATATTGAAGAATCAAGGCTTGCCCTCGCCGAGGCCTCGCTTGGGCCACTGCTCCCAACGGGGGCGTGGCATCCAACGTTACCGTCTGAGGTGAAGCCTCGTCAGATCGGTGATGAGCTCTGGTCAAGCGCGTTCGATAAGGATCAACTTGATGATCGGCCTCTCTACTGGCAACGACTCATTCTATCTCAATGTCTGCGGGAGCTCGGCGCTGAATCCTCGGATTTGTTGGAGTTTGAGCTGGCAAGCCGAGGCATGCTGGGCAATCAGTTTTCAAGTGGTGCAACCTATCGTGTGCTGGTGACGGGGTTCGACCCGTTTCATCTGGACGATCACATAGAACAGGGGAACCCGTCCGGCGTGGTCGCACTCCAACATCAACACAAACAGATCATGTTGGGCGCGGGAAGCGCTGAGATTCGCTCGATGATATTTCCGGTGCGTTATAAGGACTTTGATGAGTTTCTGGTTGAAAGAGTCCTTGAGACCTTCACTGATAAAGTGGACATGGTGATTACCGTCAGTATGGGTCGAACAGGCTTCGACCTGGAGCGATTCCCTGGTAGGAGGCGATCTGTATCGACACGGGATAATGTCGGCCAGGCAGGTGGTGGGTCTGCGGAGAAACCCTTTGTACCGCCACACCTTAAGGGGCCGGAATTTGTTGAATTTTCATTACCCGCGGATGAGATGAAGAAATGTGTGGGTGATTTCCCCGTTAACGACAACAGATTGGTCACAACGCTGGAGCAGGGAGAGATTGAAGCAGCGAGCCTGGCGGCGCTTGAGTCGAAAACCGCTGTCCTTGGAAGCGGGGGTGGATACCTGTCGAATGAGATTGGCTACAGGGTGATTCGGCACATTCGGGGGAAAGACCATGCTACACGCGCAGGGCATATTCACACCCCTCGGATGCAGGGTTATGATCGGGGCCTGGTTCAGAAAATAAGTGAACAGTGCGCTGGCTTGATTGAGGCGGCAATTCAGGTGCTTCCCTATTAGATAGAGCGGCGCGTATTTGAGTGCCCCCGAAAGCGTCTGGGGGGTTGACGCTGGACAATCCCCTGCCGACGACGAAGAACGGGATGTGCCGGAATCCGCTGCATTGTTGACGCGCGGTGAGTAGAAACAAAAACGCCCGAATTAATCGGGCGTTTCTGATAGAGACAGTTGAACAATTACTTCGGCCCTGGTGGACCGATAGGCACACCCGTCCCTCCGGCAAATTCTGGGCCGGCTTCGATACCGAGAAGAATTTTTCCAAGATCTTCATAAAGGGGGTGAGCTACCCATCTGTGCGTAGCGGCGCCATGAGAATCCCTGAGTTTTCTTTCTAGCGGACTGAATGTTCGCATGCCGGTTGTACCTGCAGTGTTGTGCAGCAGGTCGACGACTTTCATGCATTCGTTGGCTGCGTGGGTGCAGGCAAGTCGAGCATCCTGGGTAGTCTTTGCTCCTGGAAGGTCGGAGTTTCCGGTTAGTTCATCTTCGACCGCAGTCATGGTCTCCATTAACCATGCGCGGGATGCGCGGTAGGTCGCTTCGGCAACACCCATCCTGTACTGAGCAATGCCTCTGTTAGCAAGAGACGCAGAGGTCAACATGGGTATCTTGTTCTTGGCGATGTCAGCGAACACTTCCAGTGAGCCTTTCGCTACGCCTATCGCAATAGCGGCCTTGTTATAAGCCAGACGTAGCGCCGTCGGCATGCGATAAACGGGGTTAGGGTAATGTGCTGGTACTGACCAGAGATCTATACCGGCATATTTGGCGGGGACAACTGCGCCGTCGGCTTTTACGTCATCTGAACCTGAACCACGAAGACCTGCTACGTCCCAGGTGCGCACAATTTCGAACTGGTCTCTGGGGAGGAACCATAACTTGAAGACCGGGGCGCCGTTTGCATCGGTTTCCAACTCGTCACCCTTCATCAGGGGCGCGCCCATAAAGCAGAAATCGGCGTTATGACATCCCGATATAAAGGTGGTCTGGCCCCAGACTTTAACACTACCATCAGCCTGACGTTCGGCGCGGGGCGGTGTGCTGCCTGGCCCACCGCCACCACACATGATAACGCGAGGGTTATCGAGGTAAATCTCCTTGGCAAGCTCTGGATCCATACCACCAACTGCCATGGCGTTAATCTCGGAGCCGAGCATGACATTCCACGCTACCGATGCATCGATGGCAGCCATATGCTCCAGGATTTCTATCGTCTCCATTGAGCTTGCATTGTCACCGCCCATTTCAGCGGGCAGGGCGAAGCGGAAAAACCCTTCATCAACCAACTTGGTGACAATCCAGTCGGGAAGCTTTTTCAGTTCCTGTGCTTCATCGCCTGCTTTTAGTATCTCTTCGCGGAGGTCTTCAATTTTCTGTAGTCGTGCTGTGTGGACTTCTCTTGCCATTGATTGCCCCATTCCTTTTTCTGGTTGGCTACAGTGTAGGCAGAAGGGGGCTAAAAAGAAAAGCCTATCAGCTCATTGATAGAGTTGGATCAATCAATGGAATAAGTACGTATAGGAAATGTCTGAGCACTCGGGACTGGGACGCTCGAATGGCCATTCAGTTGGTGCCGAGCACGCCGTATTGATACAAAGATCGGGGTTATGGATCGGTCTTTGTGCATTTCGCAGATCGAAATGGCATTATTCGCCCTCGATTTAGTATGCGGATTTACTGCAGGAGAAAAACATGGATTTGAAAGGCAAAACTATTGTCATTACTGGCGGCGGGCAGGGTCTAGGTCGTGCAATGGCCATCGTAATGGCTAAAGAAGGTGCCAATCTGGCCCTCATCGATCTGAACGACGAACCGCTGGCTGAAGCAGTTCAATTGTGTAAAGACGCAGGCGGCGATGCAAAGTCATATAAGGCCAATGTCGCCAAAGAAGATGATGTGATCGCGGCATTTGACGCTATAGAAGCCGACTTTGGTGAGGTTCATGGATTAGTCAATAATGCCGGTATCCTGCGGGATGGCCTGATGATCAAGTTTAAGGATGGCAAGATCGAAAAACGGATGTCGCTCGCGGAATGGCAGGCTGTCATCGATGTAAACCTGACTGGTGTATTTCTCTGTGGGCGTGAAGCTGCCTCCAGGATGATTGAGAAAAGCGTCGCCGGGTGCATTATCAATATATCCAGCATCAGCAGGGCTGGGAATATGGGTCAGACTAACTACTCAGCGGCGAAAGCAGGCGTGGCTGCGATGGCGACCGTCTGGGCCAAGGAACTGGCTCGCTATGGTATTCGGGCGGCGGCTATCGCGCCCGGCTTCATCGCAACGGAAATGGTTGCCAGCATGAAACCGGAAGCGCTGGAGAAGATGGCCGCGGGTATTCCGCTTAAACGCCTTGGCCAGCCGGAAGAGGTCGCTCATACTGCTAAGTACATTTTCGAGAATGACTATGTGAGTGGTCGGGTTATTGAACTGGATGCCGGATTGCGTTTGTAGCGCACACAGCAACTTCCATGAGAGACCGGGGGATCGTGAGGACGAGATTTCTCTGTTACGTGGCTGCGCCACTTCAGCCGAAATGACGGTAATGAGGCAGGCGGCGAAATTATGACTTTGCGGTTAGCAACCTGTCTAGGAAATCTGTCACAAACATACCTGCCATCATGGCCACGCCAAAGTAGAGAATATCGATATTCATGTAAGCAAGCGACGCAATGGCAGGCCCGGGACAAAGTCCAACAAGCCCCCAACCAATTCCGAACAATGCGGCGCCGCTAATTAGCCGACCATCAATATCAGTTCTCGTGGGTAGCCGAAATACATCTGCAAAAAGAGGCGCCTTAATCTTCTCCAGACCAAACTGAAAGAATGGCAGGCTAACCAGTATTCCGCCGACCATCACAATGGCGAGCGTCGGATTCCAGTCACCGAACAGGTCAAGAAAGCCAATGACATTGGCTATATCTGTCATGCCGGACAGTGCAAGCCCGAACCCAAATAGCATGCCGCATAAAAGTGCCATCAATAGTTTCATGCGACACCCCCATGCAGACGGAGGTAGACGGTAATGAAACCCAGCAACATAAAAGTGCAGGTTGCAATGATGGACCGGACTGATAACCGGCCTATCCCGCAAATACCGTGACCACTGGTGCAACCGCTCCCCAGTTTGGTGCCAACGCCGACAATGAACCCGCCGGCAAGCATGAGTGGCATGGGTACTTCGAATACGGGAATCGGGCGACCCGAAGTAAAGTGAAACAGGAAAGCGCCCAGAATCAGCCCGGCAACGAACAAGATCGACCAGAAGTTTTCGACAGGGTTTTTGGCGGCTGAAAAGACAATGCCACTGATCCCGCCGATCCTGCCGAGCGTGACCATCAGGAAAATTGCGGCTAATCCGATGCAGATACCACCTGCCAGTGCCATGAGAAAGGTATCAGGCATTGTTACTCTCCGTACGCGCTGTTTTTGAAGCGAAGCATCTTACCGGACCCGGCGTGTCGATGCCGACCATCCTGAAGGCCAATATTCCCATTGATGACGACCAGTGATATGCCTGCAGGCTCTGTCTTGGGCTCGTCGTAAGTAGCCAGGTCCTGCACGGTAGCCGCATCAAACAACACCAGGTCTGCCCAGTAACCTTCTTTTACCTGACCGCGACTCTCGATGCCAAATACCTGTGCCGATAGTGAAGTCATCCGTCTTATTGCCTCAGGTAGCGATAATACTCCGTCTTCACGTACGTACTTTGCCAGGATACGTGGAAAGGTCCCAAATAACCTGGGATGCGGTTTACCTTTCAGGTCCGGAATACCATCGGATCCGATCATCATGTCCTTATGGGCAAGGTTAGTAGCGATATCCTGCTCATCGATAATGAACTGGATGCAGATGGTACGGTCTCCCTTCGGGGCTGTGAGAATAGTGAGCGTCAGATCGCAGATATCTACCTGCTGCTGAGCGGCAATGTCTTTTAGCATTCTGCCTTCGTATTCACGGAAAGCCGGGCAACTGGCAATACGAATCACCTCGGCGAGCTCGCGGCTGATGTTATCGAGATTAAAGTACTCGATCATTCTTCCGCTACCGGCGGTGTACGGGTATACATCCAGGGTGACGGGTTGTCCTGCCGCCAGGGCTGCGTCAATTTTCGCGAGTGAATTACCGATCTTACCCCAGTTCGCCGGGCCTGCTGATTTGTGATGGGAGATATGCAGGTGAACATCAGATTCACGACCTATTCGAAGTGCTTCATCAACCGCTTCAATTAAGTGATCTCCTTCGTTCCGCATATGGGTGGTGTAGAGCGCACCAAATTCGTTGGCTGCACTTGCCAGCGCGATGACTTCCTCGGTATCGCTCCAGCGGCCGGGTCGATAAATCAGTCCTGTGGAGAAACCGCAGGCACCTTGTTCGAGTGCCTTGCTGACATGGGATTTCATGTTGCCTAGTTCGCTGGCATTGGGTGCGCGCTTTGCCATGCCCATCACCAGTGTTCGGACGGTGTTATGCCCGACCAGCATCATGTTGTTGATACCAGGGTTTTTATCAAGCGCCGCCTCGAAGTATCCTTCCAGGTCGGTGAATGAGCCTTCAAGGCCGGCGAGTATTCCGCCACTCGCGCGGCTCGGGTCAACTGACGGGTCGATTGGCACCGCACTGAAGCCGCAGTTACCGGCGACCACCGTAGTGACCCCCTGTGCCAACTTAAACTCCATACCCGGATGACGAAAGAAGGCGCCATCGTCATGGGAGTGTGTGTCGATAAAACCGGGGGCCAGATACTGGCCCTTCCCATCAACTTCCTCCTTACCCGGTCCGGCGCTGCCGACTTCTGTAATCCGTCCATCTTGGATGCCGACGTCGCCGGCGCAGGCTTGTCCGCCGAGCCCATCAAGAATTTGGACGTTTCTGATCGTAATGTCATTCATAGGTGTGCTCTTAGCGCTAGCGGTAGTGTTCAGGCTTTGTTCGTAGCCATTCGCCAATCATCTCTCCAATCATGATGCAGGTAAGATTGGTGTTTGCCCTTGGCACAAACGGCATGATGGAAGCATCAGCCACCACCAGGTTATCAAACCGGTGAGCGCGGCCGTACTGGTCGACCACGGACATCGGGTCTTTCACGTCACCCATTTTTACCGTGCCGCACGGATGATATCCGCTCGCAGAGAATCGGCGGCAGAGTTTCGACAGTGATTCATCATCGGTACCCCGTGCGGGGTCGGGGAACGTAATTGATTTAATCATCTCCTTAAGTGCACCTTTGCTGGTGAACCTGAGAGTATCTTTCATGCAGGCTACCAGCCTCCGGGTGTCGCGATCGTCCTCACAAAATCGGTTGTCAACGATTGGCGCATCAAATGGATCGGCGGAGCGCAGCCGTAACTCGCCGCGGCCATACTGGTATTCGAGCACAGCGGCGATGCTAAAGAGCGCCGGCCCTCCAGGACGACCTGCAAAGCTGATTTGTTCTATCTGCAGGTCGTTTCGTTTGTCTGAGCCTTCAGCGGTATAACGTAATATGGTCTGGATGATGGGCTGGTCGTGATTGATTATGGAAGGGTCATTCACTTCGCATACGACACTAAGAGCGGGATGATCGCAAAGGTTCTGTCCAACCCCCGGCTCGTCGCCGACAAGGTCAATATTAAATGACTCAAGTGATGCTCTCGGGCCGATGCCGGAATGCATCAGAATCTTTGGTGACATGAGTGCGCCTGCTGAAAGTACAACCAGGCTCGCGTTAAGCGTTTCAGTCGAACCGTCGGCGTTTTGTACCTCAACCCCGGTTGCCTTGCTGCCATCAAACAGGATGCGCGTGACCGTGGTATTTGCGCGGATGGACAGGTTAGGGCGAATGCGAGCTGGTGCAAGGTAACCCACAGCGGTCGATACCCGAAGGCGACCTAGCTTATTCATGGGGTGGGGACCGGCGCCATCATCATCAGGATCGTTGGCATCTGCGCAGTATTTGTAGCCGAGCCTATCAGCACTATCCAGAAATGCCTGGTGTTGCGGTTCCAGTTCTTCTTTGGGGTATCGGCGAATTGAGATGGGCCCGGCGTCACCGTGGTAGGACTCGGTGCCGTAATCCAGGTCGCGTTCCAGCCTGTTGAAGGCGGGTAATACTTTCTTCCATTGCCAGGCGGGGCAACCGAGCTCGGCCCATTCGTCATAATCTTCCGGTATGCCCCTTAGTGCGATAGTGGTATTCACAGCGCTGGAACCACCAATAACACGGCCGCGGGGGAAATTGACTTCGCGTCCCCGGGTGGGTTCGTAGTTGAGCCCCCAATCGTGGTTGGTATAGGAATTGTTGTGAGAGTTAATCAGGTCGAAGGGCGTGTCGCTGAGGTCCGGATAATCTGGCCCGGCTTCAACTAACAAAACTGTCCGGTTAGGGTCTTCTGACACGCGGCTAGCGATAACAGCCCCTGCGCTGCCCGACCCGATGATAAGTACGTCATGCATGACACCATTGTGGCAGTAAACGGCATGCAAAAAAAAGGGTAGTTGGTCACTACCCTTAAATTCGGAAGAGAAGGCTCTCTACCCTTAACCACTCACTTGAATCAAAATCTAGAACTGACTCATCGTGTTGTCTTTACCACCGGCAAGGAGCGCGTTCTCACCCGCAAAGTATTCCTTATGGTGGTCACCCATGGTCGTACCAGCCATTTCCTGGTGCTTGACCACGTTCATCTGGCGACGGATTTCTGTGCGCTGTACACCCTTCACGTAGGCAAGCATCGCTTCATCACCGAAGTAGCCCTCAGACAGCGTATCCACACCCAGCGCTGTCTCATGGTAAGTTGGCAGCGTGATCAGATGATGGAAAATACCCGCGTCACGAGCCGCATCTGCCTGGAAAGACTGGATCAATCGATCTGCTTCTTGTGCCAGCTCGGTATCATCCAGGCTCTCCGCCATCAGGCCCTGGCCATCTGTTGGGTAAGCTGAAACGTCTTTGCCCTTTGCCGTCCACTCTTCCAGAACCTGTTCGCGGAACTTCATCGTCCAGTTGAAAGAAGGAGAGTTGTTGTAAACCAGCTTGGCATCAGGGATTGTTTCACGAACCTTGTTTACCATCTCTGCGATTTGGGCGACGTTCGGTTTCTCGGTTTCGATCCAGAGAAGGTCAGCGCCATGACGCAGGCTGGTGATACAGTCGAGAACGACACGATCAACACCAGTGCCCTCACGGAAAGCATACAGCCCGTTATCCAGTCTCACTGGTTTCACCAGGTTGCCGCCCTGGTGGATGGTGATGTCATTTTCTAGCAGTTCGCTGATGTCCTGAACAGGCTTTGTTTCAAGGAAGCTGTTGTACTGTGCGGCGAGGTCGCCTGGCTCTTTAGAGACAGGTACCATCTGGGTCAGGCCTGCACCAAGAGAGTCAGTACGGGCAACGATAATACCGTTGTCGATACCGAGCTCCAGGAAGGCGTAACGAACCGCGTTGATCTTGGCCAGGAATACTTCGTGTGGAACCGTCACCTTGCCGGCCTGGTGGCCACACTGTTTCACTTCAGAGACCTGGTTTTCGATCTGGATAGCACAGGCGCCCGCTTCAATCATCTGCTTGGCCAGCAGGTAGGTGGCTTCTTCGTTACCGAAACCGGCGTCGATATCCGCGATAATAGGCACCACATGTGTCTCAAACTCATCAATTTGTTTGAGCAGGGCTGTTACGTCACCGCCATTTTCGCGGGCGTCATCCAGGGCCGTAAATACGCGCTCCAGTTCTACCGCATCGGCCTGCTTCAGGAACGTGTAGATTTCTGAGATAAGGCTCGGTACAGCTGTCTTTTCGTGCATAGATTGGTCAGGAAGGGGACCAAACTTGGATCTTAGTGCAGCTACCATCCAGCCAGACAAGTAGACGTATTTCTTATCCAGCGTGCCGCGATGGCGCTTGATGGCAATCGCTTTCTGCTGGGCGACAAAACCATGCCAGCAACCCAGTGACTGGGTGTACTTTGAAGAGTCTGCATCGTATTCAGCCATGTCTTTTCGCATGATATTCGCTGTGTGTTGCGCGATATCAAGGCCGGTCTTGAAGCGATTTTGCAACTTCATTCGTACTGCGGACTCCGGGTTGATCCCGTTCCAGGCTTCACCCTGTGCCTCGCGTAGTCTTTCTACGGCTTCTATTTCCTTCAGGTAAGCAGGCATGTCCTGTCCTCGTTTGGTTATTTGAATAAGCAATGTATCAGCAGCAAGCAGGTCAAATAATGGAATAATTGGATAGTATTACATTCCAATTTTTCATCGATAAAACATGATTCAGCATTCTGCTCAAAAGTGCATACTAAGCATCATCAATCAGTATGTTGGAGTGGCGCTGTGCGTATTGAACAGATCAATATTGGGTCTCGTACGCTGCTGACGGTTAATGGCAGGAAACGCGAGACAGGTATCTTCAAGGAACTGTCTGAAGGGCCGATTGCTGTGTTCGAGCTGGGGTTGCGGGGCGATGCGATCTGTAATAGGAAAGACCATGGGGGCCCAGACCAGGCCGTTTACCTTTATAGCGTCGAGGACTACGCCTGGTGGGCAGAGGCGATGGGTCAGGACGTTCCTGCGGGAACATTTGGCGAGAACTTTACTACCTCCGAGCAGGATTTGTGTGGGATATGTGTTGGTGATGTTCTGTTTTCTGAATCGGTGACCCTTCAGGTAAGTGCGCCGCGCATTCCCTGCAGTACCCTTGCCTCACGGATGGGCGACAAGCAGTTCGCTAAAAAATTCATGAAGGCCGGACGATCTGGTGCCTACTGCAGGGTACTCGAGACGGGTGATGTGCAGGCAGGAGATGAATTTGCTCACAGGCCTTACGACGGTGACCGAATTCCATTACAGACATTCTTCAAAGATGCGCACAGCAAACTGAGTGCGGATCAACTCAGGCGATATCTTGCGGCGCCCATTGACGAGCGAACCCGGCGGGATTTCTCCAGGAAGATGGCTGCCAGCTCATGAAGTTAACCCATGATTTGAAATGGTACCTGGGCAGTACCGCCTTTTACCTGGTGCCGGGAGGGATCCAGACGGTGCTTTTTCCCTGGTTGATTGCCGTTTATCTGCAGGAGTCACCGATCAAGGTGGGGATCGCGCAGATGGCAGGACCCTTGCC
>Ga0315324_10000604_pt1 | contig 12352 bp, 8 predicted proteins | sample M150021515metaG_FD_203919 | JGI IMG/M metagenome (GOLD analysis project Ga0315324, IMG submission 203919) | Ammonia-oxidizing marine archaeal communities from Monterey Bay, California, United States - M1 500m 21515 | ecosystem: Environmental > Aquatic > Marine > Intertidal zone | place: USA...
CTCAATATGCTTTACTTGCGGGTAGAAGTGGTGGTCAAGGTATTATAGGTGGGACAGTTGCATCCAATACCTTGACGTTAGAATCTACATCTGACGTAACAAAAGGTACAATTGACCTTAAAGATCCCACAAGAGTTGATGATATTGATACTATTACAGGAACAACATTGCAATTGGGTAAGGCAACGGCGACTAAAGTGGAAATTGGTTCATCCGGAATAACAACTGAGATTATGGGAGATTTAACTGTATCAGGTACAACAACAACTATCAATACGACAGATTTATTAGTTGAAGATTGTACAATTGTTACATGTTCTGCAAATGTTAGTGATACTATGGATAGTGGTGTTATTACTAAATATAATGATGGTACTGATAAATATGCTGGTCTTGTGAGAGATGCCACGAATGGAGAATATTATTTAGCATCTGGTTTGACATCAGTACCAACAGCGGGTGACGATTATAGTTCTAGTGTTGCAAATTTAAATGTCGGTGATACTAATATTTCAGGTTCTGCAACTATAGACCCTAACAATGCTACTGGGGGTGCATTAACAATAACTAATACAACTACCCAAACTAGTGGCGATTTAGTATCAATTACAGGCGTTGCTGGTCAAACGGCGTTGAATGTTACAGGTAATACTAATATTTCCGGAGGTCTTTCAATGACAACAATAACAGGAACATTTAATCCACCAAAACTAACAACAACTCAGAGGGATGCTTTAACTCCGTCAGAAGGTTCTGTGATTTACAATGATACGACAGACCAATTAGAATTATACACAACGAGTTGGGAAAATGCCAGTGTTCAAATTAATGATACAACACCTTTAACAACGTCTGTTTATAGTAGTAGTAAAATTGTTACACTAACGGAAATTGACAGTGTAAATACAGCACAAAGAAACACGAAAACCGATAATGGCGTTGTTGTATATAACACGGATATAGACAGTTTAAGTTTCAGAATGAATTCTGGTATATGGAATACTGTAAAGGAAGAAGCAGTAGATGTAGATATACCGATTCTTACTTCTAATACAAGTTGGGGTGAGGTATCTGCTTCAAGTTCATATGTAGATTCTCCGATTGGAAATAACTATGGGGCTTGGGCGGTTTATAATCAAAATAACGCACAGGGATGGACGAGTTTTGCTGGTACTTATGATGGTACGACTGGTAATTTTACGGGGGCTGTCAGTCTTGGTGGTATTAGCGGTGAATGGAACAAAATATCGTTGCCCCGTTTGATGAAAGTGGGGAGTTATGAGATATGCCCGAGAATTAATATTGATGCTTACAGGGGAAGACCCCGCGATTGGGTAATAGTCTATTCTAACGATGGTGTTAATTGGAGTATAGCAGACCAACAAACAGATTACCCTGTATATACAACACCACAGACATTGACATTAGGTAACACGATTGAAGCGAGATACTTAGCAATAGTCGTTAGTAGAATATATGTTGCTGGTGGTGAAACTTATTCGTATCTTGGTTGTCTAAATTATTTTCCACCTCAAGTATCTAGTGCCCCGATTGATACAATAGAGTTTGGAGTTGAACAATCACTTATAACTTATACAAATACTCAATATGGAGAGACGAATATTTCTAATTATATAAAAAGTAAAAGGAAATATCCGGTAAATTCAACTGTAAATGTTAAACAATATACACATGGTTTTGGAACTACTCTCACAAATCATGCATATTCTGGAGGTGTATATTCTCCAACTCAAAATAGAATATATTTAGTTCCTCTTTATAATGGGCCTTCTGCCACTTGGCATTATATTGATTGTAATAATGGAAATGTTATAGAATACGCAAATGGTATAGGTGCCGGGGTAATAACCACCACACTCACATATTTCGGAGGTGTATATTCTCCAACTCAAAATAGAATATATTTAATTCCAAATGAGCAATCAAATGATGCCACTTGGCATTATATTGACTGTGATACTGGTAATGTTGTCGGATATACACATGGTTTTGGTACAACACTATTGAACCCCGCGTTTTATGGAGGTGTATACTCACCAACACAAAATAGAATATATTTAGTTCCATTTGCTACAGATTTTTCTAAACCATGGTATTATATTGACTGTAATACTGGAGATGTTATATCATATGCTTATACTAATGGAGGGGCTGCCACAATCAGTACAAATTTTCCATATGCTGGAGGTGTATATTCTCCAACTCAAAATAGAATATATTTAGTCCCGAGTTCGATTTCAGATGAGGCTGTTTGGCATTATATTGATTGTAATAATGGAAATGTTATAGAATATACACATGGTTTCGGAACAGCAATAACTAATTCAGCATATGTTGGAGGTGTATACTCTCCAACTCAAAATAGAATATATTTAGTTCCGAGTGGGATTTCAGATGAAGCTGTTTGGCATTATATTGATTGTGATAATGGTAATGTTATAGAATATACACATGGTTTCGGAACAGCAATAACTAATAATGCATATTTGGGTGGTGTATATTCTCCAACTCAAAATAGAATATATTTAATTCCGAGTGGGATTTCAGATGTAGCAGTATGGCATTATATTGACTGTGATAATGGTAATGTAATAGCATATACACATGGTTTTGGAACAACATTATCTAATAATGCATATTCGGGTGGCACATATTCACCAACTCAAAATAGAGTATATTTAGTACCTTATTCTATTTCAAATACAGCAACTTGGCATTATATTCAAGACCACGTAACAAGTATTAACAAAAATTTAATGTCACATGCGATGTTTAATAAGTATTAGATATAACAATAATAGAGATAAATTATGTACCACCGTTATAAGATTCGGGGTTAGGTACTCTAATTAAATTGATAAGAAATAAACACCCACGACTTATATTATTTAAAGTGAATGATGTAATAAACCTTAAAAAAAAATTATGGAATTATATAGAATATTGGAACGAAGTTGAATTGTGAAACATATCTTCCATAAAAGTTACATTCGATGAGTCAATTAATCTGTGATCATATTAGAAATATCTCCAATAACGACATGATCTAGTACTTCTTTAATCTGGTTCATTGTTATATAATAAAAAATTAAAATTCAAAAATTACGTGTGATTTTTAATTGATAATATCCCGAATGATCTTACAATAGAAAACCTATAGTAATCAATATGTTGATATAAAAAATTGAAAATACTAATGTATTATATCGTGTATTCTGGTGACCAAATTACCATCATGTTACAGAATATTTCAAATACAACTATAGACATCGCAAATGATGTAGAACATGATAAACATGTGAGACGTGAATATAATCGCATTTATGAGAAAAGGTGTTACAGCGATAATTGTTGGCCATGGTGGATTTATTGTATCATCAAGATCGAGTGGCTTGATGAAAACGATTCCCATAATTTATGGTTGGCGGGGGTCGATTCCAGGTGTTATCCCGATTTTCGACCTGATCCTGATTTCGACACGCCGTCGTACATCATGTGGTCATTACGACAACCTGAGGTGCCAATTATTAAAAACCAGATGTGTATACAGCCATTACTAATATGCCAGAGTCCAACAAATATACATGACAGTAATGATTACGATATACATATTGTAGGTGATACAATATGTAAATTAGTGAACCGTATGAACACCGACAAGGAAAAGTCATCGTGGGGTGAACACATGAAGTATAACGTATTCTGGGATGGATGTTCATGGATGGAATATAATTATGTTGAACAATTTCATTGGGGTTATACCAGATGGAACAACCGTAATAATAAATCCCTATGTATGAATTATCCATTACCTCCATATTGATAGAGTACTATTGACATGCTCTGTATGGGAATACAAATATCAGTTAATTCAATTCAATCGACAATGTATATTGTCGGATATTTTTTTATATTAGACTTGTTTCATTTTAGGTCTTGACTGAATGAAGATGTTTTGTAAAACATACATTCCATACTTGTTACACTAGTTGTGTCTATTGGTAGCAATGTAACTAGACCACTACACCCTATAAACAACCCATTAAATATCACCGGTAAGAATAACTTTCACCGTTGTGTCACATGTCCATGTTTTTAGTTTTTTTTAAATTTACCTTTATACCTATGATCAATAGTTAACATTCCAATATTACAATGTATAGATCGTACTTCATGTTTGGTCAAATAATCCAATAACTGATCGTATTTGAGTTCAACAGTCACCTGTGATAAATGGTTGTCGGTAATTTCATCATGATTTAGTACTTCTTTAATCTTCAAACACAATTTGTATATTATACCCATTTACCAAATACATCTTGTGTAAGTGACCAATTGTTATAATAACACTGACCATTTTCTATATACATATTGTACGATGGAATACCAAACTTTGGTACACTTATAATATTATTCACGTCATCGTTATTAAGAATTATTCCTCTATATTTCAACGTATACTTATGTTCCTGAATAGTATTATGTTTAACTGTGATCATAATTTCACTATATGGTATATTACACATAGTAAATGGATCTTCAAGAAATGGCGAACATGGTATTTGATATACATCATATTTACTATCATACGAACCCGATGTAACTGACATATTAATAGTACATAATGGTTCTTTGATATAACTTTTCACTATACTTAATATATCTTTACAAAATATATTCTTCAAGTATTTATCAAGTAAATTATGGGATTGTGGTATAACGGGTATAATTTTTTCATTGGAATCTATTGTACATAATGCAATCATATCGTAGTTACGTGGCATTTTGTTTGGTAACTCTAATTGATTAATACTACACCCAATTTGTCGAGTATTTGGATGTAATGATGATAGTTGTATATGTGATATCATTGCATGTGAATTTTGAGGTACGTAATTACGATCATCGTCGCTAAGTACATTTGATGCGTCATATTTTTTATCTGTGTGATTTTGACAGACCCAATTATATATAGCATTACCAGATATAGTTTGTTTACATTCCACTACTCTATCATACAGATAGTTATTATTCTTGAACATAATGTAATATAATGTCACAATATACTTATTATAATAAGTAATCGTTTAAAACATTTTAAACGACCTCTATATTCATTTCCCAGTAGAACCAAACCCTCCATAACCTCTGTCCGACACACCAAGTTCATTTACTTGAATAACAGAAGGGTTAATAATAACTTCGAGAATCAGCTGGGCAATTCTATCCCCAGAATTAACTGTAAAAATATCGTCTTTATGATTAAATAAAATTATACCAACTTCTCCAATATAATCATGGTCTATCACTCCAGCACCTACGTCTATACCTTTCATAGCAAGACTTGATCTAGGTGCAATTCTGCCATAAGTACCACGGGGGACTGTAATTCTGATGCCTGTTTTAATGATAGCTTGTCCATGTGCTGGGACTTCTTTATATTCTATAGAATATAAATCATATCCAGCACTGCCATTGCTACCTAATTTAGGTAATCTGGCATCTTTATGTTCTAGAACAACCTTTAATTCTGACATCTTATTAATATAATTAATTTATTTTCTAAATGGTATATTATGCAATTAACCAATATGTATATGTGTTCATTTTTTTATTAAAAAAATGTAACATGTGGGGGTTGAACCCACGACCTTAGGCTCATAAGACCTACGCTCTACCAACTGAGCTAATGTTACACATTTACATAAGTGATAAATTTTTAATATATAAATAAACATAGTATATATATAATAATGTTAAGCACACATCCTTTAAAGAATATAAGAGCTAATCGTCTCGAGGTTAATGAGATTGTAATTAGACCTTCAAGTACACCACTTACATGGGATACTACACATAAACATGCACATGTCTTAGTGCCTACACCATTTATTGCAAAAAGTAAGGGACATCCTGAAAAATCGTATGGTATATTAATTAATAAATCATTAAACATTGGCCAGACGCGGTATAAGTGGTACTATGAATCAAAACAGAAAGGTGAAACTAATTTCGGACTTGCATGTTTTACCCAAGACTTAGAATCTATAGATGGGACTTATGTTACCCAAAAACTTAAATTATCCATAGGGGATATTATACATATATCATTGGACGAAAACATGTTGACTATTTCGCATACCACATCGAATTCTGCTGTTAAACGAAATACATTTAAAATTACTCATACTGGTATAGTACATCCGTGGGTAAGTTCTGTTCCTGGGAACCCGTTTCATTTAAAAGTATCAGCAGATGTTAACTCTGTTATTTCTAGTGATCAATATGGGAATTTTAATATAGACGCAGATGTTTTTAAAAATGATAATAATGATATTAATCGTGTCAAACTTATGGCGATAGGAGCCAATGAACACCCTGGCATTAATACAAATGTTTTGAATGCGGTTTTACGTATGTCTATAGACGATACAAAAACTGAATCAGATAAATTATGGTCATCAAGTCATATTAACAAAAAATTAACAGAAGTAAATTCGTATGATTCTTTGCATCAACACATTGAAGACAATTCATGTCATACCCGTATTAATGATGATAAATCCGGTCATAATACGACATGGTCATCTATAAAAACACAATTAAAACTAGATAAACAAAATGTAAAATCTCAGTTTTTGGATCATATTTCAGAACACATTGAAATAGATGATACTAAAATAGAAAAGGGGTCATCATGGTCTAGTTCAAAAATAAGTAGTGCAATTAAAAATATTGATAATCATTTACAAACAACGTCTCACATGGATAATGATTCACTGCACTGTGTAATTGATGATACAAAGGATACTAATACTACTTTATGGTCAAGTAAAAAGGTTAGAGAATTTGTAGAAAATAATACAGAACTATATACCCATATTAATGATAAAGATATCCATATTAAAATTGATGATTCTCCAACCCCATCCAGTAATCACGTTTGGTCTTCCGTAAAAGTTGCAAATAAAATTGAGGCATACAATAACATTAAAAAGGTTGATGATCATATACACAATAAATCTATTCATACACATATAGATGATCAATCAATAACACCAGAATCTATTTGGTCTTCATGTAAAATATCAGAGGAGCTATCGTTAGTGGATGGACGAAGAGAAATTCAGTCGCATGTTGATAATATAGATATACATGTCCCAGTTGACGATTCTAAATCACAAACAACATCTATATGGTCAAGTAAGAAAACTTCTGACACCATAGATAAACGTGTATCCGATTTAGTGAATGATAATATAATAGGTATAAAAACCACATGGTCTTCAAATAAGATAGATGATTATATTGAAAATGTCGTCACAGGGTTTGTGGTGGATAATTCTCCTTCCAAGTCATCTTTATGGTCAAGCCAAAAAATTGTAGAGTATGTTGATCACCTTGATATCAGGCCTCAGTTTAACAATCATCTATCAAATACCGATATCCATGCACGTATTGTTGACGATTCTATAGAAACAACGTCTTTATGGTCTAGTGAAAAAACCCGTACTGAGATTAATAAAATCGTATCCAATATTATAGAAGATCAGAAAGGTATAAACGTTCAATTAACAGGTAGACTTAATATACTGGATTCTAAGGTAATTAATCCAGATACTACTATCAAATTTAAATCAATCATTGCATCATCTTTACAATCAGAGCAAGGAGAATTTAAGGGTAATGATGTTATTACTAAATCCCATCTTGACCAATTTATTACTAATTATTCTACAGGTAAAAATATCGACGGGGACATGTTCATTAATTCTGTGAAACAAGACACAAACCCTTCAGCATATGTGCAAATGTATTCAGGTGACATCATTTTTGCAAGTCTTTTACTAACTAAGAATAAATATATGCCAATAAATAATGATAGTGTAACAAATTTTACAATATCTAAACCATTGTCATATAATGTTGATATTATTAAAAATCAAGAGACGGGGTTTAAAATCATTATACCAGGTGTATATCAAATTAATTCTAGTATATGTATTTCTTGTGATAACCCAACGTCGAAGATATCATTTATTATTTTAAAGAACGGTATACCTACAGATCTAGGTGCTACAGCGTCTGCACTTGAAGAAAAAACTACACAACTAAAGGTGGACACAATTATTACATTAAAATCAGGGGATTTAGTTACTTTCGGACTTAAAACCCAGTACCTTGATGCTATCGTTAGTTTTAATTATATTAATATAAGTGGGAGTAGGTTACTAGTTAATACTAATTAAATTAAATTAAATTAAATTAAATTAAATTAAATTAAATTATTAATAATTTAATTATTAACTTATATGAGTGAAAGCGAAACGTCATTAATGCGTGATAACCCGTATAAGTTGATAAAGGATTATCTAAGAGAATGTCAAGTACTTAATAGTATGTATACACTAAGTGAAAATCACTGGAGGAGAGTTCATAGATTTTTGACATATCCTTTAATAATAACATCCGCATTGAGTAGTATTATTGCTGGTCTAGATATAGGAGATCCTTATAATAATTATATTTTATTATGTATCAGTTTAATTTCTATGATCATAGCGGGATTTAATAGTGCTATTAATCCAATGGATAGAGTAAATAGAGCACATCAAGTAGCAGGCGAATTCGGTGAACTTGCGTCTGATATTAAACAATTTATAACCGAAAATTCAAAAACTAAAGAAGACATTAAAACATATAGTAAACAAATTCTGTCACAAATGGATATATGGAAATCCTTAGCCCCGCCTGTTTCAACTGAATTTAAAAAAACGTCGATGTTGAAACATGCACGTAGAACTAGAAAAAATTCTGAGGGTGTGAATACTATTAAGATTGATATGTAATAATTGGTAAATTCTGATTAAAATTTTTATTGTTATAGTATATATAATATGTTATCTCAAAATAAATGTAATACAATAGAGGCTAACAAAATTATATTAAGACCGTTTAAATCTACACTACGTTGGGACCCTACTAAAAAAAGTAATAAAGTTAATATACATAACATATATACGGCGATTTCAAATATAACTGATGATTCTCAATATATAATAGGTAACGAGGTAATAGATACACAAAATGAATACAAATGGAATTTAACCGTGGGTGTCTCAGGTTATTTGTCGGTTGGTGTTATTGAAACTAAAGATGAATATAGTAGTGTTATAACATCACAAAAGTTATCTGTTATTAAAAATGATGTTATCAAAATGTGTGTTAACAATAATATTGTAACTGTTACACATGAATCTGTTTGTGTCAAAACATATACATTACAGGTAGAAAAATCTATGGTATACCCTTGGATTGGTAGTATGAAAGGATATAAATTTAACGTTAATATTAGAAAAGATGTAAGTTCGGAGCTAATTGCTCAGCCTGATGGGTCATTTAAAATAGTAAACCAGATGGAGGTACTTAATAATTCTAAAATACAGAAACATATCATAAATTCAGACAGACATTTCTTACAAAGAGAAATAGATCATAAAAAAATACAGAATAGTGGTACGATTCTACATGAACAGATCGATGAACATATTAATAATAATGATATCCATTTTACCGTTGATAATATTGATCATGATAGAATTAATAATAATGGTAGGTTTTCACATACAGATATAGATAAACATTTAACAAACATACCTGTACATTTTACAGAACAATCAATATTACATGATAATATTGCAAACGTAGGACATTTTACACATCCTCAGATAGACACACATATTCGTAGGCACGATTTACATTTCAAACTAGATGATATAGATCATATTAAAATAAAAAATATTGGAAAGCATTCACATTCTGATATTGACTTCCACTTAGATAATAATTTAGTTCATCATCAATTAAATGATATAGCCATTACTAAAAAAAGTATATGGAGTTCTGAAAAAATTAAAAAGGAATTAGATAGTTTATCTGAATCCAAGTTAAGCCATAAAGGGGGGTATATAGATGGGTGTTTAGACGTTAAAGATAATATTATAGTACCATCACTTCACATAGAATCTCTTATAGTTAAAGGCGTTAAACAAGATTTTACAAAAAAAATATATTCAAGTTGGCTTTATAATTCAACCGAAGGTTGTCATATAGATATTCCATGTGGTGGTAAATATAAAATTATTTCCGCAACTAATACCATAGCCAAATCGGGTGGATCATCTTGTATATATAAAATTATGTATAATTCAGGTCTTCCTGAAATCAACTTATCTAACGCGACAAGCACAGGAGAAATAAATATACATACAGAAAATGAAATACTTGTAGAAATCGATTTTCATATTTGTTCAGAATTAAACAATTTATGTTCGTGGAATTATAGATTAACTATTGGCACATCTCATTATTATTATAAACAAAAACATGGTCCAAATAATACAATAGAATCGTCTGGAAAAATAGTAACAAAATTGAATGGCAACACTCCTATATATTTGTCTGTAGGGGATTGTCAAAACGGACCAATAATAACACTGAATTCAGTGTTATTAAATGTAAAACAATTATTTTAAATAATTAATTACTATAGTATTTTTTTTCACTGTAATATAACTATGTCTTGTAGCGGATTTCATGTATCTGAGTTAAAAAAAATAAATAAACTTGACCCAAGGGCTGTTATAGGGACTACCCAAATTAAAGGTATACAAGGACTTTCAGAAGTGGAACGAGGTAAAGCTATTTATGCTGCACATGCTAAACAGACCGTAAATTACAAATCTATAAAATTATATTCAGCGTATTTGGGTGAAATATATGTTGATGTTTATGATGTTGGCAATGGGTGGGTTGCTATGCAAACTATAATAAAGGGTTTATCCGGGAAGCCTGATATATTTGTGAAAGAGGTGGATGCTGTATATCATAGATTACACCCCGATCGTTATACATATGATATCAATTATTTGGCACAAATACAACCATCATTTATTAATATAAAAAAATGTTTAGATAATGGTAAAATTATTGAGAAATTGGAATGTAAAAACAAATTATTGGCACTAGAAGGGAAAGAATTAAATGATATTGAAAAACAACAATTACATACTGCCAGAATTTATAATAATGTTGTAGATATTCATTTTAATGCGTGTAATAGTGTAGATTTCCTACATAAAATTGCCAATACTAACAATGTTACAAACAGTAACATAATGCTTTCCATACATAATGTACCACATATAGATAATGCCTTTTGGACAGGGGATAATGGGTATATGGTTTATGGTAATGGAGATAAATTATTTCAACCGTTAGGGACAACAGATATAGGAGGACATGAATCAGGTCATGGATGTGTTGGTAATTTGGCAGGATTACGATACCGAGGTGAATCCGGGGCATTAAATGAACATTTTGCTGATATTATTGGAGTATGTAATGAATTTTTCACATATTATAAATATAACTCAAATCTTGATGGTAATACAGATAATGATATCAATGGTAAATCAGATTGGTTAATAGGGGAGGATGCTGGTAAACATATTAAATATCTGCGTAACATGGCTGATCCACATAAGGCGGATCAACCACAACCTAAACATTATAAAGGAAAATATTGGGGGGACCCTAATGATGAAAACATAGACCACGGTTATGTTCATTTTAATTCAGGTGTTGGTAACTGGTGTTTTTATAATGTATCTATAAAAATAGGGTGGATAGCCGCTTTTAAAATTTTCTGGAAATGTCTTGAACAATTAGGTCCTGATTCTAGTTATACAGATTACCGTGACTATCTTAAATTATGTGCAGGTGATCATCTTGATGTGGTCAAATCAGCACTATTAAAGGTTGGTCTGGGTGATCATATAATGTCTGACTGGGTAGCATGATATAAAAATTGGATTGATATAATTTATATTAAACCAATTGTACTATATTAGCGATACTCCAGTAATAATATAATACACCTTTACATAAATATGTCAGATATTTATATAGTAACTGATTATGATTTGGAAGATAATACAGATGAAAGTATTAGTTCTCAGTCTGATTATGTGACTGTAAAAATTTTAAAAAATGACGAAAAAAAAAGTGAAATATATAACATTAAGTTTGGATGTTTGGATACTAAAGAAATAAATAATGAACAATGCGATGGAGTAGATGATATAAAGGATAATGAAATAGATATTCCTATGTCATACTGTTTGGGTATAAGTGATAAAAATAAAAATGAAAATGAAAATGAAAATGAAAATGAAAATGAAAATGAAAATGAAAATGAAAATGAAAATGAAAATGAAAATGAAAATGAAAATGAAAATGAAAATGAAAATGAAAATGAAAATGAAAATGA
>Ga0315324_10000614_pt1 | contig 12236 bp, 8 predicted proteins | sample M150021515metaG_FD_203919 | JGI IMG/M metagenome (GOLD analysis project Ga0315324, IMG submission 203919) | Ammonia-oxidizing marine archaeal communities from Monterey Bay, California, United States - M1 500m 21515 | ecosystem: Environmental > Aquatic > Marine > Intertidal zone | place: USA...
ACATGAAGGTGAGTCATATGGAGTAAGTTCTTTTATGGTCGGTGGACATGATATAAGTAGTAATTATATTATTACCGCATGCAGCACCATAAATATGGAAAACGCTAAAATCGTAGATGAAATTTGTGAATTAGTACTAAAAACGTTAGTAAAAGACCCTTCCAATTCACCCACTAATAGAGCTATTTTTAGTAAGTGGATGGTGGATAATACCAATATTAATACGGATTATGTTCCCACTATGTATAAGGATGATATTTGGTTTTCTTTGTCATATATCATATATGATATATCGGGTGATACTTCTACCCCAACGGTTATAATAATGGATAGTTCGGGTAACTATTGGAATGAGCAGAGTATTGATGGAGATAATAGTGGTATAACGTTTAATTATGGCAGTTGTGGTTCAAAATTATGTACTGCCTTAGATACTATAATTATGATGAATGATATATGTCATAACGCTTATCATGAAGATGCCGTAGGATTGTTTCAAAAATTACAGAATACAGAGGCCTATGAATTATTAAATAATCAGGTAACTGATAATAATTTAATTACTAAACAGTGGCCTCCAACTATAACGAATAATCAGTCATACCCAAATAGTAGTACTACTCCGATTGGGTTTAAACACATCTTTAAAAATACGTTCTTTAAAGAGAATATGAATGACCCGGCTATAAAAACCGGGTGGTTACCTTTACAACGCCTAATATATATGAATACACCATTGAATGATTTTGATCAATATCCTGGATCTAGTAACATTCTGGGTAAGGTTGTTTGCCCTTATGGTGATACGACCAAGACTGATTGTAATTGTTATGGAGCAGATTATAATTTCGTAGGAACATTACAAGTAGATGATAATAATAATAAAAAAACACAAAACAAATGGATGAGTAATTCGTTTGGTCCATTTCAATGGTTACAAATGGCTAATACGTGTGATTCTAATAATAAAGCCATACTGGGGAAGTGGAAATGCTCGAAGGACAATGGATGTACAGAAGAAGTCAGCGGAAATATGCAATATTGGAACACACAGCAGATATGTCAAGATGCGTGTGAATTGACTTGTTGCAACAATAAAGATCCTCTAGAGGATTGGACAGACACAGCAACTTGTCGGGCATACGATTCTGACGTAGATTTATCAGCAGTTTGTTATGGTAAAGGAGGATACTGCTTGCCAAATATCACGAAAACAGATTGCTTGCAGGAAAGTTGTTGGTGCACTATACCTGCACCTACCCCCGTCCCGCCCCCCCCAGGAAATCAGAAATACTGTTGGGTTGATAATTCGAACATCCCATGTACGAATATTTTTGGGAATTTTCGTTGTAATACTGAAACTGATTGTAGTGCCTCTAGTATGTTTCCATACGACCCATTAACCACCAAATGTACTGAGCGCTGCCCGGATTGGCCAACCCCTGCGCCGCCCTAAAATCCATACTCAATTAAATAGCGATCAATGTATGACGATTAAACACTCCATTTGGTGTGGATCATAAATATAATTATTACTTATAATACAAAAAAGGCAGGCGCGCCCAATATGGATGCTCGGATACTTAAGATGTCCGATTGTCCACATGGTTTATATAATACGAATTTTTTAATTGGTTAGCCGAAAGGGAATGATTTATTTGTTTAATTTTATTATATATATATATATAATGTATTTAGAAACCGAATATAATATTACTCTCGCCGATAAAGATAAACAGTATATGTTAGCGAATAAACATACATTAGTACTTCATTTAGATGGAACACATACTGTAATAAAAGGACATAAAATTAAAGAATCATGTTCTGCGTTTAACTATTTAGGAGAACATTCTACTGGAGGAATAAAAATAGTAGATTTAACGGATTATTCTTTAGATAAAACGTATGAATTAGGGAATGTTTATGTTGTTCGTTCAACTGAAGCATTAGTTCTGCTGTTAAATACTCAGTATAATAATATACCTATAACGGATCCCTATTTAACAACTACACCCGGATCAGGTATATTAATTTCGGTGTTTGATTATGGATATTCCACGACAGACAGACCAAATCCCACCCCCGCTGATCAGTATCTTAACTGGTCACCAACTATCGTAAACTTTAAAGATGCAAGCAACATACCATGTACAGGCAATGAAAATGTAGGATATACGGAGGGAAAAACCGATACAGTAGATTTAAGGATTGAATGTCCAAATTATAGTGGTCCGAACCTGAGATGCCATGTGCATGAGACAAACTGTTTTGAAATGGGTAATATAACATCATTTAGTTATCTAAGATATGATTTAGCGGAGGCATTTAATAAAAATCCTAACAGGCCTTCAGACTCGGCAGGGTGGAATCCAGGGTATAAGCCATTTAACTATTTTTTCAACACCGACTACGGTAACTTTGTAGTAATTTATAAAAATACAAGCGAAACTATAAATAATTCACATATATTTTGTTCCTACCCACATGACGGAATGACCGGTGATTTCCCAGATAAGAAGTTATCGCCAGGCTGCAGTGGAAAAACAAATGGCCCCTCTTTTAATCCGGACACTAAAATGTGGTCGGACACGCCGGACACTCCAGTGTCGGAAGATGATTATATGTTAAAGCGAAATATACAGAGATTAAAAACCCTGGATGAAAGTTCCGATCCGAAGTTGTGGTCTAAAGCGCTGTATAATGAAGTTATAATTAAGACATGGAATTCTAATACGAAAGGGGCCAGAAACAAAGGAATAGAACAAGATAGCACCGGAGCAGTAACTGGTGATGTGTCACAGGACAGTAAAGATGAATGGGGATGGAGTGATGCATTACAAACCCCACCCATCTTTGGGTTTGGTATTATATCAGAAGATAAATTAACTACTAAATCGAAACAATATACATATTTAGCTAAATATATCAATAATCAATACCCGATTGTTGGTATTGATTTAAACACATTACATAGTGTTAAAGAAATGTTTTATGTAATTGCTGAGCCATCGCAAAAAAACCCAAAATATTGTCGACCGGTTTTGGCAAATGGAACACTTGATCCGCAGCTTTGCGACAGGGTAAAATGTAATGATTATACTGAATGCAAAACCTACTGCGCCACTAAAACTCCAGTAGGGTGCACATGTAATACTTGCTCATAACTCTGAGCACCTACCCCACCCCAACTCCTGCACCTGTGTCGATAAACAAGATTATACATCAACTAGCAAAATATGTAAGAGGGGCGCAGACTGTGAAACCGGACAAGTTTGTTTTGGATGCTCGGATACTTTAGGTGGCCTATTGTCCACATGGTTTATATAATAAGTATTATTTAATTGGCTAGCCGAAAGGGAATGAGTTAATTATTATTCTTTCTCTATATATATGAATATTAAGAGAAAAACCTATAAACACCCGACAAAACACCGCGCCAAACACCCGACAAAACACCGCGCCAAACACTGTCATACCAAGAAACGCCGGATAAATAAGGCTGGCGCGCCCAATCCTCTACTAGCAGCTAAAATAGGAGAACTATATAATGAATTAGGTAATACATTATATAAAGATGATATGCCGTTTTATCGTTATATAACGGCGCTTACCGCAAGACAATATTCCTTTCATTATGACACCTTATTAAATGGTTTAATGAGAAACCGAAATATAGATGTACTATTACTAAAATATTTTAATGAGGGAGATAGTTGGTATGGTAGCGAATCCGCGTATGCTGAATATAAAAAACCGTGTGAGAAGTTAAACTATCCAATTGTAAATAGAGGCGCGAATAAAAAAGAACAGTGGAAAAATTATTTAGATGATATATACGGACAATTAAATCAGTTATATCATAATTTATTACTGTATCGTATACAGTTTGATACAGAAGTTACGGTATATAGAGGAGTATATATAGAACCTACTAATGAATATCCCTATACTTATTTTACGGGATTTACTAGCACCGCATATAATGTTGATTCTGCGTTACAAATTATGATGTCGGATTATGTTAATGATGAACCCAAAAATAAAGAGTACTTTGTGTTATTAGAAATACGAGTACCCGCCAATACACTGATATATAGCACCAATTTATGCACCATTCAAATAGAAGACGAAATTATTTTTACAGAAAATGCCTATTTGACCGAGGTAACCGAATCGGAACATACCTTTGATGCGTGGATACCATTTATAGAGGAGGGCATTATTAAGGATGCCAACTATAAAGATACCACACCGGTTACGATCAAAAAATTAACCGGACAATATAACAAAATGAACGATTTAATCCCTCCCAATTTTTCTAAAGCAAAACAAAATACCTATGACGCAATAAAAACGATGCGCGATTCCGCTAAAGTACTAAAAACCAAATGGGCCGATCCTAAATTCCTAGACACCCTTAAATCAAAGACGAAGTCTTGGTTTAGTTAGTAATTTTAGTTGTGTTTACCCTTTAGAGATGAAGGATTAAGCTTAATCCTATCTTTCATTCCAAATTTATGCATCGAATTCAACACGCTATATTGGAAATTATTAATAGACACATATACAACCTTACCATCCGTGGTATGCACCTTAATCTTATAGGTTAATTCGTCCATAGTTACATTCTTTACCTTTACTATTTCATATCAATTTTATCAAATATTAACGCCTTTACCAACTTGTTCTTTAATTGTTCTTCTTTTTTTAAAAACTTCTCGGGGTCCAGTTCCTTTTTATATTTTTGTATTTCTTTTTCCAACTTGCGCTTTTGGAGTAAATCGGTGCTTAACACTGGAATATCCTCTAATACTAATACAAATACTTGCAGTAATGGTTTCATGATTTGGTTAGATATGTAGTGGGCATAATCTATTTCTAGATTATTGGCGGTAATATATTCGGGTGTTTCAATTCTGTCACCTTGTAGTGCTTTTTTGTTAGGGTTCTTTACATATACATAGGCAATTCTATCTCCGCTAGAGGGTTTATTGCCTGGATCACGTCGTCCCATTCTATCTGCTAGGACTTTATGGGCTATTTGCGATGGGTTTTTATAATTACTACGCAATGATTTGGTGACGATAAGTTTACTCATAGGAATGTCACCATTTACGAGCAATTGTAATTGTGCTTGCGTGAATGTAATAGCCTCTGCTACAGTGCCGCCTTTCATTAATATATCAATCACTCCACCATAAACGTCTTTTACAATAGGAGCATTATCCCGCCGTTTTAATACAATACCCATTTCTTTACGCTTACCCTTTTCTATGTCAAACTCATATAACATGCCTACATACCTCTTTTTGGAAAGCAAGATAAATGGCAAAAAGGTCTTTTCATATTCTAAATCATGTGGCGCCTTTAAAAACTGGGTCGCCAACTTCCCTGCTTCCTGCGCTAATTCTATCGTAATTTCTAATGCTTTTTTACCTAGAATTTTAGTACCGTCCAACTCCTCTAAATGAAAGGTAAAGAATATCGAATCTGTATCGCCATAAATATATTCTGCTTTTGATAGGACTTGTCCATATTTAGTAGTATCACATATTTTATTACTATATACTTCTTCTATTACGCGTTTGCCATACGTAAGCAATTTACGTCCAGTAGCAGTAGTGGAAGCCGCCACATCTTTTTCATAAAAGGTGCTGGTTTTTGCGCCACACTGACCATATAAAGAATTTGCAGTTAGTTTAATGGATGTTTGACGCTTATCTAGAACATTTTTCATGAACGGATCGTTTTCTTTGGCCATTTGTTTTTTGGTGGCTTTTCTCTGCTTGAGTAATTCTTCTAATACGGAGGGCATAATCGCCTTGCCTTCTTTATATTGTGCAAAACGACAAATTTTATATCCTATTTTGATTTTAAGGGCAGCGGCGGACGGTGTTTTGCGTTTGTACGTATAAGTATCATACGTAATATCAACATATTTATAGTTTGGTAAATCATCGTATAGATATAGACCGGTTTCGTCGGATTTCACTCCGGTTTCTTTAACCAGTTCATTTTCCAAATTATACTCTTTCGTCCAGACCTTGCTGGAGTGGCATAAATTCTCGCTAATCATAGATGACGGGTATAAGGAACTATAATCTACACATGCTACCGGGTCATCATTATAAATGGCCGTTTTAGGGTCTAAGACAATGGCTCCCTCATACCCATCATTCGATTCGTCTTTTCTAATATCGGGCATTAGCGTATTCTTTTCTCTACATTTTTTTGCAATAAAACTCGTTAACTTAATACCTTGACCCCGTAACACGAGGAAATTCATAGGAACGCTACAAATTTTAGACATTTCAATAAATCCAGTTATAATATCCAACTTTTGTAATAGCTGATGCACTAAATTACAATCCTGAATACAATATTTTGCTACTATAGCACGCTCTTTTGGACCTTGCCGCGATAACCGAAAGATATCTTGTGGAGTCACATCGTCCTTTGCTAAACACCAGCGAACCGATTTTTTTAAATCAGGATTCTCTTCTCCTTCTATCACAAAATGATCAGCACATAGTTCAATCACAACATGCTTACTACCTGATTGATAATATTCCGTACTATAGCCCGTTTCTTCAAAATGAATATATGAACCAACTTCCAATCCACTTAGGTTAGCGGAATACACCACCGTATTCCCAGTCGTATGTGTAATATATTTTACTTTATCCCCAATAAAATGACCTGATACAAAATCTAATTTGTAGGATGATAAATTATGTTCTCTGCGGAACAGGTTTAATAGGTCGATTTGAACGCGACCTGGCATCGGAAAATAACTGAGTGTGTGTTCTCCGCTTGCTAAAAAGGTAGTGGTTTCTTTCAGTTTCCACTCGGGATTATCCCATCGTTTTACGATGCATTTTTCGTCGTTATTTTTGGATAATTGTACTAGAGAGGTAACGCATTTAGAGCCACACTCTTTCGCGCGTTTTAATATATAGTCATAATCAAATCCAAAGATGTTATATCCGATGACAATATCGGGGTTTTCTTTTTGCACAATCTTCATCCACTCCACTAATAGTTCTGCTTCTGTTTTACACGGTACCACCTCAATATTATCCAATTCATCACATGTACCCAACGCAAGGCAATGATTTAAATATGGCTTTTCCTCACCATAATTTACAAAGGTAGATCCAATAAAAGTGATATGGTCGCCTTTTAATGATGGAAATAGTTGTCGTCGCTCTTCATGCCAAAAGGAATTTTCCAGTCCCAATATTTTAGTGCTTCTATGAATCCTATTATTTAGTAACAAATCGATAACCGTACTATTATGTCGCATATATACCTTTTGATTGGCTTTTTCGTCCTCTTCTCCGTCTTCTTCCAAGTCATCTTCTAACGGATTATTCATGTGTTTTAGGGGTTTTCCGATAGGAATGGTGGTGGTAAGCCATTCGAGTATACATTTATCCAGGGTTTCTTTGGACGGTTGTATTTTAGGATATACGAGGTCCATTTGATGATGGGAGGCTAATCCAAATGCCGCATACACAAAGGTAGTTAGCGCCTCGGTAATATTATCTACTGTATATGTCTTGTCTTTATGAACTAAATCTACAATTTGCAACGCTACTTTTTTATAGGTTTTAATGGGAAGTGGAAAGTCTCCGTGGGAACTATCGGCCTCAATGTCAAAGCTCATTATTTTATAAGAAACAATAGTCTCCTTATCTAATGGATTAATATCTTTATAACTGCACTCATATTCATAGGTACATGTGGTTGTTTTAGGGGTTATTTCATCGGATGACTCAAACGTAATCCAACCCGATGGACTAATGCCAGTAATATGAAAGAAACGCAAGAGTGGTGGAATATTCGCTTCATAGGAATGCAGATAATAGTTGGTTTTGCCCCATTTATATCCGGCTTCATCGATGACTGGAGAATGAAATCCCCAGTCTTTCACCGCAGCAGTCGCATTATCTGCAGCCACCAAATCTGTCTTCAACAGATCACATTTAGAACATGTCTTATTATGGGTAGGGTTCCATTCGCCACATCTTGGATCTTTACACTGTTTAATACAAAACATATTTTTGACTTTATATAAGGCCCGGGTGTTTTTGAATACTATTTTAAAGAATTTATATTCGCGCCCACCATCAAAGCCGTATAGTTGTTTATGTTTAACGATTTTACATTGGCGAGATATAATAGAGTCCGCATAATAAGACCCAACATATGATTTTATTTTTTTGAGGAGTTTATGTTTCATAGAGCCAGCCCATTGATCTGGTATTCGAATGTAGAAATAGGGGTTAAAGTCAGTGATAGTAATAGAGACGGTTTCCTTGTTTTCATTTATTCCAAATGCTTGAATAATAAACTGCTTGTGGTCTACAAACGGGTCATCCCCATCGGTAAGTTCAACATCTGCTATGTTGAAATCGAATAATTTGAAGGACGGCATTTTATATTTCTTATATATATACTAATAGTGGTTCAATTTTTATTATTATTCTCAAGGTTATTCTTACTATTCATTATTCGGTCTAATATGTTTCGTATAGAAGGCTTAACCAACCCGCAACTCCGCCCACAAACCGTATTATTAATAGGAGATAGCATGTTAAAAAATTACACCTATGTAGATAAGGGCTATTCGGTATCGGATCAGTTAAGATAATATACCAAAGTAGATATAGTAGCACGTGATGGTGCTAAAGTACAGGATATATCGCAACAACTTTTAGCATATCATCCCCGTTCCTCATCCCCCGCACCAACGGTGGTCATTTCCATAGGAGGTAATAATATTTTGGAAGAAATCCCCTATTATAACGAGGAAGATATAGACACTTTATTTGATGAATATAAAAACACGATTATACACATTAAAAATACCCTACCTACTGAATCCCGCAATATCATATTATGCAATATCTATTATCCACCATCGTATATGTACCGAAAATATGACAAAACCATCACCACATGGAACAAACGTTTAGACAAATTTGCTACAAAGCATAAATTTAAAATACTTAATGTGGCGACGACCATGAATGCGGAGGAAGATTTTACACATGAAATAGAGCCGTCGCGTATAGGGGGAGGTAAAATAGTGGAGGAGTTAAAGGGATTGTTTTAGGATATCAAAATATATCGGTTAAATATAAATGTCTTTAAGAAATAAAATTCAAGATGATGGATACGTTATTTTAAAGAATGTTTTCTCGCGGGATGAATTAATGAATTGTAAAAAAGAAATAAATAATTATATTAAGACTAATAAAACGGTAAAGAATGCTGGAGGGATTACTATACCTAATTTTATTAACATGGAGGGATTTAAACAAACTACTGCATTAAAAGATAATGAGAAAATTAAAATCGCATTAAAAGAGATATTTAATGGTAGTAATTATAGATTTTGTTCACATAATGACATAGGTATTAATCGTGTTGTTGGTTGGCATAAAGATAAATTAAACGGCGAATATGCAAAATATGAAACCGTAAATATATGGACAGATCATGAGGGACATAATCATGAAATAGTGAAAGTATTAATTTATTTAGAAAGTCATAATAATAATAATGATGGATTAGCAGTAGTTCCTAAAAGTCATTTAAATCCAATAATAGAGGATCAAGGATATATACAATTAACCCCTGAATTGGGCGATGTAATAATATTTGATCAAAGAATCACCCATCGAGGAATGGTGCATCAAGTTCCAAATCCTAGAATATTAGTTTCATTCGGTTTTGGGAAAAACAATATATTTACAGATAATTTTGAGAAAGGGACTATAATACGGCAAAACTCCATCAATTTTTAGAATTTCTATTCCATTCTATTATTAAAGGAATAATTTCTCTTCTTTTAAAATGTTATAAAGCATGAGATATATAATATCTTTACAGATTATTTTGAGAAAGGGACTGGTGTACGGCAAAATAGTAAAATAAAAAACTATATAATATATACTATGAAACAAATCAATTATAATAATACAGTATTAAATATTCCAAACAGATATGTAAATGATAATTTATTAAGTAGATTTAAAAGAAACAGTTATGAAAAAGATGAATTATCATTAATTGAATATATTGATAAAAATGATAATGTTTTAGAACTTGGAAGTTGTCTAGGATATTTGTCAGTATTAGTTTCAAAAAAATGTAATAATATAGTTTCTATTGAAGCAAATCCGGAATTAAATGATGCATTACATCATACTAAAATTGATAATAAATGTACAAATTTAATATTTATTAATTCGTTAATTGATAAAGAAATAAAAATAAAAGAATTTTATACATATAATTGCATAGTTGCTGGATCTGCAGACAGAGATGACAAAAATAACCCTGATTATAATAATAAATGGAATAAAAATATTAAAAAATATGAAATAAAAACAGAAAATATCGTTAATATTGAAAACAAATATGATATAAAATTTAATACTTTACTGATTGATATTGAAGGGGGGGAATTAATATTTTTCAATCAATTTAAAGATTATATCACAAATAATATAACAAAAATTATTGTTGAATTACACGGTAGATTAATGAAAGATAAAATGTTTAATAATAAGTGTATAAATTTGTTAAAGGAAATTGGATTTACGGTGAAAAAAAAATCAAATGGAAGTTATTTTTTTAGCAAATAAAAAGATTAACAAAAACCGAACTCTTTATTAAAATTCCTTCCATAGGTTATAAATGTAGGTAGGTAATCACTCATACCATTTATTCAGTATTTCATTTAATTCGTTACACATGTATATATTTTTATTATTTATGCACATTGTTTTGGTAAAGGAAATATTTGATGGTAAATCATGGGTGTTTTTGTCTATGTTAAATATATTGTATTTAGCCCCTTCTTTAATCATGTAGTTGTCTTCGTAACATGCCTCTATATTATTGCCTTGATAGAACGTAACACCTGTTATATATAAATCTAAAGTTTTTAAAATTTCCTGTGAACATACTGTGTTTTTTTAATAATTGGTTAAGGATTATCTAATATTATAATAATGAATGAAAATTTATACTTTGAAAATATAAATTATTTTGTAGATAATAAATTGTATGGTAATTCAATACTTCATTTTGCTTACACTAAAAAAAATATTTGTAAATATTCTTCTGACTTTTTGTATCTAAGAATTTCATTAAGAAATACTATTATAAATAAATATCATTTAATAAAAAATCATAAAGTACAAGAATTTGTAAATGAACATGTTATTAATTTTATTTCTTCCTTTACAAATGGAACAGTACATGGTTATGCTTCTATTTGGGAATATTTAATGTATTATAAAAAAAAATATAAAGTAAACAAAAAAATATTATTATCTGATAAAACTCAACCAGGTATAAGGCAATTAGTTATACATATAATAGGTAATGATAATATAATTTATTTAAAAAGTAATATAATAACTACTTTTTTAAGTATTGAATTTATTCCAATTACAGTAACTGCTATTAGTGACAATTTTTATAAAACACTTGAACCGTTTATTTATAAATATTTGATTAATATGGAAAAAAAGTATGATATTAAAAATATTTGTATAATAAAATCAAATATTGATAAAAATAATACAACCGATGGTATAATAAACATTGATTTAATAAATAATTTTTGTAAAAAAAATAATTATTTTAATTTAATACCATCTTATTACAATGAGATAGAAACAGCGAATGTTTTATACCATTGTACTAATTTTGTTGTTTCATGGGGAACATCTTATTATAAGAATATAAGATATATTAGTGAGAAATGTTCTAAAATAATTGTTTTAATACCAAAAGGTTTTCATAATCAATATAATAGTAGAAAAAATATAGAACATTCTCATTTTTATAAAAAATATAAAAATGCCGAAATAAAATATATAGTATTAAAAAATGATATAGACTTATTAAATATAAATATTTAAGTGTTATGTTTGTTTTAAGGATTTCATTCTCTCATTCCGTATTAAAAGACGTCCCACACCCACACTGTTGAACCGCTTTAGGATTGTTAAAGTGAAATGCTTCTCCCATAATGTCTCGTTTCCAGTCGATTTCGGTGCCTAATACATGTAATAGACTGGTACCGCATACATATATATTGAGTTGCTCACTAGGATCGGTATATAATTCATCATTCTTATCTAGGGTTTCCGTGGTAGGTTCAAATTTGTATTGGAATCCATTACATCCACCACTTTTGATAGAGAAAT
>Ga0315324_10000616_pt1 | contig 12225 bp, 8 predicted proteins | sample M150021515metaG_FD_203919 | JGI IMG/M metagenome (GOLD analysis project Ga0315324, IMG submission 203919) | Ammonia-oxidizing marine archaeal communities from Monterey Bay, California, United States - M1 500m 21515 | ecosystem: Environmental > Aquatic > Marine > Intertidal zone | place: USA...
AGTATCATGCTTCATTCGTTGCCATGAAATTGGCAATACACATCCTTGTCCACCAACTTCACCCACATCTGCTTCGTCCAAACTAGGGGGGAGTACATGCCCCAGGTCAACTGACCAAGTAGGTCCATCTATCTCAAATGGCGGAGACATTTTTCCTTTCGCAGTAATTGTTAATGTTGCAGGAATTTCTGAGTTTTGTGTTGCAGTAAAGGGAGAAAGTGATACAGGCAATTCGGGGTCACCTTTGCTTTGAATGAGGCATGGAGAATAAGCCAAAGGCTGCTTGCGATCTCCGAGACCAATTAGTCGAGAATAGCGCCATCGCGCTGCAGTGCTGACCCCGAGGAACTCGTCTGCCATAATAGCCTGTCATACATCCATGCTTTCAATCATTTCAAAGCGGCTTGGCTTCTAGCAGTAGTTATGGGGGATTGTTACAAGAGCCGGCATTGGACCATTATTGCTCTGGTGGTTTTGCTTTTATTGCCAATGCAACCCTCAATTAGAGCCGAAGGTCGGACCACTTCAAGTGATGTAAATTATCATATGAATGTTGGTGAACCAACTGAAATTAGTAGCATTTTTTCAGCACCAGGGGAGGACTTGCATCTCGAGTTGAATTTCTCTGCAGGTTCACTATGGCTGGAATTTACTTGCGAGTGTAATAATATTACAGTAACTTTGACCGACTCAGATGGAATAGTAAATACTCCAACCATTAGTTCAGCGACAAAAATAGTTCTTGATCACAATGTCTCAGCAGGAATGGGAGAATTAGTTGTAGTAAACAATGGCGATTCAGTGCAAACAATTGAAGTCAATGCCATTTTGCCAATTGGTCACCTAAGTGTTATGGATAATGCGGATGAAATAACTCCACCAAATGATATTTCAGAAGTTGCTTTCGCCGAAGAAAATCGCTTTTCAAATGTTGAATTTGAACAGCATAGAAGCGAGGAAAATACTACGAAGAATCCAACATGGTTCAACGGGTCAATTATGAGTGCCAATGATAGCGATGCTTTGCGATTTAATTCAACTACGGGCGATATTTTTGAATTCATTTTAATGGAGACCACCGTAGATCTCAAAGTTACCGCATGGGGGCGCTCAACTTCATTACGAGAAATTGGAGTTCTCTTTGAAACCATGACAAACACTTCAATCAACTCGGACCACCTATTTGTGAAATATGTTGAAGTATTAGAGGGAGAAGAATTGTGGCTTGAAATAGAAAGTGAGAGTATCCACGGCTATTGGTCACTCCAATTCGCCCGCCACCTCCCAAATGAGGAATCCGAAAAAGGAGAATATCTTGGCAAGGATGGGCCGCCACCTGGATTTGACTTTGCGATAAACGAGGATTCAAAATTAATATTTGAAACCGAAGGGTGGATTGGTGAAACTGATGAAGATTGTTTAGCCTTACTAGTCCCTGCAGAAGAAGTCCATTTAATGCACACCTTAGCATCTAGAACTGTCACTCTTACGAATAATCAAAATGGTTCCTCAGTTGATTTCGCAATACATGTATATTCGGGAAGCAGTTGGACTTTAATGTCAGATTTGAGCATAATGGATGAGAGTATTAGCAACGGAACACAACTCAATGTTGCTTCGACCTCAATCCCTTCGGGTACCACTTGGATTCGCTTTTGCTTGAATTCTAATAGCACTACATATTGGGGCTTGTCAATAGACCTGGAAGTAATTCAGGACACCCCTGGTGGTGTGCCATTAAGTGAATTAGATGCACAGAGTAATTGGCAGCAGTGGATTGAGGAAGTAGAAAATAGTGCAAGTTTAGACATTGAGGTGTATGACTTCCAAGACACATACTGGTTCAGCACCGAGGGCTGGCCAGAGAGCAAGTTCTTTACACGCTTTACCTGCACAAATGGTGGAACTAGACCCCTATTCATTGAAGTGGTTGAGATAAATTGGCTTGACCGAAGTAAGAATACTAGTGCAAACATTACCCTTCAACCGGGAGATAGTGAAGACATCACCCTTTCGGTGGGGCCAGGAACTCATTTGGTAATCGTCACCGACTTCAATCTCTCCCAGCAACCAGCAAATTGGTCTTGGGGCGATATGGAGATGAGCAGTGATGGCGAATATAGTCTCAAATTGAATATTCTCCGCACTGATGTCGGCAAGGAACCTTGGTTCCCCCCTGACGAGATTGCTCTAACGGCATCAAAATGGTTCATTGCAGTCATTGGATTCTCATTCTGTTTGCCGTTTGCATACATTGTTATTATTCAAAGAGCAAGAAAAAGGAATGCTCTCGACCTTATTGGCAAGCAGAACCGCCTTTCAGTTCTTCGAGATATTCTTTCGCGGGGGGATATTGCTGAAGCGAGAGAAAGCGTAGAAGAAAATTTGCAACTCATCAGTATTCTTTCGTGGGAAGAAGGCATTGGAGTATGGGGGGAACCAGCAATGCAATACAATACTGGCGAATTGGATTTGGCAGTTTGGACATTGGATGAGCGAATAGCAAGCAAGGGAGGCCTACCATTCGTCCTAGGGATACACATTAGTGAAGGAGTTTGGGAAAATACTGGTTTGCGTATTGAGGCACCAGAAGGCAGTTTGTGGACAGTGGTAGATGTAAAACCAAAACTCCTCTATAGAGATGATGAGATTTTCCTTGACCAATTGAATAAAGGAAGTAGAACTTTCATTCAAATCGAGATCACTGGCAGTGGAAGTGGTATTGAACTTGCACTATCAGGGGTAGTTGATTCTAATCCTTGTGGCATAAAAACAAACAAAGAAATGCTTATTGATTGCTGGAATGAAGAGGAATAATTCCCTCTCACCCACACCTTGAAAAAGAGATTTGGTTTCTTATTGGCCTGCTTATTGACGACGTTCTTCGGCTTGCTCACGCACCTTATCCCCGAAATCATCAGGCGAAACTCCTAATGAACCCTTCAATTCCTGGAGTTGCTTTTTTGTTGCCTTATCCAATTTTGTGGGAATGTGGAGTTTTAGTAATACTACGACATTACCTCTTCCCCCTCTTTGACGAGGTAGACCTCTACCGTGAATTTCAAGAGTCTCTCCAGCGGTAGCTCCCTTTGGAATTTTTATTTCCAAAGTTTTTCCATCTATATGTTCAAGTGAAACTGTTGTTCCAAGAACTAAATCAGGATATCCAACTGGTATTGACATTATTAAATCGGCTCCGTCTCTTTCAAACCATGGGTGGAGTTGAACATCCAACTCAATTATCAAATCTCCGTTTACGCCCTTCCCGCGTGGCGCTGGCTCACCACGCCCACGCATACGCATTCTAGTTCCATCTGGAGCACCTGAAGGAATAGTGAAACGAATTGTTTGTGATTTGCTAACTGTTCCATCGCCATGGCATTTTTTACACGGGTGAGTTATTATTTGCCCTTCACCACGACAATCGCGACAGGCTTGAGTGCTTTGTTGAACGAAAGGACCCATTTGCTGCCTAACGACAACTTGACCAGCCCCCTTGCATGTATCGCAGGTACTAACCGAACTGGAATCCCGTGCGCCGCTGCCTTCACAGGATGAGCAGGTTGATTGTAAATCAAGTTCCATTTCTTCCTTATCGCCGTCATACATTGATTGGAAAGAAATTGGATGATTCACCAAAATATCTCGGCCTCGCCTTGAACGGCCACCACCTCTGCCGCCACCACCGCCGCCAAACATTGATGAAAAAATGTCATTTAAATTACCTGAAAATATGTCATCAAAATTCATATTGAATCCTTGGAAACCACCGCCGCCAAATGATGCCCCTACTCCTTTGTGACCAAAACGATCATACTGAGCCCGCTTTTGCTCATCCGATAATACTGCATATGCCTCTTGAATTTCTTTAAAGCGGTCTTCAGCATCCTCTTCGGTTGAACGGTCGGGATGGTACTTTCTCGCAAGGCTACGAAAGGACTTCTTCAAGTCTTTATCAGTGGCACTGCGGTCAAGGCCGAGAACCTCGTAGTAGTCTCTCTTCTGTGCCATTCAACTCCGGCGGTCAGTCAGTCATTGATGAACCCCACGCCTCAGGGCGATAGCAAAGTAATAACTGTCTCAATGGAAAACTAGTGAGAACTTACAAGTTTCCGCCACAAATAGCACAAAAACGAGCATTGACTTCATTTCCATGCCCACATTCGGGACACCGATTGATTGTGTATCCACTTTGCTTAGTACTATTGGGGTCTGAAAATGATGAACCACTTGAGGACGGAGAATTACTTCCGGGAGAAGCAATCCCCGCCATTGCTTCAATTGACTGTGAACTTGAACCATACAGGCGTTCCATTTCCGGGTCCATGGGAGTTGGTTTAGGAGTTTGAGCAACTGCAGGTTGAGGAGGAGAAGGGGTCGAAGATGGTTGTGAATCAACAATAGCACTTGGGTCATATTCGTAGGGAGACGGGGCAGCGTTTGCTGGCTCAAGATGCTCATTGGAGTCATTAGACGACTGGGAATATTGCTTTACTTGAGGGTCTTTCATAGGTGCAGTTGCTGCAACCTCTGCTAGCCTTGTTTGCCTTTCCTGCAAGCGCTCTCCGGCTCGGTCCGTGCCACTGATTTTGCGTGAAATCCAATCCAAAAAACGGTCCATTGGGCCAGCTCGCCTTGTAGCGCCAATGGTTGATTCAACCTCATCACCAGCAAAGGTTTCAACCCCATCAATTCTGCGAGTAGCCTTCGCCACATGACTTGATTCTTGCAGAAGCACAACATCTCGTTTATCATCTTGGCCTAACTCTGCAGTTTGCCTTTCAGAAGTAAGTTGGCCGGTTTTTCCCGCAAGAAAGGCCTTTCCCTCTGACGCAAGACCACTAGGCACAGCAACATCCTTTTCCCAAACACCACGCTCTTCAGCTTTGATATGTTTGTCAACGCTCTTCAATGCAGATTGACGAAACCATTCGTGATCTCTTACTAATCGCGCTCTCCTAAACATCAAAAAGCCAAGACCAAGGGCAATTCCGTAGGAAATATATTTTGCATCAGGATACTCAGAAAATGCAATTTTCAGAGGTTCAATTAAGCCTGATAACAAAAAAACAATGAATGCGGGCATCAATAACATTACCCACGAGGTGAGTATGTTCTTACGAGTCATCAAACTACTGTGGAAGTCATTTACTGTTGAAGGTTACCCCTCAGTGAAACCTCATGCATCATCTATCATGCCGCCCCACAGGCAGGCGGAGAAGTCCCAATACCAACCCAGTAGTGAATGAAGTATGCATAATTAGCAATGAGATTGGAACTCCAACGACCATTGAAACTGAGCGAAATTTAAATGTTTGCAAAATGCCAATTAGCAATAATGCCACAAAATATGGAAAAATGGGGTAAGTCCAAACATAATCTAGGGGATACAATAATGCCAGTCCACAAATAGTTAACAAGCCAATGAGCGGTAAAAATTCCAAGGGATTCGCTCTTTTGGGATGTACCCAAATACTTTTCCCGCGCCATGCGCCATACCTAAACATCATTTTGGCAAAGCCAAACAAACTATCTCTCTTTGCCATTTTTAATCTGGAAACATCACTTCTCCATAATTCCCAACCGTTTTTCAATAGCCGCATTGAGAGGTCGCTATCTTGGTTTGATTGCCATTCCTCACCCCAGCCATTTACATCAATGAGCGCTTCACGACGATGAATAACAAAAGCAGGCACACGATGCTGCTGCCGACCCACAAATGGAGCAAACTGTCCTCCTCCGTGGCCTAATGGGGATGATATTGCACCCTCAACCCATCTTCCTGCTAAACCAGACCAACGTTCATCGGCTTCTACCCTTGTTCCGACACCGGCAATCTTTTTTCCTTGTTGTTCCTCAATTGAAAGTAAATCTTGGATCCTCTTTTCAATATGATTTGCATCCACATATGCGTGTGCATTCATTTCAAAAATAAACTCATCCTCATCCTCACAATATTCCAGAGCAATGTTTCTTGCCTGAGGTACATATTTCTGTGGATTATCTAACTGCATGATGACGGGGCCGTCATTTTCTTCGGACTCCTTGGACAACCTCAACGTGATATTTACTGTAGCATCGTCACTACCACCGTCAACGACAATTATTTTATGTAATTGCGGAGAATATGTCTGTTCCATTAGGCTACGCAAACAGCGTTCAATGTGGTTTTCCTCGTTAAGTGTGGGAACCACCGAGACAACTCTAGAGGGGGCAGCCATAGTCAATACCCCATACCTCTCATTTGTCAAGATGACCCTTGATTTTAACTCGGCAAGCGTTTTAGGTGACCTTCATCAGGAAGGGGCATAACATGTCACGAGTAGATGGAGCCGGCCAAGGTATCGAAGTAAGAGTGAGTTCTAAAGTGGAACTTGGAGAGTCACCTGCTAAAGTTCTAGAAGCAATAGGAAATATTTTTCCTGAATTTCCGCAATCTGAAAAATTATTTGAGCCAAATTTTCCCCTTTCAAATAACCCGCATTCATTTTCTGCCGTGGGTGTTTCAATTTCAAATCTACTTGAATTAGCGGCAAGCCAAAGAATATTGGATACCGCACTTGATTCAATGAGCGCAAGTTTAAATGGAGAACATACGCGTTTTCGGTTAAGTCGTCAAGCCGCCCTTGCTGGAAAACTGTCTTTCACGGTGATAGGTGAGAGGCCACTCGGCGGCACAATATTGATTGATCTTGAAGGTGAGGACCTTGACATTTGGTTGGAGGAAGCGACTTGGCACCCTGGGCGTGAGGAAATACCTCGCAATATTGGTGATGATTTGCAAATGTTTTCCGATGGCGAGCCAAGAGGTTGGGTCAATTAGATAATGAATTGATAATTTGTGGAATCAATTCAGCATCGGATTCCAACCATTCAGCATCTTGCAGTTTAGACAAATCCAGCCAACGGCTGGCATCGTGCACACTTAATTGTATTTCGCCAGATATTTGTTTGCATGACCAAGTGTGAATCTCCAGCACAAATGGGCCCGTGTTTTTCCGAATAATCCCGAGAGGGGCGCCGACTTCAATCTCAATTGCCAATTCTTCATCCATTTCGCGAACAAGGCACTCTTCGATTGATTCGCCAGACTCAACTTTACCACCGGGAAATTCCCAACCTCCTCCGAATGATTCATTTTGGGATCGGCGGCAAGAGAGTATTCTACCATCATCTCCGATTAGCACTGCACCTGCTACAGTTAGTGTATGAGGGGTGACCATCCATGCGGCTAATTCCTCAACCAATTTTACCTGCTTGAGAAGAGACATTTTTTCCACCGGAGGAAGATGTAAGAATAAGGTAGGTAATTGCCTATTCATTCGGTCTTTAATGGAATTAGAAGTTACTGCATCAAGAGTCCTCGCGTAAGTTTCGTTACATACAAAATTCCCCGCATCCGTAGAAATATCAATGGGAATAGATAGAAGATGCCGAGGGAAATATTTTGCCGGAGCCGTAGATGCCCATTTAGAAGGCCCATCTTGAATTACCGGAATTGAATAATTTTTTGCACAAGATGCAGGGAGTATTTGCCGGCCGGAATTATCTGCTATTTTGAAATTCATTCTATTTGTTGCGACCAATTCAATTCGCGGAACTTCGCACTCACTGCAAAGACCAAGGTGAAGAATTGCTTGAGGGAGTGGGGTATATTTCTTATTACCCGAGTGGAAAATTCCCGATGAAAGAATATTATTGGCCACTAAAGATGAGCCTGCTTCATCAACACTCAAGTCTTCAATACGCCATTCAATTTCAACTTCACCACCTCGCGGTGGCATCGCAGCACCCTTTTCGGAACACTTTGGAGAGTGGAAAGGGGATATTTTTGAAATGCCTTTTTCCCTCAAATAATCACATACTTGCCGAGAAATATTGGTCAAATTACTTCCAAATGGGTCAAACCCTGTCAATAACACATCAACCATTTACTCCCCCCCTAACAATAACTGCTAAAACATCATTGTATAATAAAAATGGGCGAAGGATTCAACCCATAGTTCCAACAGGGGGGTATTGAGGGACTGCTATGGCGGCACATGAGGAGGAGATTGTTGTTCGCCTTGATAGTGGCACCTCAACAAAAAATGTTCTCAAAGTCATCTGGTCGGAATTAACTTCTGGAATTGGAATATGGGGTTCTATGCGACCTATTTTTGCAGTAATATTGGCGCTTGTTCCTTTTTTATATTTGGGCCAGCATTTTAATCGAGAACATAGAAAGGCATTTGATTGGAGTTTACTACAATTTCCTTTGATTCTAACAATCATATTTGCCATTGGCCTATGGATCTGGTCTATTTTTGATGCTTGGTATATCGCCACTGAACAGTCAAGGAGTCGTCATAATAGAGGGAGTGGGGCGAAAAAGAGTGGTTTATTGGGGCGAGTAATGCGCAGAAAAAGTGCGTGATTTCTGTTTTAACATTTGTTTACACAAACTTGGTCTGCAAATCTCAATATCCATCTGGAATTTCAAGTGGGCTAAATAATTGCCCCGGAGTTTTTGCCTTGGCTAATTGTATCCTAACCAAATGCTCCCAATCGCGCAAGACATGCAGTGAATTAATTAATGGGATTTCTTTGCTATTAATTGCGGTCCTAATTACTGTATCAAGAATGTCCATTCGGTCAATATCTGTTCGTGAAATGAGGACAGAGGGATCCATTTGTGCAATAGGATTTGAAATCGAATCATTCACATCTTCTTCACCATTATTGGTTTGAACCTGCGCTGCTTGTTCCTTTCCAATATCTTCAAGAGGTTGAGGAGTCAATAGAATATCTGGAATTGATTCACCGAAATTTGCGGCATTTTCGATCAACCTCGAGGTTAGAGTTTTTGTATATTTGGAAATAACAAGACTAACTTCAATGAGGGGTATTGTCATTTGATTAATTATTGCAACTAGTTGTTCATGCAAGAAAAGCATGCCCTCCTTGTATTGCTCACTCAAAGAGTTCACCTCTGCCAATTAAGCATTCTCTTCTAACCATTTTTGCCCATAATGTACCCACTGGTCTTCGGTCCATCCTTGCGGCAATCCCTCAGCAGGAATTGGCGGGCCGGCGGCAGGAGGAGATGACAAGGCATCAAGGCTAGCCAAAGGCAAAGGGGCCAAATCTGTCGTAGGTGGGGAAGGTTGTGGAGGTAAAGTCGGTTGTGGTGGGTATGCGGCGGCAAAGGGCGGAGGAGGAGGGTTATTCACATCAACAGGAACAAAACCTGGCGGCAATTCAGGAGTCTCTTTTCCTCCCATTTCTTCAACAACAGAATCGGTATAATCAACGTTTTCTTCATCTTCATCTCGTAAGAAGCGACGATGAATAACCATCGTGTACATTCCATAACATGCTGCACCAATGGCGATGAAATATAGAACAACTGCAAGACGCGAATCCGATACCTGCTCAACCAAGGCTTGACCGTCGCGAGATATTTCCTCAGTCATTAGCAAAGGTGAAACGCTAATACGATCTAATTCCAAATTCCCATCCATTAATCTTAGACGGAATGTATGGCGATCAAATGTTCCTATATTTGCAACAGTATATTCTATTTCGCTATGGAAAGGTTTGGTTGGGTGAACTTCAATTTCGGATTCACCTGAACTAATCCAATTTTCACCATCGTATTCCTCAAGTAATAATTGTACATTGCCTCCAACACCATTTAATGAAACGCCATCGATTTGAAGATTTACAACTTGTCCAAGATGTGGACTTGGGTCATCCCAACTAATGACTGTTAATTCATCGCTTAGGTCAATTTCAGGGCCATTCCAGATAAATGTCCAAGTGCCTAGGGGCGACGATTCTGTATTGGAATCTGCATTAAATGGATTTCCTGCAGCATCAGCACCTGTTACCCAAACATCAATGGAATAAGTTGGTAATACACTTGTAGCGCCGCCATCGGTGAGGTCAAACTGACCAATCCAGAAAATCTGCTCCTCAAAGACAGTTGGCTCAGTAAGCATAACACTTCCTCGACTTACTTCACTTTCTCCAGCACGTAGCACATAATGCATCATTGTTGGCAATGATTCATCAAAACCGCTATCATCCCATGTTTCAAGACTTGCTCGTAAATTAGAAACATCGCTCAATGAAATGCTTTCACCTGAAGCAACACCACCAATCGCAATATCTGAAATAATTGGGTTTAAACTGTCAATAGCAAGCCTCAGGCGCGGTTGTTCAATAGTTTGGTCGGTTGCCAAACCAGGTAAGTTGGAAAGTGACGCATACAAATCCAAATGGCCGCTACGAACACTTGGCACAAGGAAGTCCATTGTGAAATACCCATTGTTTTGTGGCTGAGTAATCCATTCGTATTCATAATCACTCAATTGTACATCGAGGGCACCTGCGGGGGCAGGTGTTGCATCCTCGCTGAACATTATTCGTCCTGAAAAGCGAACAACTTGACCTGCACCAATTAATGACTCAGTCTCATCGGAATAATAATGATTGGCACCATTTCGCAATTCAATTGCAGTAATGTGGCCTTGGGCAGTATCAAAGCGCAAATCATTGTCAAGACTCCAAACGTCATTTCCAAGACCGGCTTTTTCTTCGTGGCATGGAATCAATTCAATTTCAGAGCAAGGGCGATCCCAAACCTCGAGTTTGGGGATAAACAAATCCACTCCATCAGTATCCCATTTTTCAGGGAAATTCCAAGTCAGTTGGAATCTCAAATTAACCATTAATAATGATTCATTAGTAAAGTCAGGGGCGACCATGCTATACAAATTAGAAACTGCTAAGCCCGCACCGCCACTTTCCAAATGCATACTTGGCACACCATTTACCAAATCACCAAAAGTTACCCAAATACTTGTTTCATCATCATCAAAATCACCAGCCAATGCAAGATGAAGTCCTGCAATATCACTCCAGCCATTACCATCACCGATTTGCAATATGAGGTTATACGGGACACCAGGGTGAAGAGGCGCTCGGTCATCATGCCCAATGATTGTTGAATTTTCAACAATTAATGTTGGTTCAAATTCCTCGCGAATATGGTAATTCACCAATGAGTTTTCCCATTCAGGCTCAATCTCACCAATTCCACTTCCACATCCATTTCCATGTCCGCTATTTGAGCAAACAGAGGAACCGCCCATTGCAACTACATTTCCTTGACCATCTTGACCGGATACAAAAATGGCAACTTTCTCACCATGGATGAGCATTGAATCATCAATTAATCCTTGGAAAATATTAATCCCACCTGGGAGCATTTCGGGTGTAGTAAGTGATATTGTGCGATATTCAACAGGCTCAGGAAGGCCATTGAAATTGGTATCCGAGCAATATTCATGTCGACTTGTACAACCAAGCCAATAATTTAGACTAATTTGAGTCGGTGGGTCAACGCTATCTTGAATCGTAATGGATACTGATTGACCGCCTGGTGCAGGAGGTCCTTTATGCATTTCAGAACCATCAACCGGTGTTGCATCAAGCACAAGTGGGCTATTTCCATCAAGGATAAGCCGAATTGTGTTGTACTGCTGGTTGGCATAAATTGAACCATTGGTCAAATTAAATGCCTCAACTGAAAACAACATTCCACCTGGGGCTGACTCTTGAGGGCTAGTAAAAGTCATACTGTATGAGCCATGGCTTGGATTCGGCTCTTCATGTAATAATACGGGAGCATCTCCATTGGGGTCTCCGTCCATAGTGAGGTTTTGCCCGAGTATTCGTAACATAAATTGCCCAGACTCAGGGCTAATTTGAGTATTTTCGAAATTAATTCCTCCGGAAAAAGTTAGGTTATACCCACCCCTCAACCAATCATTGCTCCATAACTCTCGATTAGTTTCATCAACAACTCTCATTCCATTTAATTGGATATCATTTTCCACGCGGAGGTTCAAATCTTCGGTAGCCCATCCCGCCACTGCAACTCCAAAATTATCATTCACTGAAACATTTAATTCAAGATTAACTTGATCATCCCAATCCCAGGTGGACATAATGGGGAAATGTATTGATACAATCCCAAAAACATCTGAAGTAGAGGTACAGTTCCCACTATCAAAGATTAGTTTACCACTGCCATTGGACAGTAATGAACAAGAGTCCCCTAGTGCCCATTCCAAGATTGGGTTCGCATCATTCTGCATAAAATCAGCCACGACTCGGTCAATTCTGCTAACACCATCACCTGGTGCAACGCGAACAACCAATGTCCTTAGCTCGCCA
>Ga0315324_10000618_pt1 | contig 12206 bp, 18 predicted proteins | sample M150021515metaG_FD_203919 | JGI IMG/M metagenome (GOLD analysis project Ga0315324, IMG submission 203919) | Ammonia-oxidizing marine archaeal communities from Monterey Bay, California, United States - M1 500m 21515 | ecosystem: Environmental > Aquatic > Marine > Intertidal zone | place: USA...
GTCGAGTGAATTAATAATATGATCAGTGATACCTTTATCCGGAATTGTTCTCACTTCTATCGCTATATTTTTTAACATAAACAACACATATATTAATTGAGATCGACCATGAACAGATAAAGTAAGCGTCTTACTTTCATTACGCAACCCATTAATATATTCCAAGATTTTTACAGGAATATATTTTGACAATATGTTTTTCCATAATTTATCTATACATTGAGTGGGTTCTTCATTGAAATTATTTAATGGTTTTAGATATATTTTTTGTTTAGTTTTAACAACTTCATCGTCTTCTTCGTTTTTATGAATATTCTTTTCGCACTCTAAATCAGTCATTTTCAATATTTCTTATCGATTATAATTATATTTTATATACAATTTCAATTTTTTTAAAAAAATATAAATTCAATATCTTTACAAATATAATGCGATTATATAAAATATATCTTTAATCACGTGATTTGATAATAATGTATAACATTCTTCTCTAAATTTAATTCTTGTATCAATTATTTTACTAACATATGAATATTTGTTAAATGTATTCATAGAAATATACTTCCAGTCCCATGATCTATCGGGATTATCTATAATAAACTTCATTGTAATATTAGGATTATCAGAAATATAAAACCAGTCCTATGGTTTACTGGGATATTTTTCTAATAATTTGATTAACTGATTATCAAGTAGATCACCTGTAAAGTTAGTCATTATTATAATTATATTTTATGTGTGAATTTAATTTTACCGAAATATCATAAATTTGATAATACTGTATATATCTCACTACCATTTATACTGCCTTCATATCTTGCTCCTGATTTTACATTTATCCATGTAGGGTATACATTTATACCCATTTCACTACATTGTTGTCGGTTTGAGGTACATTCTACTTCATTAAGCCATATACGTTTCCACGATATTTCTTTTAACTGTTTCACACAATACCCACACGATGGTGAATGATATAAAACCCAACCATCATTTGTTAATGAACATATGTCGTTTGCTTGATATCTTGCTAAACTATATATAATTAATAATGATAGTAAAATTATAATTATAATCATTATTAATGTTAGTTCTATATCTATAAAATTATTTTTTCCAAGGATTCGTATATTACATCTGTTTTTACACATAATGTTTTTTCATCAAACCAATATGCATGTTTTACTTCAGGTATAGCATTCATAGATTTACAATAAATGTCAACTGCAGTATTTAATTGAAATGTATTATAATCTACAAGTCTCATTACATTATCATATAAAATCTCATCTTCATTAATCCTATCGTATACATATTCTCTATACTCATTTATTTCATGTGTACGAGTGATCCCCATGTTTTTATAATCATGATATTGACAGAGAAATTTGGCAATTATATCATTACGTGCAATTACTCTAAACCTACGGTTATTATTTATAACAATATATACATGATATAAATCTTTCCGTGTGGTTTTATTAAAGATATGCATTAATCTATTAAAATAGTGTGAATCCAATTCTTTTGGTAATCTAACAAGACTATCTTCAACATTTTTTCTTGAAAGTGTGTCTATATGTTTTATTTTATCTTTGTCTATTGGTTTTACCCATGTAGATGATGTTGGTATTTTCTTAGAATGATTAGATAATGCAGGGAAATCTGATTTTGTAAATTTGAAATCCATTCTAATATTATGTATGTTTATTATATATTTTTAATTATAATTTTAATACCGTATTTAAATTTATAATTAAAATCATAGATTTAATCTCATATTTTTTTTCATTTTTAATGTAAAATATCAATTATAATAGTCCATGCTACCATTTCCCATGTTTTTCTAATTTTGAATTTATCATAAAATACATATAGTTATTTGATAACAGTGCGACGAATATGTCCGATAAATCAAATGATACTACCTATATTGGTGTAGCAACATCTGTTAGTACATTAATTAATAGAAGACAGTTTTATGGGGATAATTATGATTTTGATGAAAAATCCACTACCCCCGAGCTCGAACCTAAACACTTTTTCCTACCAACTAATACGTTTAGTGGTAAAGATTGTACTGTTGAAAAAGATGGTAATATAATTTTTAAAATGAGTTTAGGTACCGAGTATTATAAATGCTGTGTATGTAACGAATGTGTTACAGACACCGCTTCACATTGTTCTAATATGCATTGCACATGTACAACATGTAGGGAAAATATGGAAAAATATAATTATAATACATCATGTCCTATATGCAGAGACACGGATTATCGTGTAAGTCCTTGGTTGATAAATATACTAAAAACAGCACAATCACCGTGTCCTAATTCAGATAATGGTTGTAAACGTTTATTATTCCCTATAGAAAAAGATGAACATAGTATGGAATGTGAGTTTATAGGATTCGATTGCCCTATATGTGACGCAAAAACAGATAAAATGACTTTAAATAACCATTTATTAACAGAATGCGAACAAAAATTCTCTAGTCATAGTATTATCGATTGTGTGAACGACAACGTCAAAAGTTCTAATATATTAATTGAAACAGAGATTGGTCGGACTTTACTTATTCTCAAGGGTGAAATTGAATGTAAAATCTTTTGTATAGATTGTATGGGTAATAAAGAGTTATATACGAATTTGAAAATCTTTAATAAAAAGAGTTTAAAATCTTCAATAGAAGTACATATGGTAGTAAAAATCCCAATACATCGAACTAAAGATTTAATATCAAAAAAGATAGAGTATTACAAATTCCCAATAACCGATTTCAAACATATAAGTAGTATATCTGGTGATTGTTTCGATGTTAGAAAAACAGAACAGAAATCAACTTATACTGTAGACCAAACAGAGATTAATCGTATTGGTAATATGAATGATGAAAATGAACAACTAAATGCTGTTCTTAATATGAGTATTCATGATCACTGATTTAAATTTTTTTTAATACATTATCATTAGTTACATATAACAATAACCATGATGGAAATAATACTTATACTTTTATTGATTATATTATGGGTCAAAGGGTGTTGTATAAAGAAAAAATTCTCAGGGGTATTATGTAAACAATGTTCTGGATGCTCGTGTAAGGATTGTCGGAATTGTCATAAGAAAGTAACATGCGATAAATGTCCTGGACAACGTGTTGACGAGTGTAAATGTAAACCATGTGAACGTTATGACATGTGTATGAAAGATGTTTTAGAAGAAGCAGGTCGTATCAATTCTACAGAAGGGGTTGGTAAAATTAGAATAGAAACTAATGATAAAATTAAAGACCCTATCGTAAAAACTGAAAAAATTGGGGAAGGTAAACATCCTACTAAAAATGAGGCCAAGGTACAAGTACCAGTTAAAAAACCAGACTGTGACTGTACTAAATGTTTTTCTAAGTACAACTCAGGACGTGAACATATTGCATACAGTCCAATATATAGGCCTACTGAATATGGTATGAGATATTAATTATAGTGATTTAAATATCACCCAGAAATCTGCTGCAAAACCCATCAATACATAATCATATGGCAGATATCCGTACCCTTTATCTCCCCACGATTCACCCCACGAATTCTTAAATTTTAATAATTTTTTATTATCATCAAACCCCACAAACAATACGCAATGCCCTCCTATCATTTTTTTGGCAACATTACTAATAACAGGGGTAGGTATTACACCTGTATCTGTACACAATTTGCTATCTATATCCGACGTACAATCAAACCCTCCTATAACACAATACCCTTCTATTAGAAATGCCCTAATGGAATCAATTGTAGGATCTATTCTGTAATATTCATCTATATAATATGTCATTGCCGATCTATATACCATTTCATCAGGTGCAATATCACTATCCATAGGGTATGCATCTTCTGTACATACACCACTATGCACTTTTGTCATTGATTCAAGAGAATCGTTTATAGATAATCCTGCATTATATCTTATAAATTTAGGACTTAACTGAATATCACTATTCCTTTTAACACCATTCAAAATAGAATTGTCTAATGTTAAATCGTTTTCATAATTTGTTTTTGTCAAGAAATACAAAGTATTATCGTTTGTCAAATCTTGAAACACTATATATTCAGAATCATCGTACGCTCTGCCCAACAACCCTTCTATTATTTTTTCTTGAAGGGGATGTGTTATAGTCAATTTTGTTAAATTGTTATTCAGTATAATTGTCATATAACTACCATCAATTTGGGAAATAGCAATGTATTCAGAATATGCACCCGATATTTCTCTACATAAAACAAGCTGATATTTTCTTATATCATATAAGTAATTATTTTTAGATACTTCACATGTTGACGCTATATCTTTAAGAGCTTTAATGTATACATATTCAAGCATTGCTGTGCATGCGAATGCTGTTGACATATTTGTATTATACTGATCTCGTATTTTCATAATGTCTATAGAATTATCAACCGTATGATGTATGTTTGTTTTATACGTATTTATCAAACGCCTCTTAGATTTAACAACGTTATTCTTTGAATAGTGTTTTTTTTCTGACGGATGTTGTGTCATTTTACATAACCACGAATTTTTTTCCTTTGATTGGTTATCTTTTTTATCTGTTTTATAACTGGTTGAAGTGGATAATTTTACGTCTATTATTATATGTGATGGATTTTCCCTACATACACGTCTATTATATTCCAACTTTTGTTGAGCAGAGTCATGGTTGTCTTGAAATATAGACCCTTTACTGTTTGTAAAATAAAATTCATCTAAAATAGGAATACTTTGTACATTATTGGACTCAGGTCTTTCCCAATTGAGAACTCGGGGCATTATATACATCTATATCCGATTCTTTAAAATTGAAAATTATTAATAAAATATCATAATTATCTTATTAAATTTAATATTCATAGATCAGATAATGACTGACAGTCTTAGGGATCGTATCGGTCAACAATTTGGAAGTCATACCATGGATATGGGTGCTCCATTAACGCCTTCAACCTTAGACAGTCTCCCTAAAAAGAAATCTGTTAATATCAAAGACGAGTCTATAATTACTCTAGGTAATACCAGTCTTCGTAAAAAAATAAATCATGTTAAAAAAGACGATTCAGAAGTTGATCAAGTACCTGAATTCAAAAAACCAAAAAAACGTTTAACCCCTGAAGAGACAGCTATAAAAAAGAGAATCAAGGAAGAAGAGAAGGAACGTAAACTTAAAGAAAAAGAAGCAGAGAGGGAACGTAAACTTAAAGAAAAAGAAGTAGAGAGGGAACGTAAACTTAAAGAAAAAGAAGACTCTAAAGGGGTCAGAGATGCAGAAAAACTTGTAAAAAAACTTGAAAGAGGTGAAAAATCCGCTGCAAAGAAGAAAGAGATTGAAAAACTAACACCTATCGATTCCACACGAAGAACTTCAGTGGTGAAAACTAAACCTAAACCTACTAAAATTTCAAGTGATGTATCACCTAGAAAAACTGCTAGGAAAACTAAGTTAGAAACTATGACTGAAAATATGTTTCATGAATTAGTAAAACCAGTGGATGGTGGCAAATTCGCCTGTGTTATTAATGGTACGGTATATGCTAATAAAACCACTGCTGTAAAAAATACCATTAAACATTTGACAGCTATACTGACCCAATTTACTTAATTCTTATTTTTTATTGAATATATAATTATTAACAAAACTATGTGTATTATTTGCGAAACCGATATTAACGAATTACAAGGATTACAGAGATTAAATTGTTTAGGGTGTAATATTCTTACATCAATTCCTAATATCCCAAATTTGGTATCAATATCACCATTAGTGATTAAATACATTTTATAACGAGGCGTGTTAAAAGTTTTATACAAGAAATCTGAATCATGTTATTCACTTTTTTTATATCTCTGATATTGCATACATATTACGTAATTTATTTTTTTTTGAAAAATCATCTCTCAGAAATTTTGTTCCCCCCCCCCCCACAGATTTTTAAGTTATACCAAAAAGTGGTATAATCAACTAGAAGTGTTATTTGTATTATATTTTGTTTAGTGTGTATAATAGAATGCGTAATATACCAAATTGCGTAATTACACTTATAACAATTTAATTTAAAAATAATATCTTATTCTTAATAAGACGGTAATAAAAGTATACCAAATTGCGTAATATACCAAATTGCGTTACGCAAAATATACCAAATTGCGTAATATACCAAATTGCGTAAATAAAATTTAATGGGACCTGAAGACGATAAACACTGTTTTTCTTGTGGGAAAACATTCATTAGAAAAAATGATTATGAACGACATAAACGTAGAAAAACACCTTGTCTTATACAAAAGATACCTGAAAATGACACAGAACTAAATAGATGTAAGTTTTGTAATAAGGCTTATAAACACAATTATACCTTAACAAGACATTATAAAACATGTGTTATTAAAAATGGGGGGATGGATATACTTGTTAACAAGGTTAAACGTGAAGAAGAAATAGAACAAGCGAAAATAATACAAAATATGATGAGTATGATGAAAACCATGGAAAAGAAACTAGATGAACAATCAAAAACCATAAATGAACTTTTAGATAAAAATCATTTATCTAATTACACACAAAATAATGCCCCACATAATTTTAATAATACTACAATAAACAATTACTTAACACCAAACGTTCAAAATCTGATATTAGACCCTAAAACGATTGATAATTATTCCAATCTATCATACGCTGTATTAGATCATATATACTTCAACCCTTGTCGTCCAGAGAATCATTCCTTTTATATATCAAACAAAAAAGAAAAAGAGTTAATGGTATATACGAACCAAGGACTACTTAAACCAGATCTTGCTTGGAAGTTATTAACTACAGACAAAGATAGAGGGTTGTTTGTAAAGGACTTACAAAATACTATAATAAAGGAAGGTGGAAATGTGGTAAATAACATATATAACAACGATTTGAAACAATTTGAAGGTCTACCTAAAGATCTTAGGGATCGTATAATAAACTTCAATAGTGGGGAAAAAATCGAACAAAGAGAAGTATTTCAAATCACTCTTAAAGGAACACCATCAGTCAAAGATCAAAAAAAAGTAAATTTGGATATTTAAACTCTTACGTACAACTATCAAGGTATATGTTCGTGTAAGGGCGTATGTTTTCGATTTGGGTGTTATTTTTTTTTATTATAATTATACATAGTATTATTAATAAAATAACTACTATTACTACTGTAAAACATAGAATTTTATTATTATTAATAAATGATAAAATAGAATATATCTTGGAATTATTATATGATTTATTTGTATTATCGAATATTGATATAAATTCAAGGCCACCATAATAATCATCTTCATCTTCATATTCATATTCATCTTCATCTTCATAATGTCTACCACCAAAAATAAGTAAAATATTATCAATCCTCCAAAAATTATCAATCAGTGTTTTTAAATCCGTATGGATATGAATCAATCGACTTTCGGTATTAACATGTTCAGTTTCCTTATCAGTACGAACTTTTACCAATTTATTTATTATGTCTTCACTAAATTTAATTTGATCATTTATATCATCCGTTCTAGGGTTTATATTTTCTAATTTTTTATGCTCTTTAATAAGGATTTTTAGTTGATCATTTAATTTATTATTATCGCTACGAAGCTGTATTGCCCTTGCTACTAATAATTTTCGCTTTTCGTTATAATCTAATATATCATCTAAAGTTGTATTTAGTATATTTAAAGTCCTATTGTCAAATTCAGAGAAAAAAACCGTATTTAATTGTACTTTAACTTCCGACCAATCCAATCGCCGTCTTACTAACTGAGATTGTGATGGTCTTCGGGGTTGTGAAGAGGTCTTAACATATGTTTTTTACACCCTACACCATTTTCATCATAAAAATACTCAGACAAAGTTTTTGGTATTATCGGATTATCTGTGTGTCTGTTTTCATTAGCTGTATTGGGTACCATCGTTAATTCTTCAGTAAGTTGATAAAGAGGTATAGGTTGTGTATGATTACAGTGATCAGCACTTGTTGTATCATCATTCATAACAGCAACATTAACTGATATAGCAGCACATACCTTTTTTTTAGTATCCTCTATTTTAAACATTCTTGATGAATTACTAAATTTTTTAATATCAGTTAAGTATGGTGATCCCACAACTGTCATATTATACGGGGGTATTTTAACTATTGTACATGATTTAAGAGGTATAACCTTGTCTGTATTATTTAAGGGTATGTTGTCCTCGTAATACATGTTATTGACAATATCCCTATTACAATAATCACTCATACTATTATTATATTTACATGGTAGACCATACATATTAAGATCTTTCATAAATATTTGAGCATCCCATACTATTCCATCTTTATTATGTTGTACACCCGCCATTCGTGTAACATAATTTAAATCATTTTTTTGTAACCATTCACGTACAGGTAATTTGCTTTGTGTCGCAGTGTCAAAATACATTGGTTCATTTGTTACAGTATATTCATTATTGTCGTCTAAATTATATACATATTGTAGTAAATCCATTTCATCAAATAAAAATGAATGTTTGTCTATGATTGCATTATTATTTTCCTTTATAGTTTTACCTTTATCGACAAAAACATCAAGTGTATCTTCGCTATCATCAGTTGGAGTATGCTTAAAATAATACCATTCAATATCAGGAACCGCTTTTCTAATTTTATCTTTGTTTCTATTAATGAATTTTATAACAGCCTTTCTATCTTTAATAATAGTATCATCGATATTCCGTATACCATTATTTATAAATGGTGAATACACATTAGGGATTTTCCTTGGAGTGTTAAACTTATCCTTATGTGTTTTAAACCACTCAATAATAGTATCTAGTGTCAATTCAATATTTTTTAAATTTAATAGGACGTTTATAATTTGGTTGAGGTGTTATATGGGGGAGTGGCATTGCTATTGGTAGTGGTTCATACCCTAATTCAGTTTTACGTTTAGTGTTGGGAAGATTATATTTTGATTGAGATGTTATAGGTGGGAGTCGTATTGTTAGTGGTAGGGATGAATCATGTCTTGTATTTATACTACTATTTAATCCACGTGTAGTAGTCATTACTATTACGTCTATTATTATATAATAATGAAATATTATTATATACCTGCTGAATAAATAACATAACAAAATTTATCCAAGAATATATAATGTCGTGGGTTGATGGGTGGTTTAGTACTGTAAAAGATAATCATGATAAAATACAAAATAAAGATAATCATGATAAAATACAAAATAAAGATGATGAGATATGTGAATTACTAAAAAAATTAGAAATTGCTAATGAGGAGATAAAGAAACTAAAATCACAGAATACCTTATTGGACAATATGTTATATGTATCCATATTGAATGAACGTCGTATATATTGAATTTAAAAATATTGAATTTAAAAATACTGAATATAAAAATACTGAATATAAGACTATTGAATATATCAATGGAGGGTAGTCATGGTTACGATCTCGATTGTAATGATACTAAAATTAAACCATTGAATGCTCATATTGGAGATAGATTATATGTTTATGATAAACATTTCAGAGAAACAGCCACAATGCGTAAACTGTTTGGTTGGATAGATGAAGTTGTTGAATGTGATATATGGTATAACAGTGCATTAGATGAGGAAGAGTTACAAATAATTAAGCAACATATATTCATATGTACTGATTATGTATTTGAATTAATACTTAGAAAATATAAGTATATTTTCAGTCTTAATAATTTACAATGTTTGGGTTCTATATGTTTAATAATTTCTATGAAACATATATTGTACCACGATTGGGATTCTGGTGTTAAATATTTTGAACAAATGATTCTCTTATCACAAAATTCGTTCACATGTGAACAATTAGCTGATTATGAATTTGAGATAATTAAACTTTTGTATTGGTAAATTATGATTCACATGTATCAGTTAAAAATATCTAATAATTATATTATTAATGGGTCTGGTAGATTTAACTTTCCAGATTCTTTTTCAATTCATAACCCAAGAGTTACCATTGTAATATTAGAATATCCCTTACTATATTTTTTTGCAAAATAAATATGTTCGTCGTATAATCATTATTTTTGTATTTAAAATATTTTACGAGTAAAATATTTTGTATATTTTATAATGGGTGTTTGTTCTTCATCGACGAAGAAGGAAATAGAAAGTATGGGGGGTTGTAGTCCTTCCCGTACACAAAATGTTGAATGTGGTAATAGTTGTGATATAGTAGATAATATGATAATTAAAAAAGATAGTTATGCATTAGGTTCTAATGAACAAAGTGTAACCTCAAATTATGGTAAATCTATAACTGACGCCTCTACGTTTTCATCCGTATTTGTAAAAGTATTTGATGAAGACGGTCCTCCAATAGTACAAAAAGACTTTAGTAATAAAAATAATCTGTATAAACAAGAAGATTTATTACATCCTACTAAATTACGTGAAACTGTTACCATGGGATCTTGGTTACGTGTTAAGTATAATATACCACTAGAGGAATATACTCATGCTATTAGAAAAAAGTCTATACCAGAATTGATTAAAAAATTTAAGGTTAATAAGTGTGAATACAATAATATTCTTCAATCGATTATAAACAAAACTTATATTGAAATATAATAGATATAACAATGCTCAACTTTATAGGCGATTTATTTGATAATCAGTTAATCAAATTATTAGAAAAATACCCCGATAAATCATGGAAATGGTATGGGATATCATTAAATCCAAATATTACAATGAAATTTATTACAGATAATCCTGATAAGTCATGGGATTGGTATGAAATTTCTATGAATAGATTTAATAAAAACCCAATCATTCATAAAGGAATTGACGAAAGAATTAAATTTAGAGAAGAATGTTATACATTATTATCAAATCGTATTATTAAATATATAGCGTATATGATTGTAATGTATTTGTAAAAGTTGAATTTTATATATTATATTAATTATGATGAACAAGGAATGTGATCTCGGTATTATACAGAGTAAAGCCAATTTGCAAATATTACAAGAGAAAATACAAAATGGTATGGTAATTAACGAATTCACATGTGAAGACTATGCTGTAAAAGACGACAACGAAAGTGTTAAATATTTGATTGAGAATGGTTGTCCTTATGATGAGGTACTAATTGACATAGCGGTTGAACGCAATAATATAGAATTACTTCAATATTTGATCGATAATGATTGTCCACTGGATAAATGGTTGTGTGTATCAGCTATTGAAAATGATAATATTGATTGCCTTAAACTTTTAATTGAGAACGGTTGTCCTTGCGATGAATATGTATGTATTACATCAGTTAATGGTCATATTGAATGCTTTAAGTATTTACATAGTAAAGGATTCTCTTGGGGAGAGAAGGTGTGTAAAACAGCTCTGCACTGCGGTAATCTAGAATGTTTTGAATATGCTATTGATAACATATGTCTTGATTAAATGTGTGCTACATCACCAATACATTTTTTTTGTAACAAAAGGTGGGTAATAATGTAAGTATATTTGAATTTAACGCCATTCAGCATGTATTAAGGTCTGATATTATTTAAACGATGATAGTATAGCCTATAAAAATATTGAATAAATATCATATTATAAACCCATAAACAATGGAGTTAACTAGCCACGAAATGAAATTATACACATTCTTAACAGATGGTGATTACGACTTACAGGAATACTTGCTGTGTGTTCGTCATGATCATTGTGAAGCTCAGATTGTTGAATACGGACAGTGCATTATACGACCCAACAAAAAAGACTAAACGTGCAGGTAGACCTCGCGGTCTGAAAATCAACAAGAAGAAATATGTTGATTTGTCTGAAAAGCAAATATTGTACTTAAATTCTATTTACACTAATCGTGTAAAACCGAGTGAATACGATTTAGATCATATCAGATATAATCTGACTCGTGATGATATGGTTTCGTACCCAAATCAGATTATTAACAATAAACAAATTTATGCTTGGATTAGAAATAAAAGGTTCAGGGAACGCCATACTAGGTGAAAAGTCCCGCCCCTCTAATTCAAATTCGTCTCTTTAATATAAGAATCTAGGTTTTTTAACAAAATGCAACCTTAGAATGAAATATAATTTTGAAATTTTAAGTCTATA
>Ga0315324_10000619_pt1 | contig 12206 bp, 6 predicted proteins | sample M150021515metaG_FD_203919 | JGI IMG/M metagenome (GOLD analysis project Ga0315324, IMG submission 203919) | Ammonia-oxidizing marine archaeal communities from Monterey Bay, California, United States - M1 500m 21515 | ecosystem: Environmental > Aquatic > Marine > Intertidal zone | place: USA...
GCCATTCTTGCAACATTTGTATCACTGGTTGCTCTTTGGACGGAAAACAATTCCGTATTTAGCCTTGTAGTCCTCGCAGTATACGGTTTAGGTGGGATTTTTATTCCACTATTGATTATCAGATTTGGTGGGTATAAACCATCGTCATCTCACTCAATTATTATGATGTTTAGTGCATTGTTTGGAGTAATTTCTTGGAGATTATTAGGACTAAATGATGAGATTTTCGAATCGGTTCCAGGAATGGGTGCTGCATTTATTGCACATTTCATAATGCTGGTAGTAAAGAAAGACCCTTGGCTAACTGAGCGCCTACCTAGCAAAGATAAATTTATCACAATTGGTGGAATTATCTTAGGTTGTGTAGTTGCCATGGAACTATGGTACTTCATGTGAGTCGAAATAGGTCTCCTTCGTTGCCTACTCTCCAACCTAATTCAGTAACTGGTGTATCATCTCTGCACAATGGATTTGTATGGTTAAGATGGATGAATACAACTTCACCATCACCCTCTCTTCTCTCACCTAACATCTGTAGTGTTTGTTCGACAGGAGGATGTGGCACATCATCTTGGTTTCTATGGGTTAGTTCATCAGCACTGAAGAATGTACCATCAATTAATGCAATATCAACCTCGAGATGATTGAGCCAAGCTCGTAAATCATGTTCACGAAGCGTTTCCTGCCAAGTATCGTGATCGGGTAAGAATAGTAGAGTTTTATCGGCTTTTATTAGATAGGCATGCATATCAGACAATTCAGACCTATGTGGCACTTCAATTGCTTCAACACTCACCCCAGGTAACTGTACAAAGGTGGCAGTTCTCGGATTGAAAACCCCATGAGATAGTAGTATGGACCAATTTGGTGTTCTCTCAATAAGGTCTAGCATACTCTTTGAACAATGAAGAGCAACACCCTGTGCATTCATTGTCTCTTTACCAAACAAACCTAAACCATCTACATGGCCAAAATGTGCATGGGTAAGGAATAGTGAGTCTACTGAATCAGCACCCCAAATTCGTAATTGCTCACCAAGATTCCTTGTAGCTTCGAACAGATGGCGTCCGCCTTCTGCATCTATCAATCCAATTGAAACTGGATATCTTGGCACAAGTTCAGTACAACAATTGCAACCGACTTGTGGAACTCCACCATCCTGAGCACTTCCCAGTAAGGTCACTGTAACCATTAGGTCACCTCAAATCTTGCGAACCCATTGACGAGATATTGGGTCGCGCATATACCATGCACCACTAGTTGCAGGGAACTCAAGCCATTCATTACCATCAGAACGCATTGTTCCTACCTCATTGAAAGTCGGAACAGTAGGTGATGCTGGTTGAGCAACCACTGCCTGATTACCAGGCAAAGTATTGAGGTGTATTGATTGCTGTACAGGCTGTACAGGCTGTACAGGCTGTGCTGGTTGTACTGGTTGTACTGGTTGTACAGGTTGCTGGTATTGAGCATATAGCCCTTGAGCAGCCGGCATAGCAGCCATATTAGGCATTGCAGGTTGTGCATTCATGTCAGGCATTGTATCAGTATTCCAATTCTTTTCCCCTTCACCAGAATCCATTCTGCGCATTATCAACAATCCCAGTATAATAATTACCAGTAAGACACCAACTCCTATTCCGCCATAGGTCAATATGCTACTACCAGTTGAGTCCAGTATGACTTCTTCACAGCCATTTTCTTTGGCCACTCCAACAATTTCTGGACATTCATCTCCATTCTTTCCTTCAAGCCTGTCACCAAACCCGTCACCATCTGTATCATTCCATTGGGTTGGCTCGGTGGGGAATTTATCGATGATATCTGCCCAACCATCATTATCTGTATCGATACAACCTAGAACGTTACCTTCGAAGGAATATCCAACTTCATCTACACAGTGATCGGGATCTGTACCGTTTGGATTGTCTCCGTATTGGTCACCATCAGAATTAGCCCATTGTGTTGGATCCATTGGTTTCCAATCAGTACCTACTTCGGGGTCGCCCCAGCCATCCATATCGAAATCAGGACAACCTTGGACATCATCTGTAGAATACCCTTCAACATCTGGGCAATCATCAGCACCATCAGCGATGCCATCCATATCGGAGTCAATGTATTCATTGGCATCTGCAGGGAACGCATCCATGAAATCAGCCCAGCCATCACCATCTCCATCTGGGCATCCGAAAATATCATCTTGCCAAGAATCACCATACAATGTAGGGCATGCGTCTTGGTCCCTTGCATACTGGTAGTATTCACCAGGCCAATTCAAATTTCTATCAATCCAAGAAAGATTGCCATAATTGTCACCAAATCCGTCTTCATCCCAGTCTGACCATTGTGTTTCATCTAGGGGGAATGCATCTGCTCCATCTTCAATAGACCAATCGTTATCTTCTGAAGAGTAACCATCGCTATCAGGGTCTGGGCAACCGTAGCGATCCAAAACAGAATATCCCGAGATGCTTACACATGCATCGGGAGTATTTCCTGTCTGATTATCACCATAACCATCACCATCAATATCGCTCCATTGAGTTCCATCAGCGGGTAAATCATCATCTATGTCCGCCCAACCATCTCCATCTGAATCTGGACAGGCTAAGGAGCCACCCATTGAAGAATTTCCGAATAGTTCAGGGCATGTATCTTCGAGATCTGCCCAACCGTCACCATCGGTGTCAACGCACCCTTGATAGGCGCCAAGAGTCGAAGTTCCTGCAACTTTATTGCAATCATCGGCAGCATCATCAAAACCATCTGCATCGTCATCTAAGTCTTCATCAGCATCTCGACAACCATCGCCATCGATATCATTTGAGGAATCTGAAACCCACCAATCGCGAGGGGGCGAGTAAGTACTCAGGCAGACATCATTACTATCCTCGATTCCATCATTGTCATCGTCAAGGTCTTCACTTGAGTCTTTACAACCATCATTGTCGAAATCTGTTGTCGCATCGCTGGTCCAATTCCACGCACCACCTCGAGGACAGTCGTCACCTGAATTGTCAGTAATACCGTCATTGTCATCATCATAATCACATTCATCGCCATCACCATCAAGGTCACTATCGTATTGCAATGGGTTGTTAGTATTAGGACAGTTATCAGTTAGGTCATTAACTCCATCATTGTCGCTGTCTGCATTGTTAATAGGGTCAAGACTCCAAACAACAAGGTCTAGGCCACTAGAACTAGTAACTGATTGAGTACCCTTGTTAATGCTGATTTGAAATGAGCCAAAGGCCGCAGGAATACCATTCGTGTTAACTGCGAGGTCTCCGAATAAATCATCAGCAGTCCCTCCTAAATTTTCGACCCATTCCCAATCACCTGTACTATCAAGTTGGGCCATAAACAAATCTTGATCACCGTTTGAAACTGCAGTATGGATTCCGAAATTGACGGAACTAGAAAACACACCACCGGCAATGAAATCCCCATTGGGTGTTTCTGCAATGGAGGACACTATTTCGGTAGCCGAACTACCTCCTGCGCTTGTTGCCCATGAAGTAGTTCCAGATTTGAGAATCTTGACAACGTATCCATCACCATTGCCCTTGTCAGAAAGTATATTCTGGTTACCTGCATTTAGTGAACCCAAGAACACCCCAGAAACAACAACATCATCATTCTGGGTTATTATTAGATCTCGAGGGAGATTAATTTCAGAAGCCGCACTCGAAAGTCCAATCACTTCTTGAACAACTCCCATTGAACTCCATTTCACTACAATTGTATCCGCTTGACTAACTGCTTGATGAGACTTACCATTTGCTGAGAATGTTCCAGATGTTGTTCCTGCTTGCCAAATAATACCTGTTGAATCAATCGCAACGGGGCCACCTCCTTCATCACCTAATCCACCAGCTGTTGAAATCCAATTCAGGCTCCCTGTCATCGCATCAAAATCGCCAATGAACAATTCAGAATCTGCATTATTCTTTGTAATTCCACCGAAATCGGTAACTCCCTTTTGGGTACCTGATACAATTAGGGTGCCACTGTTTGATTCCGATAGGCCTTCAACAGAACTAGAATTACCTGCACTATTATTGGCAGTATTGAACGAAATAGCCCAAACCCATTGGCCTGACGAGTCAATCTTGGCAACGAATCCGTCACCATACACATTCTGTGCACGTAGTTGAGTGGAGCCGAAATTAACTGTGTCAAATATTAGACCGCCAATGTAAGTATCTCCTGTAATTGATGTTTCCATGGCCGAAATTAACGTCAAACCTTGTGCCGCATCTGGCATTACAGCCCACTGCCAATTCCCTTGGTTATCTAAGGATGCCACATATGAATCGGCGTCGAGTTGTTGGTTGTAAACAGAAGTTGCTTGTAATTGGAATGAACCAAGTGTGAGGGAGTTTCTAGTGTCGCCGGAAACAATCCAACCCCCTGGTGCATCCTCTATATGTGAACCGTTTACATGGCCCGAGGGAGAACCTGCTTGGATCAAGAATTCAGGCTCTGAATCTGCAAAAAAAATCTTTTTTGAATCTTCCAATACCGAATCGGTGGAGGTGGGGACAAGACTTCCAAGAAGTAAGATAATTATTGCAAGGCTCAAAACTGGACGATTGCGCATAACCTGTGGTCATAGGCAAGGCAGATGAATCCTTTGTTTACAAGTTTAGATGAAGTTCACCTGAGACTCCATCCAGAATCCATTTAGATCCTGTTGCTGAAATACCTTGATGAGCAGGAACTAACACATCATAATTCTTTACAATTGCACTATCATTATCGAATATCCACCAACGAAGTAAATCTCCCATTCCATCGGAATAAGTACGTCTTTCGGAAAGTAAATCTGAAAAGTTTGGTTCCTCTTCAATTTGTAGTTTGACTTGGTTCAATAATGGTGACCTGTCAAGTAATTCTAATTCAGGAATAATGTGCAGGCCTCCACAATTCAGTACCCACCTAGAGATTTCATCTTCACCTGGGCCTTTCAATAAACCCTTTACATTGTGAACTTTAGCTAATATTAAAACCGGTTTAGCCATTGAGATATCTAGTCCTTCTTTCTCTAGAATAGCAAAATCATTTGTGGGTTTTAGGGTAAATGGCCCCTTACCGGCAAATAATTCAGGTTCAGATTTGGTCTCTATTAATTCATCTTCATCGACTATTATCAGGCGGCCATCAATTATTGCGTGTCCGATAAATGCTGCCAAATCATTTTGAGTCCAAAGAGTAAGAGTTCTACCATCGCGATGCGGAGTATTATCTGTATTGAAAGTAATTTTACGTTCTGCTATAATCAAGTGGTCGCCTCTTGGCGCATCAAATAGCCAAGTCTCAACCCCCACTAAATCCAAAGGTGCAAATCCTTGTCCAGAAGTCCAAACTTCCATGCCCTCTATCATTCCAAGATTGGAATGTTCAGGAGAAACATCGTACAATCGACCTAACCAAGTAATGATTCCAGGTGGAGTGATTGGTGCTGAATCAGTGTCGAGGCTTACGCCCAACCTTTTCATCACAGCGACCAAATCAAGGTCCATGGACTGTCCAGGGACTCGACGTCTTTAGTTTCACTCTAGATTGCCACTAAGGGTCAAAATATCGGATTCACCAGCATCTATGACTGTAATAGTCGAAATACTGAATGGTTTACCAGATGCTACACCAAGATCACGATTAACCATACCAGTTCGGTGCATAGTAACCTCAGGGTGCTTTGCAGCAAGTTCATCGATATACTTCTGAGGACAGTTAGCTGCTAGAATAATGCACTTAGCATCTCCTTTAGCGCATGCATCTGTTGCTTGGCGTTGTCCAAATAACAGTTGTCCGGTCGTATTTGCAAGTTTCAATTGTCTACTTATGTCCATATCTCATTCCTCCACAGTTTTGCTTCTCAATGTCGAATTCACTCAGCCTTCATGTCATTTTCTGGGATGTAATATAATTCCACAGAACCTGTACCTAGACTGATTGGCTGTCCAACGATGATGTTCTCTGCGACACCGGTCAGGTTGTCACGTTCACCGATGATTCCAGCCTTTAGTAGGTGGTTAACAGTAACTTCGAAAGCCGCACGAGCAAGGATAGAGTGCTTGGTACCTGAAACACCGTGGCGTCCAATAGCACGAACTTCACCTTCGCTAGTCATTACATCTGCAACCATCAACAAGTGACGTACATCTACTTCTAGACGTGCACCGTCTAATGTTGCTTGTAATTCATCAATGATAGATTGTCGAGCAGCCTCAATTCCAAGGTACTGGTAAATTTCAATGATATTGTTAGTATAGGTGCGTGATCGGTCGATTCCATCCATATCAGAGATCCTAGCAAGGTTACTTCCGATAGTTGAAAGGTAATACTCACCAGTCTTGTCATCTAGTTGTACGTTTGCACGCTCAATACTTGGAACACCCTTTAGGCGCATATCACGAATCTTGTCTTCAAGTTGAAGTAGTTCGGTATACGATGGAGGGTTCTCTGCTAGAGTCTTCATGTCGTCTTCGGTCTGAATACCAGGTATCAGGGTCAAAGTTGAAGGGTTCTTCTCCTTGTCACCTTCAACATACAGCCTAAGTGCACGCTCAAGTTTATCCTTGACTTCAGCAGGAGTCATTCCCTTCTGCTTTAGTGCGCCCTTCTTCAATTTTAGAACTAGGCGTCGCTGAGCAACATCAGTTTCAATATCTGCAATGTTTACAGTGGTTGTAATTTCAATTGCAGCAGCTAGTTTGCGTGCTGCATCCGGAGATGAACTCTTGTCACCATCGAGACGAATAGTCATTGTAGGGGTATTAGGTATCTTACGAGCATCTACAACTTCTATAATACGAGGTAGACCTTGTGTTACGTTGACTGTTGCTACACCAGCATAGTGGAAAGTACGCATTGTCATCTGAGTTCCAGGTTCACCAATCGATTGCGCAGTAATAATTCCTGCTGCTTCGAATGGGTCAATCTTAGCCCTACCCTGTGCCTTGGCTGCCTCAGCAACTAGTGCTTCTGCCTGCTTCTTTGTTAGCTTGGCTTTATCACGGTCATGAACTGCTTCAGTCAAATCATGAATTGTTTGCTGAGAGAATTTTGCTCCACTAGCCTCTGCTGCTGCCACGATCGACTTGAAAACTGGGTCTTCTACCAATTCATCATCGTAGATGGCAGGAATTCCGCCCTCATTCATTACAGGAGTATATGATTCCAATTCCTGAATTGTTTTTGCAGTTCTTCTGCGACGTGTTCCACGGCGTAGTCGAACCGAGGTTGTAGCTGAATTAGCATCACCAGTAGAATCACGACTAGACGCAGATGCACCTGTAATGATTCCATGAATCCTTGCTGCTGTGTCGGAGTCAGTTTCACAGAACTGTGCGATTTCTTGAGCGGTCAGAACTTTTACGTCATCCCACTTACGGTCATCGGCCAACTTGTGAGCAAATTCTTCCGGGACTAACATGTCCATGAGTTTCTTCTTTGTTGCACTCTTTACTACCATCACTCATCACCTCCAGCTGCGGCCTCAGAATCTCCTTCGCCATAGCCCAAATCGAAGTTCTTGTCTTCGCTATCACGGTAATTCTGGTCCTTACGCTTGGCAGGTCCATCAGTTCCCAATGCTTCATCAACAACGACATCGATGTTGAAAGGCTTACCGTGTACACCACGGCTAGGATCGATTCCATCGTCACCATAGGAAAACTGGATAATTCTGTTTGCTGTATTGCGTACAGATAAATTATCGTCATTGAATACCTTCAAATCGTCCATAGCGTTAATCAAACGACGCTGCATGTAACCAGACTTGCTGGTACGAACCGCTGTATCGACCAGAGATTCTCTACCAGATACTGATAGCATGAAGAATTCTGTAGGCTCTAGACCACGTTTGAAAGAAGAAGAGATGAATCCCTTCTCTGGAGCACCGAGTCCTCCACGCTTGAAGTGAGGAAGTACACGCTGGTGGTAACCACGTTCAAGACGGGCACCACGAACCTTTGCTTGTCCAATACTTCCAGCCATCATAGTCAGGTTATCCATTGAACCACGTGCACCAGATATCGCCATTCCAACAGCAGAGTTTGAATTGCCGCTTTCGTTCAGTTCGTCCTTAGCCACGTTACCTGCCTGTGCTTTACCAAGGTCTAAAATTACCATGATGTTCTCTTCTAGAGTTTCCTTTGGTGTTCTTCCAGGTCGTGCCTCATATCCACGGCCGTCCTTTCCGTACTTAGCCAATTCATCTTGAACTTCCGCACGTGCTTCTGCATTGTGACGGTCGATTTCACTAAGTGCTTCTGAAGATAAATCTTCATCATCAATTCCAGTTGTGAAACCGAGAGATGTACAAGCAGCAATAGATAGACGAGTAAATTCATCTAAGAATTTTGCACCCTCTGTAGGTCCGTTGGTTTGAACAATTGCATCCAAAAGGCGACCATCTTCTGCACCGATTGCTCTCTTGTCCAGAGTACCAGTGACTTTACCTTTCTTGACAACAACATCGTCGTTTGAACGGCTTCGGAATCTTAGATGGATATTTTCAGGAATGATGACTGAAATCAAATCTTCTCCCTTGAAATATTCTCCCTTGTCACCCTTGTGAAGTGGTGGCATCTCTCCAGTGTAGTCGATGTTACCTAGAATCTCTAGTCCATTACGCTTAGAAATCTTAGGGCTTCGGTTTGTTAATAGATAAGCACCGGAAATATGGTCGTGTATTCCACCAATAACTGCACCACCATAACGAGGTGTCAAGATGTGTTCTTGAACACGCATCAGAATCTTAGCTTCAGCACGTGCTTCTTCTCCTTGAATAACGTGCAAGTTCATTTCGTCACCATCGAAATCTGCGTTATATGGTGTACATACAGCCAGATTAAATCTGAAAGTATGCCCTTCCATAACACGTACTTCGTGAACCATCATCGACATTCTGTGCAATGATGGCTGTCGGTTGAAGATAGCAACATCACCATCGATTAGGTGACGTTCTACCAGTAGTCCAGGTTTTGGATTTCGGTTCATGTCAACAGTAGCCAAACGGTCTTCGACACGAGTCTTCTCTTCCCATTCATTGTTTGGGCTACCACAGTGTGGGCAAGAAACTTCAAGATTTTCGGGATATTCTGTATCCGGATTGGCAAGTTCGAACTTCCAACGGTGATGCAATATTGCACGAGGATCATCTTCTGGCAATGGAATACCATTGATGTCTTCTCCACGTAGATTAGCAATAGTAGATGCTTCATCGATAGCGTAGGTTACCATCTCTTCTCCATCAGCAACCGCTTCGGAACGAGTTACGAACTTCTGAACTACAAGTCCAGGCAAGAAGTTTGGTGCAGGTAGAACCTGATGTAGGTCAAACCTAGTAGTGGTCTCTTCCATACATTCGGGGTTGTGACAGCGGAAACCAGCATTGATTAGACGACTGCGCTCATTAATTCTGACACGACGGCCATCGCCACGGATTACATAGTTCACACCAGGGTGAACATCAGGACCACGTAGAATCATCTGACGCATCTGTTCGCGGTTACGGGTAGTTACACGAATAGGTACAGTTAGTTCCTTAGCAATCTTAGTTGGTACACCAACTTCATTGATACCAAGGTAAGGGTCTGGCGAGATAACAGATCTTGCACAGAAGTTTACACGCTTTCCAGATAAGTTGGAACGGAAACGTCCTTCCTTACCCTTAAGACGCTGTGTCAGAGTTTTCAAAGTTCTACCAGAACGATGCCTTGCCGGTGGAATACCACTGGTTTGGTTATCGAAGTAAGTAGTAACGTGGTACTGTAAAAGTTCCCACAAATCTTCAACAATCAATTGCGGAGCACCAGCGTCACGATTTTCACGAAGTCGCTGATTGATTCTTAGAACATCGACTAGTTTGTGAGTTAGGTCGTCTTCTGAACGATCTCCTGAATCAAGTGTAATCGAAGGCCTTACTGTAATTGGAGGAACTGGAAGAACTTTCAGAATAATCCATTCTGGACGGTTTTCCTTATGCATTCCAAGGAAGATAAGGTGTTCTTGTGGAATACCTTGCAACCATTCACGAATATCACGTGCGTTTAGTTTCCTTTCAGTAGCCTTACCGCCACCTTGTGCAGCGATGTTTTCCTTGAAGGTAGTTGGCTTGTCAAGCACTATCTTGCCTTGCTGTGATTTGCAGTGCATACAAATGGTTCTCTTAGCTTCGGAAGTCTTCTTCTCTACTTCCTTGATAATCTTAGAGAATTCAGTTGAACCAACACCGTGCTTTGTGATTAAATCACGGACACGTGCTCTATAGTAATCCTGCTCTGAAAGTCCAGGATTTGAAGGATGGGTTCCATCTGCATCGTGCAGCAAAATCTTGCTACAAGAGTTGCAGGTAGCCTTCAATGAGGTCTTAATCAGATTTACGAAACCAATGTGAATTACAGGTAACTCAAGTTGTATGTGGCCGAAGTGACCTGGACTTTCGTCGTACTTACAATTGTCAGTTGGGCAAAGAAGCCCTGGCTCAATAACACCCATATGAGGGTCCATTAATCCTTGACGGTAAGCGTGACCATCGTCTTTGTAAGTGTCTGCAGTCTTGACTTCGACAGAAGACATCTTACGAATTTCAGTAGGGTCCATTAATCCAAAGCGAATGCTAGCGATTCTCTTAGGAATCATTGTTGTGCTATTTCGATTCATCTGCGGTCCTCCAGTTCTAAGCGCATTGCCACTCCGAGACTTTTCATCTCATCCAGTAGTAACTTGAATGCGTATGAGGTCTGTACCTTGTAGACCTCAGCTCCGTCACCGTGAATCGGTGACACATAAGTACGGCGTTTCGGATCGTACCAGGCAACGTGACCAGATTGTGCACACACGAACAAGTCAATTCCATCAGATTCGTCTAGAAGACGGTCCTTGATGACCATTGATGCACCGTGAGCAATCAGACAATCACGTTCCATTTCACCAAATCTCAGACCACCCTGTCGAGCACGTCCTTCGGTAGGTTGGCGGGTAAGAATCTGGACACGTCCACGGCTACGAGCGTGAATCTTTCCAGAAACCATGTGGTGCAACTTTTGGTAATAGATACAGCCGACGAAGATTTCTGCAGGGTATGTTTCACCTGTCTCTCCGCTAATCATGTGTTCACGACCTGTGTGGTCGTATCCATTTCGAACTAGACTGTCACGTAGACTTCCTTCCATTTCTCCACGGAATGCAGTACCGTCGATTCTACGACCTTCGAGAGAACCGACTTTACCGCCAATCATCTCTAGAACGTGTGCTACGGTCATTCGAGATGGAATTGCGTGTGGGTTGATGATAAGGTCAGGTACGATACCATCACGAGTGAATGGCATATCTTGTTCATCCATTAGACGTCCAATAACTCCCTTCTGTCCGTGACGGGATGCGAATTTGTCACCCACTTCAGGAACCTTGTGTGAACGGACCATACAGCGCACTAGTCTGCCAGAATCGAGGGATTCTGTGACAAATACATTTTCGACCCAACCCTTCTCACCATGACGAATTGGCATAGATGATTCACGGCGTTCTTGTGCTTGTAGGAATGCTCCAGCACCTGTTTCTTCTAAGAAACGAGGCGGGCTGGTCTTTCCAACTAGAACTTCTCCACCTTCGAGATACTTCTCTGGATGTGGTAGTCCATCGCCTTCTAAGTGGTCGTAAGCACCTACTGGCTTCAAGCCCTTGACTTCTTCAAGACCTGTTCCAGGGATTTCAATTTCTTCAATTTGACCACCAGGGAAACGACGGCGTTCAGCATTGTAAGTACGATTGAAAGTTGAACGACCTAATGCACGTTGAATGCTAGATCGGTTCAAAATTACAGCGTCCTGCATATTATATCCATGCAAACTCATGACGGCTACGATAAAGTTCTGGCCACCAGGTCGGCTATCGAATTTTGTAGTATCCATAGCTTGTGTATGGGTGATAGAACGCTGTGGATAGTGTAAGATGTGCAATCTTGTGTCTGGGCGCAGACGGTAGTTTGCGCTTGGAAGACCTAATGATTGCTTGACCATCGCTGTTCCACCGGTAACACGTGGTGTAGAGTTGTGTTCCGGGTATGGAATTAGTGATGCGCATACACCAAGTATCAACTGTGGGTCAATCTCACAATGAGTGTGTTCTGGAGTATACTCCAATGGTACTTCGAAAATAGCGTGTTCTTTCTCGCCATTAGGCATAGT
>Ga0315324_10000622_pt1 | contig 12173 bp, 13 predicted proteins | sample M150021515metaG_FD_203919 | JGI IMG/M metagenome (GOLD analysis project Ga0315324, IMG submission 203919) | Ammonia-oxidizing marine archaeal communities from Monterey Bay, California, United States - M1 500m 21515 | ecosystem: Environmental > Aquatic > Marine > Intertidal zone | place: USA...
TATAAAAGGGATGATAAACCCACATATGTAATGTATTCTAGGGATGATTGTGTAATTTATACTATGATGAATTGGTTACGTATAAATAATATATATCCTGAATTGTGGTCAAAAGATAAATTTCAAGACATTGCTAAGTATAAATATATTCAACCTTTTTGTGTTTATCTATTCATTCAAGGTTACATGTATAAGTTTGTGTTCAATATAAACTTAGCCAATTTTTAATTTTTTTATTACAAATTGAATTTATTTTAATTAAAATATAAGTAATAGAAGTTTATTATATTAATACTATGTATAATGATTTAGAACCTGTCACATGTTTAGATTATGTTTCCATGCCCTCAGATATGGATATTATTCTTAATCCTGAATCATATATATCAGAAAACGGTTTGGAGTATTGGTCTAATTATATTGCAAACGATTTGAGTAGGATTAGTACAGTGATGAAGACATCGTATTATGATGACATAAAATTAAGTCCAACATATAAACATAATAAGGGTAAATCCAAGGTAAATAAAGTATTATCATCTAGGGTACCCACATTCAATATAGTACCTTATAATAAGCTGGAAAATGTGACATATAATTCAATACTATTGTTAGCAAAATTGGGTTTAGATTTAAGTACAGATTTTATTAAAAATAATGGAGGATGCAATGGTGATATAGATATATGTAGGAGATATTGGATTAATACCATTAATCATTATAATATATTATTCATATGGTTACGTCTTAGCAGTACATTTAGATTAGGTATAATAAACAAATATAAACAAACACAAGCTTATAATTGTTCAATTCAAGAAATAGATAATACATGTTTTACATTACAAAATTTATCTAGGCTTAGTATGTCAAAATTGGATAAATTATTTGACAAATATATACCATGTCTAGAGTCAGATTATAATACCACTAAACAACATCATAGAATTGTTAATGAATTGATTGGATACCCTATGACTTCATGGATAAACTTTATGCCGATTAGTGACTCTATTATATGGTGTAAGATGGTTAGTGACATATATGATGGAACAACAACATTATAAATTTATATTTTTTTTTCATGTAGTATGATATACATCAATGCCACATGGTAAAAAATATTTTAAATCGGGTGTTCGTATACAAATACGAGACAAAATGCAAAGTTATACATACAAGCTTACATATAATGTAGGGACTAATATAAAAAATGGTGGTATAGATGAACACGGTAAAACGATAAGATATGATAAATTCGAACCATACTATACACCTCAACAAATGCTTGTGATGGGTGTTTTTGAGGGTAAATATATGAATGACTGTGAAGAAGAATTCCCTATTGAATGGTATATGGCTGCAAAAAAACGTAATAAACTAAGACCAAATAAGGCAGACCCTGATGTTAATTACTTTAAGGTTAAATCAAGACTGTCATTACAGGAATGGCGTAAACGGGGGTGGGTACCTTGTCACCCCAAAGACCGAGATATTAGAGGATGGTTTCAATGGTATTGTAGATATTGGTTAGGTCGTCGTATACCTGAAATAGATAATATACAAATAAAAAGATGGTCATCTTTTAAACGACATTTTGCACAGGTTCAAAAACATGCTCCTGGACAACTTGAAAAACGAAAAAAACAGAGACAAGCCCTTTTACAATGGTCATGGGATTGTAAAATATAGAAAATATGTGACATACTCTATAATTAAAATGGGATGTGGGTGAAGCTAAATTGAAACAATATGCAGTCTCTCCAGAAGTTCAATCGCATTTTTAATGTCAAAAGTTGTCTCGGCTTTTCCGATCAGCTTATGTGCGGCAATCTCCATGATAGATGCGTTCGTGTCATGGTGATTATTCTCACTATTGTTTTGGTGAACAGAAGTATTTTTAGATTCTAGTTGTGCTCTCATACTCAAATTTGCAAATATATGAGCGTTGTCGATATAATATTCAATATCATCTCCCAGAATAGAATTCGTGAGACTATCATACGATGGTCTGTCAAAGATGATGTTTGATTTAGCCATCTGTGTGATACGTTTCACGATTTCACATCTAATATTTTCATCAGATACTTCAATAAAATATGTGTACCCGGTGTTATACTTATAGCTCTTATGTGTAGATCTATTGCTGTAAAAACATGATGTCATACCGAACGTAAATACATCATATTCCCAAATGCCTTCTTCGTCATTACCAATCGATGTTGACCCGATACATCGGAAATAAATTCCCGCTTTACCGTTGAGGGTTTCCATATCCTCACTACTGTGATGATAATCAAACCGTTTACACTCGTATGTCTCAGTCATTGAGTTCATATGAATATTATATTTTTATATTTGTAATATTCAATATTTTAATATACATAAATCAATTGAAATATGGTTTATTTTTGCGAGATACAAAGCAATTAACACATAATAATCTGACACGCATATTATCCGAATAATAATACAGGATAGGTCTTACTAATGTATAGTAGAAACACCAGTCACAACTATTATATGATGCAAAGTCATAAAATGTACAATTAACAACTCCTTGACATCTACTGGCGAGAATTTGTGTTTTTATGACACCTTTATTCTCTGAAAATATATTCGATATTAGATATTCATTCGACATGATTATAAGTATAAGTATAAGTATAAGTATTTTTCATTTTTAATAAACCTTAGATGTAATAATTAGTTAAAATATTGAATATTTTAACTAATAAATATACTCAAAGGTTACAAAGCATATTACAATTGTTTACTATCTTTTTGCCATGTCTACTCCTGAGGAAGTGTCTACTGTTCTTCAACCAACACCGCCAACTACGGGTAAGTCGTCTCAAATGGGAAGTATGAGTGCAGTGCCTGATCAAGCCACATTGATCAATATGGTAGCGCATTTCCCTGAGATCCTTGATATTATTAAAAACAATCGTCAGAACGCACACAAAGGGCGTAAAGGACGTGCGATACATGTTGCCCCCACTACCAACACAGTGGTTAGAGCAGTGGATGGCAAAATGTACACATTGGGTGTGAAGAAGGATCTCAAAGATTATTTCATCTTCAATTCAAGCGGTTCAACCTTTTACAGCCTTCCACCTAATGGAAAAGTGATATCCATATTTCACCGCATGCGTGATGGTAACGTAGAGATTGTGGGGGTATTAGTTGATACTAACGGTGATCCTCAGTCGGTAGTTCTGGCAAAAACGCCATGGGATGGAACAGGAAACCGATCAGGTATTGCTAAAGCTCTTAGTAGTCAGATGTGCACTGCGTTACCACCGATCGCAGGTGCAACACCTATGACACCACCACCTAAACCTAAACCGCCGGCAATGACACCCCCAGTTGTTAATCCTGCATATATCTATGTTAGACCCAGACCATCTAAGCCAATTCCTGGTCATGTGGCATTGGCTTAATATTGTATTTACATCATTGATTAAAATTCATATTTCTATGAATACAATTTATTCTGAGAGGTAAATCATATGGGATTTCAAAAAGAAATCTTTTTTTTTTGAAATTATCTCTCAGAAATTTTGGATGTCCCCCCCCCCTTGACATAAATCCGGATATTCCATTCCAAATTGTAAGCTGAGCATATAAGTAATCATATTTATCTCATCTCTCTTATTTATACTATACATTTAAGAATAACTTACATTAATATAATAACTGTTAATAATACATATTAAATACTATATACATATTACAATATATAAATTTATTCCATTTTGTCTAATTTATTCCAAATTTCAAGTAAAATATTCATTGTTGTATAATTTATTCCATTTTGTCTAATGTCTCAGGAAGACAGATATTGTTATAATTGTGGTAAAACATTTAAATACCCAGCTTTATTAGAACGTCATAAACGAAGAAAAACACCTTGTATTATACAAGATGTCCCACATGATGATATAGAGCCAAATAGGTGTAGGTTTTGCAATAAAGCATATAAACAAAAATATAACTTAACCAAACATTATAAGACATGTGTTATTAAAAACGGAGGTATGGAAATTCTAATGCGTAAAGTATCAAAGGATGAGAGATTAGAAAATAAAAAGATTGAGGAAGTAACTCATAATCTACTTTTATCCATGATGGATGAAATTAAATCATTAAGGACTAAAATAGATAATATGAGTTCTTTACATTCAACTAATTTTAATACTCAAAATAATGCTCCTCATAATTTTAATAATACAATAATAAACAATTATTTATCACCAAACGTTCAAAATCTAATATTAGACCCTAAAACAATTGATAATTATTCCAATTTATCTTATGCTGTATTGGATCATATATACTTCAACCCAGAGCGACCTGAAAACCATTCCTTTTATATATCAAATAAGAAAGAAAAAGAATTAATGGTATATACAAACCAAGGACTCCTAAAACCAGGACTTGCTTGGAAGTTATTAACTACAGACAAAGACCGAGAATTGTTTGTGAAAGATTTACAAAACACCATAATGAAAGAAGGTGGTAGTGTTATAAATAATATATACAATAACGATTTAAAACAGTTCGAAAAACTCCCTAAGGATCTTAGAAATCGTATAATAAACTTTAATGGTGGGGAAAGAATTCAACAAAGGGATGTGTTTCAAATAACCCTTAAAGGGTCACCAATAGTAAAAAACCATTTACTTAAGACGGAATTAATGGTTTAATGAAAAAAATTGAATAAGTCAAGATATAATTAATACCTAAATACAGCACAAACAATATGGGTGTTTGTAATAGCACTGTAATACATCCATTAGATATTGATTGTAATATCGACCATAACAAATTTCAATCAAACAACAAAGTAAGGGAATACTCAAATATTAGTGATATCAATAAACGAGACACAGAAAGTGAGTCCCATTGTATATCATCTTCAGAAATTACTTGTAATATAGAATCAATCAATGAAAACGTTGGATACATTTCACCTAAACGGTCCTATTCATCGTCTATCAAGTATACCAATAATATACCGGGCACTTCATTACCTGAATACATCATACATCCACCCCACGGAATAAATGAAAATGACTTTATTCAAACTTGTTGGGCAGGTAATGTATGTATGGTTAAACAATTCCTTCAAGACGAAAGGTACTACGAATTCATATCCAAAGCATTTGAAAATGTATTTGATCTATGTGTTTTTAATGTTTTTGAATATTTAGTGGAATATTATTATGAATATTTAGATATTAATTATATCTTCAGATCGAGGGTTATAATAAATATTTCAGAGCGTGCATCTATTGTTAGAAAGGTTTTTCAATTAGCACGTCAAAACATTGATATTCATGATAAAATTAACTTAGAAGAGGCATTTGTTTCATGTGCTATATTTGGTCAGTATATGTTAGTGCATGAAATTGGTGAAGAACTTTCTGCCAATATGGGGCTAACTTTGTATCTGATCGATAGAGCTATAGACAAACTCGTAGAAGTTCTTAGATTTCAAATACAAACATTAAAAAACCCATGTACAATTGCTCAAATGTTTACAATGGAAACCTTGCAGGGAATGAAGTCTCTGTAAATATAATCAACACCTAAAATAATATATGAATAGGTATGTTGTACATTTTTTTTTATGTAAAATATACTGGTCTTAATTTAATATTATGAATAATATATAATATAATATAATACATATTATTCAATGTTTAGACAACATGCTGCAAAAGAGGCCAATGATATTTATAAAAAGGGTTACGAAACTAAGATAGATCAACCTTTACATATTCCAAACATTACTACTCCTACATTTAATTATAAAATAAATGGGTTATATATGTCACAGTCCGATAATTACAAAAAGGCGTTACAAATATCGCATGCACACATATATAATATTGTGGAATCCATTTACCTCGAACCAATAAGCACATTAAGCATGTTAAACGTTTTAACAGAACGGGAGAAACTTATGTCAGATGATTATTATACCGTATATCATGCCACCACACCATTAGTTATGTTTTTATCTGAAATATTAACGATGTATTATCACATGTATTATAAAAAACCATTGTCAACTACTTCAAAGGTGTTTCGTTTAGAAAATGAAATACGTGATGTCAATTCATTTCTTAGTTACCAATACAGTTTACCTAGTAACAAACACTTCAATTTAGATAATAACCAAGAATTTACCGCAATTGGTATGTCAGTTTCCCCATCATTATACTCGGGAAACTCTGGTGAAAACAGTATTGGGTATTTTTCAGAAAAAGATTCTGCAACTGTTTCAAGTCAAGATATTAATAAATTGATAACATCCGTAGTAGAGTTATTTCCCTTTACAGATAAAAGATATATTGACGTTTACATATATAAATTAAAAAGGCATTTTAAACGATATTTCTCCAATCATTTAAATAAAAATGAATGTATTAACTCTGTTATGTATCAGATCTTTATTAAAAAGGAGAAAATTAATGACATATTGTACATGTCAACTGCATGGGGGTATAAAATTGACATAGATGCTAATGAATATTTTAATAATTTACAAAAAGGTAATAATTTACAGAATTTGAGTCTGTACGATAAAGTCATATTGGATATAAATAAGAACATATACAGTAAAATTAAATCAGAAGATGGGGACAAAATAGGAGATGTGTTTTCAAAATCATTACCAGTTATATATGATTTAATTGATTGTGTAAATGTTTCATATACAAACATTGCATTAAATAAATTTAAAGAGTATGGAATTTATTTAAACGATATATCAATACCTCAATATTTCTTTACTGATACAGACAATGATGTTGAATACATTAAAATGTTAAATAGTAATATATGGTCTAACATATCAACAAAACAATATACCAGTATACCTGAAGTGGTAAATGAAATTCCTAGACCTAACCATGGAGGGTTAAATCATATGAGAAGTCTTAAATTTGGTCTTTTAGTGTTAAAGGCTATATTAAAAAGCCCCAAATACAATGATTATAGACATTGGTTTTCAAGTAATACCGCATTTATAATGTTAATTTGTTCTTTAAATTTTGAGTCTATTATGAGAATAGATGAAATAGGGAGTTCTGATGTTGTGTGTGGTCTTGATGAAGATTATTTTAATAAATTATATCCGACTTTAAATTATGAAGAGTATGGTCAATCTAAAGCAAGTTCTCATCAAATAGCCAGTTCTGTATTATACACCATTCTAATGCAAAAATGTTTTGGGCATTTAGTAGATGAATTCCAGATAGACGAATTCTCAAGAGGGGTATCATTTTATTGGGATAAGAATAATCCTCCTCCCATAGAACCAGAACAAAAACGTGTTCGTTTTCAAACTTATTATAATATTATTACATCAGGGCATTATTTAGATCATTGTCGCGGACCTAATTCAGGGTGGGGTGGTAATTTAACATATATAGAATCATTGTTTAATGTTTTTGGTGTGAGTGAATCAGATAAAATAGAAATACATAAAACCATAATCAGGGATCTTGTTAATACTGAATATGAATCATATAATGGTGATATAGATTCAATAAATACCATAGATATGGATAAAACATGTTCTCAATTACAGGGGAGATATGGACCTAAATTTGTTAAGTATTCTAATGATTTCAATAGTACATGGGACATATTAGGGTTGGGGGATGTTATACGAGAAGTTTTAGACTTAAGAAAAAAATTACATAAAACATTAAACACATATAATCAAACCGCACCCCCTTTATCATACTTAAAAAATACCAAAAGTAAAATAACGGAGTATTTTAAAAAACCTGATCTTCAATGTCGTTTAGTGGCAACTGCGACAGAGACATTTATGAGTGACGATGTTCATGTGTACACTGTTACTAAAGATACAAACGGTCATATAAATTTAGATCATTTGTATGATTTACAAAAAATAATGATGCAAATTATAGAAAAATGTGATAAATCCTTTTTCAATAACATTCATCTTAACCGACCCGATACCCCGACAACACCTAATGTTACGACACAGGATGTATGATCTTTAGATTTGTTGTGAAATGTTTTTATTGGGACAAACGGGGCAACATTATATTCACTATAATTTATTTTTATAAAACGTGATTTATTTGTTAAAATAGATTTTAAACCATCAACTTTTATGAAAATATCTCTTATAAGATCAAACGATTCCCCGATATTAGCAAATATATTGGATATATCTCTCGCTCTATCCTTATAATTGGTGTGGGTATTATATGTGGGACTATAATACAAATATTTGGAAGGTAACTTGTTTGGAGATTTTAACAATACATTACCCCCATTTTCATGTTTAAAAATATTTAGACGATCTATAAAGTACTGCCTCTCATCAATATAAAATTCCTCCTTTTTTGTAACATCATTTTTAAGGATAATAATTACAGGATCATTAAAGTCAGTGGTTTTTGTATTATCTATAAAAACATTAGTAGATGGTTGGTATGCGTACGGTATTTTAATGGATGAGTCTACTACCTCCCTAATAGAATCTGCTTCAGGTGAATCTATATAATCCTTATGTTCATCAGTTAGATCATTATAAATAACTACATTATCTATAAGATATTTTAATATTTTAAATTTTTTTCCACGCATTGCATAAGATATCATATGTTCCATATGTTTAGTTTGTATCTTGTTGTTATCTAAAAATATTTTTAATCCTTCTAAATCATCCGATTGTAAATACTTACCCGATGCGTCAAAAGGTACTGATGAGCCTCCACCGATTCTATCGTTTTTAGAACATATACACATAACCAATAAAAACCCTATTAAGGGGTAGAACTGGGGGTATGCATTGAGGGTAATTAATGCTAAGCATATTATTAATAATATTATCACAGTATTCATAGTATTATATTAAACCTTAGATGATTGTTTTATTTTGAAATTATATACCTTTATTACCGTTATAATCGATCGATTTCCGAAACCGAAGAGATCTCAGTATCTTTAGGAATCAGAAATTGATTGGTTATAATTACATTTTTTTTTTATGTATATTTTACAGACACAAAGTTTATTTATTATGATATACATTATGTACAACACGCGTGCGTATGGATACCCGAGAAGAAGTATGGGGTATAATATGCCTTACATACAGCCAGTAAAGGATACTGGAACCACTAAAAACATGTTTATTGCACTTCTTATAGTAATAGTAATATCTGTATTATATCTAATTTCTACGAACCCTGATATTGCAAAAAAGATTAGAGAAAAAACTGTTGGATTAAGCACTGAGGAAAAACTACAAGACGTTATCATAGCAGCAGAATCTAAAGCAAAGGAAGTAGAACTTGTAAAGAAAGAAAGAGAGATTAGAGCAGATATTGAGATTAAAGCCGCGGAAACCGCTGCGGAGGTTGCATCTATTGCAGATAAAGCAGCAATAGATGCTTTACGGGCAGCCGAATTACAGGCAACTAATGAAGCAAAGGCTGTTGCAGCAGCAGCTGTACTGGAGGCGGAAAGGGCCAATTTAGAAGCAGTAGAACAAGCAAGGATTGCGGCATCAGAGGAAGCAGAAGCACAACGTGAAATTCTGGCATTGGAGGCAAGTGCAGCTAAGGCTAAATTGGAAGCAGATGCTGCTATAGCTGCTGCTGAAGAAATAGAAAAGAATAAACAGGATGAATATAAACGATTATATAGTGCAGGGCGTTGGTATTATGGGAGATCTGACGATTATGGTCTAGGTTCATGTACTGGAACAAACTACAATAACAGTTTAAATGTGTGTAAAATGAATCCCGAATGTACTGGTATAGCATTTCGAAAGGATAATAGTTGCTGGGATCTTATAACTAATACTGATAATGGGAAAGGACATAGATTATACGATAATTATAATTCATCTATACAGGATACAATGAAATATATGGGAACAGCAGGATGTAATAATACATGGGATGATTACCCCCTTAGTTCTGCTATACATGGAAATGCTAATAATAATACTTTAATAGGACAACGGAACGATGGTTGTTGGGACTATCTAGGGTTCCCTGATTCTACTGATGATAGTTTAAATAGATCTTTGGACGATTATAGCAAATTTTATGTCTTTGAAGTCCCCTCTAATTCAAATTCGGGACGATTATAGCAAATTTTATGTCTTTGAAGTCCCCTCTAATTCAAATTCGTCTCTTTAATATAAGAATCTAGGTTTTTTAACAAAATGCAACCTTAGAATGAAATATAATTTTGAAATTTTAAGTCTATAATAAATCCTCCACTTGAGTAAAGATGTCCTCAAAAAACACTACCAGACGTTCTGCTATGGCTACAGCAGGCTCCAATCTAATTGGAGAGACCAGGCCCCGGCGTACCCAGAACCTCGTGCATTTGAGTAAAGGAGATTGTAAAATTTCTATCCCTGTTAAAGGGACTCAAAAGCCGTGGACTGAGCGTACGACGCAGACCGATAAAGGAGATCTGACAGTTGTGTACAACAAGGACGGTAGTGGCGCGGATATATTCCTCAACACTACCAGAACTGTTCGTACCTCCAAGAAGATTGGCCATTACGGTGGGGATACCAAAGGTCTTAACCCCTCTGATATTGCCCAGGCTGTTGGAAGTAACTACCTTAGTAGCCAACCTGACGCTCTCGATATGTTGATGGGTAATGTGTCTAAAAAACCAACCATCAATACGTCGGCGATCACCATCGAGGGCTCTAAAAAGCCCGCGGTGATGAACGCGTGGGATTAAACCCATTGAAGAAAATACGGTTTGGAGACTATCCTGTGGTTGACGTGACTAACCCAGACATTGACTGATGGAAAGACATCACGTTATGAAGGTAAGATGGGCAAACTTACTGGAGCGAACGAAGTTGGGAGCTACTGGCAGCGAACCTGTCACCCACGATCTTCGGATCAAACTTTTTTTTTGTGGTAAATTGATTCAACCCAAATAATATTGAATAATTTGATCAATATATAAAAATGGGGGCATGTTATACAAAAAACGAAGTTTCAAAAAAAGACATATATGATTTTATTCACCACTGTGCATTTAATGACGGATGGGTCCTAAAACATGTATCTCCAAATACTAAAACCTGGCCATTTTATGTGATTAAAAAAGGATATAATAATGCCCACTATCACGGTAACTATACTGTTATGGCGTATCTTGAATATTGGTTTCCACTATACTCCGTACAGCCTGAAAATTGTGTTGAATCTGTTGAAATACGAAATCGACTATTTGGTCAAGAATAGACAAATATGTACAACATAACTAATAGTTTTATTTAACAAAATGAAACCTTATATCACAATTAAAATTTTGATATTTCAATCTGCAATATAAGATGTCTGCTTTACACAAAATGTTAACGCGTAACACTAACCCGTATTTCTACACCAGATTTAATGGGCGTTGTATTGAACACTACTCTGCAGAATCATTTCATGCATATATCCTAACACTACCACAAGGTGAGAGTGTCAGAGTTTCACTTGTTATTCCTACTGGGATACATGAATCAGAAACTCTGAGATTTGGGTATCTTGATATAGGGGTCAATGGGTTTTTGACACAGGATATTGAGGAAATGTACCCAGATGAAAGTGTTTGGCGTCGTACAGGTTGGACTGCTACAAGCATCCGCAGGGCACCAATCCGTAGATTAAACTGTTAATAGAAATGATATCATTTGGCAAACTGCTTAAATGTTCAATTAACACATACTTATTAGGTATGTTATTATTTTTTATTTATGATCAGATCTTTTTTTAAAATATTATACAAATTGATCAGTTAAAAAAGAGAAAACATTACTTTAGAAGTAAGCCTCAACGTCTGCATTAATGATCTCAAAACATCATTTACTTATAAGAGTTCCAACTGCGGCGGACTTTTTAAGACATTAAAGTGTAATAAAGGACTTAATGGCTGTAGTTATACATGATGTAAGTGTTTATATGTGGTTCGGAAACACGTAATTATTGATTTACTCGATATTATAAATATAATAATCTCATGTTGTGCAAGGTTCATTGAATTTATAATAACCAAACCAAACATTTAGTTAATTAATTATTTTTTTTTCAAAAAAGTATCTCATATAATTATATAGAAGCAGGGCGATCTGTTAAACTAATATAATA
>Ga0315324_10000623_pt1 | contig 12173 bp, 8 predicted proteins | sample M150021515metaG_FD_203919 | JGI IMG/M metagenome (GOLD analysis project Ga0315324, IMG submission 203919) | Ammonia-oxidizing marine archaeal communities from Monterey Bay, California, United States - M1 500m 21515 | ecosystem: Environmental > Aquatic > Marine > Intertidal zone | place: USA...
CACTGCTGACAAGAATAGCCCCGGAGCGGGGACCACTGAACAAAATGGCGACCTAATCGCTCTACTGACTGGAGTTGTCGTAGAAACTGAAGGCGTAATTAGCATCGATACTCACAACGAAATGCTACGTCTTGAAGCCGGAGATATGGTCATTGGCGAAGTTGTAAAACTCAATGAAAAGGCTGGAGAAATAAGAGTTCTCAGCGTAGAAGGAAAACCAAATCGTTCGATTATGGCAGACCAAGAGTTCGCTCAATTCCACGTCACAAGAATTTGTGACCGTTTCCTTCATAATACCGCAGATGGACTACGTCGTAGAGATATCGTCCGTGCAAAGGTCAGTGAGGCTGAATATGTAGTTCGAATCGACATGCGTGAAGATGTGAATTGTGGAGTTCTCTGGGCTATATGCCCTCCATGTGGCGATACATTCGTGGCTGAGCAAAACGGAGACTGGAACGTATCTTGCCCAACTTGTGGCAACCAATCATTCCGTGCATTGGCTGACGACTTCGGTGGAGAGGCTGGCCAGTCTGCTCTAAACGGATCTGGAAAGCGCTGGGGTAGTGCTGCTGAGGCACAGTTTGCAAAGGGAAGCGCTGGCCGTGCAACTTTCATTGCAGAAGATGTTCGTGAAGATGGTCGTGAACGTACTTACTTCAAATTCGAAGGTGAAGGTGGCGGCGGTGGCCGTGAACGCAGACAAAAATCTGCACCTGGTTGCAGACTATTCGTCGGCGGGCTTTCTCGTGATGTCGAAGATGATGAATTGCGTGATAAGTTCAAAGAGCATGGTAAGATTACCGACTTTGCACTGATGAAAGACGACGCTGGAGCCAGTAGAGGATTTGGATTCATTACTTTCGAAAAGAAGAATATGGCAGATGCTGCTATTGCTGCTCTAAATGGTCTGAAAATCAAGGGCCGTAAAATCGGTGTACGTGATGCTGATGCTCCAAGAGATGAAAAGCCACGTCGCAAACAAATTGCTGGTGCTCGAATCTACGTTGGTAACCTTCCATTCAAGGCTAGTGAAGATGATCTAGCTGCATTATTCAAGGACCATTGTGATACCGCCCATGTTCAATGGGCAATCGACAAGGCTGGGCGCAAGAAGGCATTCGCTTTCGTAACAATCATGCCTGAATCAAAGGGTGAAGAAGTTGCAGGTAAACTGAATGGATTCGAATTGATGGGTCGAAAAATCAAGGTCGACCTCGCAAAACCCCGTGAAAATAATAGCAGCGCTCCAAAAAAGACTGATGGAGATTCGGGCGGCAAAACTTCTCGTGAACTACGTGCTCTTGCTGAAGAAGAAGAGGATGCTAAGAAGAAGCGCCGCCGTCCAAAAAAGGATTGAGGTGAAAACATGAGTGAGAACCAGGACCCCTCCTGGCTCGTCATTGACGGTTACGAAGATGAGCCTGCTGCTTTCGGCGTTCCGCCCTATGTCGGATTTCATATTCGTTATATTTGTGGAGTACTAGAACAGAAAGGCATTCCTTACGAATATTGCACGATAGATTCCTATCGTCTTAAGCATCCATCGCTTGAAAACCGGCTGGGTATAGTTGTCCTAGCGGGTGCAGTTGTGCCAGGTAAATATTTGCGAGGCGCTCCGATTTCTCTTAGAGAAACTAGAGATGTTATTTCAAAATCCCCGGGTGATACTCCTATCCTATGTGGTGGCTGGGCTATTCGTGGTTGGCGTCAACAAGGATGGAGTCCGCTGCGTCACAATCTATTCCTTGCATTACAAGATACTGATGCCACTCTTGCGCACTACCTTTCTAATAATGAATGGAAGCATCAGAGGCGAACTGCTGAGCAATGGACTGATTGGGCTCAAGCGGGTGCTCAATCTAAAGCGGTTAGTGACAATCCTGATTTGAATGGGCCTCTAACATACGAGGTTGAAGTTTACCAAGGGTGTGTCAGATACAAACGAGGTTGTAAGTTTTGTATTGAGCCGAAGAAAGGTATTCCCATTTGGCGCAGTCCTGAAGATATCATCAAAGAGGTTGCAACCGCTCACGACATGGGCGTAGAACATGTTCGTCTTGGTGGTATGACTGATACTTACACCTACATGGCAGAAGGGGTAGTTGAAATGGAATACCCACGCCCTAATCCAGAACCTATCGCTAAACTTCTACACGGGTTACGTGATGATGAAAGGCTAGGTATTTTGCACACAGATAATGGAAACCCTTCCATTATTGCAGAGCATCTTGAAGAATCTGAAGAGATTACCAAAACTCTCGTAGCAACTCTTTCAGATGGTGCAGTATTGTCCTTTGGTCTTGAATCCGCTGACCCGAATGTCCACGAGGCAAACTGGTTGAATTGTGATGCTGGCCAGTTAAAGTCGGCAATTGCCCTAATCAACAAGTATGGAAGAGAACGTGGAGAAAGAGGACTTCCAAAATTATTACCTGGCCTCAATTTCATTGCTGGACTTAACGGTGAGACCAGTCAAACTTACGACCTTAATCTCAAACTTCTTCGTGAATTGAAAGAAGAAGGTCATATGATTCGCAGAGTTAACATTCGACAAGTTGAGGGTGAAGGGTTCCAAGAGATTGATGATGAGAATTTCCGTTCATTCAAAACAAGTGTTCGAGAAGAATTTGATGGCCCCCTGCTAAAAGAAATGCTACCGGTTGGAACAATTCTCAATGATGTATGGTGGGAAGCACATGATGGTAGAACACGCTTACCGAGGCACCTTGGACCCGAGTCAAGAGATCCATCAATACACGGTAAAGCGGGAATTACATTTGGTCGCCAAATCGGTGCATATCCAATTCTTGTGGGGATGAATTATCTGGCACCATTGGAAACATATTCGCAAATTATGGTCACAGGACATGGTGCTCGCTCGATCACAGGAATCGAGATTGGACAAGATTGGAGAACTGTTACTGAAAAGCAATTGACAGCAATACCTGGGATTTCCTCAAAGGGTGCATGGAACCTGGTTGGAACTAGAGCAAAGGCTTACTCGAAAAATCGAAGTCTCGAAAGTATTGATGATTGGTTCGCTGCTGCTGGAATACAGATTCCAAATCTTGTAGATGTAAAGACAATATTGAATTGATTCAGGCCAAGACCTTTGTGGAGGGCTTGGTAATTTGTTGCCAACTGTACCGTCTTGGCCGAGCGGTTTTTGATGGCTTACCAATTGAGAGTGGTTATGGGAGTGATTGAATCGGCCAAAAAACTCTCCCTGTCCTGCGATTCCTTATCTAAATCAATATTGAAGCAGAAACATATTTCTCATGTTACAAACCCACTAAATTACGCTTGGGAATATCATGAATCTTATCTTGCTCAGTATTCTGCTCTTGGAGCTACTACTTTGCTATTAGGAATGAATCCGGGACCATACGGAATGGCACAGTGTGGAGTGCCATTTGGAGCCACACATATCGCTAGAGATTTTCTAAACATTACCGGAGAATTTACCGAACCTGCCGGAAGGCATCCAAAGCGACCGATAGAAGGATTGGATTTCGAGCGCCAAGAAATTAGTGGAACCCGTATGTGGGGGCTACTGAAACAAATTTGGGAAACTCCTGAAAACATTCACAAAAATGTGTTTTTAGTCAATCATTGTCCCTTACTTTTGCTGGGTGACTCGGGCAAGAATATTACGCCAGATAAAATCAGCGGTTTAGCAGCAAAAGAACTGCTAAAAAGGTGTGATGAACACCTCAGAGAAGTCGTAATTGAGATGGGAATTACCACGGTTATTGGCATTGGAAAATACGCTGAAAGGAGGGCGCTGCTCGCTCTTGACGGGTTGGGCATAAACATCACAACCTGCTGGCATCCTTCACCAGCATCCCCACTCGCAAACCGTAACGATGGTGCTGATTGGCGTGCCAATGTTACCAATGTTTTACTGGGAGAGCATTGATAATTGAAACCGGTTGTGTCAAGGCCATGCCCACTCGAGAAATGGCTTGGCCAAAGCAACCTTCTGACAGACAATGGATCAAACCTGAGGGTGACGATCCACGAACTTTGTACCAAATGCTGATGGTTAGTCAGAAAATGTTTGGTGATGATGATTGTTTCGGTTATATCCCGAGCCCTGGGATGCCGAGAACCCACTTATCATACAACATATTTGGTGAACTTACTACTTCTGTTGCTAAGGGACTTCGTGATATTAACGTTGAAACTGCCGACCGTGTTGCACTCATTATAGACAACTCTGTAGAATGGGCTGCTCTATCTTATGGCGCAAATGCAATCGGTGCTGCTTACACTGCAATGTACACTCATCAGCATGGAAAAGATTGGGCATTTATCCTTAAAGACTCCACTCCAAAGGTGGTTGCTGTACAGAATACTGCTGTTCTAGACAAATTATGTAATGCATTAGATGATGATGCATGGCCTGAATCTGGAGTAATTCTACTCGGTGATGAGGCAGCAAACCAACTACCCCCTGAAGGGGTAACTGTACGCACTTGGATAGAATTAGTTCAGGCTGGACGTGCTGCCAAAGACCTCGCTGAGATTGCAGATGACCCAAGTGCTCTTTCAACTTTGATTTACACATCAGGGACTACTGGTAATCCAAAGGGAGTCATGCTATCTAATTGGAATACTCTTTCCAACGTACTTTGTGTACAGGGAGTATTCGAATTGTATCCTGGAGACAAGAACGCTGCGTTCTTGCCATGGGCTCACTCTTTCGGTTCAACATTCGATTTGCACTGGATGCTTAGAATGGGAGTTCACATCAATCTGATTTCAGACCTAACAAAGATTGCAGATGAGTGTATCGAAATCAAGCCAGCAGCATTGCTGGCAGTACCGCGAGTCTGGAGCAAATTCTACGACCGTGTTAACAGTCAATTCGAAAGTGCCACAGGAATAAAGAAATTATTTGTTGGTAAGGCACAGAAGTCCGCAGCAAGGAGAATTGCAAAGGCTGGAGTCCAGTGTGACTCGGTTGAGCCAATTGGTTTCTTTGACAAGTTGTGGGACAAGTTGGTTTGGAAGAAGGTCCGTGCACGATTCGGTGGAAACATTCGTTTCTGTATGTCTGGTGCTGCAGCTCTTTCACCTGATGTTGCTGGATTTGTTCAGAAGGTTGGATTCTGCTGTTATGAAGGATATGGACTTACTGAGACCAGCCCACTTGTATCTGCAAATGGATGGATGGGCAAAGGAAAATCTCGTCTAAACACAGTCGGAATGCCTGCAAATGGTGTCCGTGTTGAAATCGATAAGAGTGCATGGGACGACCCTGAAAGCCCAGATGAGGGCGAAATTATCGTATACGGTCCAAACGTTATGCAAGGCTACTGGAATTTACCAGATGCTACTGCAGAAGTAATGACTGACGATGGCGGATTTAGAACTGGTGACCTTGGAAAGATGGTCGATGGATACCTATCTATCACTGGCCGTGTCAAGAGCCAATTCAAATTGGAGAACGGAAAGTACGTATCTCCTGCACCGCTTGAAGAGAATCTCAAACTAAGCCCACTTGTTGAGCAGTGTGTGCTGGATGGACGCAACATGAAGAACACCTTCCTGATTGTCCACCCTGACAAGCGAGCACTTCGAAAGCAAGCATCTGCTGCTGGTGTTGCTGTTCCTGAAGATGATGCTGCTATGTGCAACGATGAAGGAGTCAAGGCATGGCTGCTATCTAACTTGAGAGAGAACAACATGCTTGAACCTAAGTGGAAAGGATATGAAACCGCTCGCAATATCATTCTAGACCCAGAAGAGTGGAGTGTTGACAATGATATGATGACACCATCATTGAAGGTCAAACTACGAAACCTTCTGACTCACCACGAAGAAGCGATCAATTCACTTTGATACAAGAATAGTATTTTTGTAGACTCCGATCGAAGATTGGGACTGCCTTGATTATTCTAAGGCAGTGAAAGCACTGGCGGTTCTTGCCGTAGTTCGCAAAAGTATCTTACGGCGTAATTCTGCTTCACGTCGAGCTTTCAATTCGCTCTTCATTGCAGGGCAAGCAATCATGCAGACGGCTAGGCCAATAACTGCTCCGCCGATGAGTGAAATCCACATCGGAATCCCCAGAATTAGTGCGTTAGCACCACCTGCGCATAGCCCGATTAGAAAACTGATGCCTAGTGGCTTCTCAATAATCTTCAGCAGGGTAGCGCTGCCGTGAATAACTTCCTTCAGAGGAGTTGTCATTTCACTTAGAGTAATAAAGCCGGTACATAATGTATCCTCCGGCATGAATCATACCGATATCCTTTCCAAAACTTCCACTTTCCGACCATTAACTAGAATTCATTGCGTGAAGGTGTTTGACGGCACAAGGTTCATACCCCTACTGCATAAATTATCGTCATGAGCCCAGTAAGAACGTTCAATGTACTAACCTTGACCACAATTCTGCTACTTGCAGGATGTTTCGGTCTTGGAGATTCAGCCGAAGCCGCCGAAGAAGCCGATGACACCACTGTCACCGCTACACTAACCGCACAAGATATTGCTGATGCGATGACTCTTTCATCTAATTCACCACCTGAAATTACTGTTAAAACCTATTCATTCGATGAAAACGAAATGGAATATGCAGCCAAAATCTCCGATGGTAGTTGGGAGGTGGCTGGATATCTCTCTTGTCCACCAGAAGAAGGTTGGGATGATTTGCCTGCAACATTTGCTGAACAAGAGGCAGGAATGAGTGATATTGGAATTATACTTCCTGAATTCATTTCCTCTGACAAATGTATTGCAAAGTTTGCATTTGCCTCTGTTGACCCAGATGGTGATACTATGACAAAGGGCATTGATCTTGATTTGGATGGTTTAATTGACATACCAATAGTTCCTGCAAATGGGCAGGTTATTTTTGGCATGGATAATTCTTCACTATACGATTGGCCCGTTTTCATAGGTCTTGAAGAGGGAGATGCCCGAATTGCAAATGTTGCACTCATAGCAATTGATGAGCATGGAGCATCAACTGCTGAAATTATTCATTTTTTAGCGCCTTGCAATGATTGCGACGATGATGATGACGATGGTGGACTAATTCTGTTCCAGTTCTCTGACAGAGATGCTGCAGGCGGCGTAACCGCAAGTGGCGGCGACGACCTCATCCACGTTCAGATGATGCAAGGTCAGTCGCTAAGCTGGGATTTGCTAGGAGTTAGCATCATTGTAGATGGTGGCACAATGAACAACTGTGTCGAAGCATCAGATGCAGATGTTGATGGGCTACAGTGCACATACACATTGCCTAATTCTTTCAGTGCCTGGGAAGTTGGTGAAGAAATTACAATCTCCGAAGGCGCAAATGCTGACCTATGTGATGGAACAGCAGGATACTGCGAAGTTGCAGTTACCCTAACTAGGGAAGTAGACGGTGCCGGCATGGTCATCGCAATGTTTACTGCAGTTGCCGAGTGAAGTCAGATAAACTGGAATTGTTGCCGGTTCGGACTGTTTGGAATCCGTTTTTGAACGGTTCGAATCGTGAGGTTTATATGGCCTCGACACAGACTTTGGGTAACCTTCAAGAACCGTCACATTAGCCACCTTGAAGGTAAGAACGGGGGTTCACATCATGGGCAGTGCAGCAACATATGAGGCAATTATTGAGATAAATTACGAATACTGGATTAGAGAAAATGAAATCGAGATGTCAATCGAAGATTTCCGCTGTGAGGTCGATGTCAAGTACCGCAGAGAGCACAAACAATTCCCTCTTTGGGATGAGGAAATGGAAGAGCGCTTAGATTCGGTTGCAGATGGCGTTGGTGTTGATTTCCTCAACGCTACAATAGAAGCTGCTGAGAAGTTGGAAAGTGACTTTCATATTACGAAAATCAAAGAGCAACTCTTGAATCACATAGAATTATTTCTTCGATACAAGTCAAAGGCTAAGGACCAGGAATACCCTCAAAACCGACGCCTAAAGCGTAAGGACGTCTGGCAAATTCAAAAAATGGATTTCATGGCTGATGAAATCGAATCAGAAGATGGTTACTTGGAAGCATTCGAAATACTCACCGAAGATGGATATTTCAAACTAGTCGAAACTGGTGGAGACATCAAGCACGACATTTTCCATGTCATGGAAGTTTGAAACTCAAACTACAGAGACTTCTGTGTTTCTGCTACCATCTACATTGAGGCCAGGTGTAGGCTTGTATGCCATGCCTCTACGCTGAAGTACATCCTTGAGGCCACTCTCTAAGTCACAGACATCAATTTCACTTCTCTCGTCAGAAATTGCTTCGATCATTGCAGTTTGAATAACTTCACGAATCCAAGCTCCTGAAAGGCCTTTGGACTTCGATGCAATTTTGTCTATTGCTTTTCCACTGTGAATCTTAGTTGGCATATTACGCATCAGATTCTGAATGATTTCCTTACGCTGATTCTTATCAGGCAATGGGACTTCGATAATACGGTCAAAGCGACCAGGACGGTCTGAAATAGCAGGGTCAATGTTCTCGGTATGGTTTGTTGTAGCAAGAATAACAACGCCGTTGTTAGATTCCATACCATCCATTGCCTGAAGGTATTCTCCAAGGATAGGATGGTCGGTGAACTTTCTACTGACCGTTCCTGCAGTGTCGATATCCTCGATGATAATCAATGCAGGAGAGAGACGACGTGCAAGTTTGAACACTGATTTAACATCATGACGCTGCTGAATCATTTCAGCAGAGATTAGGATTGTTGTGGTCTCTGCCTCAGCAGCAAGAGACTTTGCATACATGGTCTTGCCAGTACCAGGCGCACCAGACAAAATGATACCACGAGAATTAGGAAGGCCTCTTTCACCAAGTATTGGCATTAGGCGCAAGAAATCTAGAACATCCTTTCTGAGTTGCTTACGGATACTAGGGTTCCAAGCCAGCAATTCATCAACCATCTCACTACGCTTCATGAAGTTGTAACTCATATCGAAGAAGGCGCCATTAAGAGGACCGTTTACATAGAAATCATCTTCCAATTCATCGAGTAGTTCAAGGCCACGGCCTTCTTCTCTGGTAATGAATACGATACGCTGATCGCCATCATCATCCATGGACAGAATGATTGCGAAACGCTCGCCATCTCGCTCATAGAATCGGTAGCCAGATTGAATGAAACGCTTGGAGCCTTCATCACCAAGTTGGAGGTTGCCATAGAGAGCATGGGTTTCCTTTTTTCCTTCTAGGTCGAACTCTTTGACCAAATCGTTGGAAGAATAGAATGAGTCTAGATGCAACTTGATTAGAGACCCTAGGTTGTTTCTCCAGTATCTGAAATCCATCTTGTCTTCACCGCCGATGAATGCTCTAGTCATTCGACGAGCAAGAGAGAATTCGGGCGGATTAACGATACTCTTTGCACGCTTCTTTGCGGATTCAAACTCTTCTAAGTCAACTTCGATATTACCAAGTGGTGTTTTTACTACGAAAGATGAAATTCCAGAGGGTGTTTCCTCCGAATAACTAGAGTCATCTTCTTCTCTCAAATCATTTACTTCTTTCAGCAATTCGTCTAATTCATCTAATGCTTTTTGTATTTTTTCATTCATAATCTTCACCTATTGCGTCTATTTTTGTAAATTGTGATAAAAATCATAATAATTGTAATTATTATCCAATGTCGCTCCCAAAGAACCGTGCTCAAAAGAGATGTTCTGCTGCAACAAATTACAGATACCGGCGGGGGCGTATAAACCGCAGTATTTTTTTTGTTAGTGCAAATAATTCTCTAGGAATGTGAATGGATGTGAAAATAAGGAGTAGTGAGGCGAACACAGGGCCGAAGCCCTGCGTCCACCAGAATCCCTCGCATCTCAGCGAAGTGTCGTGGGCTCAAAGCCCGAAGTGTTCACGTGCTACGGCTCTGAAATGAGCCATGTGCTTACGGTACTTCGCAACGAAGTGGCGTGGCATAACACGATCCCATGTGCCAGTAACCTCGTTCCAGTCCTTGTCCCATCTAAGTGTGGACAGTTCAGCGAGCAAACGCTCGTTGACTAGTTCCTTCTTCTCAGGCGTCTCGCAGCATTGAGGGCGTGGACGTGGTAAGACCGGCATTACCGGTTTTGGGTTGCCTACGCGTCTGCCCGTTGGTTGCTTAACTTTCTTAGGTCGCTTAATTTTGCGGCCCGTCTTACGGTCCTTGCCGTTGTGTGCTCTTTTGTGGTGCTTTGCCATATTTTACAATCTCCTGTTTCTCCAATACTCTTCGGCTGATTTCCCTAGCCTCTCGGCCATCAGCGATGTGCATCAGATCACACAGGGTTAGATTGCTTGCGCCACAAACGATTCCTATACGCCGTCTTACTTAAACAAAACCACGGGCTGTCCCCTGTACTATTCGGGGTTTAGTACCATTTTCACTCTAAGTGATAGTCCTTGAGGCGGTTATCCGAATTCAAATCACATGTTACGACGGTACTGTCCACCAACTGCAAACAGAGCATCTGTAATTTGGCCTAGTGAAGCAACCTTGGTTGTCTCCATCAGTTCCTCGAATACGTTTCCACCTTCACGTGCCACTTTTTGCAGGCTCGCAAGTGCTTCTTCATCTCGGCTAATCGCTTGAGTTCTCTCAAGACAAGCCTGCTTCTCATCTGGATTTGCACGAGCAAGTTCCATGTCGAACTCATCAGCAGAATCTTCATCGAAATCCTTAGCATTAGGATTCAGGAATGTATTGACTCCAACGATTGGCAGAGTACCATCATGCTTGAGGTGCTCATAATACATGCTTTCATCTTGGATCTTACCACGCTGATACATGGTCTCCATTGCCCCAAGGACTCCGCCTCTACGGGATAGTGCCTCGAACTCTTCCAGTACTGCCTCTTCGACAAGGTCGGTTAATTCCTCAACGATGAATGAACCCTGCAGTGGATTCTCTGTCTTAGTCCAACCACTTTCCTTATTGACAATCAATTGTATTGCCAAAGCTCTGCGGACTGATTCTTCAGTAGGGGTCGTTATCGCTTCATCATACGCATTGGTATGCAAAGAGTTTGCATTGTCTTGGATAGCAAGCAGAGCCTGCAGAGTCGTTCTAATGTCGTTGAAGTCAATCTCCTGTGCGTGAAGGCTTCTTCCACTTGTTTGAATGTGATACTTCAATTTCTGACTTCTCGCATCAGCACCATACAAGTCACGCATTGTAACTGCCCAGATACGACGAGCAACTCTTCCGATTACAGTATACTCTGGGTCTAGGCCGTTCGAGAAAAAGAACGAGAGGTTTGGAGCGAATTGTGCAACATCCATTCCTCTGCTTCGATAGTATTCGACATAGGTGAAACCATTTGCTAGAGTAAGAGCAAGTTGAGTGATTGGGTTTGCTCCAGCTTCAGCGATGTGGTATCCTGAAATGGATACTGAGTAATGGTTGCGCACACCATTATCGATGTAGTACTGTTGTACATCGCCCATCATCTTGAGGGCGAATGGTGTTGAGAAGATACAGGTGTTTTGAGCCTGATCTTCTTTGAGAATATCAGCCTGAACGGTTCCACGAACAGTCTGAAGAGTTCGTGCTTTGATTTCTGCATAGGCCTTAGCATCAACCATCCCATCACCACGCTTGCCAACAGTAGCAAGTCCAAATCCATCATGCCCTTCCGGTAAATCGCCACGGTAACCACTCGCATCTGCAGTTAATTGTAGATGTTTCTCGACCTGTTGGTCGATGGCAGCATTGAGATAGAATGCCAAAATTATCGGCGCAGGACCATTGATAGTCATCGATACTGAAGTATTAGGGTCACACAAATCGAATCCAGAGTACAGGCGCTTAGCGTCATCAACGCTAGCAATAGATACACCTGAGTTACCGACCTTACCCCAAATATCTGGACGACGGTCTGGGTCACGCCCATACAGAGTTACACTGTCGAAAGCGGTCGATAGACGAACGTAATCTTGGCCTTGAGAAAGAAGATGGAAACGGCGGTTAGTCCTCTCACCCTCTCCTTCTCCAGCGAACATACGAGCACTCAACTCGTCGGTTCGCTTGAATGGGAATACACCAGAGGTGAACGGGAAATGACCAGGGGCATTCTCCCTACTAATCCAATTGTACATGTCGCCATCGTCACTGAACTTAGGAAGAGCCACACGAGGAATCATCTGATGTGATAGCGATTCGGTCACGGTTGAGACAGTGAATGGTTTCCCACG
>Ga0315324_10000624_pt1 | contig 12170 bp, 7 predicted proteins | sample M150021515metaG_FD_203919 | JGI IMG/M metagenome (GOLD analysis project Ga0315324, IMG submission 203919) | Ammonia-oxidizing marine archaeal communities from Monterey Bay, California, United States - M1 500m 21515 | ecosystem: Environmental > Aquatic > Marine > Intertidal zone | place: USA...
AAACGCCACCCCAAGAGCGCAGTATGGCTCCATCGTAATTCTCCAAATGAGACCTGTAGGCTACAGAAATGCCCGCGTCTTCGATAAACGTACCCTCTGTATCGTGCGCACGAACGAAGATGGTATCCCCAGTGCCAAACGTTGAAACTATGTTGCCATTTTCCAAGTTAACTTGGTCATAGAAACTGACCATTGAGATACTGTTTGTTGGATTGAAGCCATATACGCCGGAGTCTGCTAGATTCCAAATCTGACTCTGTAATTCACCATTGCCATTTAGCCAACTTACACAGATATCAATTTCTTGAGTTGCTAAATCAGCTTGATTTGCTATAACGGTAATGCGCCAGAATCCGTCGGCATCTAAGATATTATTGTCGTCAAATTCGAAAGTGAACCGAGGGATGCCATCCTCGCCAACGGGTTCAGGTACGATGATATCAACAACTTGAGGAATGTTATCCCCCGTATTTGTGTTTGTCATAGAATGTTGAGAATGCAGGTTTTCCTCAAATCGCTCACTTGCAGGTACCGTCATGTCACAAGGGTTGTTCAAACAAGTGAGAACCTCCATTGAGACTTCGATATAAGTTGTATCATCGGTAATGAAGGCGTAATCCGTCACTTCAACCTGCGCTCCATATTCAGGAGAAGGAATGTAGATGGCCGCCTCATCCTCTAAATGACCATCCGTATGGAAAGTCACTGCAAGCATATAGCTGGAGTTGTACGGACCTTCATCGTCATCAGCGTAAATGGCCACTGTAGTGGGCACGTAAGTACCGTTCATTACATAATGAACTCCGTTGAAGTCAAAACCAAACATCTCGTCAAACGAGTAGTTTGCGGCATTCTCTTGTGAAATCAACGAGTCACATCCATCCGGAATGCCATCATTGTCAACATCGATTGAATCATCGTACCCTTCACACTGGTCTGAATTGTCTGGGACTCCATCACCATCTGAATCATTTTCCACATTTCCACATTCTACATTCCCAACTGTGAAATTCATGTGGTCAAATCCCATGATTGTCGCATTTTCCACCCCATTTGATTGGAGATCACTCGACTGATAAAGTGAGGCGTTTATGTAGTAACAATCTTGTTGTACTGAGATTGTGAAATTGAATTGTTCACCATCACTTTCGATATCATCCCACCACCAATCTAAGCCTTCCCACTCATTATCGCCGACTCTCTTGATAAGGATTACAGCGGTGTAAGGTTCAATATCAATTTGAAGGCCACTGACCTCTATCTGGTAACTGTAATTCCATTCCCACTCTGGATGTGGAGGTGTGTCAACCAAAACAACATGGTTCACCGTGATGGTTTCATCGCCACTCTCGGCACTTGTAATGGGCACTTGAAAAGAAGCACACAAAAGGATTATGATGATGATTGTGTGGAGCACGGGTCGTGAGTGCATGGTGCTGTGAGTCTTATCAGAGATTAGGTTTTTTCGGCCGTTTTAGTTTTCCTTTTCTGGTGGAGTGATTGAAAGAGGACCATGCGGCCTTATGTAATCGCCTCGCTATCCTTCATATGTACGTCTGTACGAAGAGGGGCTCTGATTTCATTGATTTTTGTCGAGCCATTCTTGCCCATACCATTTCCATTGGTCCATAGTCCAGCCTTCTGGAAGACCTCCGGGCGGTAATGGTGGGGCTTCGGATGGGGCTACTTCAGGGGATTGTTCAGGTTCGGGCTCGGGCTCGGGTGTTGCCGTTTCTATTCCAGCAATCGCCTCAAGACTGTCCCCTTCATCATACAAACTTGCAGCATCAATAGTAGATGATTCTTGGGCATCATCAGCCAAATCATCATCGGCAACTGTGAAGTCAAGACTCTCGACATCGTCATCCCAAGCAGAATCAGAAACTATTCCACCTTGAGCGGAAAGTCCGGCCGTTCCTTCCAAAGCCTCACTTTCAGCAGACTTGTTTTCTTCTGGAACATATGGTACGCCATACATCTTGACTAACGAATTTACTTTTCGACGTTTAACAATGACACTGACGATGAGAATTATTGCTGTGAGAAAAAGGAATGCGCCGCCTCCAACAGCGACTACTTGTTTGACAATATTAGAATCAACTTTGTCGTTATCGAGCAAGCCAGCGTTAATACTGGCATTCCAAGCTGCATAACTCAAGTCTGTATCGTTTTCATCCTTGTCACGAGAAAGATATGTTTGGTAATCATCGTTACGCCATCCTTGGCAGGAAAGAGAAACATCGTCAATGTTGAGCATGCAATGGTCCTGTTCTGTTTGAACAAGAGGGCGATTATCGTCATAATCGGAATTCGAACCAACACCATCATTGTCAGCATCAAAGTATTCATTGGGGTCTGTTTCCATGCCTTGAGATTCAGTCACATCGACCCATCCATCCCCATCTGCATCGACACAGCCATATGAAGGAACTTCAATGTAGCCCAATACTGAAGTTGTGTTAACAATCCAAGCCTTGGTTGATGTACCAGCCTCCCATGGACAACCATCAGGAATCAAACCTGTTGTATCATCCCCGTAGCCATCACCATCGCCATCAATCCATTGGGTGTTCTGCTGTGGTAATGCATCAGCACCTTGTTCAACGGTCCAATTCTCAGTTGGGTTGGAATATCCGTCAAGGTCCGAGTCAAGACAACCAAAACGATCGATTCTAGAAAATCCATTTACATTCGGGCAAGCGTCAGGAGTGATGCCGTTTGGATTTTCACCATATCCATCCTGGTCAGAGTCAAACCATTGAGTTGGTTCATCCTTGAATTTGTCACCATCGAGGCCGTTTGCATTATCCCCATAGCCATCTCCATCTGAATCAGCCCATTGCTCACTGTTAGCCGGGAAAGCATCTCCATTGTCGCCTCCGGGATTGTCACCATAGCCATCTCCATCTGAATCAGCCCATTGATAGATGTCTGAGGGGAATAAGTCTGCAAGATTGCCATTGGGATTGTCCCCATAACCATCTCCATCGGCATCAGCCCACTGTGTAAATTCGAGTGGGAAGGCATCGGATTGATCGGTTACTCCATCCCCATCTGTATCCAAGTCATACAAGCGTATTTTCGACAGGGTAGAGGTTGAAGAAACAATGTAAATTTCTCCTGTATATTCTTGCAACGAACCAACAACTTTTCCTGTTGAATCATAGGTCTCGCCTTCGGTAAAACCAGAGACGTCAACCTGAGTCAATTTACCATTTTGAGTACCTATATGATAGGTGGAATTATCGAATTCTTCTAATGAGTTAATCGAGGCGCCATGGGTGAGGGAGAGCGTTTCTACTGCCCATGAATTCGTATCGTATCGATACAAGTTTCCACTTGCAGTTCCAATTAATAAATCTCCATTATGGTCTTCCATAGCCACATTGATGATGGAAGTAGATTCTGTCAACGTTGTTAATGCGTTTCCATCATTATCGGAAATGTAGACTTTCTTATCATAAGCACCAAGAACTATCCGGCCATCTGAAAGCACATCAAAGGCATTGAATCCAGTTTGAACCTGTGGAGATACTATTCCAGTAGGTCCTTCAGAATCATATTCTTCGGCTCGGCGACGACTTCCTGCATAATACGCTAACCAAAGGTCACCATCATCGTCCCAATCGGCATCATTGACCGGATCTTGCGTGGAGATATTTCGGTTGGCAATTTGAAGTCCCATATGGATGATGAAAACGCCTGAGTCATGACAAACAACTGCTAATTGTTGTGCAGCATCCAAACGAGCCGCATTTGTACTGACGTTCAAATCAAGTTGCCATTGTGGTATGAGGAAACCACCGACAAAACTGTTTACGCTAACATTTCCAGAGGCGTCGACTGTTAAAATTGAGCCATCGTAAATTTGTTTCCAATAGACAAAACTCGGTTCATGTTCCTGTATGTATCCTCCATCAACAAGTGTTGAACCTGATGCGGACACAAGAGGAATAATTCCAGCAAGAGGTAACATCAATGCTGCGATAAGAACAACAACGAATCGCTTCATAACAACCCGAGGACCTCAATCAATATGAAGCGTACCCTTGATGGCGTCAAGAGGATATTTCATTCATTCCGTCTCATCATCGAGATTTTCATCAACTGCTGGTGATTTAACCGGAGGTGATAATTTCAGTGGAGTCAACTTTTGAACTGGTTTGAGGAGCGTCGTAGTATCAGTCTTGGGGACTTCACCACGCTTTGATTGTGGAGGTGCACCACGTGCTTTCTTCGGAATCAATTGCTGGAGTTGAGGAGTCAATGTAGTCGTTTTAACATCGGTAGATGTTTCAACGGATTGAAGAACTGAAGTAATAGGACGGAGTGTTGTTGACATTTCATCTTCTTGACTTTCTTCTACTGCTTGCTCAACCTCTAGTTCTTCAATAGGTTCAGCAATAGGTTCAGCAATGGGTTCAGCAATGGGTTCAGCAATGGGTTCAGCAATAGGTTCGACGACCTGCTCCATTTGTGTTTCAGGCACAGGTGCACTAATCGGTTGAAGTGGTGTTCTCACCAATTTTTGAACCGGTTGTGGGAGATTTGGTCCGGCACTAGTGCTACCAAGTGGCTTTTTGACAGGGCGTGCAAGAGGGGCACCGCCCATTGGCGCAAGTGGTTTGGAACTGGTCATCGGACTTCGCATTCCACTCAAGCCCATACGGGCTTGTGGTGCTTGCTGTTGACCGGCAAGAACTCCACGCATTGGACGGCCTCCCGTTGAACCAAGCGCATCCGAACGGGCACCCAAAGCACTCGGGTTCATGTCACCAGCACCTGGTGCATTTTGCCCAGAAATGGATTGCATCCACATTTGTCGCTTTTCAGCTCGAGTATCTGTCGACTGAAGTTCTCGGAATTCTGCTTCACGAGTCCGAATATCGGACTCAGCAGTATTGATTTCACCTTCGATTTGATTTGTGATGGCAGTTCGCATTTGATCTTCAGCCATTTCTTTGAAGGCATCCATTTTTTCGCTCAAACTTTGCAGTCTTGTGCGGATCTCCGCTCGTTTGAGACCAAGTTGGGCCTCGATTTCTGCACGAATATGTGTCTCTCTCTTACGAACATCGATGAGCGCTTTGTTTCGCATGATTTCTTCACGCTTGTCGAGTTGACGTTCAAGTTGGGTTGCAACTTCCTCTTCCTTTCTGGTTCGGAATTCATTGAGGCGGTCTTCCATATCGACTTCAAGTTCCAGAGAAGTTTCTTCTTTAAGCAAATCAAGATCTGTTTCAAAGGTCAAACGCTCATTTCGTAGACCCGCATCAACTTCAGACATTATGGCCTTGCGAGCGGATGCTTCACGTGACTGGAATTCCAACTCGAGGCGTTCTGACCAATCGGTCTTCTTCGATTCATATTGCTCCTCAAGTTGTCCACGTAATTCTGCTTCTCGTTCATATCGGAAACGTGCAAGACGGTTTTGGATTTCAGCTTCTCGGGCATTTCGATAACTACTGAACTCCTCATCCATTCGGACATCAAGTTCTGCTTCAACATCTGATTTGAGGGAGCGGGAAATATCGTCAACTGCCTTTGAAAATGTGATGTCATACTTTTCTCGGAGACGTGATTTGCGTTCTGAAAGGCGTTCAGCATGACGCGCTTGCAATTGCTGTTCAATTTCAACACGGAGTTCATCACGACGTCGAGCGATGGCCAATTCAATATCTTCGCGCATTCGCTCTTCGAGGTCATCGGTTTCTTGACGAAGTCTGCCCTCGAGTTCATCTTGTAATTGTTCAGCAATATCTTCTTCCAAGCGAAGACTACGACGTTCATATTCAGCCTTTAAGCGCGCTTCACGTTGCTTTAATCTTGTTCGCAATTGTTGCTCAAGGCGTGTTCGAATACCACGACGTAATTGCTCTTCACGCTCAGAGAGACGTGCTGCATGACCTTCTTCAAGACGTGAAATTTCAGATACTTCCATTTCTTTGAACCGTTCTTCCATTTCAAGTTCGATATTCGCCTCAATTTCACGGACTCGACGTTGTAATTCTTGATTGTATTCCATTGCAAGTCGTTCTTTTTGAATATCAAGTCTCTGACGATGCTCGTCTTGAAGTTGTGTTTCGATTTGAGATTTCAATTGTGCTTTATGTTCTTCAAGACGAAGGTCTTGTTCAACATCCAATTTATCTTGAAGTGATTCAAGTTGGCGATTGAGTCGGAGTTCAAGTTCTCCACGCATGCGAGATTCTTCTCGGGCCAGTGAATCGCGTTCAAGCGTACTCAAATCACGTTCCATCTCTTCTCTCATTTCTTTTTCGAGTGAATCGAGTGTGAGTTCATGCTGAACAGCTAAATCACTTGCTAATGAATCTTGCATGATAGCAACTCGCTCAGCGATTGCTTGTTGACGAATTCGTCGTTCTCGGCGTAAATCTGCTCGCAGTCGCTCTTCCTGACGGAATCGCGCACTTGTCATTGTTGCTTGATCGAGGGAGGATGTAGCCGTCGAAGTAAACTGGGAACGAAGTGCAGATAGTGAGACTTTGTCAGTGTTTTCTCGCTTCTTGCGAGCCGCTTCAATGACCTCACTATCGTTGCTTGCGCTCATTCCCATCGTATCCCATCCAATGGTTCATGCACATCTCATCATAGATAAGGAGCGCGACAAGTATGTGAGGCTTAAAGGCAATTTGCAAAGGTTATGCGACCAACCAACAGCCCTATTCTGTTGATTGAGAGATTGATTGAAAATCAACTATTCATTTGACGCCATTATTAAGCCACACATGTGGGGGTTTCTTGGCAAGACTGAACAAAAATAATTCGATATTTCGTCTAAGGAAACTCCAAGGAGTTCGGTATTAGAATAACGCCTTGCTATGGGCTCAGCGAAATATTGAGCGCATTCAGAATGTTACCTTGAAACTAGTCTCGCATGCTGGGCAATTTATCTCTCTTTCACCTGGACGACGTTTCATACGTAATTGACGTTCACATCCAGGGCAAGATATCTCTACGCGTGCCACCTTTGGAACAAGAGTGAAATGGCATGAACAGGATGCACATTTCAAATGTGCTGGCCGCTTTTTGACACCAACAACGAGCACTTTTTCACATTCAGGGCAACCAACTTTTTCTTCGGCCCATTTCTTTCTAGTGATTGTGTGTTCTATGCGTACGCGTGCTTGACACAATGTGCAACGAATATCCCCAAGTTCATTGGGTAACAAACCATCACATTTAGGGCATGAAAGTGCTGGTGGAGCAACTCGTGATTCAACTGTTAACTCTTCGCTCATGGTTACCGCTCCTGTTCTCACTTCTTGAGGTATTTGCTTTTCAAAGGTCATCTTTACTTTTTCTTTGCAATCAAAGCGATGCTCGCAGGCAAAAAGTTCCAAGGTAAATCTAATTCAATTCCATGCTCTTTAGCAAGGAGTTCAAGCATCCGTTTCGCACCGATTTGATCACGTGAACCTTCTAGGTTGATGACATGAACTTCTCCACCAGCAGCAATTGATTCTGGAAGCGAACTAGAGTCGCCATCAGTCACTAAAGAAGATGGAGATGATGATGCATTTGAACTTGTAAGAAGTTCAGGTAATTCGACATGGGATGTTTTTTTCCACCATCGAGAACGCCCAGCATCGCGATGATTCTTAACTAAATTCAGTGATGCTAATTTTTTCAAATGATGATATAGATTGTATCGTTCGACATTTACTTCGGTTTGAAGTTGAACCGTACTCATTTCATCTTTCGTTGAGAGAGCAATATACAATGCTCGACGGGTTGGATGAGCGAGGGCTGTTGTGACTGGGTCTGCTCGAACTCGTGCCATCTCCTCACCATTTGGGCAGAACTGCCCCTACGGTTTGAATATGCCGCGTAAAGTGGCCAAATTAGCAACTCAAACCGGGAAGTATTTTGACTTAAGGAGGGAAAATGCTTCTTTAGTATCCCTCCATAATGAAACAAAAATGGACGATAAAAGAGCGAATGCTCCGTCACCACCCGCTAGACGCGCACCGTTCAAAATGACGAGTATTACCGATGCTTCATGAATCAAAACACCCACCCAAAGTTCGTCATAAAGTTGCAGAATGACCGCTGCAACCAGTGAAAGTGTAATTCCTACGGTTATGAATAAATTACCCATGAGAATTCTTTGAGCCCGACGAGCCAAGTCAATAAGGTCGGTGAGCATAAGTGGATTGTCGCTTGGAATGAGGACATCTGCTGCTTCAAGATTAACCGTTTCTCCAGTCCCAACTGCAACGCCAACATCAGCAAGCGCCAGTGCGGCAGCATCATTGAAGCCATCACCAACCATCATTGTAATGTGAGTGTTTGAACGGTTTTTCACCCATTGTACTTTCTGTTCAGGAGAAAATCCGCCATGAGCGGAAGATTCTGGAAGCCCCACGCTCTTTGCAAAGGCAGAAACTGCAGCCTGATTGTCGCCGGAAAGAATTTCAACATTGATTGAACGCTTTTTCAATCCTGAAATTAATTCTTTACTTCCCGTATGCGTATCATCATGTATGAAGGTGAACAAAGCAATTCCTTCTGTATCTCGGACCAAGAGGCTGGCTCCATGACCTTTGTTTTCTGCCGCCTTGTACGCTTCTTGAAGTTCCTTAGGAACGGTAACGTTGAGCGTTTTAGCACGATCAAATCGAATAAACATCACTTCTTTTCCACTGACCAATCCTTTGACGCCCGCTTCAATATCCGAGAGAGATGTGACTTGAATCGGTGGGACTTTCTGTTCATTGAGATATTCCATGACAGAGAGGGCATAGGGATGGGAGGAACGTGCTTCAAGACCACCGGCCAATTTGAGGGCCGCAGATTGTTGACGGCCCTTTGCCATGATTATTTCACCCAGTTTGGGTTTTCCAGAAGTCAATGTCCCTGTTTTATCAAGTAAGATATGATTGACTTTTGAAAGGCGTTCAATGACATCCCCCCCGCGTGCTATGGCTCCAAAGTGAGCTGAGCGTGAAAGAGCCGCTGCATGGGGCACTGGTGTGGCAAGTAACAAAGCACATGGACATGCAACAACCCAAATCAATAAAATGACCTTCCAATCATTAGGGAATAAGAAATACCAAACTGCTATTGCACCGGTAAGAACAATTGGCACCCATATGGCAGTAAAGAGTTCAATACTACTCTGTAAACGTGGAGGTTCTTCTCGGAAAGTATGAACTGCATCAATTAACCCAGACAAACGGGTATCATCACCAACGGCAGTCACTTCGACAATAACGGGTCCACGGGCTAATACAAGACCTGCTTGAATCTCATCACCTTCTGATACTTCAACTGGAACCGATTCTCCAGTCAATGGGGCTTTATCTAACGAACCATGCCCTTCGAGAATCTTTCCATCTGTAGGAATTAGTTCACCGCTTCGGATTTCAATTGTATCACCAATTTGAATCAATTCGATGGGTACTGTTTCATGCTCTGCATCTGGGTCTGGAAGTGCACAGCCATCTTCACCAACAAGGGGTGCTGGGGATGCCATCTGAAGAGAAAAACCGAGCATTTTCGTTGAATCTACTTTCTTCGGTTTGTTTCCTGTTACTCTTCGCGCTGTTCGTGGAAGGCGGTCAAGCCCACCTTGCATTGCTTTGCGAGCTTTCACCAATGCATCACCCTCAAGATGTGCAGTGAATGCAACTAGAATCGCAACAACTAATGCTTCTTCCCACATTCCCAAAACCGCTGCACCAATCACTGCTAAACTCGTAAGTACTTGGAAACCAAGTTGCCGATTACTAATACTTGCAATGGCTTCTTTGAACATTTGAGAACCACCTATGAGTAATCCTGGCAGGGCAATCATTCCAAGAACTAAGGAAGAAAATCCAAGAATTTCTCCAAGAATGACCAAGAATAACAGAGGAAGAGCGATTCCTCCACCGATTAAACGCCATTGGTCGGGACGAATTCGATTCGATTGAGCAGGAACATACTTCGCAGGTGAGCCAATAATTTCACTGAGATGTAAATCTCGAATTTCAAACAGGTCTTGAGGTGTTTCAGGAGCAAATTGGAGAAGTATTCGTTCATCATCGGTAATCTCAACATCAAGAACACCTGGTTGATTTCGGAAAATTTTCCCAAGTTTTCTTTGGTCGACGCCATTTCTATGAGCAATATGTGAACTGCGAACTCCAACGATTTCATTGAAACCAACATTCGGTGCATGACCCAGTGAACGTAACACAGAAGATGCTTCTGAAAGTGAACCATGTTCAAGGTCGATGGATAATTTCACAGTTCCCGAAGTTGCTGAAACGGTAGTATTGTTGACTTGTTTGAGGGAATCAAGTGCCCTAGTGGCTTTACTTGCACAATCCGGACAGTCCATTCCTAATAACGGCCAACTAATTTCAAACTCTCCAGTGGCTTGTCGGATTATTGGAGTATCGAGAATCTCTGCATCAAGAACTACTTGAGGCGGTGGCGTCACTTTTTTCGATTTTTTAACACGGGGTTTTCGTGCTGGTTTTTCTTTGGTTTTAGGGGCTTTCACTTCAATATCATCATCGAGCGAGAGAAATACTTCCTCTTTATCACCCGATGACATAATGTCGCCTCGCGGCCGACCTCAATAATATCTCCCTTCTCGACGGTACAAATGCTGAGAACATGAGGCGAAAATTGATGACACGCTCATGTCTGGCACTTAGTATGCAGTGGCTCCCAGAGGGTTGGTTTCCAAAGTTTGTCGCTGTCGATATCGATGGCACCCTTACCGATGGGGAAAAACGACTCAATACAAGTGCTTTGAATGCGTTAGAACGCTTAGAAAAGGTAGGGATTCCAATCATTCTTGCTACTGGGAATGTTCGTGCCATCGCCTATGGATTATGGCGATTTCTCAAACTCTCTGGCCCAATCTGTTGTGAAAACGGAGGAGTTCTTTGGCATCCTAGTTTCACCGAACCAATTCTACAGGCCGATGGTACAGAAGCAAAACGTGCTGCTGAATGGCTTGATACCGTCATGCAACTCACAGAAGGCTCGAAAGGAATTGAATCAAATCAATGGCGAGAAAGTGAATGGTGCCTTCACCCTAGTGAGAATTTAGAACAAATACGCATGCATCTTGCTGACAGTGAATGGTCACATCTTTCTGCACTTCGAACTGGATTTGCCATTCACTTGATGGAGCCACATCTTACCAAAGGAAGTGGTCTAGAAATTTTACTTGAACGTATGGGATGGTCAAAAGATGATATGTTGTGTGTTGGAGATGCGCCCAATGATTTGCCAATGTTTGAACTTGCGCATTGGTCTGTAGCGGTCAAAGGAGCGTTTGAGTCGGTATTACAAGCGGCTGATGTGTGTTCACCCCACTATCATGGCGATACATTTGAGCCACTTGTAGAAGCAATTATTGAAGCGAAGAATAATTCTATCAACTGAGTGTATTTGATTACATAAGATGGAGAATTTAACTCTAATCACTAGTATGGCTTGTAAATCAGCAACATCCATTATCACGCATTGGAGCGGCAATGAAATTGACTTTGTCGATATCTTGGGTGTTATTTAGTTTGTCAATTGCTTGACGAAATGAATGAGCATCACCGCGTACTTGCATAGTATCAACACAAGTATGGCTATCGGTGAGACAATTATGATGGAAAGAAATTACTTCGATTTCATGTGAATGGCGTAGTTCCATGAGCTTGTTTTCGACGCCATGCTGATAGTAAATGACAATGGTCCCATCCAAAACCACATCGTCATCCATTGCTACCAGTTCACCACGACGTTGAGCCTCGGCAAAATGTAAACTGGCATCTCGAAGGAATAAACTTCGGTTTGAATAACCTGATTGGTGTATCAAATGCTCTAGTTGTTTGGCAAATTCATTGTCAGTGCTAAACGAAAGTACTCTGCTCATGTTTATTTGCCTACGTAATAATTAATAATATTTTTTATATATCTATTATTGAAGGGATAACTGTGACAACAGCACCATTCTTCTATGCAGCCCTTACCCTCATCATAGCCCTAATCGGTGGACTGATACCTGTTTTTTCAAAGGTAAAGGACGACCCTGCGCGCCTAAAAATGCTCTCCGGCATTGCTGCTGGAATTATTATTGCATCAGCATTGATGGTTGTTATACCTGAAGGTTATGAATTAGCATCGGGGGAAGAACATACAAATGAATTGTT
>Ga0315324_10000632_pt1 | contig 12096 bp, 7 predicted proteins | sample M150021515metaG_FD_203919 | JGI IMG/M metagenome (GOLD analysis project Ga0315324, IMG submission 203919) | Ammonia-oxidizing marine archaeal communities from Monterey Bay, California, United States - M1 500m 21515 | ecosystem: Environmental > Aquatic > Marine > Intertidal zone | place: USA...
AGAATATGCATCAGTGTGCCCTTTCCGAGTCACAGGAGGGGAGGCAAAGTCGGGACAATGAACCAGAACTAAATCGGTTCCGCCAACTCGTAAAAAATCACGAGCAGCATCAAGAAATCGGCCATTACGATTCAGATGGAAATGGTCGTCAAGGATTGGTCCCTTCCAATCCATGGGCCTCACGCCTTGAGCGATTTCTTTTCACCAAATTTGGATTTCCAATGGACTGCTGCCATCGCCACCATATTCGGGTGGCGTGCATCTAATGCGACGCACCGACCATTTGGCCAAATTAACAATTCAAGATCGTGTCTTGTGTCTTTCAAGCGCATGCAACCCAAATTCTCGTCAATAGAAGTGGTTCCACTACCGAGATTGGCACGGATATTGTGAATTGGAATTGGTTCACCGAAATCGAAAGAGGCCACGATTGGTCCAAGTTCTGCTACCAATCCTGAATCATCACGACCCAAACGAAGAAGCATTTCTTTTGCCGCTGCCCTGGCTGCTTCAATACGGTGTGTGCCGTGCACAATTATACGCCCCAGTGCATCGATAATTAGAGTTGCACGTGGAGCATCTAGCATCTTAATGATGACATCACCATTCCTAACACCTCCAAGCCTCTCGATGGCTTCTTCAAGGTCGACAGGTGGTGAAGGGGCGAATCTCACAAGTAGATTATCTACCCTAACATCGAAGTTACCGGCTGCACCCATATTCACTCCTCCTCTACATCCGAAGCGCCCGAGAGTGATGAACTCTCCTCTACATCCGGTAGAGCATCTAATGCCCTGTGCATAGAATCCCTCCATGCCTGTTGAATTGGAACAAGCATTACTGCATCATCACCATGTTCTTGTCTTAGATTAGCCAAGCCACCTCTCAGTCTTGCTGCGAAACGTACATCCTTCTGCAGATTCAATACCTCATCGGAATTATCTCTATTCAATTTCCACCAAGTTGCAGCAAGGGCGCTTGCTGCCTGAAATCCATCGGGTGCTCTTGGAGGTTGATCAACTACATGCTTACGCATCTGTTTGATAGATTTACGCCACCTACGAGAAGTAAAAACGATACGGAGTAACTTGAAAGGACGAGTCATTGCTTGTGCTTCCTTACCAAGGAATTCTGCCCAATCCTCATCGTCCATATCCGGTTCAGCAAAAAATACTGAACGATCGTGATTTAGAGCGGCCTTGTGTAATCTTCGAGGCTCTGGGTCGGGGAACTTACCCACTTGAATACCATCAACCCAAGTTAGCATCTCAAGATATAATCCATCGAGACCACCGTTTAAGATTGCACTATCAAGATTGATTCCTGCATCATTAGATTCCGCTTTCTCTTCTTCAATCCAAACTACCTCTTCTTCACTAGAACCAATTATTCCTAACCCATGCCATTGCAAACGAGGCCGCATATCGTTCGGAAAGACTACCGTCGGCAGGACCCCATGTAGCACAATAGTGCCACCATCGGGGTCTTTCCAATGTACATCTTCCCAATCGAGATTCATGGTTAATCACTGATTGTTAACCCAGTCACGAAGACCATTGATGTCCCACCCTTGGTCGAAGTAACCCTGAATTGTTGCTTGGTCCCATTGTGGGAATTCGGCCATTGCTGCAGCCATCAATGGATCAACATCGGCAGCCGGAGGGCCAGCAGGTGGCGGTCCAGCAGTTCTAGCAGTTTCAGCAGCAGGTAAATCGACGTATGATTTCTCATCTTCTTCCAAGCCGTATTCATATTCGTAAGTTCCTTCACCTGAATCGCGCTTAGCAAGAACTACAACTACAACTAATAGAATCAGAATTAAAGCAGCTAATCCAACTACAATATACATTCCTGAACCAGATAGGAATCCTGTGTCATCGGTCGCTTCTGCTACATTGAATGATTTGGAATTCTCTGAACCATTCCACAATACTTCGTTGGTTTCAGCGTCTACAACAATGAAATACATTCCACTGGTTGAAGATGCAAATGGGTCGAGGTTATCAGTGAATACATCGAACATCATCCCTTGAGAAATTTCATCGGTTGTCAAGGTCATTTCCGTTGTTGGGAAACCACCATCTGTAACCGATTGGATTTCAAGAGTAATGTTTCCATCCTTAGTTCCAATATTTTGTATAGAAATCTCCAATACTGGCGAATCGCCAACCTGTGGATTCTTAGGTTGCATTCTTACAGCGGTAATACTGAACTTAGATTGTTCGTGGACTAATCGATATATCGAATTGTGCGTTGGGTCATTAGACCAGATTGAACTGATACCCTCTTCACTGTTAGGCCCGCCTCCATCTTTTATTGCTGAACCTGCAGAATCTCTGCCTTCAATCCACATAATAACGTCGATAGTAGTAATTTGTGTTTGAGACGGGTCTTGTGGATCTGGCCACAAATCAACACACTCAGCATCCACCAAATAACTGCTACCTTGAATCTTCACATCCAGTGGATGTGATTGGGCATCTACTCCAAATCGCTGACCGTATACAGGCCAAGTAAAGTTCCCTTCACCACCATCTGCATAGAAAGACCATCGGAGGTCAACTTCACCTGCGAGTAGCAATATACTTTCTTCAACAATCGCTTGAACATCAACACAATGCATTGTGGATGAAGGTAATGTATTTCCAAGAACTTCTCCGTTAATTCCAGAAGTTACAATCCAAGTATCCGGTCTTACCTCAGGAGGTTGAGCGTCAACCTTAATCTTGAACGATGAACATCCAAATGCACTGTTTCCATCACAAATTGAAGCGGTGGTATCTGTAGCACCTGTTGGTAAATCGACCAAACGGAAATTGTAGGTGTATTCGTTTGTAACTGAAGGTGCTGTGATACTAATGTTGAACGCCCCACCATCGATTATGTGGAGAGTTGGACCATCTGACTCCCAGCCATTAGCTCCGCCTGCAGGATAAGCGAGGTACCCCTTGCTACCATCAGCATCGGCTTGCAACCGAGTTATTTCTACAGTAAATTCACCTTCAGGTAAGATGTAAACACCGTTGTTGATTCCATCGAGGTAAGCATACTGCCCTTCCATAGAAATAGTATCACCAGGGTATACTGCAGAAACTGATACATCTTGTGAATATGGCTCGGAAATATCGGCAAAGGATGGACTGATTCCATTTCTATAATCCAACTGTATTCCGTCACTGTAAACCCAGCGCTGCTTATGGCGTCCTCCTGCTTCACTCATCAAAGAAGGATCTCTATCCATATCCTTAATTCGCAATTGTGGTACATATGTTGTAGATTCAATCCCAATAATATCCCACTTCATTCTGATTGGTAGGTCGAGGTAAAACTCATCTTCGAAAGGATCGATTAGACGACCGCCATCCATACGCAGAACCTGTGGCCCTTCGCTATTGTTACTAATATTAACAATTTCAATATTTGTCGTTTCAGTCCATGCTGTTTCATTGCGAGGTGAATAGTAAACAACCATGTTTTCTGGTCCGAGATCGATTTCGAAGTAATTGATATCTCTCCATCCATTCTCATCGGTTGCTTCGACGATTAGGTGATATTCATTACCAGCATACATGCTCATATTCCATGGACCTTGATAAAATGGAGCTCCTTCGTTAGGATTATGTAGCCGTTCTCCATCAGAATTCTCAATGAAGAAATTTCTGATGTTTGGAGTCTTTGCATCCATTGAAACATAGGTTACCAAATCATTATCAAATCCGTATGAACCAGCATTGATTTGATTTCCACCTAAATCTGCCCCTTCAACGTAGACACTTACCTTTCCTGGTGGGTCTTGGCCTTTATTCGCATCGTCACTGAAAGTACCTGTATAGTTAGCAGTTGGTGCTTGACCGTCACTTACTAGAGTTAGAGAAACATACTCATCGGGGTCTGCTTCACCATCAGAGTCTGAATCGTGGTCATACTCAACCCAGTAGTACATCTCAAGCGAACTTGGTGGGGCGGGGATATCTTGGCTGATTACGCGAACCTTCTGTTGAGCACTTGGAAGTACCCAAGTATCATCAACCAAATTTCTCCAATTTGACCAAATTGTAGGGTCGTAGTTAGATGCCTTGAGTATTGAAATGTTTACTAGAGTAGGTGAATATGTGTCAATTGATAGATTAAACGGAATTCCGCATTCCGAATCTGAAACGATTGGCGAAGGAGGGCAAAGGGTGTCTCCACCCACATATCCATCAAGCATGAAACGGTATGTTGCTTGACCTGCTGCAGTCATTCCAAGATCTACAGCCCAGTCAAAGTCCCCGCCGATTACGCCAGTAGTATTGGAAAGTTCAATCCACTCTGTAACCAATGTACCGTTGATGTTTTGAACATCCCAGCGCTGTAGAGTCATATTGTATGAGGTTGGGTCAGGAGAAACATCTAGTCCTTCTAGACGAACACTTCCTGTAAGACGGATATTCTGGTTAGAACTAGCCGACTCAAGGTTTTGTGCCACACCTGCTTCATTTAGCAATTCGAATGAAGAAATCATTGCATCATTCTCGATTGCATTTCCGTTTGCAGGAGCTAATACTACTGCACCGGGCAAGCCATTTACTCCATTTCCAGCAATTAGGCTTGCATAAAGTCGTAATTCGGCTGTATCCTCCCAAGCAGTATTGATTCTGAAGCGCCATGTGACGTGCATTTCATTTCCGACTTCAGTATAGGTTGAGGATTCCATTGTAACCAAGTTGTTTGGGTCATATGATTCACTAAAGAGTGTTAATTCGGAGAATGCTAATTCAACGACTCCACTGGAAGATTCCATTCTTAATCTTGCTTCAGCAAATGAGGTAGATGTAGATGAATCTACACTGTGAATTGATATCGCTTCGATGATGTCACCATTTGGATACAATCCTTCTGGATTACCAGTTAAAGTTAGTGAGGAGTCATAGCCCGTTGATGTGGTAATTGATAGATCGGAGAGCATAATTGCACCACCGCTTCCAGCAGATAGCGACAATGGTACGTCGATACTTGCACCAGAGCCCAAAGCGATTCCTTGATTCAATTCTCTATCGAAGTTACTTGAACCACCGAGTGTAGTTTCCCAATCATAGATGATATCGAGGTCACGCACAGTTACTTGTGTACCACTTGCGGCGTTGATATTAACCACTTTGAAGTGGAAAGTAGCCCAATTGTTACCATAATCATCGGTGTATGAAACTGTCAAAAGTGGATTATTTAGCAAGGAGGTCAAAGCATTTTCAAATGCAAACATTGGCTCTAGAGTCTCATAGGCCAATACTGATTGATTAGGCATATCCCCTAAAGCAAATTCTTGTCCACCTGAAGTTAATGACAGTGTAAAATCCGCAGCAGTATTATCAGAAAATGTAACATCTGCCAAATTGATATCAGCGCCTATTGGCAACATGAAACTTCCACCTGTTGCTTCACCATTGGTATTCAAGGTGAGAACAGCTTGGTCCATTCCGTAATTTACTCCATTAGATGTGCCAGCCCAGAGTTTTGTTTGTCGTCCAAACGAGCCAAATGCTGGTTCGTTCATAGCCCATTCAATATCACCATCATTAGCAATATCCAAGGTAACACCTGTTGCGCTGTGGCCGAATTCTAAGTCAAACCATATCTCGGACATTCCACATGGGTTCGTATAAGATATCAAGGAATTGAAACCAAAAATAGGTTCCGCAAGGGTAAACTTTTGTCCATTCGTCAGGTTTAGTTGAGTGTTGTCTCTAAGACTGATTTGAACAGAAGGAGAGTCTTGACAATCATCTACAATTTGTGGAGTGATTGCAACAATTGGCTGGGAGAACTTCGCTCTGTACATCGGTGGAGTGAAAGAATTATCTAGAATTGATGGCGAGTAAAATAGTGGTTGGTCTCCACCGGGAGCCATCCAAACTCCATCCACTATCATCGGATCGAATACTACGCTTGTATCATTAAGCCCAGTACCAATTCTTGTACCAATATTCAATCCATGAAGAACTGCTGTTGAAAGTTGATATTGGCCAGTGTCAAATTCAAATTTGAAATCGATGACGGGATAATCTCCTGCATCAATGCTCCATAATTCGATGATTGGCCCTTCAAGGTTTGTCATTTGGTTTCCATCACGGTCTAATGCAACCTCTGTGGTTCCGCCACGTAAAACCGTAACTGTAAGTGAATTGGTAGGAGTTGTTTCCTGCTCTAAGGTGAGTATGCCATATCCGTCAGGGAATCCCGGGTTTGGTGTTTGTTTTGGAGTGAATCCTTTAACGGTCATAGAACCTGATTGTGGTAAAGGGTCCCCGATTCGGAAATCATCGATAAACCAACCTGGCATTGTGGCATTTTCTGGAGTTCCAGCCCCATTATTGTGGCTCATTACAAACTTCAATTGCACATACTTGTGAATATGCTGATTTAGGTTCAATGCTAGAGTGCCCCAACCGGTTGGATTATGGGTGGTGTGACTAGATTCACCCCCAAGGGCATAATCTGTTGCAGTTAACGAACCACAACTCTGAATCTTTCCATTGCCTGTCCCAATAGGGTACAAACCATTTGCATAGTTTATCCCTGTTGAATTGGTAGTATCAAATGGAATATGTCTCCACCCAACATCGGGAGGAGGGAAACTTGTAGATGATGAATTTCTAACCATTACATATGCACAATCGTAGTAAGTATTAGTGGGGTTAGTACCTGGATTCGTTTGAGTCCAGTGCAGACCATGCCAACTGGAGAAACGAGCTATTGGAGAAATGGGGTCGACTTGCATCTCAGGGGAGATCATAGAGTACGAAAATGGTGAACCTTGGTCATCGGTGGTATAGTCATTGTCACCATCATACATATTTGTGCCCCAGCATTCATTACCAGTGCTACATTTGTCATTGAGGATTGAAGAATCGGAAAGAAGACCATGCCCCCATCCTGTCATATCGGCTACAGGTGGTTGAGCAGGAACAACGAATGATGAGTCTGTACGCTCGAAATCAGTAGAAAAACCTCCACTGACTAATTGTACTGTGTCTTCATGGTATGTGAAATCTGCAAGGGTTGAGAACTCGGTTTGCTGATTGTTGTAAGCAGGATCCCAAACATATTGAGAAGTATCAGCATTGATTGAAGAAAAGGTTTCATGGGTTGCCATATCGGTTGAAACTTTTACAGTAGCGCTAGTAACTGTATCGCCAGAAGGTAATGTGACAGTTCCATCTTCATTGTTAGTGTAATCAGGGCCATCTCTCACTTCTACTGTAATTTCGGTACCACCGTCACTGAAAGTAGTCACTGTTGCCGCTCCCGCTAATGGCGAGATTAACATCAAACAAGTGAATACCAAAGCGGTAATTGCATTATTATTGTCATTCATAGGTTGCACCCTCTCTCCACCTCCACTCATGTCGGACATAAAAGACCGACGGGAAGGTGTCTGGTACGGGTTCCCCCCTTAGGGGGGGACCCGGTGAATCTCACAAGGCTATAATTCTAAGTTCGGAAAAACAACTATCGGCAAGATGCTGCAAGCCACCTGCCCGCTCTTCTGAACTCTCAAGCCATTCCTTATTTGCAACAGTTGTCGGTTTGCTTGGCCCTAGGGCATCGCAAACTTCCGGCCCTTCGCTAATTTCAAGAGTTCCAAGACGCCGCGCCATTGTCATTATTGTCACTTTATCAAAAGCAAGTAATGGCCGCAATGGATGTAATGGCGTTACAATTTCAACACCCCCCAGATTACCTAGAGTTTGACTAGATACTTGGCCTAAATTCTCCCCTGTTAGGACATGGGTTGCATCGATCTGTTCACCTCGAATTGTCGCAATAGCATTGAATAACCGCTTCATGTGGATGAAATATTCTGTATGGTTCCATTGTTCAGTAAATAATGCCAACTTTTCTGCAACTGGAACGACGATTAATTCGCGTGAAAGATTTGCTCTTGCCGCATCGCCCACAGGTCCTTCCAATTCGAGTAAATGGCGGAGCAGTGCAATCGTTTTTTGTTCCGCAGCAGGGCCGGTTACCGGCTCCTGTGATGCATGTAAAGGGAATATTTTCCACCCCTTCATAAGCATCCTTGCTATTGCAACTGGCGAATCAATACCTCCGCTAACCAGTGCTACACAAGTGCCCGACATAGTACTGTGGCGGAGCCTATCCCTCATCAAATCTCACATTGTGTAGGGAATCGGTACATGGATTGAAGGGGGAGATACTGACCGCCTTGAGTTAATGGAACCATTCAGTACTGAACCTGTTACACTGATTGAAGAGGTGTTTCCACAAGATACCAATTCGTATAACACCCTATTTGGTGGGCGCCTACTTTCTCTGATGGATAAGGCCGCTGGAATCGTTTGTGCTAAATTCGCTCATCGCGAATTTGTAACGATTTCGATTGATACGCTTGAATTTAAGGCACCTGCTCGCCAAGGGGATTTGATCGAAGTAACTGCAAAAATAGTGTTCACTTCGAATCGCACTGCATGTACTAAAGTAACCGCATGGGCGATGAGTAAATCTGATTGGACTAAGACTGAAATCTGTGAAGGATATTTCTTCATGGTTGCGATAGATTCGATGATGAGACCAATACCTATTCCGCAATTCACTCCAATAAGTGATGAAGAAAAGATAGAATGGGATGAAGCTAAGGAGATTAGAGAACATCTTTTATCTCAGCGAAATCGCTGAAATCAATCATCCAATCTAGGTAATGAAGCAACATTGTCGCCAGGCTTACTCTTTGCTTCAGTGCTAACCAAATCACCAAAGGTGGATGGTATCACCGGATTAGGAGACAGGTGTGACATCATTTCACTCACCTCTTCATCACTAACATTTCCACCCTTGCTCTTGGCAAGGTTTTGAATGGAATCTACCAATTGAGATTGACGTGAGTTCTCTGCTTGTATTCTGAGTGCATCGACAGTACGTGGTTTACGCCTAAACAGTTTCCTAGTTATATTGCTGGCTCTTCCAAGAGATGGCCTTACCAATTCGGCAATTACCGACGAACCGCGTAATCGTCCACTTTTGTTCTTGCGATTTGTGATTCGGCTACGAGGGGTTTTGATTGAAAGTTTACTCATTTTGGGATAACGATCTTTTGCAGAAATCTCCTCCTCTTCAACAATTTCAGCACCTAGCGGTTCATCCCTTCTAGCAGAAGCAACAAGTGAAGGAAGTTCAACTTCCGCTATTGGTTGTTGTAGCGGCGAATCTGGTGAGGCGAACATGTCGGGAACTACACCGGGAATATGTGCACCATTTGCTCCAACAAACGAGGGCAAAAATTCGGTTGGAACCGGAGTCGGTTGAGGGGACTGCACATGTTGTGAGTAGCCAGCCATTCCATTTTGCTGACGCAGCAGCCCATAGGATGGAACATTGTTAGGCTCAGCCCTGTGCACTTCATTGTATGGCTGTTGCCTTGGTGGCTCTTGCCAGCCATTTTGCATTACGTTATTCCTCTGAGTGAAGAGATTTGATTGCGCTCTGGAAATGAGACTTGGAGAAACCTCTTGTCGTGGTTCTTCATATTCATCATCCCAAATTGGTAAATCCAAATCATCGATTACAATTGCTGGACTAACAAGGTCTGCAGATAATATCTCGTCTTCTGATTGGCTGTCACCTATATTGTCGAGGAAGTGACTCAAAACTGGTGAAGAGAATATCTCAACTGGTTCGGGGACTAATTCTGCCACGGTGGCATCTCTAGTTCGAGGATACTCAGAATCGCTTACCATCTCATCAACGCTAACTTTGGCATCTTCTAAACTCATGCCATTATTCATTTTCTGAATAAGTGAACATAAGCGCATCATTGCCACATCAGACCCGAATACAGTATGGCAATCTTCAGCCTTAGTGTCGATAGTTAATGTAGGCCTACGAGTGATGAAATGAGCCGATGAAAGAACGATACCTGCCGCACCTAGAATTGCTTGTAGCCGGCCTGTTAGGGCTCTCCATGCCACCCAAATGAAGATCCCACCGACTACTGCTAGCCAGCCAGGAATGAGTGTGGTGTGATGGTGATGGACTCGTTGAATCGCATCTAGGCGGATATCTAAGGCATGACCTGAACGTGATTCGAATGAGATTTGAGACTCGTTCAAGGTTGCTCTAACCTTACCACGAACTCCTCCCAGTGACAGAGAACGAAAATCAACCCCCGCTCCCATAACACTGACCTCTTCTGGTCTCGTGTCCATACGCATCCCGAACCGTTGAACTTGAACCTGAGGTTATCAACCCACCGTTGGGGCCCCCTTAAGGGGGGCCGTTCTTTGATGTTGTTCAATTAAGCCGAGTTAGTTTCGCACTTCCCATAATCCTAGGTTTAGAATCAAGTTGTGCAACTATTACTGTTGGTGGATTTTCTTTGCGGATGTATAATGGGGAGTCCCATATTACTTCAAGTCCGGAATCTATCGATTCTACTCTTCCAACTACAAATTGTAAATCAACACTAGCATGGACTACATCACCCACTACCAAGATTTTCTTTTGGAATGGAGATATTGATAATTCGATTGAACTTTTCTCATGCATTTCTAACGATAAGGGAGTTGAAATCCCCTTATTTTTGTCTTCTACTGCAGGGTGAACGATTAGCGAGCCTCCAGTTAAATGCTCCTCTTTCGTATTGCGTAAAGCGATTCCAACACGGTCGCCTGCAACCGCTTCAGTCACATCATCATCCATGACCTGTAAACTCTTCACAGTCCCCGCCCCTTCAGCAGGTAGAAGGTGTAATTCATCATGAACTGAAACAGAACCTGATTGGACATATCCTATTGCGACAAGGCCAATGCCTTTGACATTGAAATGTTGGTCGATTGGAACGACTAATGGTTCCTTTTTGGCTGATTCTAAATCGCCTGATATCTCATCCATCAAGCCATAAAGTGCATCACGAATTTCAATACCATCACTGCCACACTGCGTCCATGAAGATAGACCTGCTTGTGTCAGGAATCCCTTTACTTGATCTTCATCAATCCATTCTCCGCTAGGAGGATTTATCACAATAATTCCTTTCTCAATTGCAGCGGATGCAAAACCAACCAATACCTCACCAAATGTAGCATCGATTGCTGTTACCTCAATCAATCCGACTCTAGCCGCACAAAGTGCATTGAAGAATGGGCGTATTCTTTCAGGAAGTTTAGCCGGTCTAATCATCGATAGAATACGTGGACCATCTGGCCCAGATTCTTTGTGCACATAGGTGTGAACATCGCGTTGGTCTGTAGCCTTGGCAATCGATTTTGCTAAATCATCGCTTCCAACCATAGCGATATTGAGTACGGTCATGGCCTTGCGAGTTGCGCTCTGTTCTTGAGCATGCTGCAATCAAGAAGTGTCAGATAATATTCTAAATTCTTCAAGGCGGGATTCATACTCCTCTATTGTCAAATTACGAATTCTTTCCGTCCCGAATTTCTCGATAGTGAATGATGCGGTGACGGTGGCATGAACCAATGATTCTGCGAGTTCTTTACGGCTTACTCTTCCATCCCCCTGGGCTAAGAATTGTGACAACGCCCCTGCAAATGAATCTCCACAACCGGTTGGGTCTGTGACGTTGGAAGTGGGGAATGCCGGTATAGAAATTAATCCTTCTGGATGTAATGCTAGAACGCCATGTTCTCCACGTTTAACCACTAACATACCACCATTTTTCATTTCCAATACTGTTTGAGCTGCTGTCACTAAATTATCATCTGAAGCAAGCATGCGAACTTCTCCATCATTGAGGACTACGATGTCGACCTTGCGCATTACATCAATTAACTCATCATGAGCAATATTTATCCACAAATTCATGGAATCCAAAATTGAAAGCCGTTGGGCTTTGGTTTGATTCAGAACTGATGATTGTAATGTAGGATGTAAATTTGCACACATCAATACCTTAGGAGATGCATGGCCGATTGGCACCTTTGGTTGAAAGTGTTCAAACACATTGAGGTGAGTCTCATGAGTTACTGCTTCAGCCATATCGCCATGGTACGAACCTTTCCAACGGAATGTTTCTCCACTACTAGATTCTACTCCACTAATATCCAACCCGGATTTAAGATACAATTCTAGATGCTCTTC
>Ga0315324_10000633_pt1 | contig 12094 bp, 7 predicted proteins | sample M150021515metaG_FD_203919 | JGI IMG/M metagenome (GOLD analysis project Ga0315324, IMG submission 203919) | Ammonia-oxidizing marine archaeal communities from Monterey Bay, California, United States - M1 500m 21515 | ecosystem: Environmental > Aquatic > Marine > Intertidal zone | place: USA...
GCTATATTTGCTAATATTGCGGAGTTGTCCGGGGTCATATGGAAGTACCTGATTCGTAAATTTAATAGGTCCATCAGCAAGTGGACTCAAAAAGATATTTTTATTTTCATTATAGATTGCTAACATGCCAGTTTTATTGCACACGGCAATATAGTATAGGTCACCTCTAACCAGCATGGATTCATTAAGAAAATAGGTTAGGCCATGAGAGACGATAGCATCTTTTTCCATTTCACCTATACGTAATCCGCCTTCATTAGACCTGCCTTGTACGGTTTGTCTTGTAAGCATTGTTCTAGGTCCTTTGTCTCTGTAATTTATTTTATCTTTTACCATGTGTTTCAGTCGCATATAATAAGTAGGTCCAACAAAAAATGACATATTCATCTGGTTGCCGTTCTCTCCATTATATAATATATGATTGCCGCTACTATGTAGGCCCGATTCAGTCAACATTCTGCCGAATATTTCATGCTTAGATCCTTTATTAACAAATGCGGTGGTATCTCCAAATGCTCCTATATTACATGACACTTTCCCCATAATGGTTTCCACTAATTGGCCAATGGTCATTCGTGATGGAAATGCGTGGGGGTTGACGATAATATCGGGTTTAAGTCCTTCAGCGGTGAAGGGCATATCGGCTTCGGCGATAACAAGTCCAATAGTGCCTTTTTGTCCGCATCTACTGCAAAATTTATCACCAATAGCGGGTATGCGTTCTTCCCTAATTTTAACTTTAGCGAGGCGGTAACCCGGTTCATCAGAACTAATATAGGTTTTGTCGACGTAGCCGAGTTGTCCTTTTTTAGTAGATACGGAGTCGTCTACTAGTAGATTATTCTCTCCGTCGGCGATCGTTTTACCAATAAGAATAACTTTGTCATTTAGGTACGTATTTTCTTTAATAATGCCGTTATCATCTAAATAACTATAATCATACCCAACTTTGGTTCCCGTGACGTTGTCTTGAGATTCTATATTGGTAAAGTTAGAATCTACTGCTCCGCCCTTAACTTGGGTGCTTTCTTCACGCGTTTCATAGGAATTAAAGTAGGTAGTTCTAAACATGCCCCGATCTAAGGACCCTTTATTAAATAAGATAGAATCCTCTACGTTATAACTCCCATAAACGCCTATAGCAACAATAACATTCTCTCCGTAAGGGTGTTCTTCGTTACTAATATATTTTAAATATTTAGATTTAATGAGTGGGATTTGCCCATAATTTAGTACAATCCCGGTTTGATCAATACGTACTTGATAATTGGAATGATAGAGAGATACGCCCTGTTTACTTTGGCTACAAGAAAATAAATCTCTCGGTAATTGATTATTTGCTGGAAGAATAATTTGATTACCCATCACTCCGAACATTAATGACGGATGCAGTTCTACATGGGTATGCAAGGTGTTATCAATGTCTTTACCATCGGTTGATATATAAGCATTGGCTTCTTCCGAAATATCCATATAATCTAAAATAGCCAATTGGTTAGAGGGAACAACCGTTTCGGAAAAGGCATAAGAACCCAGTTTCTTTAAATCATCGCTTCCAGTAACCAATCTAGTCCAAGTAAAGTCTTTTTCGGTCAAGTTCATATAACTAGACGTACGTACTATAGTAAGTTCCCCCTCCTTCTCTTCTGGCGCATCAATCGTTTCTTGAGTAACATAAAATATAGGTCGTGTTAATCGCCCCGAATCAGTAAATATATCTAATTTTTTTTCCTTAATAAACCAACTAATACTTATAAATATAGGCAATATACCTTGTCTTCTATGATACTTAAATAACCTTATTAATTTCACCGGTTTGATAGTCATGCCGATCCAGTTGCCATTCACAAAAATTTTAATATTGGCGGCAAGATAGGGGGGAAGACACTCGTTTAGTTTAACGATAAGGTTATTTTCATGTAACCATTTTATAATAGGAGCGCTAGGAATATGGTTCGTGATTTTAGCAAGTATTGCTAAATATTTATGCGTTCCTATATTACCCCCATCGGGTGTATCTACTGGGTCAATATAATACATTTGAGAGCCGTGTAATAGCCGTGGACCTACTACTTTAGCACTGTCATCAAGTGGTAAATTCAGTTTTCTGCGCTGTGATATGGCAGAATTAAAAGATAAGCGGTCTAAGCCCTGAACGATGCCCACCTTTTTATTGTGTACGGCAGCACCCCAATCACCTTTAAATGCCTTTTTAAATCCAATATCAACGTTAACATCATCAGGGTTCCAATTGTTAAATACAGAAATATTGTTAAAGATAAGCTCGGTAAATTTGTAATTTTGAGTGTCCGGACCTGTTTGAGTTGATTCGTCTACTGTAGTAGAATAGGAATGAAAGTGATAATCAGAGTCTATTTTTCTATAAATCGTTTTTTGAGTAAGAATATAATATTCTTTAAATAGTCCGTGTAATAAGGTGCCAGGTAATTCAATCCGTTTGTACATAAAGTTGTCTCTATTAATGGGGTTTTCTACATTGGTTACGATATTTAACAATTTAAATACCATGTATCCTAAAAAGGTGGCTTTATGTTTATAATCCATTACGCCAACATGGGGTAAAAAATAGTTCATTAATATATCGTGAACTTTGGATATGGTTTTTTCTTTAATAAATTCTTTAATATATGCGAGAGAACTTGCTTGGGTGTAAACATTATGAGTATCATGAATAGATGGTATAAAAAGGTCTATATAGGAGTCATATTTTTTTAGATCTAATAAACAAGTAGTAATAATATCTTTATCAGATAAAATCCCTAAAGCTCTCATAACAATAAATAATGGGATTGGTTTTCTAACATTTGGTATGGCTACTACGATTTGTTTGTTTGAATATCCGGGTGTAGGAGCGGTAATACGAACATAGGTGGTTCGTACATGCTTAGAGACATCCTCCGAACGGCTTTTAATTTCAACGGAATGGCTATAATAGCTATCTATAAGATTGTCGCCTTTGGCTTTTCTGGTATAGATAATATTATCAGCAAATTTCTCTTGGCTAATAATAACTTTTTCTTTGCCATCAATAATAAAATATCCACCCAAGTCATTCTTACACTCTCCAACTTGATATCGTGTAGCCTTTGGTAGATTGCGTAAAATACAATAGTTGGACTGAAGCATAATGGGGAATTTACCTAAATACATTTGAGGGTAGGTAATAATTTCTTCCACGTTATTAATAGTATATTTAACATCCAAATCATAATGAATGGTAAACCCATAAGTCATGTTGCGTAACCGTGCCTCATTCGGATACATATAATGAATGTTATTCTCATCATATATGATTGGTTTACCATAATATATTTTATCTCCATCAATTCCCCCGATATAAATGTCACATTTAAGTTGAAATAGTTTCGTCTTTTGATTATAATCTTTGTAAATTTTTATAGGATTATTTTGTTTAATGATTTTTTTTAAATCTTCATCAAAGAACTGGTTATACGAATCTATCTGGTGGTCGATTAAAGCCCTTGGATTATCTCTAAAGTATGAATCAATTATATCCCATACCTTTTTATCCATCTCTTCCATTTTATATTATTATAAATATTATTTAATATAAAATTACATTAAAGGCCGAGGAGAGAATAAGGACGCAATCCCTAAAATCATAAAAGCATAAGGCAAAAGGAATAATCCCCATGCTACATTTTTATATCCTAATTTACATACCATATCTAACGCCCAAATCCAAAATAGTACATAGATTACTTTTCCTAAAAATACTCCACCGGTATTGGATACATTACAACGATATTGTCCTACACAATACGAAGTAGAATTTCCTAAATTCTGTAAACCTAATAAAAGGAGCGTTAATACGGATACTATCATATAAACATAGGCGGGGGTGCATAGTGTCTTGACTGTTTTTTGGAGATTCATTATATAACATATAAAGAAAAAAAATTTAACTAAATTGTCCCAAAGTAGCATTAGACAACCGCCTATCGGTACTTCCTACAAACCCATTATACATATTTAAGCCTGCGTTTTTTGTAAAACGATAGGTATTTGTGAGGATTTGTCCTAGCCCATTCCCTCCACCATACATTTTATTCCTACTCCGCCTACTCCGCCTACTCCGCCTACTCCGCCTACTCCGCCTACTCCTTACCTTACCAGTATAATACTTCCGACCCGACCGCCTTTGTCGTCTCCACCTAGATGTGTTTCCTCGTCTGCGCCTAGAAGTATATAAAGACATATACTATAACCTGAGAAATTATTCTATATCAACATGAGTTAACATATGTCGTCGGCAACACATATCGGTTAATCCTAGTTCATCTAAGGCAATGCCCTCAGCCGTTTTGTCCGTTTTGGCATTGGTTTCCTTAGTAAGATATATAATATCTTCTATAGTGTTAGTACTCTTGCCTAATTTTTTCTTAGCTGCAAGAACTTTAAAATGTCTATATTTATCAGCGAGTACTTTGCCACAAGAGACACATTTGATAGGAATAATCATGTTGTATACTATATGATTTATTATTTTATATTCAATTTTATATTATATTTAAATTAATAATTGAAACCAAATTAAATATAAAAACATCATTAAACTATGTCTAAACCCGGTAAAACTTTTTCAAATATAGAAGAACCATGGAAATTAATAAAACTATATTTTGAGAATTGTCATTTATCGCAGTTAGTGAGGCATCAATTAGAATCGTATAACGATTTTATTGATAATCAGTTAGAAAAAACGATACAAATGTTCAATCCTATTATCATTCGTTCAAAGAATGATAATGATGAGCCGAATCCGGATTTTCATTTAGATATTCATATAAATGTGGAGAATTTGATTATTTACCGAGCACAAATATTTGAAAATAATGGAGCAACAAAGATGATGTTTCCAAACCAAGCAAGATTAAGAAATTTTACGTATTCGTCGTTAATGACGGTAGATTTAAAGGTGCAATACATTATTAAAACGGGTGATACCGTAAAAATCATTCCGCAGGTGTTTAAAAAAATAAATCTTGGAAAAATACCGATAATGTTGCGTTCAAACATTTGTATTTTAAACCATTACAAGAACTTAAATACTCATATAACGGAAGAATGTAAATATGATCCGGGTGGATATTTTATAATAAATGGTTCTGAAAAAACGGTACTGACACAAGAGCGAACGGCCGAAAATAGAATATTCTGTTTTAAAACTGTAAAAAATACTAAATGGAGTTATATTTCAGAGATTAAGTCGGTACCAGATAATAAGATAATTTCGCCTAAACAAATAACAATAATGAAGGCTCGAAAGAATAATGGATTGGGGTATGGTTTATATATTCAACTGCCTAAAATGAGACAGGTGATACCATTGTTTATATTATTCAAGGCATTAGGAATAGTGTCAGATAAAGAAATCGCTCAGTATATAGTGTTAGATTTAGATAAATGTAACCAGGTATTATTAAATTCTCTAAAGGCGTCTATGTTAGATGCTCGGGCAGTTATGTGCAAAGAAGATGCCATAAACTATATGATTAAACAGGTAACTTATATGGCGATAAATATAACTCCTGAGGAGGGTTATAAACAAAAACGCCGCTTTTTGCTAGAGATGTTAGAAAATGATTTATTACCTCATTGTAAACTAGTATCACATAAAATATATTTTATAGGCCACATGACAAATAAGTTACTCAATGTCTCGTTCGGGTTATTGCCTGAAACAGACAGAGATTCTTATAAGAATAAAAGATTAGACACTTGTGGTAGCTTATTAAATAATTTATTCCGAAATTATTATAATAAATTTGTAAAAGACTTGACGAAACAAGTCATTAAGGAAATTAATATAGGATCATGGAGAACTACCCTAGATTATGGCAACATTATTAATACAACGAATATTTATAAGGTAGTAAAATCGCTAACCATAGAAAATGGTTTTAAGAGAGCATTATCTACTGGAGATTTTGGAATTAAGCATTATAATAGCAGTAAGGTTGGTGTAGCCCAAGTATTAAGCCGAATGACTTATATATCTGCGTTGAGCCACTTACGAAGAGTTAATACACCGATTGATAAAAGTGGAAAATTAATTGCTCCTCGTAAATTACATAATACGAGTAGTTTTTATTTATGTTGCGCAGAGACGCCGGAAGGACATTCGGTTGGAGTAGTTAAAAATTTGAGTTATTTGACTCATATAACTATTCCATCAGAAAGCGAATGCCTTTATGAATATGTTAAGGAACATATTATTCAGTGTGAGACATTGCAACCGGTTGATACCTTTAGTAAAGTAAAGTTAATTATAAATGGTACATGGATTGGAATTGCGAAAGATCCATTGAACTTATATAAATTACTAAAGGAATATAAATTAGGAGGAATCATAAATGTATATACGTCTATAGTGTTTGATTATAGTGAAAAAGAAATTAATATATGTAATTCTGCCGGTAGATTAACCCGTCCGGTGTTAAGGATAGGTAAAGATAATAAGTTACTATTGACACCGGATATTTTGGAAAAGATAGAGACAGAGAAGTTGAGTTGGTCAGATTTGTTAAATAAGACTAAATTGGAGGATCCGATTATCGAATATTTGGATCCGCTGGAACAAAATAGTAGTGTAATTGCGATGAAGTGGAATGAGGAGAATGCAAGCGTTAGATATACTCACTGTGAGATACATCCGAGTACTTTATTTGGAGTGTTAGCGTCATGTATTCCGTTTCCAGAGCATAATCAAGCGCCTAGAAATACCTACCAGTGTGCAATGGGTAAGCAAGCAATGGGTATGTATGTAACTAATTATGATAAGAGAATGGATAAAACGGCGTTTGTGTTGAATTATTCGTCCAAGCCCTTAGTAGATACCCGAATAATGAATATGTTGGGATTAAATGTGGTTCCATCGGGTAGTCAGGTTATAGTAGCAATTATGAGTCATTCGGGGTATAATCAGGAAGATTCGGTTTTATTAAATAAGGGCGCGATAGATAGGGGTTTATTTCAGGCAACGATATATCATACGGAAAAAGATGAAGATAAAAAGTTAAATGGTACGCAAGAAATTCGCACTAAGCCAAATAAGAAGGATACCAAAGGTATGAAATTAGGAAATTATGATAAAATTAATGCGCAGGGGGTGGTAGATGAAAATACGATTCTACGAAATAGAGATATATTTATAGCAAAGGTATTGCCTATAAAGGAGGCAAGAAATGATGTAACAACATCCATAAAATTCCACGATGAAAGTAGAATTTTCAAGACGGATGAGGAAGTATATGTGGATAAAAATATTATTGATCGTAATGGAGATGGTTATACCTTTTGTAAGACGAGACTACGTTCAACGCGTAAGCCAGTGATAGGAGATAAATTTAGTAGTCGTCATGGGCAGAAAGGCACGGTGGGAAATATTATCGCGGAGGAAGATATGCCGTTTTGTAGTAATGGTTTAAAGCCAGATATAATTATAAATCCTCATGCCATTCCGTCTAGAATGACGATTGCGCAGTTAAAGGAGACCCTTTTAGGAAAAGTGTTATTGGAGTTAGGGATGTTTGGAGATGGGACAAGTTTTACGGATTTATCGGTAAAATCAATTAGTAGTAAATTATTGGAAGTAGGGTATGAAGCACATGGAAATGAGATAATGTACAATGGAGAGACTGGGGAACAAATAAGCAGTTCTATCTTTATTGGTCCATGCTTTTACCAGAGATTAAAGCATATGGTAATAGATAAAGTGCATAGTAGATCGATAGGTCCATCAGCAAATCTAACGAGACAGCCGTTAGAAGGACGTAAGAATGGTGGAGGATTAAGATTTGGAGAAATGGAGAGGGATTGTATGATTTCGCACGGAGCAGCAAGATTTACCATAGATAGATTAATGCATTGTTCCGACGGCTTTACTGTTACGGTGTGTAAACCATGTGGTATGATTGTGCCATTTAATGAAGATAAGAATATTAATATTTGTAAGACGTGTAATAATAGGGTTGATTTTGCTACGATTGATATACCATATGCTTATAAATTGTTGACTCAAGAATTAATAACAATGAATATCGCACCTAGGTTTGTTACTAGCTAAAAATATAGGTATCCATTTGTATATTTTATAAATTTTTTATCTATTGAAATATATATAATGCAATATGGAACTTATCCGAATCTAATTGGGGCATCTGTACCCAAGTTCGGGCCAGTAGAAGGCGGCAATGATAGAGCAATGGAGAGAAATATTCTCCGAGAGGTATGGAATACTAATTATTCTTGCAAAAAGAATAAAAGGGCAATAGGAGGATTTAGAGCAGTAATGAATGCAGGAGACTATTTATCGCGAGTTAATTCAGCATGTGGAGGACCGAATCAAGTAACTAGCCGTCCGGGAATGATGGTAATGAGTACTAAAGATGGGGTTGTAGGTGGTCCATGTGATAGCAGTAAACCTCCAATAGCATCAACCAATGTCAAATATGTATATGATTCGTCAGATTTTACGAGATACATGAAGGAAAAAAGTATAAATGAAGGATATGCGGGAGATATACCATGTTCTAAGCCAAACAAATATAATATGACCGATTATTCTTATGGCGGTAGTGGAGTCTCGATAGGTAGGGGACGTCAAAGGGGTCGTTCTACCCAGTCCCGCATTTTAGGATAATTAATAGATTTAAAAATGCGGTTAAAAAGGATTGTGTTATATTAAAAATATTGGTTAATTTACCAGTAAGAAAATATAATCCAATATTTCCAATAAGTTGTAAACACCAAGAGACACTAGATACTCCATGACAGGCATTAGTTTTATATATTTTTATCAGTTGTAAAAATACGCCTAAAGGGTTTATAATACCTGAAATCATTCCAACCGAATTGCTATATTTAGATACTGTATTAGGAAAGGTAAATACATACAAAAAAAACATAGTTGTCCATATGGTTATTCCTATTAAAAATATATAAATAGAAGACCATTGATCAACTTTATAATAGTATAAACAGATAATCAACGTGTCTATTAATGCTGGTAACATAAAACCTAAATAAGTATAGATATTAGTGGGTTTATTAGCAAAAATAAACCCAGCATAATTGGTTAAAATAAATACAAGGGTAGTGTTCGGCGAAAAACTAGAAACATTTTTAGACTGATATAATTTTACTAAAGTCATTATATCGGAAGTAGTAAAACATATACCCGGAAGACTAGAGAGAATATTTTTCCCTCGCATTTATATTATAATATAAATTAATATAAATGATAATTAGCATTACTATTTGATGTGGAAAGAAGTTCTAAATGAGATCTATAATGAGACGAGGAATACCTCCGGAGGTAAAGTAGCAGATTATATACCGCAATTAGCGAAGGTAAATCCGGATTTATATGGAATAAGTTTTTGTTCGGTAGAGGGAGAGCAAATTAATATAGGGGATCATAGTCCAGCGTTTTGTTTACAGTCGTGTAGCAAGCCATTAAATTATTGTTTAGCAAGAATGTTAAATAATAATGTGCATAACCATGTAGGGTATGAGCCTAGTGGGAGGGAATTTAATAGTTTTGTGTTAAATAGGGAAGGATTACCGCATAATCCGATGATTAATGCTGGAGCAATTATGATTAGTTCTTTAATCGAGGCAGAAAAGGAGCCATCTAGTAGGTTTGAGGCGGTTAAAGAATTTTATGAGAAACTAGGTGGTGGAGTAGGTAACATTGGGTTTGATAATACGGTGTATTTGAGTGAGAAGCATCATGCGGATAGGAATACCTCGTTGGCGTATTATATGAGGGAGAATGGTGCGTTTAATAATACTCCTTCTCCGAATGATATACAGGATGCCTTAAATTTATATTTTCAGTGTTGTTCGGTTACGTTGAATTGTGAAACGGCAGCGGTTATTGCCGGTACATTAAGTAATGGAGGGGTGTGTCCTATTACGAATAAGGTAGTAATTAAGAAGGAGATTGTTAGGGATTGTTTATCGTTAATGTATATGTGTGGAATGTATGATTTTAGTGGTCAGTTTGCGTTTAAGATTGGGTTGCCCGCAAAATCGGGAGTGAGTGGTTGTATGTTGGTGGTGATACCTAATGTGGGTGGATTATGTATTTGGTCGCCAAGGTTAGACGAGATGGGTAATTCGGTAAGAGGTATAGAATGTTGTAAGAAATTGGTGGAGAGAACAAATAGTAAGTATCATATTTTCCAGGGAATTATGGAGACACCTCTCGGTACAAATGAACAGGTAGAGGAGACGGAGACGGTTTTAGTGCAAAGGTTAATTACGGCTGCGTCGGAAGGAAATCTAGGAGAAATTAAAGCGTTAGAGGAGAGAATCAGTTTAGACGCGACAGATTATGATATGCGAACGGCATTGCATTTAGCAGCGGCGGACGGTCATATACTAGTGGTTACTTATTTATTAGAGAAAGGGGTAACGGCTTATCCTAAAGACCGTTGGGGTAATACTCCGTATCATGAGGCCCGTCAAAAGTCAGTAGGGTGTAATGGTGGAGGGAAACAGCAGCAATATCAAACCATTTGCGAGATGTTAGAAAAAGAAAGGTAATAGTAGGGAATTTATTATCTGTAATAATAATATATGGCTTATTGTGAAAAAGTGGTTTATAAATGTAAAACAGACGATGTGCCTACAGGGTATCATTTAATACCGAATGGTGGTAGAAATTATTCCATTAATCGGTCGGCAGGGAATAATGCGATTTTACCTAAAAATGAGATGCCCGCAAAGTATTATCCATCCGATGGGGGGAGTACCTTTTCAAGAGGTCGTCAGGTATATATACAAAATGCAGGATATGATTATCATCGTAGAAATAATAAACTGGTACCACAAAGAAAGGTGGGACCGGTAGCGGGTGCAACCGAAGGGGCTAATAGACAATCGTCCTCCTCTTATATTGAGACAAAGAGGAATGTAGCGATAGGTAAATCTAGCAAACATACCGCCGGGCCATATATATCTTTTTCAGGGGCGAATAGGAATGATAGTAATCGGGCAAGAAGGCGTTCCAGGTCAGGTGGATCCGTAGCACCCCCAAAAAAAGGCGCAATACATTATCGTGTAGCATGTTAGAAATTAAGTTATAATATAAAATCATTTATACTTGTGTAGTATAAATGAGTTCGTCAAAAACCATTAATATCTCTCCCAAATTATTTAACGTGAAAGCTAGCAAACCACCCCGAAAACGTATAAAACACCAATCGAATAAAATAAACAAACATCAATTAATTAACAGACTAAAACAACACATGAGTACCCAAAAAAATCATCAACCAGCAGATCAACCAGCCGATAAAAACCTCAGTAACTTTGATAAACATCTGTCCTATTTTCAAAAACTTAATAAAGAGAAGAAAAAGACGCGCTCGCGAAATAAAACAGAGAATGTGTATTCGACGTTACCCACTGATATGAAAACGAGTACAGAGGGTTTAAAAGAGGCGGCGGCCCATTATCGTATAAAACCGGCACCCAACTATGGCATATTAAAAGGTACGAATAAACCTACTATGAGAGAATGGAAACGATCGACTCAGAAAAATACGCATCATGTTTTAGCGTCTGCCCCGTCTATTCCTACAACGCTTCCCTCTGAATCTCTACGAGCGCAAGCCCATGCTATTATTCCTCCTCCTCCTCCTCCGTCTCAGCCCGAGCAGGTTTGTATAACTATACCTTCTATTTCCAATAATCTTTCAATTCCTACGAATCCCCTCACATTAGGTCCTAATAATTCTATTACTGTTGTACCTCATACCTCAAAGCCGTGCGATATTATTCCGCGCCATCCCAATAGAAAAACATATCATTTAGGCAAACGAGAGAATAAAATTGGGGTACTTATTAAGAATAATAGCACAAGAAAACGCATAACAGAGGAAATTAATATCCTAAATAACGCATCTATATGTGAGGTGAGGGCGTATTTAAAGAAACACCATTTATTTAAAGCCGGTAATAATACTCCACAAGACGTTTTAAGGGAGATATATAAGAGTGCACACTTGGCGGGTAAACCAGTAAAAAATAAGTCAGCCGA
>Ga0315324_10000634_pt1 | contig 12089 bp, 11 predicted proteins | sample M150021515metaG_FD_203919 | JGI IMG/M metagenome (GOLD analysis project Ga0315324, IMG submission 203919) | Ammonia-oxidizing marine archaeal communities from Monterey Bay, California, United States - M1 500m 21515 | ecosystem: Environmental > Aquatic > Marine > Intertidal zone | place: USA...
GGCCTGATTATTGAGAATAAACTTGCAAGTCTAGCTAAACAGGACATTAAGGCCGATTTACTTCTTATCGATTCAGCATCAACTGATGATACATTAAAGAAAGCCCACGCTTGGTTATCAGATTTTCCAAACGCATTCAAATCTCATAGAGTGATTGCAATGCCAAAGAGACTTGGCAAAACAACTGCAGTTATGCTTGCCCTCGATGAGTTGAAAGATACTCAAGGGATAATCGTAATGACAGATGCGGATGCAACGATGATGCCGTCATCCCTCAGTCGTATTCGTCGTTGGTTTAGCAATCCGCAGATTGGAGCGGTAGGGGGGACTCCTAAGAGAATAGGAACTCTCGGTGAAGAAGAAACACATAGAGGGATGTATAATATTCTACGAATTGGAGAGTCTACATTTGATAGCACTCCATTCCTTGAAGGGTCCCTATTAGCGTGGAGGGCTTCTTCAGTTTCCTCATCTGACCTCTATGCAAATTCAAATGCAGACGATGCTCAAATTGCAACAGCCGTTCGCCTAAACGGTCTACGTTCCGTACAGGACCCTGAGTTATTCTTCAGTGATCAAATGCCACTTACTTCTAAAGAACAACGCCGTCAGAAAGTCCGAAGAGGCCAAGGAATAATTCGGCTTCTTTCAAGAAAACGAAAGTTTTGGTTTTCTAGGCGCCATGCTCGCTTCTCCAGAATCTTGAGGCGTAATGCTTGGATGCACATCATATCTCCACTAGCGATTACAGGGGGCGCTATATTGGCGCTACTACGTAATGCCACTTACTTGCCAGATTCCAATCTTATGTTGGCTCTATCTGCTATCGAAGTTTACTGTGCGGGGTCTTGGGCGCTTACTCGAATGAATCGTTCATTCATTGGAATAAGGACAGCAGGAACTATTCTCTGCGGATTGGAAAATCTTCTAGTCGGACTCATTCTAGCAAGCCGTGGTAAGAGTTTGCATATGTGGGAGCAGCATACAGATGTTAGAATCGCTCTCTCAGAACGCTGAATTGTTGAGGAAATAGAAATAAAAAAAGCCTCCCTGAGAACCGAAGTTCCCAGAGAGGCAAATTCGAGCAATGCTCGTTAACCTTTCAGTTAGATATTATCTGACTTCAAGCAGCTGTTGCTTGGAATTCACCGATGACTCCGCCATCAGAATCGCCAACCGCTTTCTTGCTTAGTGTAACATCAACGTTGCAGTATCCTGCAGCTCCATCACAGAGGTCAGAATTTGCGCCTTCGGAGATTGTAATCTCTTCAGAAACGTCCCAGTTCTTGTCGTCAACAAACGTGTATGTGCACTTTAGGCCATCTTCATCAGCATCTGCTGCTTCAACACAGTTGTTCATTGTGCCACCGTCTACAACTATGCTAACTTCTAGCAAAGCCCAGCTTAGAGATGCACCTTGCATCATCTTAACGTGGACGAGGTCGTCTCCGCCAGTTGCGGTTATGTCGCCTGCAGCATCTCTGTCGCTCCACTGGAACGTATCTAGTCCGCCGCCAGTAGAGTCTCCAGCGAGGCTGGAAGCCCATACATACAGTACACCAGCCAGAACTACAGTGATCGCAACCATCAAGATGGTAGCGATAACTGGGCTGACTGCTTCTTCTTCGTTTCGGTTATCATTGTTCATTTTTTGTGTCCTCCTCCCCCATTGGGGGATAACCTCCCGACAGCAGCGGCCATATTTAACCCCTCCGCCGGCAAAAGTCGGTTTGCCGTCAAAAAACCGAGGTACTGCGCCCTTACTCCATCTCATGCCTTATCCTAAAAAGTAACACCCGAATCAGTAGTACATACAATTTGTATGCGCTAAAACCCTGCATTTCATTCCAATCTCTTTGTGAAATAACACAAATTATCCAGCCTTACGGCTAATTCATGTTAAAGTGAACAGGGTGAGAGCCAACGGAGAGGGGATGGGATGCACTCAACGAGAACTTCAACAGCCCTGTTCAATTCAACCCCAAGGTGTCACGGCAAATAACTATTTTGACTTAGAATTATCCAAACCCAGCATTGTTTGAGTAATTACAGGGATAAATCTTCTACATCTATTCAACAGTAAGTATTTCTGGCCCACCGGAATTTACCATTACAGTGTGTTCGAATTGTCCAATCATTCCGCCATCCTGGCATCCAAGAGCATGATATGTTTCTAGGAATCTAATGCTGATCAGTTTCTTCACCAATGCATTCCACTTATTTTGCCTATCAACTTCATCAGATTCTGGAAACGGCTTCTCCAACATAGGAAAAGCCCATCTTTCAGCAAAGGGTAGTGTCGAATACCTTTCTTCCAAGTTTCTTGCCAACTGTGCCCCTAGTGGTTTGAGTTGCTTTCTAGAAAGTGCCTTTCTCCATAGGCCTTTACTTGTCACTCGGTATATATTGGACGAATTACGGTCTCCAATATTCTTTATCATTCCACTATCTCCTGTTGTATTGAATGGTTCAATAGCATAGACCGATCCTTCTTCTACAACTCCTTTGAATCCAGGGTTTTCTGCACCACATGCATAAGATGGAACGCTAACCCCTGCATGTAATTCCCATGGTTTTAGTTGATGGCCACATAGATTTCGAATCGGTTGGAATCCAGCATCGATAGAAGGTTGAGCTGCTGCAGCACCAACTTTGTACCAAGGCGTCCCTGGGTGCAACATTTCGACTGCAGAATCACGGGATTCGCGTGCCGCTTTGATTTGTTCAGTATGCAGGCCTTTGTTTCCAACTTCCAAAGTTAGGGCGTTGTCCCCAATATGTCCATTGATATGCACGCCAACATCGAGTTTTACAAGGTCGCCATTTTGGAATACCATGTCCTTTTCCCAACCTTCAGGAGCATTCAATCCATGGTCGGTTGTGTAATGGGCTGCCAAATCATCTACAGCAATAGTTACCGGGAAGGCCGGGTTTCCACCATTCCGTTTAATGAACCTCTCAGCGGCTTCGATAACCGAATGCCAGGTCTTACCGACAGTGATTTCCTCACGCATGGCTTCGAGAGTTCGACGTGCAACATGACCAGCATCATGCCAATATTTCAGACTAGAATCGTCCACCATCTTATCACGTCTGCTTGAGGTACAACGCCCTCTCTCATAACGGTTAGCCTCCAACCACGCTCTTCAACGTCAGTTTTTTCCAACCGAATGAACGTGCTGCCCAGCCCATTAGGGCAGATTCCAGGGAGAAAATGAGCCACACCTAATCTCTCAGCAGCAATCTCGGCACTACATTCTGTCTCTGTACCTGATTCATTAGCACTTGTTGCGGTTATTACACCTACTTCATTTACTAACGCGATTGCATCAGGGTGCGAAAATACACGTATGGCAACCTGATTGCCACCTAGCCTTTCATCTAAAGTTTTGATAGCTGGTAAAATAGTTGTAATTCCACCTTTAGTAAATGTTTCAAGAAGTTCTTTCAAAAAACCAGGAATTATCACTAAATGTGATACTTGTTCCAAAGAGGCAACACCAAGGCTTACAGGCATATCATTTGGTCTGTTTTTGGTAGAATACAAATTATCTAGGCCCATCTTTGTTGGCAGGCAACCTAGCCCTGGTAGAGTACTCGTCGGATAGACGACTAAACCACCCGACATCAGGTGCTCTTTCATCAAATCACGCTCCAACCCAAGTCGTTACATGGGCTTCAGCAATTGTTGCTGCTAATTCCTTATCTTTTGTTTTGACCAGCAATTTTCCACTTGGATATAGGGTCAAATCTGCTGGGCCAGAGAAGGTCCAAGCTAGACGAGTGCGAATTCCAATCGTATAACCCGCTGCTTCGATTTTATTTCCAACAACTTCAAGGTCTATTTTTGCAATACCATCTACAGCAATTTGCCATGCAGATTTGTTTCCACACAACTCCATAACAAACGATTTGTCAGCCAAAGAGATCCCTCAGAGTTCAGGCTTTTCTGGCATCTCTAACAAAGGATTGCTATCGTTTGCTGTGGGTTCTGGTGGGCCAGTTGGAGGACCAGCCGGAGGGCCAGCCGGAGGGCCAGCCGGAGGGCTTACTGGAGCAGTAGTTGGAGGGACAGGTGGACCAGCCGGAGGAGTAGGTGGACCAGCCGGAGGAGTAGGTGGGCCAGGAGGAGGGACAGGAGGACCAGCAGGAGGGACAGGAGGACCAGCAGGAGGGACAGGAGGACCAGCAGGAGGGACAGGAGGACCAGCAGGAGGAGTAGGTGGGCCAGGAGGCGGTAACGGAATCACTGCAGGCTCACTAGGAGTTGGAGGCGCTTCACGAACCGATGGGGATGAAGGAAAGTGAGCCAATAGTGGGTCTTCAGTTCTTGATGGCTGCGGGAGAGGTGCTTCTCTAATTGGATTCGAATTTAGAACAGGTGCTTCATAGGCACCTTCGTCTGAGGTTGTAGTCAGACCAGTCGATAATTTGTCTAAATCGGTTTTGATTAATGTGTCCCCACCCAATGCATTTTCAGCAGCATATGTGGTCATTACAACTTTGGTAGGATCAATCATTTCTCGCTCTTTGATGTTTCCGAAATCAGAGAGGTCATCCCCGAATGCTCCCGAAAATAACGACGAACCAATTGTGCTACCGAGTTTTCTGCCCTGAGTTGCACTATATTCGAAATCAAAAGCATAGGGTCCCATTTTGATTTCATCCGAACCGCCCTTTAGGGCGAAGGTCCATTCACCGGAATCAAGAGGAAATTCGAAATTCCATTCCCTTTCAACCCCCGGTCCAAGACTTGTTACCCCTTCTATGGAACCGTGTTTCACTCCAGAATTTGTAATTACTGAAACATCTAACCCACCCATTGGAACAGGGGCATCATTAGAAATTGTGATAGTAGCAATAACGACATCTTCATCGTCATCATTGATGTCCATTTTGACATTGATAACTTCCGCTTGTAATGAACCACTACTTCCCGAAGTTGACACACTCATCTCGCGCTCACCTACCTTGCCACTAACGCAACCATACTTGAAGCCAACCATGACAGGGGCGTCTATCGTAGCCCACCGCGAGTATTTTCAGGAAGCGACCAATCAACAGCAGCAACCGTGTGGTTTGCTAAATCGACAGGACTTCTTTTGGTTTCATGTCGCCAAGTCATGAATACATCCCACAGACCTAATAGTACCCCGATAAATGGTATGACATACTTTGTTTTGTGCGCGGCTCTTCTACCCCAATGCGCTTCACCCAAAATACTGCCATCATCATGCACTATTGCGATTCTCATAGCCCTTTGTCCTAGGCTGCGCCCATAATATCGACCTGTATATTTGAAGTAAAGCCAGTAAAATGTCAGATGTATTATCCAAGTCCCAATTACATATGGCGCTAGAGGGGTTAAGAGTAAATCAATAGCCATTAAGTATTCGAAAAACATGGTCTTAGTTGGTAAAGCGATAATTAGCGTGATTAGAAAAGCATCGAGGCATAAAGCAACAATTCTTTTCCAAATCGGAGCGATTAGCATACCTTCTGGAGCGGTAGCCGCAACCGCTGCTTGCGCCATAGTTCCGGGCTTGTGTACGCTGACCGGTGAGCCCGTCATGGAGCGGGGTTGGGTCGCGCCTTTGAAAGGGTGGCCCTCAAGAATTCACAACATGCCAGGCCATTAAATTGGATTCAGAAACCCAATCAAGCCAACTCGCCCAGGTTGAATCATTACGCAGAGTCCTATCGTCTCCAATCACGATTAATCCACGCTTAGCTCTAGTCAATGCAACATTCAGCCTTCGATAATTGGACAGAAACCCAACCTTGCCAGAATCATTTGCTCGCACAGTTGAAAGGACGATGATTTCTTTTTCTCTACCTTGATATCCATCGATAGACTTCACTTCTAGTCCATCGATTTGGCCATCTAACATTCCCTGAATGAGTCGAACCTGGCCCGAATATGGTGAAATAACTCCAATATCTTCAGCCGTTAAATCCCCTGGTGCCAATAAATCGTTTACAATTTTGATCACTACTGCGGCTTCATCCATATTAGAGCGTGATGAGCCGGATTCTTCTTCCATCTCAGCGCCATGAACCGGTACGAAAGCAACCGGTTTATCCCAATCAGGCCACAAGAATCCTGCTGCAGGAGGCCTATCTGTGGACGTACAACCGTCTTCGAGACGATTCTCATAAAATCTAGAAGAAGGAAATTCACGAATCGTAGGATGCATTCGATATTGAGTGGTAAGCATGTGTGCAGGTAAGCCATTAGAGAGTAATCTTTCGAATAGAGAGATATCCAATCCTCCTTCTTCAGCCCTTTGACTAGTTACTGTAGGAGGCAATTGGCGATGATCTCCAACCAATATCAATTGACGTGCCCCTTTGACTATTGGCACTAGGGCGGAAGGCTCGGTTGCTTGAGTCGCTTCATCGATCAATACGATTGGAAATCTTCTGTTGGCTAATGTGAAATGACCAGCTCCAATATTTGTAGTACACAAAACTTCAGCACTTGCTAGTACCTCATCTGTAATGCGTTGTTCTAATTCCCGAATTTCGCGATAATTTTTGCTAATGTCTCGATGCGCCAATCCCTTTTCCTTACCTTTAAGGTCGTGAAGTTTAGAGCGCATCGCCTCATTTTCTTCGCGGATAAATGCGATTTCATCTTGCTTGGGGTGACGTGATACCTGAGCATCGAGTGTAGCCTCTCTTAGAGCCTCACGCACTTTTATTGGTCTTCCAAAACGAATCGCCTTCACACCCAGTTCCAACAGTCCTTCAAGCAAATTATCTACTGCTACATTCGACTCAGCACATGCAAGAATGGGCCCTCGCCCCATATCTATTAATGAGCGTAAAAGGTGTACTGCTGTGTGTGTTTTACCAGTTCCCGGTGGGCCTTGAATTATAGTTAGTCGTTGGCTAACAGCAGTTTTTATTGCTTCTGACTGACTTTCATCAAGCAACATCCCCGATAGATTCAATGGGCGGGTTTTTTGTCCACGAATCTCAGGAGGGCGCTGGGCTGATGCAGCAAGGTCATGGGGTTGGCAAAGTAGTAAATCTCGTAGAACAGTGCCTCCATCACCTTCGGTTGAATGGAATGAAATTAGTGCATCATGCATTCGGTCGTGAGCAACTCTGTTAGCTCCTCGGTCCAACCTCCACCCGCCTTTGCGTAAGTCGCTTGGTTTATCCTTGGTAACAATTCTTATTCTGCTATTATTTCTATCAAGAACAACACCTTCAATCACCTTTTCACCCCAAGGCCTAGCGCGTGAAATAATTACCATATCTCCGTGCCCAAATCGATGAAATGGCAGTGCCCCCCCACCTCGTAATTCGAATACAAGAATTGGTTCTCCAAAGAATCGTCCAGAACTTCGCCCTGCCAAGTCAAAGAGTGCTAGACCAGCCCCTACCATTTTTGTCTTAGACCAACTCGTCCATCTATCTTGAACCTGATTCAATTCATCTTCAAGTTCAATCCCGATAAGATTGGTGAAGCATTCAAAGTGGTCTTGTGATTTACGCCATTTTGCTTCGTGAGGTATTTTCATGGCGCTTTGGCCATTCGAACGAGTACTCATTCTTCGCACCCCTCCTTTCTCGGCCATGTCAAAACGGGAGCGTTGCTGGTATAGCACGCTACCGGTGCTCGGGAATAGGTGATATTTAACAAGGAAATGAGACGCGGAATGTTTGCTGATGGTAATGTTCCGACGTAAAGAGGCCGCGAATCTTGAGGGCGAAGTTTGCCCTTATTGCGAGTTTCTGAACCAGTTAGGTTCAGAGACTTGTTCGCAGTGTTACTATGACTTAAAAAAAGCACCAAGAGACCAAGGTGAGCCGATATCTGACGAAGTTAGTAACTCAATTTTTGACGAATTGATGTCTGACGATGATGATTCTTGGAAAGAAGGCGATGCACTAGATGTCGTTTTGACTTTGGATTCTGCCCCTTTGGATGTTGAGCAATATGAAGTAACAAATTTCGAATCAGAAAACCCTGAGAAAATTGGTTTTATGGAATCTCCTCCTCCCGAATTATTAAGCACAGTGTCTCACAAAGCTGATGATATAACCGTAGATGACGTAGGGGGTGCAATCCCAAATGTTGAAAAAATTGATTTCCCAGATGGAAATCCACTTGACTCGGTGCCAGCCCCGGTTCCCCAAGGGCGAGGAACAGTATTCTCCCCAAGTACTCCTACCAAAATGGATGATGATTTACTTGGGCATATTGGCGGTACCGAGTTACCATCTCTACCTCCGGACGACCTCTATGAAAACAAAGTAGATCTGAATTTGAAGAAAGCCCCAGCCCCAACTCCTGCTGTAGTTTTACCATCTTATACGGTTACTGAAGCGCCTTTGCCAGTCCCAGAAATACAAGCAATACCACAACCTGAGTTTGAAGCAGCACCTGAGCCGGTACCTGTGCCAGAGGTAATACCCGAACCAACACCATCTCCAGTTGCAGAGCAACCAGCAACAGAAACTACAGTTCAAGATTCAGTGCCTATGGTGGAACCTACACCCGCCCCCCAAGTCGAGACACAACCTGTATTGGAGCAGAGAATTTGGCCATGGGCTGCTAGCGATTCATGGGATCCAAGAATTATTCACCGCGAGGTAGTCTCCGCATTAGAGCAGGTTAAGAGTGGAAAAATTGATGAAGCAACCAAAACAATCGATGCACTCGGTCCACATTTGAGTGATGAAAATATCGATTTGATATACCATGTTGGAATGGTTCTCAAACAAATTAATCGCATTGAAGAGGCAAAGACAATGCTTGAAAGAGCCAAATTAGCAATGCCTGACAATGAGCATGTTTCATCAGCAGTGGCCCATTTCAGTGTATAAGGAGGGGGAAATTCTGGACACCCCGGAACTCATAGTTGACACACAAGTAATACTGCGGCCGATAAGTCGACGTATACTTCCTGAGGTCATGGAATCTTACCTTGAAGACCCAGATGCTGCGAAAGCAGCACTACCTTGGTTGAAAGAAGGAGACGAAGCTAGGGGGCAACTCACAGATTTGATGATAGATCTCGAAATGCACCGAAATGGAGACTCCATCCATTTTTGGGCAATTCATTCATTGGAAAGTAATTCATTTGTAGGTTTGATTGGTTTAGGAGATGAATTACAATTAGCAGCATCTGCCTATAATCTAGGATATTGGGTGCGCCGTGATTGGAGGCGAAAAGGAATTGCAGCGGCGTGCGTCGATGCAATATTCACCTGGCAATCCCAAAGAACAGAGCAGTCTCTAATTGAAATCACAGTTCACCCGCATAATGAATCAGGTTTGGCTGCATGCAAATCGATTTGTAAGAAATGGAGCGGTCTTGCAGTCGAAGGTTACGTGCCGATTGAGATAGACGAGAGGACAATCCCACACATCTTACATCTTGTACAACTAAATCGTGGTGACTGAATGAGGCCAGTTTGGTTGACCGTCGATTCTGACGATATTCGACACATTCCATCTTCACAAGGCCACCCGACTCGCTCAAAAGGAATTCCACATGAGGGGACTTCTGAAGAAATGTTGGAAGCGATGATAGCGTTCCGAAATTGGCTAGATAGAACTCAGGTCACTCTCACAATTTTTGTAATTGGAGACCAATTAGATGATTCAATATTCAGAGATTGGCTCAAGAAACTTCTTTCAGACCATCCACAGATTACCATCGGATGCCATGGTTTAACACATCGCTGCTGGTCAGCATATCCTGAAGACGAAGAGGGGTTTTTAGCAGCTCTAGTTGAGGCCGACATCAAACTTCATCAATTTGCAGGAGATGCTTGGAGGCCTTGGTTCAGGGCCCCTGCGGGATACATTGCGCCATGGATGGCGCCAATAATTGCGAAAGCCGGGTTTGAATTGGATAGTAGTGTGAATCCATCTTGGCTGGTTAGGAAAAAGGCAGGCCCTTGGAAAGATTGGAACGCAGTACAGAAGGCCCTCAAAGATTCAGGACTAGAAAGCAAACCTTGGTTGTGCAGGTTTTCACTTCCCACCTGCGGGCCAGCGCTATCAATTCCCTTTTTACGCTGGAATGCAAAACGCGCTTGGAGTAAACTCGGCCCATTTGTTCAACCCGATGAAACTGAAGAAACTGTATATTGGCACATTCTCGACCATCGCAAAAACGAAGGCCGTTGGAAACCCCCTCTGATGATTGAATGAGCCCAAAGGGCTCAAGTCATCATCGGGCCAGGAACTACCATGGAGAGACGGTTTTGGAAGTGCCTCCTCTTCGTGGGAATAATTCTGCACATTGTTGCTGCAGTGATGATGCCGCTTGGATTAGATGCCCACGTTCATGCTACATATGTCACAGATGAAATGAATGATGGCGAAGGTGACCTTGAATGGGGCGAACTACGCCAAGAATCAGATGAAGGTTCTGTACCCAAGGAGGCTTCATCAGACGATAGGTGGTTTGCATGGCATTCAATTATCGAATTATGGTTTACGATTTTTACACCTTCAATACTTGTTCTCCACATCTTAGCGTTGATTGGAGGACTCGGTTGTTTAGCGACAATATATCTCCTGTCCAAGGATCTATTTAGCAGTGAACAAGCGTTGAAATTAACAGCATTAGCATCAATCTATCCGCCACTTGTTAGGGCGACAGGTAGATTTTACCAAGAGGGTGCAATCTTGATGATTGTAGCATTAGCAACCTTTAGTTTGATCAAAGCGATTAGAAGTGAAAACAAATTAAACATGTGGTGGGTAATTTCATTATTATGCATGGGTGCAATTATTTCTTTCAAAGGCATGCCACTATGGTATCTATTCCCTGCAGTACTGTCATTATTTATTGCCACAAAAATAAGGATGGGCCAAATTCAGATTGTTATATTTGCAGTATTAGTTGAATTAATTGTACTTTACAGGAATGGAATTTCATTAACAAACCCAGATATCATCCCAGCATTATTGTCAGCATTCATTGGCTGTTTCATATTCATATATTGTGGAATGTTGATGTTTGCAAATAAAGAAGGAGAGCCAAATGACATTTCAATAAAATTCCAAAGAGGCAGTCTAATGGTAATGGCGTGCTTAACTGGCTGGATTGCAGCATTGTGGGTTACTGAAGCATCGGTCTTGCAATCTTCATTTTTCGAAATTATATATTCATTCAGAAATAATCCCCGATATCTCTCACTGTTGTTTATTCCATTATGGTATAGCCATCTATTGAAGTCGAATAGTAATGGGTTGTCATTTGAAAAGAAGAGAGTGGTATTAGTAATCGCAATCAGCGGTATGTTGTTGATTAATATCCTTGTATTATCGACGACTTTTGGGGAAAGGGGAACTCAAATAATTGGGACTCATTTGAACAAAGAGATTGAAGATGACGAAGATATCTTATTCCTCTCGGATTCACAACTACCAATGCATAGAATGTATTCCATGCACCTAACTCTTGATCCTGAAAGCGATGGGCAAAATATTGCATTCTGGCGTGCCAGCGATAGTAATTGGTTTGGAGAGTTGTCAGACTGTAATGAATTCATAGATATCAATTGGATAATAATTGATCCCCCTGGAAATATCGAAGTTCCAAATGGATGGGTTGCAGTAGATTTTGATGGTTCTGACGTTATCAATAAGGACTATCGTTTGTATACATGGGGTGAAGAAAATGAACGCTGTGCTTGATGGAGTAAAAGTTCTAGATTTATCTAGGATTTTAGCAGGACCATATTGTGCTCAAATGCTAGCTGATCTTGGGGCTGAGGTGACTAAAGTTGAAGCCCCATGGGGAGATGATACCCGTGGGTGGGGCCCGCCTTTTCTTCCCGATGGAGGCGCAGCATACCACCTATCATGTAATCGAGGCAAAGAGATAATTTTCCATAATCTTAAGGAAGACAAAGAAACGATTCAACAATTAATATCCGAATCTGATGTAGTGATTGAAAATTTCCGCCCTGGTCAATTAGAGAGATTGATTGGGCCAATTTCTAAAGATGTAATTCTTTGCTCAATCACCGGCTTTGGCCAGAACGGACCAAGGTCCCAAGAGCCAGGGTACGATTTAGCTCTACAAGCAATGAGTGGAATCATGAGTGTTACT
>Ga0315324_10000636_pt1 | contig 12076 bp, 6 predicted proteins | sample M150021515metaG_FD_203919 | JGI IMG/M metagenome (GOLD analysis project Ga0315324, IMG submission 203919) | Ammonia-oxidizing marine archaeal communities from Monterey Bay, California, United States - M1 500m 21515 | ecosystem: Environmental > Aquatic > Marine > Intertidal zone | place: USA...
TTAACGGCCGATGGTAAAGGGTTGCCTCTTGATTCTATTACTAATAGGGGTCAAACGCAGCCTCATTTACAGGGGTGGATTTCTCATAATGGGCGCGAACTTATTGAAAATGTAGCTTTAGGGTTTTCAACAACTGCAAAAAATAATTCATTCGTCACAGTTTTTGATTTTGATTGGAAAAATACAAAAAAACCATATTTAAGAACTGGTTCAAAGGGAAAATATCTTCGATTTTCATTAACACAAAATAATTCTAAAGTGGATATCAAAATTCGAATCGGTGTTGATAATCTCGGTAATATTGAGGCGGTTATTGATGGAAAGGAATACACAGATAAAATTAAAGATTTTGATGTTAATTAATCAAAGAAAAGGGGTGAAAGGTTGAGGATTTTGCATGTTCTTGCGAATAGCCCACCCGATGTCAATGGGTATGCTATTCGCACACACGGATTGATGAAGGCGTATTCACAACTGCCGAATATTGAAGTTGTCGGGTTAACTTCTCCGTGGTATCCCGATAGAGATAGCATGGTTGAACCAATAGTAATGGATGGAGTGACATACCATAGGTGCCTTCATCCTGCAAGAATGAAATCGGTAAAAGGTACTGGAATGAGGTGGTCGGCATCTAGAGGTAAAGATCGTATAACTGGGAGTGAAGGATTCGCAAAAAAATCAATCTGGCGGCGGGGGATAACCTTGGCATTAAAGCCAATTCGCCCAGGTTTGACGTGGATTGATGAAAAAATCCTCTTCAAACATTTCACAAAGAGAATAATCGAAATTGCACAATCAGAAAACGCAGATATTATTCACGCCCATGTTCCATATCGCGTGGGTGTTCCTGCGATGCGGGCTGCTAGGAAATTGGGACTGCCATTTGTTTACGAAATGAGGGGGATGTGGGAGGAATCAGCAGTAGCGAGTGGCCGGTGGAAAGCCGGCGGGCTGGCTCATAGAAGGTTTCGAAGGATGGAAACTAAAGTTTTACGAGCCGCAGACTCAGTCATTTGCATTAGTGAAACTCTACGCCAAGAAGCAATTTCAAGGGGTGTGGCTTCCAAAAAAATAAGTATTATTCCAAATGCAGTTGATGTCGTGGAAGAAGGAGAGGATTCAGAATTACTCAATGTAATGAGGAGGAAATTGAAAGGTAAACTAGTGGTTGGATATATTGGAAGTTTGAGAGAATTAGAGGGGGTAGACCAGACCGCAAAAGCAATCTCAATTCTCAAAGAGGAGGGAGTAAATGTTAATTTCTTTGTCCTTTCATCAGAATCCGGCCAATCTGAATTACGAGAATACTGCAAATCCCTAGGAATTGAAGATTACTCCTATATTGAGGGGCCGGTGCCTCACGAGCAAGTGGCTCCATTTTACGATTTAATCGATGTATTTGTCGTTAGTCGGCCTGACACTAGAGTTACGAGATTGGTCACACCTCTAAAGCCGTTTGAGGCAATGTGTAGTGGTCGCGCAGTAGTTATGTCTGATCTACCAGCATTAGCCGAGATAATCGAAGATGGGGAAACTGGCTGCCTCTATCCAGCAGGTGACGTTCAAGCATTAGCCGAGACAATCAAGCAACTATTGCAAGACGAGTCAAAGAGAAATGAATTGGGGCAAGCAGCAAAAAAGTGGGTCAAGACAAAACGAACTTGGACTCAGGTAACTAAAATTATTGAACATGTCTACGCGGAGAGTAACAGTAAATCAGAATAATGTGGGAGATTAAGTCGGTCATTTGTGTTCTTGGCAATGTCGTGGAATGCCAATGGTTATGAGAAATGATGGTTTAGAATGTATGTGACTGCTAAGCGTTGGGGGGTTATTGCCGTACTTTTTGTACTGTGTTTTGCACCATTCCAGTCAACTGATTTTATTGTTTTGAATGAAGAAGTAACAAATTCCAAAGTCCTTCAGGGCCCACAGGATATACTTCTAATGGGCAATAGTTACACCAGCGCAAATAATCTTGATAATTTGGTTGATGGGGTGATGGGCGCAGCATCGGTGCAGACAAATGTATCCAGCCTAACTGGTGGGGGACTCAAACTTTCTCAACATGCGAGTAATGTAGCATCTTCAGGTCATCAGTGGAATACCACTCTCAAAGGTACATCTTGGGATTGGGTTGTGCTACAGGACCAAAGTCAGGTTCCAGGGTTTCCTAGAACCGAGCAAATGTGGATAGACAGTAAAGATGGTGCTATCGAACTAAATCAGGCTATTGAGAGAAATGGTGGAGAGACGGTTCTATTGATGACATGGGGGCGAAGAGATGGAGATAGTACCAATTCATGGATCTATCCAAATTACTCTTCAATGCAGGATGAACTAGCGAATGGATATCTTGATTATAGAGACAATATGTCATCAGCAAGCCGCCAAGTTTGGGTTGCTCCAGCGGGTTTAGCATTCCAACATATCCATGACAATATTATTGCAGACGGGGGGACACCAACTGACTCGGGAACACTATTCCATGACCTCTACAGTAGTGACGGAAGCCATCCTTCACTATCTGGTTCATACCTTGCCGCATGTGTTCTCTATGCATCTATTACTGGTGATGACCCTGTTGGTCTAACTCATTCAACCAGCCTTTCTAATACAAGGGCGCTAGAATTACAACAAGCTGCTTCTGCAACTGTATTCAATGAAACATCACATATTGATTACCCGTGGCAATTACAAAATCAATTACCACCGATTAACCTCTCAGCCATCCCTGATGGCCCCCTTGCATTCGATTGGGTACAACAATCTGGCACTGATGATTCCGATTTCTCAATCAATGATATTGTAGTTTCCCCAACTGGAGATATTTTTGCACTTGGCACCGCTTCAGGTGATTCAAGCACTGACCACACAATTGGTGGATGTGATTTACCAGAGTTTTTATTCCTCTTTGTGGTGAAAATAAATTCAAACAGAGTTTGTGATTGGACGGCAAACATTATTGGAGATGATGCAGAATACAATAGTGGCTGGGAAGGGGGTGACATCTCGCTTGATGGCCAAGGTAATTTGTATATTACAGGTACACTAGGAAGTCCAAAAACTGGCCAAGGAAGTGGGTATTATTTCGAATCACCAGGTAAGTCAGGAAAAATAGAAATGAGCAATTGTAATGGTGATTGCACAATAGGTTTTGTTGCCAAACTCGACTCTCTCGGTGATTGGGAATGGATGAAAGAAGGAGGCGCATCTAATTATGGACATGGTTTCCATTCTATTGATACATTCCAAAATGGCTCAAGCATTATCACGGGAGAATATGGCAATGACATACTACTCAGTAATGCGGGAGGAATCGGTGGGGGTTCTTCATTTTCTGATAGCCGACAGGGCACAGTTACCAAAAATATTGTAGTCGCAATGATAGATACAAATGGTGAATGGAAATGGGCTTCATTTCTTGGTTCAAATGGCAATGATGCTGGATATGATGTAAATATTTATGACAATAATTACGCGTATATTTCTGGTACGATTGCACCTCACGATTCCTCTACCCTCATCATGTTTGGTAATCATTCGTTGAATACGACAAGTGAATCCAATCGGATTGCATTTGTGTCAAAGATCAATCAATATGGGGAATGGCAATGGGCAAAAACTTGGGATTCTGCTTCTTCAACATCGCATGGATTGGCAGTGGATACAGATTCTATTGGAAATGTCTTCTTTGCTGGAACCACCTATGGTACAAATAAGGTAAACGGCATTGGATATGCTTCTGGTGGCCATCAGAATTCATTTATTGCAAAACTCGACAGTAATGGCACGTGGCTTTGGATAGAAGAAGTAGAATGCTCTTGTACGAATAGTATTAATTCAATTTCAGTAGATGTTCACGATAATGTCCTTGTAGGTGGAATTCACTCGGCTCAAATCCAAATGGGTACTCTCCAACTTGTAAATGCTGGTGGTAGCACCGATATCTATCTGGCGAAAATTAACTCATCAGGTTCGTGGCAATTCGCACTAAGTGCAGGCAGTACAGACTCTGGCGATTCTGTTGGAGGGGTATTTAGCGACCGTGCGGGAAATGGATATATATCTGGGGGTGTCGATAACGGGCCTGAGAAATATGGTACAATCAAAAAACAAAATAACGACGGAGATGATTGGTTTATCGCTATATTGTCTAGCGATTATGACGGTGACGGAGAGCCAGATACAATTGATGATGACGACGATGATGACTACATTATCGATGCAATAGACGACTGCCATTTTTCACCAATTGGTTTCGAATCAGTAGCAGCATTTGACCATGATTCTGATGGATGTAGAGATACTGACGAAGATGATGATGATGATGGTGATGGAGTTAATGATTCAATTGATGATTGTGAAAGAGGAATGACTAGGTGGACTTCAACAAACTTAACCGATCTCGATTCTGATGGATGTATGGATGCACTTGAAGATTATGATGACGATGCTGATGGTTTCGAAGACTATCTCGACTTCTGTCCGAGATTAGCGGGCAACTCAACTAATGAATTTGAAAAGGGATGTCCAGATACTGATGGTGATGGGCGCCCAGATATTCTAGACCCATTCGTGGACGACCCTACTGAATGGCAAGATACCGATGGGGACCGTGCGGGGGATAATAGCGATGAATTTCCCTATGATGCAAGTCAACAATCCGACGATGATGGCGATGGATATGGTGACAATCTCTATGGTAATAATGGAGATTCCTGCCGAACTACTCCTGGTACGTCGATAAAGGACAGGTTCGGATGCCCGGATTCCGATGGTGATGGCTGGAGCGATGAAGGTGATGATTTCCCAAATGATCCCAATGAATACCTAGATACCGATGGCGACGAAGTTCCAGACCATATGGATGAGTTCCCATTCGACCCTACACAGTGGCGAGATTCTGATGGTGATGGATATGGCGATAATTCCAAGGGAAACCAAGGAGATATATGGCCAGATGACCAAAGTCGGCATTTTGATTCTGACCGCGATGGAATTGCCGACAATTACGATGATTTCCCATTTGACCCTACTCAATGGATAGATATAGATGGTGATGGAATGGGTGATAACCCGATGGGGATTGGGGCCGATCACTTTCCTAACGACCCTACACAATGGGGCGACATCGACGGTGACGGTTATGGAGATAACCAATCTGGGAATAATTCTGATGCTTTTCCAATAGATTCTACACAGTGGTCAGACTTTGATGGTGATGGATATGGAGACAACCCAACTGGCCGTCTTTATGACATGTTCCCAAACAATCCTACTCAATGGGAGGACAATGATGGGGATGGCCTTGGAGACAACCAAGCAGGAACCAATGCTGACCCATACCTAAACGACGAGGATAATGATGGTTACAACGATACTATTGATATTCTGCCAAAGTTCGCTTCTCCTGGTGACCTCGATGCTGATGAATGTATGGATGGAGATGATGCTTTTCCTTCCAACCCGCTAGAATGCTTGGATAGTGATGGTGATGGGATAGGAAATAATGCCGATGCGGATGATGATAATGATGAATGGACTGATGCTGATGAAATCCGCTCAGGAACCGACCCCCTCAATGCAAATGACACTCCAGTAGATAGTTTCGAGATTCAAATTGGGAATATTGGGCTTGGTGCATGGGATTTGATTGGAATGTTTGGGGGAATTCCTCTTTTCTCGTGGATTGTTTTTGGTCTATTTACAAGAAATGGAAGATGTTCTCGTTATGAAGAAGCAATTAGTAATTCAAAAACTAGAGAAGAATTGGATGCTTTTGCTGAGAGATGGGAATTTAGCCTAATGCTTCGATTATTGGGGCCCCACCAAGGAATTAGATTGGAACGCTTGCGAGCGGAAGTTGATGATGAATTGGAACATGCTGAACGATTATTGGGTAAGGAAGAGGGGGGTGAAATTACCTCAATTGATCATACGTCAATAGTGGAACAGGAAAATAAAAATTTGCCAACCATTATCAGTGCGCCAGCATTTGATGCTGTAGCAGATGAAATAGATGTTGAGGGTTATTATTGGATTGAATATAGTGGTGCTCAATGGTACAAAACGGAAGAGAATTCGGAATGGATTATTTTTGAAAAATGATCTCATCTTTCTGTAAAAAAAATCTAAGAGCCACTATCGATATTGTGATACTATAGAAATATTATATTTATTAATCAATGATGTGATAAGTTTCACCATTTTTAGGACAATGTACTGTGAAACCTTTTTCTGATAATATTTTTTCCAAAGAAGGGCGTGCCTCGGCAGAATTAGTATGATAAATAATTACATCTTTTGGATTACATCCCTCAACGAATTCAACCAATTCCTTTTGACCAGCATGAGTTGAAAAGCTATATTGGTCTACTTCTAAATTAATTGGCGAAATGTTGCCGAATATTGGCACTTGTTTTTTCTCCAATAACATTCTTCCACCAGTCCCTTCAGCCTGATAGCCAGTTAGCAAAATAGCGTTACGTAGATCATTTCTTAATCTATTTAGATACCAAATACTTGGGCCTCCATTCAACATTCCTGAAGTAGTAATTATTACATCTGCATTTAGGGCTTTTTTCTTATCTGATTTACTACCTACTTTTTTTGCCCAAGATAATGCTGCAATCAATGCATCCTTGTCGCGTAAATATTCATTATGTTCAAGATACATTTTTACTAAACGCTTACCCATTCCATCAATATGAACATTTAGTTGAGGATTTGTTCGATGTAATAGCATTAGTACATCCTGGGTGCGCCCATTTGCAAAAGCTGGAATTAAACAAGTTCCATTACGCTCAACTACTTCTAAAACTCTATCAATAAATCTTTGTTGTTCTTCTTCCTTCTTAGGGTGATTCCTATTTGCATAAGTTCCTTCAATAAATAATATATCACAATCAATTGGTTTTGCACCAGATACTAATTCACAATCACGTGTATCAAAGTCCCCTGAAAATAATATTTTCTTTTTTGGGGTTTCAATATATGTCATAGCAGCACCTGGAATATGACCGGCACGAAGAAATCTCCATTTCCAATCTAATAATTTATTTTCTTCATCAAAACTATATGGACGTAAATTCACTATAGCTTCATCTAAATCTCTTTTGTCCCATGCAAGAGGATAACCCTCAATTCTACTTACTTTATAGCAATCATGCCACATTGGCTCGACTATCATTTTTGTTAATCCAGTACAATGAAGTAAAGTTCCATAATTGCTAGATAACCAAGGTGCCATACCTATATGATCAAGATGTGAATGAGTTAATATACAATTTTCTATATTTGGAGATTCATTTGGATAACGGGGTGGATCTGAAGGTGCCATACCATAATCTAGCAATAATTTAGTTCCGGTTTCATCTTCTAAAATACATCCTACATTTCCTACCTCATCACCACCACCAAGAAAGTGAAATCTAAATCCTTTCTCAACAGGTTCACTTGGATAAGAAGTTGTTCTACCTGGGGAGTACATTACCATAAGAAACATTTGCTCGATAAAGTGATTCTCAAAGAAGGTATGGGTTATTCGTTACCCACACCCCCTTATTTCCATTGGAAAAATATAATGCAAGAAAATTATTTTCTTTTTTTTCTGAAGAAGAGAATAGTTCATAGACTAGTCGCGAAACCAACAATAAGGTCTTACTAACGTAATACCAAAAACAATCATTTCCTTACTAATTGCCAATCTAAAAAATATTTTGCAGTGGAAATGAAGGGGTTTCTCCACCCTAAACTTTTTTTCCTTTATTTGTTTATTATTTCTTTCCATTGGAAAAAAAATCACTACTTTTATTTCTATCTATATTAAATTTCAATTTTTTTAATTATTCAAACGGAGCCATTATTTTTTTTGCTTCGGAAATAGATAATTGTTGTTTCTCCAGATTTCCATTGCGCATAGTCCTTCAAGGATAACCCCTGCCCATAAATTATTGGGGAGGGTAATATTAGTGCAATTTATTGTTGATGCAGACAAATGTTATGGTTGCGGAGCTTGTATCGCCATCTGTCCCCTCAATTCCTTACTATTGGACAACCGTATTGTAATAGTTGATCATAAATCTTGTACCCTATGCAATCATTGTATCCCCTCCTGTCCTGTTTTTGCATTATCAATTGGTGAGTAGTATGTATATTATCCTTAATAATGGAGTAAAGGGTTTAATTTGCGCTATTGAATTAGCTAAACAAGGTTCTAAAGTTACTCTGATTGATGAACGTCAAGAAATAGGAACACCTGTCCATCGCCCCGGATTAATAAGAACTAAAGAAGTGATAAAATGGCTTATAAATTTTGAATTTCCATTCCAATTAAACCTTTTTTCCTTTTCAAATAATATTGACAATTGGTATGGATTAAGAATGGAATGGTTTGAAAAATCCCTAGCAACAATTGCCTCTTCTCTTGGAGTTGAAATAATATTAAAAACTCAAATTACTTCATTGGATGAAGTTGATGGAAAAGAGTATGTTTGTATTTCCAATCCTTCAATAAATAATAAATCAAAAATTTTTGGTCAAATGATTGATTGCACAATGAATGATGATTTTTCTAGTATCTCCCCAATAGTAAAAATCAGCAAATGGTATGGTGGAATAGCAAATGGCCACGACATGCCTTTTGAATGGCAGAAAAATGGTTGGAAGGATGAGAAATTGATGATCCCTCGCAAAGATGGGACAATTGAATGTTGGACTCCAAACGAAAAACAATTTGTCGAGCCAAATTCTGGTTGGTTGGAAATAATGACGAATGATTTACCGATGTTCCCATATACGAGTTTGGATTATTCAATCAGTAGTGGAATTAATTTGGCAGCAGAAATTCATAATAATATTTGATAAACAAGCAATATATTGCCGATATACCCAAAGGCATCTACTATTTCCGCGTGGTTAGGGTGAAACAATGATTCGCTTTGGACTAACCAACGGTCACGTTGAGGTCGGTTATCACGCCGGCGTTCCAATTTTTGGAGGTCCGGTGGAAAATGATTTATTTAGATTAAGATATACCTAGTGAAGTCCTGCATTTCTTGTTTGGAGTTCTATATCAAAGATTCAACATATGTATTTTGTAACTCGGTCTGCCCGATTCTATTTATACAAAGTGATTTCGCTTGGGGGGTGGAGGAATGTGGTTGTCCAATCCCAGGCTTTCCCAAGTGATTGAACTCATCAATCAAAAATTTGTTCGAATGTTTGACAAATTTGAAACATTCTCAAATAAAAAAGTCTACTTCAGCTTTTTTTTGTTGACATTCATCATGGCATCACCGATGCTTCTTGCTTACGAACTTGCAGATGATTCATCTCGTTTTGAGCACAAAGATTTGGATATCTTCCGAGACCGTGCTCAAACCATCATCGATGGAGATTTGCTGTATCGTGATACAGACCACGTGACCCTCTCTCCACCCTTGATCAATTACCTGTTCGTTCCCGCAGTTCTGTTAGGAAATACAGCCTTTATCTGGACGCTTTGGTTCTGCGTGTTCATCTTCACATCAGCAGTTATCCTACATCGCATCCTCACTTCATTTTTTGACAAACGCTACGCCATTGCTGGAACTGTATTTTACATTGTATCGCCACTTTCTCATTACACGACGGTCATGATGATGCAAGATGATGCGATCATTGTCAATTTTTTACTTCTCTCGTTCTTATTCATGATTCGTAAAAGTTGGTACAAAGCCGCGGCGGTCTTTGGATTCGGAGCGATGACAAAATTATTTCCAGCGCTTTGCGCACCACTCGCAGCAATCGGGCCCGAACTATGGAAGAACCGATTTATAACCATGTTCATCGGGCTAGGAATTGGAATTATTGTGACCCTTCCTTTCCTGATTTATGCTACAGACGAATTTTTACAATTCCTCAATTTTTATTTAACTGGCCAACAGCCAAGTTCAGATATCCAAATGTCTGAGACCGTTTCAGACATTGACCAGCGCGGGATGTCATTTTGGCGATATTTGGGAGAGAACATTATATTCGTACCAAGCTCGATCCTGCACATCATCTTTGTCTTGGCAATCATCACAACATGGGTCGCAGCCCTTATGAAAAAGGTCGAGATCATTCCTGCAGCTACACTTTGCATCCTCTGGATCTTCATTTTTTACTCCAAAGTACACTACGGATATCACCTCATGATTTTTTCATTATTGATTCCATGGGCCCTCCCACACCCGAAACAAGTAGCAAGCTTAGGTGTGATGAGCTTCTTCCTCATTCTCATCCACAGAATGTGGAGGCAAAACTCAATGATTCAAAACACGATGGTCCAATTATCATTTGCGACGGTGATGTGGGTGTATTGGATCTACTGGGCACGAGTTCTTCTCAAAGAGAGGGAAAATGATTTTTCATGCCGAAAGGAGTGTCCCGAATTAACAGTTATAGTAGTATCATGGTTTACTGTTTTCTGCATTATCTATTACTTGCTAGCAATGGTCCAAATCATGCTTTGATGAAAAGCAATGAATGCGTTTTCTCATATCCCACAGTCGTAGGCTCAACCATGAGGTTTCGCTCGCTTACCTTCTAGTAGTTCATTTTGGGCAGCCCCCGTAACCGCCATACAGCGTACGTTTTCTGTCGCTTTGACCCACATCCACACAACTTTGATTCAGTCCTCGCAAAGATGGGACAATTGAATGTTGGACTCCAAACGAAAAACAATTTGTCGAGCCAAATTCTGGTTGGTTGGAAATAATAACGAATGATTTACCGATGTTCCCATATACGAGTTTGGATTATTCAATCAGTAGTGGAATTAATTTGGCAGCAGAAATTCATAATAATATTTGATAAACAAGCAATATATTGCCGATATACCCAAAGGCATCCACTATTTCCGCGTGGTTAGGGTGAAACAATGATTCCCGACTCTTCTTCAAATATTTTGGCTTATATGCAAGATAAGCAATTTGGCTGCAGACATGCAATATTAATAGATCCAGCCAATCAATCACCAGAAATTGCAACTAATCGTGTATTAGTTGCAATAGAATCCGGCAGCAAATTAATCATGGTGGGAGGTTCAACCGATACTTCGAATGAAGATGTTAATGCAACAGTAATTGCAATTCAAGAAGCTTTAAAGTTAAAAAATAAGACTACCAGCCAGAATTCCAATACAGGAAATTTTGTAGATTGGCAAATACCAGTAGTATTATTTCCAGGCGGCGGTCATGCATTATCTCCAGCAGCAGATGCAATAACATTCATGATGTTAATGAATAGCACAGATCCAAAATTTTTAGTTCAAGAACAGAAAAAGGGAGCTCCTTATTTATTTAAATATGGAATAGAAGCATTACCAACTGGATATGTAGTTTGTTCACCAGGGGGCAAAGTAGGAGAAGTTGGTAAAGTAAAATTAGTTAAAGAAAATGATGTGGAGGATGTTAATGAATGGGCATTATGCGCCAAAATGTTTGGTTTTAAATTGCTTTATTTGGAAGCAGGAAGTGGAGCACATACCCCGGTATCAAGTAAATTAATAGAAACCGCAACCAAAGTCAAAGGACTCACTATACTTGTCGGCGGGGGTATTAATGACAGTGTTTCGGCTAATAATGCAAAAAATGCTGGTGCAGATTGGATTGTCACCGGAACATTAACTGAAAAGTGTGATAATTTGGAAGAGCTGAGAACCAAACTTACTCAAATAATAGGAATTATTAATTCTTAATCTTCGTAAATACCCGGATCAGAAGTTCCACCTGGTGAAGGTGGTCTTTTATCATCCACATCTATTGCCTTTGATGTATCAATAATTTCTTCTGTCTTTTTCAAATCCAATTTTCCACCCTTTGCTAAGTCAATCATATCTTCTGAATTAGGAGTTGATAAAGTTCTATCAACATCTGGAGCATTAGCATATTCTTCTTTGGCATCCATTCGATTTTCATGATGGCGCGTCATATCTAATGAATCAGCAAATACTCTTCCAACTACTTCTCTAGTTCTTTCATTTCTTCGTGCAGCATCAAGTTCAAATCCAGCCTTTTCAAATTGGCGCTCTAATTCTTTGAGTTCGGCG
>Ga0315324_10000638_pt1 | contig 12069 bp, 7 predicted proteins | sample M150021515metaG_FD_203919 | JGI IMG/M metagenome (GOLD analysis project Ga0315324, IMG submission 203919) | Ammonia-oxidizing marine archaeal communities from Monterey Bay, California, United States - M1 500m 21515 | ecosystem: Environmental > Aquatic > Marine > Intertidal zone | place: USA...
AATCGCTCGATTAGATGAACATTTCAATGAAGAATCTATTTCACTCGAAGAGGCGGAAACAGTACCTCTTCCAATTGCGAAAGAGAAAGAGAAACCAAAATTGAAACCCAAACCGGAACCGGAAGAAATCCTAGTTGCTGAAGTTATTGAAGCCGAAGAAATCGAAGAAATCGAAGAATTTTGGCCAGCACTTTCCAAAGATGAAACAAGTCCGGCGACCTTATTCGAACAAATAAAAAATCCAAAAGTTACTGCGATTCTAATTACAATACTCTTAGCATCGGGCGGTTGGTATTGGTATGCTAATGCCCAACTACAACCTTTTACTGCTGATGATTTAAGATATGGCGACTCTATGGAATATACCATTTTGAATGGTGATATTGATGCCACCGGGGAGTATGTAGAATTGTTAGAAGAAAATATCGAGACGGAAGAATTGAATAATTCATGCCGCCTTCAATTGGAGTTTTCAGGAATTGGAACTACCTCAGTTACAAATGGCGATGCCAATGAATTGGCATTTGAATCTGATAATTCATTATTGGGCGCAGTACAAGCAAAAGGCGCGTATGGGCTTGATTGGTTAACGGTAGAAAAGGTACAAACCCGCAATTTCGATTCATTTTCAACGTCACGTTACCATCCTAATCCCCTGAGTGGGAAATGTATGTCTCAACCTTCAGGAGGGCTCGGCGGGACTTTGCAATTCGATACCAAATCATGGACTGAAATTTCTGAGCGAGATGTAATCTCAACCCAAGCAGATTGGATTTTGAATCTAGGTGGCGACTATAGCCAAGGCACAACAATGTCATATGGACTAGGAGGCGTATTGGGCCTATTGGAAGATCTCGCCCCAGGTGTGGGCATGGTGATTTCACCTATCGAAATACATGATCTGATGGGCTCACAATTAATTGATACAGGGACTAATGGAACGCATTTGGGTTGGGAGTGGAATGTGGTAGGGCCTGATGAAATCGGGGACGAAGAGATGTGGAAAGTTTCGATGGAAAATCGTCAAATTAGAGATAATTGCTTCGGTCATGCCAGAATTACAATGTGGGTCATTGAAGACTCACCATGGGCCGTAAAACAAAATGTTGATGTCCAAATTTCAGGCGACGAAGGAGACAAGTCTTCTTGCGGCACTATTAGCAAGGAATTTGCCGATTTAGTACTTCCAGAAGGAAGTTTGAGCCTATCATTAGAGATGTCCAAAAACACTCTTACCCGTGGTGATAAGTTGCTAGACTTGGGCCGTAGTTATTCATCTACCCCTAATGCCGGAGCTTATGTTCCAACCTCTGGAGAATTGATTGATTGGGGGAGAAATGAAACTCATTTGCCAGATAATAGTGGGCTTCGCTCTGAAACATTGGAAGATGCCATCACTTGTTTAAGTTCAGGATTCGTCTCTGAAGCGGTAGCCGCCAATTCTGCATTAAATGATGATGGATATATCTGGAGGGCAAGAGATGACCGTAGTAATCAATCAGGGGCGACTAGGTGGAATCTTTCTTGGGTAAGCGCCGATCCAAATTCAGGATGGGTCGTTATCGATGTATTGGGCAACCCAAGTTCATCTAATTGTGAATATATCGGGCATGGGGGGCATGATGAAGCAGTATCTCATAGCCGAAATGACATACCTTCTGCCTTGAATATCAGTATGCTTGAATTGGACTTAGTCGACTCGACGAGGTATCCAGCCCTGAGTGGTGATGACGGATTCTTTACTTCGTCTGGCGAATACCACCCTGAAACAAGAGTTGGTATATTGGTAGTAACGCCTGATAGTGAGTTTACAGATTGGCTAAGTCGTCTTAACTCAGGAGATACAGGGGCGACTACACTCGATTTAACCCGTTCGTGGATTTCCTCAAAAACAATTGATGGCGAAACTACACAATGGGATAATTCTCTTTCTTTGGTTATGGATGCGACCAATGGTCAAGTAATTGGTTGGAATCTTTTCGAAACACCACTATGAGGTGAAAAGATGGGCGGAAGAGGATTAGACGAACTCTTAGAACAGAATGAAACCGACCTTGGTTTTCTTTCAGCATACGGTGGTGGAGAAAGCCCTGATGAGTTACTTGTGTTAATTCAGGCAGCAATTTGTTCTGAGATGAAAGTTGAAGTTGTTGAAGACGGCGTATTACTGAAACTCAAGAAAAAGAATCTTCCTTTAGTGCCTTCAGATGTAGAGCGAAGAGGATTCAGAGATGGTAAAATCGATACCAAAGGGGTAGAGGTAATAATCACTGATTTTGGTCCCGAACAACGCCGATTTATCGAACGATTGGTTGAATTCATTCATTGCGAGTAACAGCGGCTAGGGCGATTGCTCCAACAGTAGCCATAATTCCCAATGCGGGCAGGCCATCCGATTCTTTCGGCCCTAGTACTTCTGATTCAGGGCATCCATCTCCACCCCACTCACCATCATTCAACCAGCAATCCGACCAAGTCTTGTAGAACCCTGATGAAGGGAACATTTCGGTTGAATTATTATCATCAGCATATGTTGCCTTCACTCTCCAATTGACGTAGGTGTGGTCCTCTATTGCAGTAACAGCAGAGGTGAATGTTCTATTATCATCTGTAGATAATGTGGCTTCTTCTGGTGTCAAACAAACCCCATCATTATTACAAATTTGAGTGGTTAACACGAATGAAGTATTATTGCTGAACGCAGCATCATTTAGAGTCATAGTAATGTCCCAATCTTCTAAATCATGGGTGGTTTCAGTATGAGTTATTGCATTGAAGATTGTATCTTCAACGACTGGGTCTACATTGACTCCGCCTTCCATTCCTGCAGCAGATACAGTATTGATTAAGGCCACACTGATGATAAAACAAAGTATGTATTTAGGTCTCATAATTCCATCTCCCATAATTCATCACCAACCCAATGTATGTTCTTCAGTCCCTTACCTTTTAATTCAGTAATGAGGGATTCCCCATCTTTTGTAGCCCAACCGATGGCTAATGGTCGTTTATGGGTTTGATCTCTAACCCAAACCAAATCACCTTCCGCGATGTTCTCATCAGCAGAATGTATTCCAGCAACCATACAATCAGCGCCCTTCATCAAGAATGGAATTGCTCCATGGTCAACTTCTACGAACCGTTTTTCACAAGGATAGGAAAGGAAACCTCTCAAAGTAAGGAAAACAACACGTTGGTCTTCAGGACTCATCAATTCAACAGCCAGAGGTACTCTGTCGACTAAGACCATTTTCCAAGGCCCATAATCGGCCATTTCCAGAAAAGCTCCATCCACAGACAAATCGATTCCAAGGGCCTCTTCCAAATCTTTGAGAAGTGGAGCGATGTTCTTGCGACGTACAGGCCTCCGCTTCTTGAGTTCCCAATCCTTCGCCATGTCGTGTCGTATGGTCTCTGATGTTTGACCCTTCGGTTTGATGAGGTCGATACTGGTGCGATTGAACATGGACGTCTGGTGTGCAATCCGAACTTATCCTAAACACGCCCAAGAATTAGGCAATCTTGTTCCCCAAGAACCAGTATTTTTCCTTAAACCAAGTTCCAGTATTACAACATTCGACCGAATCGAGACTTGTGACGGAGATGTACATCATGAAATTGAATTGGTTTTGAAGATCGGTCCAGATATGATGCCCACTCAAATGGCATTGGGGTTAGACCTAACAAAACGTAGTGTTCAAGACCGACTGAAATCCAATGGCTTGCCATGGGCTGAGGCTAAAGCATTCGTTGGAAGTGCAATTATTGGCGATTGGGTTGATTATGACCCTAGAGCAGAATACTCGCTTGCTATCAATCAAAAAGAGGTTCAAAGAGGTGCTTTGAGCGAAATGAGTTGGACGCCAGAAGAATTGATTGACAAACTCTCTTCTTGGGCTCCGATTAAAGCAGGAGATATATTGTTCACAGGAACCCCTGCAGGAGTTGGCCCTCTAAGGCCTGGCGACAGTCTTACCGCCTCTCTATACATCGATGGTGGGTGCATTAACGCGCAGTCTGCTGAATGTGTGTGATGCACACCCTTCAAATATGAACGGCCGGTCGCCGAATCGCTGGAGATAATAATATGGGACAGTGGCACGGAATTTCACGTCGCAAGTCAACTGGTGGACGACGTGTTCCTTCTCGAGGAAAGCGTAGTACTGAAATCTCTACTGAGAAGCAATTTGCTCTCATCGGAGAACCAAAGCGTAAAATCTACCGTAAAACCGGTGGAAACAACCTCGTCCGTGTTCTTTCAGATAACCGTTGCACCGTCAACGGCAAAGATGGAAAGTCTACCATTGCAACCATTACTAGCGTTATCCAGAACGATGCAAATCCAAACTACATTCGCCGTAACATCCTAACCAAGGGTGCAGTCGTAGAAACCGATAAGGGACCAGTTCAGATCACTTCCCGTCCAGGGCATGATGGCGTTCTGAACGGTGTTGTCCTTTGAGTGGGTTCAAAGCCAACCACCCTCTGAGGGGTTGACATGGACCACAATCCAGACCGTGTCGCAGTTTGGCCTGGCTACTTCAATGCCAAGTCTAGTCGACGTAGTGGTCGCCGTGTCCCACGTGATTCTAGCGTTCTTAAACCGGACCTTGAAGGATTGTTCATAGCATCTAGAGCATTAGGTCTACGCAAAATAAAACGGGACGAGAAAATATCTCACCCGCAACGGCCCCATGGCAAAGAAGGACGTCTTTGGGTGTCAAAGAAAGGCGCTAGTGAATCAATAGGTGCGTCTACCAAGGAAGAGATACTCCAACTTATCGGGGGCCAATGGCGCCAAATGCAGAAAGATCAGCGTAGTGATGAGAAAGAAGCACAAACCCGCGGACCAAAGGTTGGTGACAAGCGTGCACATTCACAAAGAAAAAGCGCAAACAAAGCAAGAGCGGCACAAGCTCGTGCCCAGCGCAGTCAGAATACCAAACGCCGCCGTTAATTTTGAAAGTCTTCTTCAAAATACTGAGGTAGATGACCACGAAGTGGAAGAAACCGAAGAAGAAACTCATGAAGAGAATTGAAACTTCTCAGGTTTATTTCCATTCGCATGGGGGGGTATACAGGCGCTAGTCTTTGAATTGGCCCACTGCGAACCGAGACGAATATCCTAAATCTTAGTGATTAATCTCTCCATTCTTCCCAATGTTCAGTTCTTTGATTTCGAATAAACCAACGTCCACTATTTGATGGCCATTCAAGATATTCGTAACCATCAGCTTGATTGATTTCGCCCTTTATCGAATCTTTTGGAACATTCAAATCATAGATTTCTTGGCCTTCATCTTGGAATTGATCAGTATCATCTATCCTCATAGCCAAATCTTGTGATAACAATTCTGAACGCTCTTTTGTATCGATTGTACCTGCTAGTCCAAAGTATGCATCATTGTGAGCAATACGCTTCAATTCCGAATTATCCATCTCAAATATATCAGCAATCAAAGTATTCATTTTCTCTCTAGTAGCCTTTTTCAATTCATTATTTGTATATCTTGCAGTAAGATCCGATTTTAATTGATGTAATTCTTCATGCATTATTTCTGAATCGTAATAATAAGCTTGTACAAGGGATTGCAAATATCCAAGTTCTTGTTCTTCTTCAGCGCTCAAATTAGATTTCTTCCTAAAGACTTGAACCCATCTAAAAGCATCAGGTAGCATTGCAGCAACGAAATTTGTTTGCATAAACCCGAGAACGGCAATTAATATTGCACCATAACCAACCGTTTTGAATACAGTTCCTTCATCACCAGCAAGTAACTGTTCCATGTAGGTTTCAGTTTTCTCTTCAGGTTCTTTTACAATCTCACAACCTTCAACATTGACGATTATGGATTGTGGAGTATTTGCGCATTTATCATTTAGATCGTCTACCCCATCCCCATCTGCATCAAGTATACATCCATCAATACCTACAAATCCATCTGCAACTGTTGAAGGACATAGGTCCTCAGAGTCCCAAACTCCATCTCCATCAGTATCGATTAGTATTGTTTCGTTTTCATCAACGGTTGAATTATCATACATATTTGCAATTCCATCTTTGTCATCATCAGGACAGCCATAGAATCCATCTGCTGAAGAATTACCAAACTGTGTTGGACAATGATCAGCAAACACAGCACCTTCAACAAATTTCCCAGGCCATACAAACAACCGTGTATCATTCCAAGAGGAGTTACCCCAATTGTCACCAAACCCATCACCGTCACTATCAGACCATTGGGTTATGTTGTGGATGAATACATCCGAATCATTTCCTTCAGGATTATCTCCATGACCATCGCCATCATAATCGCTCCATTGTGATGAGTCATAGGGGAATGCATCTTCAATATCGAAAAAGCTGTCTCCATCTGTATCATTGAAATTATTTAATTCAGGATATTCATCAGCATTATCGCCAATACCATCACCATCACTGTCTACAGTTTCATTTTCATCCAATGGGAATGCATCGCCATTATCACCGACTCCATCACCATCACTGTCTTCAGTTTCGTTTCCATCTTGAGGAAAAGCATCGCCATTATCGCCTACTCCATCCCCGTCTCCATCACTCCACTCTCCTGGATTTATAGGGAATTCATCGTCTGAATTGCTATAACCATCTCCGTCCTCATCTGGACAACCAATGCTTCCAATTGTGGAATTCCCCCAATCATCAGGACAATTATCAATTGAATCTATTATTCCATCAAGATCTCTATCAGGGTCATCATAGGTATAAGTGAAATCAAATGGTAACTCAATACTATAGTTGTCTGTTAGCCACATTGTGAGATTCACAACTCCTCCAGTTGGTGGACCGGATGGTGCGACCAATGTGATTGTAGTATCATTTACGATATCTGCGGTGACATTGCCATAATCTCCGAATTGTATTGAAAGTTTAGATGGCGTCTGGTTTGAAGTTAGATTGAAACCATAATGTTCAGCAACTTCAGTATTGTTCAAAACATGAGTAAACAACCAAATATCATCCAATTTCCCATCAAAGTATTGTTGAAGTCGCGCACTCGGTGAATAAGCGTTCATTGTTCCAATAAAGAAATTAGTCGAATAATCCTCATTTGACTGAAGTGTATCCCATTGGAATCCTGAAAGGCTTGATTCTAAAATACCATCAATAAATAATTTAATTTCTACTACATTATTTGTAACTTCTAACGTTGCAGTAACTTGATGCCATGTACCATCATCAATCGAAGTTGTTGACCAAATCATAGGGTAAATCATTGTTGTAGATGGTGTAAAAAAGCGCACAGTCCCATTAGGTGCGATTGTTAAACCAATCAATGAGCCTAAGTTGCTATTTCCTTTACCTAAACTAGCAATATATGGGTCTCCTGTAATTCCTGGCTCAACATTCACCCAAGTCGAAAAAGTCATCGCACCATATTGAATAATTCTTTCAGTAGCACCATTACCAAGATCGAGTGAATCATTATCGCCAATCCCATCAAAGTTCAAAGCAATGTCAATCTTTCCAGGAACTTCAGTTGGTGTACCAAAAACATTACCTGCCTGACGAAACGCTCCTTCGGATGAATCCAGAACATGATTACCGAAGGTTATTTCATCCAATGTATAATGACCCCATGGCTCGGTATTGGCAATATAGTAATCTTGTATTTCGCTAGGTGATAAAGCATGGTCATAGATTCGAACATCCTCAATTCTTCCTTTGAAATTGTCATAATCTGTACGACAGGTTTGGCTACTAACTTGACTCATGCAACCAAGAAATTGATTTACACCTTGATTAAATCCAGTTAGATTTACATAAGCTGTATTACCGATTGTACCATCAATATACAATTGTAATTCACCTAAATTAACATCATATACGGAACAAACATGATGCCACCAGTAACTGCCTCCAATCCTCACAGAAAAATTGTCCACAGAAGCAACTGCATCACCGCCTGTACCACGAATGTAAGTTTGTATTGAACCATCTGTTGGAAGGACTATTTTCCACTCATCACCGCCATCAGTACCCCATATCACATTAGTATTGGAAAAAGTTGAACGATCGTTTTGGACCCACATACATGTTGAGAAACCTGTCGGTGGTAGAGAATTGAAACGGAAATTTAAGTTAACATAATCATCATCACCATCAAACGACATTGCTCCAGTCCACATTCTCCCATAGCTTGGATGCCATGACGGACAGGTGGTAGTCGAACATGTGCCATCATGGCCATTTCCAGAACTGTCGGAAAGATAATCACGAGAGGTTTTTGCATACTTGAGGTCGTCATTAGTGGAATCTTGATAAGAGATGTGAATCTCTTCATTTGAATCAATTCCAATAGATGTGTAATCACCTACAGTACCAATAGATTCCACAGTTGTACTCGACCATTGATTACCGTCGTAAAATGCATATTTCAAATCACTATTTGTCATATCCTGATACGAAATATACGCCCTCCCATTAGTTTCAACAACGATTGAGGAATGAAACCCGACAGCAGTTGAAGACCCTGTGCCTCCTCCTGTATCAATGGTTGAGGTTGCCCAAGAGTTACCATTGTAATATGCATAATTCAAATTGTTATTTTGATTATCAAAATACGAAACATGAATCTTATCAGAACTATCAATTGCTATAGAGGTTTGATGATCTACTCTCCCTCCTGAATTGATTGTTGAATTTATCCAAGAGTTGCCATTGTAGTAAGCATATTTCAAATTTTCATTGCTAACATCTAGATAAGTGATATGTGCATTATTCGAAGAATTCACTGCAATGGAGGAATAATCACCAACATCGCCTACACTATCAACGGTTGAAATCGACCAAGTTACACTGACTCCACTGCCGACTCCAAATGCGTACTTCAAATCATCATTTGTCTCATCATAATATGAGATATGTATATCATTATTGGAATCAATAGCAATAGAGGAATCTTTTCCAACATCCCCCGCGGTATCAACGGTCGAAACCGACCAGGTACTGCCGTCAAAGTATGCATAATTCAGATCTACATTGTATGAGTCATAATATGAAATATGAACATTATCATTTGAATCGACTGCAATTGAATTGTATTCACCAACAAAATAGGTATCGATAACGGAATGTGTCCAAGAACTACCGTCAAAATGAGCATAATTCAGATTTGTATTTGTTGTATCATAATATGATACATGAATCTCATCATTGGAATCTACAACTAATGAAGTGTGTGTGCCTAAAGTTCCAGTTGAATTGAGTGTAGAAGTAGCCCAATTGCGTGGTCCAATTTCATCAAAGTTCCAATGAGCGATTGGACCTGAAGTGGCATAGTAATAATCTTGTATTTCATTAAGTGTTAAAGTGCGGTCATAAAAATATACATCATCTATAACACCTTCAGCAGCACCGATTCCAGTACCACCATTATTTGCAATATCGTAGATGGCGTTACCAATCATTGAGTAGGCTGCGTCATAGCTAAAAGAACCGTTCTGATTGGTCTGGCCAACTATTGCTCCATCACGAAGTATTGATATTCCACTCGAGTCCCACATAAATGCGAGATGATACCACTGGTCATCATTCCATAGAAGTGGAGGTGTGCTAAATTGTAAACCCCCACTACCGTATTCCCAGATGTCTAGTGAGCCATTAGATAACAACCGAGTTGCGTGACGGACGGAGTTAGGTGGAGGATTTATGCCTATATCAGTTACGAAATGGCGCTGGTGATTGTCAGTACTCCAATTCTTGATCTGATACCATAAAGCGATGGTCCCCCGCTCCTTCTCAAATCCATCATTCGAAATGTTGACATGCGCATCTCCATCGAAATTCAACCCTGTTCCAACCTTACCATCTACACCAAAGGTTGGATTATTATAGGCAGTGCCATTCCATCCATTTCCACTTGAATCAACAAGAATCCCTGATAATTCATCGAGTTTCCAATGAGCAATTGGACCTTCAATTATTACCGGGTTACCAGAAAATTTTGCATATTTAAGGTCATCAGGACTAATCCAGCCTGAATGGTAAGAAATATGCACATCTCCGTTTGAATCTATTGCAATAGAACTATCTTTCCCTCCTGTCCCTCCATAAAATTCAACAGTTGAAGTAGTCCAATTACTGCCATTATAGGTTGCATATTTGAGGTTTGTATTGGTGCTATCAAAGTAAGAAATATGCAAATTATCCCATGAATCTATGGCAATTGAAGTATCCTGACCCACATCATCTGTACTGTCAACTGTTGAAGTTGTCCATGAACTACCATCATAGGTTGCATACTTGAGGTCATCATTAGCAGTATCATAATAAGAAATATGCAAATTATCGTTTGAATCTACGGCTATTGAAGTCCAGTACCCCACACTACCTGTAGTGTCAACGGTTTCAACCGTCCATGAACTACCATTATAGGTTGCATACTTGAGGTCAAAATAAGTAAAATGATGATAAGAAATGTGTATATTATCGTTTGAATCTATGGCTATCGAAGTATATTTGCCGACATAGCTTGTACTGTCAACTATTGAAATTGTCCATGAACTTCCATCATAAGTTGCATACTTGAGATCTGCATTGGTATTATCAAGATAAGAAATGTGTAAATCATCGTTTGAATCTATGGCTATTGAGTTGTATTGACCAACATCACCTGTACTAGCCACAGTCGATATTGTCCAAGAACTACCATCATAGGTCGCATACTTGAGGTCTTTATTGGTGACATCATAGTAAGAAATATGCACATCTCCGCTTGAATCTATGGCCATTGAAGAATAGAGACCCACAAACCCTGTACTGTCAACTGTTGAATTTGTCCAAGTGCTACCATCATAGTGCGCATACTTGAGGTCATTATTGGTTTCATCATAGTAAGAAATGTGTGTATTTCCGCTCGAATCGACGGCTAATGATGTGTACCCGCCCACATCACCTACGTGGTCTACAGTTGTGATATTCCATGTTCGGATGATTTCTTCAGGAGTATCTTCGGGAAGAGTGACATTATCGAATAATGAAGAAAATCCACTACCAGTTATTGTAAGATTAGTACCTCCATCACTAGGACCCGATGAAGGATTTACAGACCAATTTGAAGTATCTTCAGTATAGGAAATTATGCCTTCTTCGGAAATCACTTTCTGATCTTCAAATCCAATACCTGAGGCGAAAATAGTTCCAATCATCAAAAGACTAACTACAAGTGTAGAACCTTTGGACACACCACTGCGTATCATCACTAGCATTTAGATTGATTCCGCATCTAGTACTCAGCCCTTTGAAAATATATATTCGTTTCAATGGATATTAGGATAGACTCTTGCGAATTACCCCAATTGTTGAATATAAGCATACGAACACTAAATCCGATGAGTGAACTCACTCGCTGCCCGTGGTCAACCAACGACCCTCTCTACCTCGACTATCACGACAAGGAGTGGGGTACGCCCAATCGTGATGGGCGGCGACTGTTCGAGAAGGTCATTCTTGAAGGTGCTCAAGCGGGGTTATCGTGGATTCAGATCCTTCGGCGGCGTGAGAATTATCGCGCCGCCTTCGATGGATTCAATCCCATCAAGGTAGCCGCCTATGATGATGACGACATCGAACGACTCGTAACAGATGCAGGCATCATCCGCAACCGCGCCAAGATAAAGTCCGCCATCAACAATGCTCGCACCTTCGTCGAGCACTTCGGAACCGATGAGGGCGCCTTCGCCGACTTCCTCTGGTCCTTCGTCAATGGGGAGCCAATCGTCAATCACAGGGAGCGAATGGAGGATATCACCGTCACGACAGAGTCGAGCATCGAGATGAGCAAGGCTCTCAAGAATCTCGGCTTCACCTTCATCGGCCCCACCACCTGCTATGCAATGATGCAGAGTGCGGGCATGGTAGATGACCATCTCGTCACCTGTTTCCGACATACTCTGAATCGTTAATCGAAGAGGTGTTGAAAGGGTAGTGACTGTACTGGGGGACTGAACACCCATTATACTGCCATAAAAAATGCAGAGGGTATTCGGATAACCCCTTGCGATTTCATGGAAATGATATGTCTGCAG
>Ga0315324_10000644_pt1 | contig 12031 bp, 14 predicted proteins | sample M150021515metaG_FD_203919 | JGI IMG/M metagenome (GOLD analysis project Ga0315324, IMG submission 203919) | Ammonia-oxidizing marine archaeal communities from Monterey Bay, California, United States - M1 500m 21515 | ecosystem: Environmental > Aquatic > Marine > Intertidal zone | place: USA...
TCATTGTCTAACGAAGCTTTCTTAGACGGCGCTTACAACTTAAAAAACCGCTAAATTCACCAAGGCTTGGACACAAGGCAAGTATCGTTATACAGAGTCTAGAATTGACGAGAGAGAGAAAATTTATTGCCTTGGACAGTTTGAAACTAACCAAGGGCCGTCACGGCAGAAAGTAATAAAAGAAAGCGCCAGGGTCACTCTCAATCAGATTAAGAAGGAGCGTAACGAGCTACTTCGTCAATTTGATGCCAATGGTGATGGTGAGATCGACCTTGATGAATGGAACATCGCAAGAAGCGCTGCGCGAGTCCAGGCAGAAGACGAAAAAATGACTTAACGATGCAACGCCTACTGATGTACGTCGTCCCCTGAATAGTTAAGGTATGATTGTTTAATTCAGAAGGCGCTTGACAATAAAATACGAAAATTATCTTTGAGGCTTTACATGTCTGATTTTTATACTGCGACACAACGCAAGTTACAGAACGAGTTCGCGTCGACCGAGTTGGCCGACAGAATCCTAGAAGCCGCGGTAGACAATACGTTGTCAGACCAGCAGGCGGAATTCATCCACACGCGCAACATGTTTTACCTTGCTACCATTGATGAGGCTGGTTTCCCATCATGTTCCTATAAGGGAGGTGACATCGGCTTCGTCCGCGTACTTAATGCCAACACCATCATTTTCCCCGACTACGATGGTAATGGCATGTTTATGTCCATGGGCAACGTCGAGTCACAAGCCAAAGTGGGTTTGTTGTTTGTTGATTATGAACGCCCTCAACGCCTGCGGTTGCGCGGCACCGCCCGCTGCTTACGCGACGGCCCCATGCTCGATAGCTATCCCGGTGCCAACCTGGTCGTGGAGGTGACTGTCGAACATGTCTGGGTCAACTGCCCTCGCTATGTACATCGCATGCAACCGCTTGAAACGTCGCCCTATCTGCCTAAAGAGGACGGCACGGCCCCCCTGGCAATGTGGAAGCGCATAGATCTTATGCAGGACGTACTCAGTGAAGCGGAACGTGAACAGGCTCAGATCATGGGGACGCTGACCATCGAGGAGTATGGGGCGTATATTGCACAGGGCAGACTTGTGTAAAACCGGTCTTTACCAGTACGCCATTTACCCCTCAGAGGCCTATATCTGCAATAACTTGTGTTATGAGCCTGTCGCAGATGTATACCGAGCCGCAGTCTTAAGCATGAAGCACAATGCAATATTGAATGCATGTGGCTCATCGAAATCGAAACCGCATAATGTTCCAAACCCTCTGCAACTCATGAAGCCACTTGCATTGACAGCCAGTGATAGCCCCCCGCTGGCACGATGGTTTTATTCATTATTCCGCGAGCTTCGCCTTGCGTACTGACAACCGTTGAATATGTTCGTCATGATCTGCTCGGGTGATCCGGTATTTCGAGACAATCACCAAACCCAATATGTATAAACCGCAATAAATTGGCAGAAATAAGCTCGCTATATCCATTCGAATTTCATGGGTGACATCACCCAAAGCAGTGATACCGTCCAATCCAACCAGGGAGACAATCGTTCCAGCGCCAATGATTCCACCCGCTGAAACTGCCTTGGCCGCAAAGCCACGGGCAGCATAAAACAAACCCTCCGAACGGCGCTGGGTTTTCAATTCACTGTCTTCCACCACATCCGCCATCATCGAGTCCAGGAGCACGCCGCCGATGATGCCGCAGATGACTTCCATCACGATAAAGCCGCTATAAATATACAGTGAGGTCCAACTGCCGAGGTCTGGCCAGAAGCCAGTTAGCAATAAAATATAAGGTATTGGGTAGAGCGCAATATTCACAAGGATCGCGAAGATAGCGGCTCGTTTCTTGCCAAATATCCGGCCTAAGTAGGGCGCGGCCCAATAAGCGATCACCGGCGAGATTAAAACACCAATGGCGGTTACGCTGATTTGCTTACCTGAAAACCCAAAAAAATAAGTTGTATTGTAAAGATAGAGCGCTGTTCCCAGGCCACCCGCGATGCCAACGGTCAGCCCAAAGAAAAATAGAGCGGCAAAGTTTTTGTTTTTAACAGACTGAAAGATCTGGTTGATTTCGCGTTTGATGGCTAAAATTCTGAAGGGTTCACTGGGTCTGGGTAGTGCTGCCGCAGCCTTCTGGGTCCCGAATGACGAGATCAAAATCGCAGCGGCAATGACCAGCGCGCCCGCGATGCCATAAATACTGTAACCCGTCTGAGATGCGACACCATAAGCACCCACCCAGAACATGAAGTTGATCATGTGTATACCATTACCGCCCGTCCAACCAAAGAAATGACGTAACGCGAGCCACTTGTTTCGTCGATCATAGTCTGTTTCAAGGTCTGGCAAGAGCGCGGTGGAAGGCACTTCAAAGAGCGTGGTGCCGGTTCGGATCAACAGCGCCAGCGCTAAAACATAGAAAAAAGTATTATCTTCATTGAGTTCAATCACCGGATTGAACAACGCGTAAAAGGTTAGCGGCAAAACAAAGAAAGAGGCGTACATAAACGGGTGACGACGGCCCAGAACACTGCTTGTTTTATCAGACCAGTGCCCAAGCAGAAGGTCCGACACCGCATCCCAGATCATCGCGATCGCCAGGGCGAGCGAGGCAAGGTATCCCGGCAAGCCTAAAACCTGATTGGCGTAAATCAGTAGTAGATAACTGAAGGCATTGTTCTTAATACCATAAGCAATAGACGCGGAACCATAAAACCAAAATGTCGGGTTTTTCTCTAAGACCGGTGATGACATAGCTACCTCTTGTTATACAACTTGCCGATTCACGGCCTGATATCTCTGGTATTGATGAAGGGTCAGAATTTTCTGATCACCGAAATCGTGCGACCAAAAAATGGCCTTCCTCCAGACCTGAATACAAGTGCATCCCGCCTATCAGTAGATGGGTAGTTTAAACCGTATTTTTTATATTTAGCCAAAGTATCTTGATCGGGGGTTTTTGTATCAAAATTTCTGAGTGGCAGGTTTTCTGCCAATCGGTGTTTTGGTTCACACAGCCCAGAACACCTTGTGGCGCGCGCGGTTTTTCGCATACCGCGTATAGCTGTATAGATCGATGAAGAGCGCCGTCACTTCGCGCTCGACTGATTCAATTTCCTGCAATGTCTGCGGTTCAACTGAATAATCCTGGCTTAATGCCTAATTGTTGGCGCTCTAGCGCTATGCCGCTACGTGCAGGTTTGCCGGCTAGCGGGCTCAGGAAGCTCTCTGAATGGCTAAATAGTTGCAATTAGTGTTGACTCTATTCTCAGCCGGACGTTTAATTTAGACCGTTATGCCGAAGTTAGCCCTTTGGAGAGACCCCGGACAACATCCAGGAACTCGCAGTGCTGCCGGCGGTTTCGCACAACTGATCATTAAGGGTTCTATGCCCGCAACGGCACGGACTGCCACCAACGGCGTATCGACCCTCGAGCAAGCGATGGTCCGTGGCACTGTGGGTAAACAAGCGACCGGCCGAGGAGTAGTTCGGCCCAAGCGACAGTGGGCGCGCCGCGGGTCTGAATTTTGAGGTGAGTTTTCGTTTCTAACGAATTTTGAAAAGGAGTATTTTTGTGGAACTAGTTCAACAGTACCAGGGTGCGCTGCCGATACGTCAAGAGATTCATGAAACGCATGCGGCGGCAGCGGAACACTGGGCATCGCCCGGAACCTGGTGGACCGCAGAGGAACGCGTAGCAATTGTTGCCGAAGTCCGGCGGGCGTGGGATGCCGATCCGATGCCACCCTGGACGACCCCTTCAAGTGTTTCCGGTCTGATTTCCGCTGATCACATCCTGCCATCAGCAGCAATCGATGTGATCTGGCGCTTGACCAATCATGTCACTACGCTTACCCATAGTTGGTATGAATCGTATGTTCCAGAGCGATTATCACCAGCGCGGTATGTCGAAATCGTTGCCATGGTGGCGCAAATTACGCTGACGGATCGCTTTGCAGATGCCCTTGCACTCGATCGAATTGCGCTGCCGCCAGCGAAGGCAGGAGACCCCTCTCAGGCGCTTCCACAGAATGCAGAAGTGAGCACGCATTGGGTACCAACGGCGCCAATTGTCGATGGCTCGTGGAATCCAGCAACGCCCAGTGAGGTACCCAATGTGCGTAAAGCGCTGAGTCTTGTAGCTGCGGAGCGGATTATGCAGTGGACGCTAATCGATGCACACTACGTTGCTGGCGGAGCGCTGGCAGACGACTTTGGACAGGATCACTGGTCGCTGCAGCGGTCTCAAATCGAGTTGTTGGGAACACGGACCTCGATCGTCAACGACTGCTACTACTGAGCCGCTAGTCACGCGGTCCTGCTCGGTCGGAGTGGGCAAATATCAGGTAGCGAGATTTCCATGGGCCTTGTAAAGGAATTAGGTGAAGACGATGGTGGCGTCGAACATGGCGCCTTGTTGGCCAGATTGTGTGACGCCGTTGCCGGAAAAGATGCGGCAGCAATGGCTGAGATACGCAAGGAGGTGTTGAGCACGATGGGACCGGACCAACTGGTGGATGCGGTGGGTGTCAGCGCGATGTTCCACATGATGAATCGGGTTGCTAATGCAACTGGAACACCGCTCGATGCAATCATGCGTGAGGCTGCACCAAAAGTCGAAGAATCCATCGGCGCCGCCGGGTTTCTGAGCAGAGAAGACACGTCCCCGGAGGGACCAGCTTAAACGCCACTCGACCACTTTCAACTTTCCACTTTCAACTGGGCGTCGGTAGGACATCACCTATCGATTGCCTTCCTGCCTCGCCATCAACCCTTGATTACTATAATCTACGCGTCTCAGTTAGCCGCTTATATAGTCTTCATTATCCCGTCCCCAAGGTGTATGCGATTGTGGTGATCACCGTATTTTTGCTGTGTGTATTCGTTGCAACCTATGTTCAGACCGTCACGGGGTTTGCGATGGGTATGATCATTCTGGCAGTGATTGGTGGGCTGCGGCTGATGGATATCCCGACACTGACGGCGGTCGCGAGCTTGTTGTCACTTGCTAACGTTGTGCTGGCGCTGCGCTCAACGGCTGGTCACATTCAATGGAATCTATATCTTTGGCTGTCGCTTGGCCAACTACCCGGGATCGCACTCGGCGTATGGTGCATTACTTATTTAGACGGAGAGGCTCGATGGTTGGCTGAGCTGCTGCTGGGATCATTTATCACCCTCGGCAGCCTGTCCATGATGCTTCGGCCCCATTCTAAATCTGCTGTTTCACCCTGGTACAGCAGCGTGGGTGCCGGCCTTGCGGGCGGCTTTGTTGGAGGTCTGTTCTCAGCATCCGGGCCGGTATTGGGTTGGTTTAACTATCGGCAGCCATTGCCTTTGAATGCGATCCGGGCCACGCTGTTTGCCAGTTTTGCACTAACCACGTTACTTCGAACAGTTGTGGTTGGTGGTCAAGGGGGGCTAACGCCCGATGTCTGGTTGTACAGCGTACTGGCGTTGCCACTGGTCGTGGCGGCGACCTGGTTGGGCAGGCACTTTCCACCGGCACTTCCCGAAGCGAGCATGAAACGTTTGGCATTTGGGTTATTGGTGGTGATGGGGCTTTGGATCATCGTCTCGGCGCTTGTCATCGGACATGATGGTTAGCGCGCGGCCGCCCGCTCCGGTGGACTCCAGAGTCTGGCGAACAAGACCCCAAGAACCAGGACGGCAACAAAGTACACCGTAGGCAATACCGCGACATCCGTTCGCTCAAGGATGCTGGTTGCCACGAGAAAGGCTACCGCCAGATTCCGGATGGAACTTTCCAGCGCGATGGTAGCGCAGGCAGAGGTCGGCAAACCTACCCAGGCCGCGACCCCATACCCGGCCCCGAGGGTTGCGCCGCACAGCACCACAGACCAGGTCAGTGCCGGGAGCAAATGCCCACTCACAAGATCCCACTGTTCCGCGAGGATCACCGCCACGACAACGTACACCGCAAGCTGCATCAACCGCTGAAACCTGCTTTTGTATCGAATGGCCGAGCTCGGAAAAGCTTGTCGCCACCACCCCCCCAGGGCGGTAGGGACGACGATGAGTACCAGTAACTGAAGCAAGGTTGTACCTACCGGAACTTCAATGCCGACGGCCCCCTCCGGTAGGAACAGGGCAAAGCCCCAAAAGAACAACGGGATCGTCAGAAACGACAGCACTGTCGAGATCGTTGTTAGAATTACAGACAGCGCAAGATCTGCACGGGCCATGAGCACCAGAACATTCGAAAAGCCACCGCTAGGGCACGCGGCGATGAGGAGAGTACCCACCAACAGAGCGTCATCGACTGGCAAGTTGAAAAGCACGATGACGCCGACAAGTGAGAGTGCAATGCAAGGAAATACAAATGTGTGGATCAATGTACCCAGCAGCGGCAACCGAGGTTGACGAAAGACGGTCGTAAATTGTGAGGCTTCCAGGTCCAATCCCACCGACACCATGGTAAAAAACACCACAAGGGGCAACACCATTTCCTGGACGCTAATTTCCATCAGTTGTACCTCTCATGAGCGCCACTAGGCGCCTGCCGGAATAAACCGGTGGTCTTGAAACGCGGGTAACGCATTCAAGCGTGCAGACAAAGCAGGTAATGCGGCGCGCGCTGTTTCTTCGAGTCGCGGCAAGTCGATGATCTGCATAAAATCATATAGGACGACCGCGTAGATGTCGGCCAGGGTCATGGCATCGCCGTGCAACCAGTTGCGCTCCCCTAGCGCCGATTCCAGCGCTGCCAGACCTCCGCGCGCTTGATCAAACAAGCGATCGAGCCAGGGACCATGGATAAGCTCGCGGGGGCGTTGAAACCGCTCGTAAGAACTCGCCACGCCTTTTTCCATAGCGCCGGTGGCAATGGCGCATAGATACAGCACGCGGCGGCGATCATGACCGGTGGCTGGCAGCAGGGCCGGTGCGGGATCTCCGACTTCCAGGATGTGATCAATGATCGCGGCGCTGTCGATAAGGGTTTCGCCGTCTTCTAGAATCAACACCGGAACCCGGCCAAGTGGTGTGTGTGGCGCGAGTTGAGCGCCATCCTCTATGGCAGCCAGCACCTGACGCTCGAACGGGACGTTCACTGTCGCCATCACAATAGCGGTCCGGCGTACAAAAGGTGAGAGATCCCGACCAATTAACAACATCTCAGGTCCTCGTGGCAATACATTGCCCCCAATGCAATGTGCGGGGAGAGCAAGCAGGCGCCGTGGCTGAAATAGAGCTTCATCGTCGATGTGATTCCATCATTTATGGCGTAGGGCGTGCGTAATTGGTGATCCGTGGTTTGGCCGTGTCGCCGCGCAGATGCGGCATGACTTCCGTGGCGAACAACCGCAGTGAATCCATCACTATCGGCCATGGCTGGCCACCATAGTCGCCCTGGTAGATGAAGCGGTCACAACCGGATAACTCAATCTGATGGCTGATGCGATCTGTCACCTCCTGTGGGCTCCCCACCGCGATCGCACTGGTCGCCTTCTCTAGCTCCATAATTCGTGGCGGCAACTCCACGTCCTTGGCGTTCATGCCAAAACGCTTGGCAAACACCCAGCGCTGAAAATCGAATTGATATTTCTTTAAATGATTAAAGGCGGCCTGTGACGTAACCGCGCAATGGACGTGAGAGAGAATCGTGATCATCGGGGCATGCCGGTGGCCGCATTCTGACCAAATTGCCCGATAATGATCACACATATTGGCCAGCACATCGTTATCGACCGCCAGCGTCGTGATAACGACACCGATACCCAATCGTGCAGGGAGTTCAACGGACTCAAGGCTACCCGCCGCAACGTAAATGGGCGGGTGTGGCGTTTGAATGGGCCGAGGCTCAAGGGTCACTCCTTCTAGCGGGGCGCGGAACTGTCCTTGCCAATACACGTCGCGTTCCGTCCACAATTTGATTAGCAATTCCAGGCCTTCGGTCTGCATGGCTGATGCGTTTTTTGCCTCTTGATCGAATTGTCGATACACGCCTGGTTCCACGCCTTTACCCACCCACACCTCGGCGCGGCCACCGGACAGTACATCAAGCGTGGCAAAGTCTTCAGCAATCCGTACGGCATCATGATGGGGTAACAGCGTCACCCCACTGGCCAGTCGCACCTGGCTGGTTTGAGCGGCCACCCAGGTCAGGAACATTTGTGGCACGGCCATGATGAAATCACTGAAGTGATGCTCGCCCGCCACCACGGTGTCAAAGCCCAATGGCTCTGCCGCAGAGAGATATTCCAAGATGTCGGCGTGGCGCTCCGCTTGACTGGTGCGAATGCCCGTTGTCGGATCCGCGCGGTGATCCCCAAGTGAACATAGTCCGATTTGCATGTCGCTTTCTCAAAATTAGCCATTCGTAGAGTGACGGTATCATCTGCCAGATATATAGTAGGCGTCAAGTCTTAAATCAATAATTCGGCGGCTCGCTCGCCCAGGTGCATGACGTCTGTAGTAAATCCATCCATACCAACCCGAGCGCTAATGACACGTTAAGTGGCCGCGGGCGTCTTGTTGACACTGCCGGTCGCTGGCTGGCACAACGGCCACCGTCTGCCATTTCCGCGCGCTTCCTGGCCAAAGAGGCGGGCGTGCACCCCACTTTCGTTGGACAATGCTTTACGCCCCTTTCCCTGCTGTTTGAGCAGGCGCATACCGCGTTAGCAGAACGGTTTATGGGTGACATCAGAGTTGATGACGTCTTGACGCAAGCCTGGACCGAGCCGCTGGCAATGGCGGGTCATTCGGATTACTGGCGGGCTCACGGCCATCTCATGCTGGATGACATCGACGTCCATCTTGCGCGTGATCACCCAGTGCAACACATTCAGCGGGCCATTGCCCTGCACCATCCCCGCCAATCGTCGCTCAAAGGGGCGGGGTTAGCCGCGGCCTGGTGGTCAATGCAAATCGGTGTGTTGGTATTCGAGCGGCCACTCAATCAAGGCTTTGGGGTAACCCCCGCCAACAAGGCTCGGGTGAAACGACAGGTACATGCGGTGATTGATGCATTGATTCGTGGCAGAACTCCCCGATTGCAAAAAACGTCGATCGTGGCGGCGGCTGAGCAGCTACCACCATTCGGTCCGGCCGAAGGCCGACAGGGTGCCGAACACGCATTGCTCAGGGCAGCGATGCAATTGTTTTGTGAACGCGTTGATGTCGGGGTTTCCGGGCGTGAACTGTCCAAACTAGCGGACGTCAACTATGGCTTGATTCATCACTATTTCGGGTCCAAAGAGGCGGTCTTCGATCAGGCCTTTGTGCGACTTCATGATCACTACGTCAAGGATATGATGAGCGTGCCCTCGTATGAGCGTAGCCAACGCATGACGCAGCATGAGTCTTTTCTTCGTGGCTGGGCTGCGCGAGAATTATCGGGTTCGGCGTTGCCGTCCATTGAGTTGAAAGGCATGAGAGCCTTGCTCCAACAGCTCATCGAGAGGCGCGGCATTGATCCTCGCAATAGTATGGCTATGGCGGCGGCGCGTGCACAGAGCTATGCGGTAACGGCCATGTTGTTAGGTTGGGCCTTGTGTCGTCCCTTGCTATCGGCGGCATTACAGACCGACGAGTCAACGATACTAGGCTATCTATTAGCGATACAAGACCAGGTTCTCAAAGAAAAATTTCACCAGGCTAACGTTTAGCGGAATGACATCTGTTTCCAATAAGTGTCTTTGCGATAAATCTTTTCGTCGCGCACAGCATACAGATCCACAACATTGACGTGGAACGGCGCGCCGGATTGATCTAACCCTTTGGTGGTAAACGTTTGCAGCACGAGATCATTCGCGGGTCGTTCAACGAGATTGTCGTACTCAACATTCGACCAGTGTTTTCGGCGCCACTGCAACTCCTCCATCATGGCATCCACCCCACTAAGCACTCGACCGGTGGGGGTTTGTTCAGCGGCCGCGCCATAGTGCATATGCCACACGAAATCTTCGGTGAGAATCGCTCGCAGCCCGTCGGCATCCGCGGCACCGTATGCGCGTCTAAACTGCGTCATGATAGTGTTCACAGTCGTTTGATCCAGCATGGGAATATGCAAACCTGGTGTCTATTGGAGGGGAATATTCTACGCCATTAACCTCCATCTACAAGCGGCTAAATACGTACCGTTCTCGCGGTCCAGCGAGCACTCCGTTTTGATCTACTCAGTAAGCTAGCGGCGATCTTCGGCGCCATTTTTCCCGCGAGAGCTTTTGCGCTTAAAGCGACAAGTTCAGTGCTCGATAATGATCCTGGGGGACCCATTCGCCTTTGGCGTAGTTCACGCCAACGTTATTTTGAGCTTCCGCATTATGCTGTTCCATTTCATTTCTCCAGATTTAAATTATCTAATAACAATCCCATGCTCTAGATGTTTCTCGTGGCGCCATGAGAAATCTTCCCAGCCAGCGTGCCCATATTCGCCTCTAACCACTTTATTTTAGCAATGCGTATTGGCGTGGCATCAGCAGTCGAATCAACACAACCCGCGTCAAACTCTTCAATCCATTGAAAGTTCATGCCTCTTTCCCAACAGAATTCCATTTCAGCAGTAGATTGTGTTCCGCTATAAGTAGAGCAACCGGTCGTAAGGGCGATGAGTAAGAAAGCCAGAAAATTCTTGTACATGTTGTTCTCCCGTTTACATATTTGGTTTATGGGAGGAGATTGTAGGGGCGTCTTGTAAACGGGGGTTGATGCCAATGTGCACTAATGTAACGGAACGTGACCTAACATGGATGCGCAACGACCACCCGATAAGAGAGATCGTAACGAGTGCATTCCCACAGCCACATCACCTAATCGCGTTGATATCCTTAACAATTTGGTCGAGCGATTCTTTATCCGCTTCATCAACGATGGGAATGCTGACTTCAATGCGATCGATCAGCCCAGCGTAACGCTGCTCTATCGTCTTGGCGAGTTCCTCATAACGGGCAACGACGACAAATTCATCTAACACGTCATCGTCAATCATCAAAGCCATTCGATCCCAGTCCTGACGTTTACTCGCTGTCGCAAGCTCAGCACAGAGGTCTTCCAGGCCATAAAGGTGGAATGCGCGAGCATATGCTGGTGTAGAACAGTAAAAGGCCAGTCTCTGCCTTGCGATTTCTTTTCGTTGTAACAATGTTTCTTCATCGCGCGCGGTAGCAATCAGTGGTTTCAAACATATCTCAAAGCCGGTTTGCCGCGCAGCTACTGCCGGGTTTACGACTTCCTCAATGTAACGGGGTGAGCAAACAGGATGCAGACGAAGGCCATCTGCAACTTCTGTCGCAACCCTGCACATGTAGGGATTGACGGCAGCGACATGAACCGGAATGTTCGGCTGGTCTATCGGTTCAGGTGTGAAAAGGGGTACGGACAAATTCAGTTGGTAATGATCTGACTCGAACTCAAGCTTCGACTGAGTCTGCCAACTGTGCCAGATGGCACGCACCGCATTGACGTAATCACGCATCCAGGGGCCGGCCGCATGCCAGTCCATCCCGTATCGCCGTATAATGTGGCCGCGCACCTGCGAACCCAATCCCAGTTCGAACCGCCCATTGGATATTTTTTGTAACGTCCAGGCCGCCTGGGCGATCACAAAAGGGCTGCGTGCGAACGCTATAGCAACGGATGTGCCGATGTTCACTCGACGAGTGGCGAGTGCCGCCATTGTGAGGACCTGAAAAGGGTCATCCTTCGTTTCTTCCATCAGTAACGTCTGGTACCCAAGAGACTCGGTGGTCGCTGCATCAATAGCGACTTCATTCAGTTTCAGACTGTCATCCGGAGATCTAAGACCAGGGTCCAGTTTACCGAGGGGCAATAATGTTTCAGCTTTCATATCACGAAGCCTAGGCTGAGTTGATAGTGCTGTCCAACATTCCACCGTTTGCCTGACAACTTGCCAGGCTAACAACCTCTATGCATCTAACGCGACAGGATCGCGTCATCAATGCCGGGGGCTTTCTCCATGGAGATGGACTGCCACCCAAAATATCAAATAGACCTTTAGAAAGTGCAATTTTTTATCAGGTAATTAAACCAT
>Ga0315324_10000645_pt1 | contig 12028 bp, 17 predicted proteins | sample M150021515metaG_FD_203919 | JGI IMG/M metagenome (GOLD analysis project Ga0315324, IMG submission 203919) | Ammonia-oxidizing marine archaeal communities from Monterey Bay, California, United States - M1 500m 21515 | ecosystem: Environmental > Aquatic > Marine > Intertidal zone | place: USA...
CGCACCAAAAATCATTTGTGTCGCAACCTCAATGTCCCATGTTGCTACGCCGATTAAAGTTGCCGTAGATGGTGGAACAAGCGAAGTGTTTAATTCGTCGTCCACCCCATCAAAGTCAATCCCGCCAGTCACCAGCGAGCCAGCGTCAACAATCTTCGGCTGTGATGTCGTCGTGATCTGCGTCGCGTTGTTGCCGTTGCCAGATTGGTCATACCATGTTGAGACGAAGCCGTCGTTGGTGCTGACTCGCACGTTGCTGATCGTGAATTCTGATGGAATGTCACCCTCTGCAAATTTAAAATTATCAAATGCGACTGCTGCGGTAAGTGTCACTGAGTAACTACCGCTTGTCGTAAACGTCTCAAGATTAGATGCTACGGATGACCCGTCTCGCAATGATAGTGTCGGAGAACCAGAAACAATAGATAGATCGAATGCTACAATCACCACGTCGAGCGCAACGCCAGCATTTAGATTGGCTGTTGCTGTTCCTAATACTGCTGTATTTGTAGCAGTGAATCCATCGCCCGTCCCGTTGTTTACGAACGTCTCAAACCCTGAGTTCGTAAATGCCCCTGGACGCTTCACATAATCCACAAGCTCGCCATTCGCCACTTGATTTGCCGTAAAGCTCGCAGGTGTCCACCCACTAGAAGGCCGAACCTCCACCACGTCACCAGCTACCCAGCCAGCCGACAATGCGCGGAGACTGTATGCCGCTGCTGCGCCGCCGTAAAGGTCGAGAAGACCGGTAAAGCCGACGCCCGAACCGCGCAGCGATAAGCCTAAGCCGAGGCCGATGCTTGGTGCGTGTCGAATCATCTTAGTAAAGCGCGACGAGGTTTGTTGCCGTTGTTGCGGTCGCATTTACGATCGACGTTTGCACGGGCAGAATCGAGCCAGCCAATAAGCCAACGAAAACAACCGTTTCGCCGCTAATGTCGTCAATTGAAATGTCGCCCGCGCCACCTACGTAGATCGCCCGGCAAACGCCTAATGCGTCAAAGTCTGCGCCGTCTGCCGGTGTGATTGCGCGGACTGCGCCGCTTGTATGTGTCTGTGTTGAAATGCTCATGATATTAAGGGTTGCTGTGTCAAGTTATCGTTCTTGGATTCTGAAAAAACTACTAAGCTCTGCGGTAACATTGGCGTTCCCGCTATTCAAATGAACCTTGTTTAATTATGACCGGGCCGCGTGCAACCACGTCCACCGTCGAAGTCGGCGAGACAATATCAATCGAATAATTCGCGCTCATGTCGCCTTGCTCGGCTGCCGTTGCGCGTAAGATTTTGGCGTTGTCGGCGTCAAGTGTCATCGTCCATCCGTCCGTGATTTGCGTCGCGCTGTCCTCAAATACAAGCGGCTCGGCTAGTATGCGTATCAACTGTTCTTCGCGTGTCGTTGCGTCGCCTTCGACTAGCGGCAATACCGACGCGGCGCTCGTAGGTTGAATACCTCCGGCCGATACAGTCAATTCTGTTTTGTCTCCGACGGAATCGAAAAGAATACTAAATGTGCCGTCTGCAAACTTCGTCACCGTGCATTGATCGTCGAACGGTCCAGCACCGTCGTTCATTGCATTCAGCGCGGTTTCTAAATCCTGCGCGCCGATGTCGTAATCGGCGGTGATGGTTTCCGTTCCGTCGTCAATTGTAAACGTGCCTTCGGTCGGTTGCAATGTTGGCAACAATATCGAGACGCGCGGCGTGTATCCGGCCGTGCCGCTGCGCGAGTCAATCGCGCCGCCTTCGGTGACTAGGTAAAGCGTAATATCGACCGTCTCGCCAAATGTAAGCGTGGGAAATGCCTTTGGTGTGTATGGCTGCGCAATGGCCGCGACTAGCGCCGTATGCACATTAGACCGCGCGGTGTTTACTGTTAGAGTGTGGCTCATTTACTAAGCGGCCGCGTGTCAAGTTTTACGATTCTTTAAAAACGACGGAGTCGGCCATCGCATAGGATTTGGTATATTTGCCTGCCCTAAAACTAACAATGAAATGCTGGAGTTATCAGAAAACGAAAAACCAATCGTGGATTGACCGTTCAATTTTATGTATTCGGATTGTGGAATCTTTGGCTTTTTCCATTCAATTCTGTTTTCGGTCTTCGGCAGTTCTAGCGATTCCATGCGTCCGTCGATTTGGAAGCCTTCAATTTTTAAATTTGAAAGCGCGGTGACTTGGCTCGGTGGCTTAATTTGCCGAACTGATACGCAAAACGGGTATCCAATAGCGGCAAGAATTAGCGGAGTTGAGTAACCAGCCGCACTAAGTATGTCCGCCATTTTAACAAGTGATTTTCTGCTCATTTCATTAAGACTCGGATCTGTTGGACCTCAAAAATATTCCCTTTCCATCTGTTGATTGTCTCATTTTCTGCGCCGATATACTCGCCATTTAACGCAGAATTTTGATACTGCGTCGTGGTTGTTGGAACGGTTGTGTCGCTTGTCGCATCAGTTTCAACGCCAGAAGAATTTTGCAATTTGAATGGAGAAGCCAAACTGATTTCACTTGATGACTGAGTTTTGATATATCGGAATGATATTTGTGACGGGCTGTTGATTGTTTGCGCCGCGGTGCGCGCCGGCGACACGATTTTTTTGACGATATATTTCGTCGCGCCGTTATCGGTAAAATTATCGTATGCTATTTTTGTCCCCAATTGAAATTGATAGAAAAAATCATAAACTTTAATCGTTATAGTGTTTCCGTTTTTTATTGCAGCCCCTTTGAACTCTGATCTCGTATAAAATACGAGGCCATCGGAATCATACGACCAAGATGAAGGGTTGACAATAGTAACGATCTCGCCGTTAGAAAAATCGAGAGCATCGGCAGCGGAAAGCGTTGCAGAAATCGACAATGTAAATGTTCCAGTATTATACGAACTTGATTCACTTGTTGAATCGTTTGATTTTTGAATCCCGCCCGGCACAATTGGAAATTCAAACGCATAAAAGCCATATGGGTCGATTCTTGATTGTGGGATGTTGGCGAAGGTTCTCACGTATTCGACCAATCCGCCGTCAATTGGCGTCGGTTTCGTATCTCCAACAAAAAAAGCATTTGCATCATCTGGAAATGGCGACCGAACTGGCATCTTGCCCGCCGTTGTCATTTCGTCGTTATCATCAAGAGGCGCGTAAGTCGAAAGCGCCCCCTGCATCGTGTAAGAGTAAACTTTTGTGCTAGAGTCGCCGTTGTCTCTAAATGGGTATCCTATCGACGCGCCGACGCACGTATGCGTCGTCAATGGGATTCCGTTTGTTGTTGATGGTAATGGCATAATATTAATCGCTTAACGCTGAATCTAGTTTTGATAATCGCTCGTCAATACTCTTTAAGTAATCGACTGATTCTTCCTGTTTAACTGCTTCTTTTGACTTGCCGCCGCCGCCTTTGCCTTTGGCTGCTGCGGCAAGTTGATCGTCAGAAAATCGCCCCGATTTTCTCCCATTGTAGAATCGTTGATTGTAAGATGCTCCATTCGATCCGACAAACTTTTGGAATCGAACACCAGCAGCCGCCGTTCTCGGAGTCGATGCGTGCCCCGCTGCAATTTCAGCATCAGAAAAACCATCTTTTTTGTCACGCGCGCGCCCTCCTGTTGCGCCGCCTGCACCCGGCTTTACCCGAGTCAAAGAATCAAGTTTGCCTGCCGCCTCTAGCAATCTCTTATAAGCGGCAAGCCTATCCTCAAGTGCCTTTTTTCTAGCTGGATCTTTCTCGGCTTCGGCTTGTTTTTCAAGTTCGCCCGCCAAGTCCTCCGATTCTGAAATTGCTTTTTCGGATGCCGCTTTTCTTTCCGCTTCAACTTTTTCGAGTCGTGCAATTTCAGCATTTTTCTCGGCCTTCATCGCTGCGACCTTTTCTTCGATCAATTTCTTTTCATCGAGATTTGCTTGCCGTGCCTTCTTTGAAAATGCAAAGCCAGATGATTTTTCGCGGATTTTGCCTTCCTCTTTTAGTAGTCGGATCGCTTCTTTTCGCAAATTTACTTCATCTTCAATTTCTTGCCGCTTTGAAGATTTGCCCATGTAAATAATTTCTGCGGTAAACTTGCCCGCTGCCGATGTTGCCCGTTCAAGCATGGAAAGCATTTGAGAAAGCCCATTGGTCAAATTTAGAATTGCAGGTAAAGCGGTCGTTCCGATCTTCGTGCCTGTTTCTTCTAATTCTGCTTTTAGAAATTTAATGCGATTCGCGGCACTGTCTGCCGTCGCCTCTGCGTCGCCATTAGCATCGCCAAGGTCACGAATTAAAATAGATTGGACCGCAAGTGCCTTCTGTGCTGCGCTCATTTGCCCTGTGCCATCCCATATAGCAAGGTTGAGTCCTTCTTGCTCCATGCGTGCTTGATTGATAACAACGCCTAATGCTTTCATTGGTTCAAACTCGCCGCTGATCGCACTGCGAATTTTCAAGAAAGCTTCTTCGGTTTTCAAGTCGTGAAAACTGGCAACGTCGCCGGCAAGCTTTACCATTTCAACCGAGAATATATTTGCAGCCTCGGCGTTTAATCCAAAGCCCTTCGCCATTGCCGCGAACGTAGAAAGCGCGTTTTGCATTTGCGCCGTGGTCGATGGAATCGTTTTGCGCAACTCCTGCACACGCTCGTTCATCTTGTCGGCAGCTGGACCGAACACAGCGTTAAATTTGCTCGCGGTTTCCGCTGCGGACGTGCCAAGGCCGACGATGCTTTTTATCAAGCCAATACCGGCGAACGTGGCGCCCATGCGAACAAACGTAGATGTGGCGCCCTTTGCAAAATTCTTAACGCTCTTTTGCGACTTCGCCAAACCGCGCTGGAAAGCGGTCGTGTCGAGTCCGAGTTTTGCCATGATGGAAGTTTTAGCCATGCTGTTTCAGAAATTCAGATTTGGCCGAGCGTAACCGTTTCGGCTCGGAGTATTTTGCGCCGCTTTGAATACGTATAGCGCGGCAGGATTGAAAGACGATGCGCAGGTCGATGTTGGCAACCTCGCGTGGGTCGACGCCAAACGTGGCGCCGTATTCATGGCAAATTGAAGCAATGGCCGGTATTGGTGGCAATCGGTTATCAATTGAAGTGCCGCCGCATTGCGTCGCCGCAGGTGAGTCCTCAAGCGCGGATCCGTAATGCTCGAAAATGTCTGCAATCATTTGATCGGCGTCTTTTGATTTTGCGACGTGCTTAACAAATGCCTTGCGCTTTGCTTCGTCGCCAAAGTCGGCATGATGCCGCCAAATATAAGCGGCAATGTCGCCCGCTGTCGGTTCGCTCCCGACGATGAATGCATTTCTCGATAGTTCTAGATCAATCATCGAGCGCAACGTCATAGGCACGACCTCAACGTCGCCAATCGTAAACGTCGGCGCGCTTGACCATGCGTGCAAGCGGTCGTTCTCGATCTGGCTGCGAATCGTTGCGTAATTACTCGCCGCCGTCGCTGTCGTTGTCTGCTTCGGTAGTCTCATTCGTAATTATCGCTTTGTTGCGCTGGATTAGATCGTCGGCTACGCATTGCGCAACTTCGGCGGTCGAACCGATGGCCTTAATTTGACCATTGATTCGATACGCCGCAGTCAGCGTTATGTCAATTAGATCGCTCATTATGCCTGATATGAAACAACGAGAACGCCGATTTCAAACACGTCGGCCTCGTCCTTTGAACGGTTCGCCTTGACGTTAAGAACGCGCAGAGTCGAAGCTGTGCCGCTCGCGTCGTAATCGTGTGTAAATTCGATGCCGGCTTCTGGGAATGCGGTTGTCGTGGCCGCCTTTTGAAGCGTCATTGAGCCTTCGATTGGATCGCTTGACGCGCGCGTTTGCTGTTCGGCCCAATCACCATATTCGTTGGTGCGATTGATGCCGCGAGTTGTTTCGGATTCAATATCAATAGAATCGGCGATGTAAGTAACCGCGTCGATGGTTACGATGTCGAGTCCTTGAGGGAAGTTTGCAGGTGTTGTTGATGGTAGTGCCATAATTTAGATTGGTTGGATTTAGTAAGGTGGTTTGTGTCAAGTTTACGCAATCCGGAATTGGAATGCGTAAGAAAGCGTGGTCTGCATAGACTTTGCGTCGTTCTCGCGGTCCGTGCCGCTTGGCGTGATCTTCGTCGGCGATAGAGCGCCGGGCCAATTAGTCGAAAGTATTGTTGCGTCGATTTCCTCAAGCGTCTTGCGCGCACGCGCGACAAGCTCCCGATGGCGGTTGCGGAATCCGCTGCCGCTTGTCGCGGTCTGGTCGCCCGATACGCGCGGCGTATCAATGACGACGGTAAACGTCCCTGCGTAGTTGTCATAGATGCCTGCCGCGTTTCGATGCTCGTCACTGATCGGTCCGCCCGTATCAATTTCAAGCCGCAAGCATTCGTCGGGCAATTCGCCCTCGCCGATGTCATCGGCAATGCGTAATTCTAAATCTGCGCTTTCAAACAAGGTTTTAAAGCCCTGCTCTAATGCGCTTTCAAAGTCGTAATAGGTTGTGTTCATTTTTTATTTAGTGAGCTTTTTAACTTTAAATCCTGCAAATTGCGCATCAATTTCAACTAGCCTTTTTAGTCGCTTGACCATTCCTTTTAGTCGGAATGTCTCGACTTCTTTTATCCGTTTTTCTGCTTGGTTTAGACCGTGCGAACTGATTTTGAATCCTGCGGTTGATGGATTCTTTGTGACAAATACGCTCGCATGAACGCTGTTCAAATGGCGCGCAATATCTTTGATTGGCTTTTTTCGCCCCAATCGAATCGCAGCTTTAGCGAATACGGCCTTTGCAAGACCGACGTGACTTACTGCCCGCGCAAGCCCACGATCGGCGTCTGCACGACTCAACACGACGTATGGAGTTACGTCTTTATACGGTCGCCCGGTTTGTTTGTTCCGCTTTTTGTTTCTCAAGTTGTCGCTATACTTGCGCACTTTCAGGTTGCGCTTTTTCGATCGTTTAAAGTGCTTCAATCGTGCTTCCAGGTAATTCATATCGCCGCGCTGAATCGCCGCCCGTAAGCTTTTACTTTTCCAGTTCTGGCCGTCGGTGGTCATCATTTGAATCGTCTGGTAAAAACCTTTCGTCGTGGTTTTTGCGCCCTGCATCAAATCCTTCTTTGTGCCATAATTTAACTTCGGTTTTCCGTATGATACAAATGGCGGCGTGATGCTTGCAAAATTCTGCGCCAACATTCCAGCCTGATCCCTCACAAACTTCGTCTCGTCAATCTTGAGATGCTTCACAAGCTTCTTTGCTTGCGCCCTAAATAGCGTGTCATCGACTGAGAAGTTTTTAGGCATCGAGCTTGTTTAATTCCATGTCCCAAGATGATGCGTCGCCGCTTTCAATCATCGTAATGATAAAGCGGTCGCCGTTTGCTTTCGTAATTTCCTCATTGACCATCGGCGGCGTCGCAGGTGTGAACCAAGACTTGCCTATAGTAAGTGCGTCGGTTGTTTCGGTATCGTAGCCTTGCACGTCGCCGTAGTCGACCGGAGACGTTTCGCCGCGAAACACGCCCTTGAACGTGCCGGCGTGGTTGCTCATTGTAAACGTCTCGCCCATCGTCGAAGCGGCCTCTTTCATTCCTGCGTCAATGTCATTGAAAAAACTCATGCTTAAAAATAAGTGCGGCCCGCCCGATATTGAGCGAGCCGCGTGGGGTGGTTTGTTATGGGGTAGGAATTATTTTGCCGACTTCTTAGCCGCCTTCTTTTCGACGACTGGTGCCTTGATCTTTTTCTGTTTTTGAAAATGACCGCGCTGGATTAGTTGAACCTCGCCGGGGTCTTCGCACGCCTTGTAAGCTGCAATAGCTTCGTCGGCATTCTCCGAACACACGAGAACCGTCAATTTACCTTTCGGCGATTTGTGGACTGTCAGTGATGGTTTAAACATAGTATTAAATTAAGGATAAAAGAGCGCCCCGACCAATCGAGGCGCTCAAGTTAAGTGTTAGGCAGTCTTAACGCGAACACCAGCAGTAGGTTTACCTACGCTCATCCCGTAAAGAACATTCATGTTCAAGTATTGGATGCCGTTGTTTGCATCATACCATTCGCGCATACGAACCGGAAGTCCGAGACCTGGAACAATAACAGTAGTGTTTTGCACTCCTGCGTTTGTTTGCATTTCGTCAGCAATAATTTGACGAGCTGCGATAACAAGCGCGGACTTTTGGCAAGCAAACGCGCCGAGGTTTTCGGTGTTATCGTCTGCAAGCGTTGATTCATATTGGTCAAATTTTGCAATCCGTGGTGCCATTGCTTCGACTTTACCTTCGGTGAGTCCTGGCATTTCTGCGCTGTTCAATGTCTTCACCATCGAAGCGTAGAAATCTGGATTCTGAACAACGGAGCGACCAGTTTTAATGATCTTCGCCTTATTAAGCGTTGCATTCAAATCGGCGAGGTTGTCGCGATCCCAGTTTGCAGCGGTGATGGTTGTGTCGGCTGTGAAGTTAGCCGCTGTAACCAATGCCCAAAGGTCATTAAAAAACAGAGAACCGACAACTTCAAGACCAGGAATAATGAAATCATCCTTTAATGAAAATTCAGCCTTAGAGCGTTCAAGGTCAGTGAATCCAATAGTAAAGCCCTTCCATTTGTCGAGTGTGACAGTGACTGGGTTGTAAGTTACGTCTTCGGATGCTGCTGCATAACCGCCAGTCATATCACCGTTGCCGGTGAGCGCGTCAACGTAGCGAGTCCCAATAGATGCGCCGCTTGATGCGATCTCGGTTGAAAAGTCAGTAGTGAAAGCATTGAGGGGAGCGAATGTCTCCACGAATGCGGGCAAAGTCTCTTGTCCGAGCTTTGCTAGGTTTACATTTTGTAAGTCGTTGGCCATAGTATTTGTGTTGGGTTATTTGATTAGGTGTGAGTTTTCGGTATACCAAGTGTTTTGCTCGTCAACCGGGATGGAGTTGTATTTGTTCCAAAATTCCTCCTCGGTCATTTTGGCGGCGTGGGGCGTCAGGTCGTTATTCGGTTCATCCGGAATGGCTGGATGTCCGGCCTCGGCCATAAGCTCTGCGGCTTTGTCGGCGATCGCTTGCGAAGTTTGCTCGGTCGCCTTGGTAAGCGCGTCGACGTGTTCGGATTTCAGCTTTTCGGCATCGGTATTTGCTTCCTCAAGTTCGGCCTTGGCGGTTTCAAGTTCGCCAGAAAGCTCAATTGCCTTCGCGTCAAGTGCTTCGACTTGCCCGTCGCGATCCGCCAATTTCGCATTGAGCGATTCGATTTGGCGTGCTTGGCATTCGATTTTGATGTCGTCGATCTTCGCTTGCGGAACGCTTGCAAAGTCCTTGAGTGTTTCCATGTCACCAATCGAAGCGGCGGCAAGGTTGGCACCGTCGATTTCGTCGATGAATCCGGCTTCAAGTGCTTCCTCGGCGGTGTAGTAGGTAGTCGCATCCATTGCCGTCTGCAACTCTTCCGCGCTCAAATTCGAGCGGTCGTAGCTGTTGCGGATGTTGTTACCCATCTTGTCGAGTAAGTCGGCGTCGGCGCGTAGTTGCTCGGCGTCGCCGATGCTGCCAGTCCAAGGATTGTGGATCATAAACAAGCCGTTTGCGGCCATGTGAACCTCGTCGCCGGCCATTGCGATGACTGAACCCATAGAGGCGGCCATTGAGTCGATATGCGTAACGATTCGCGCGCTGTGCCGCTTCAATGCGTTATAGATGGAATTGCCCTCGACGATGGAACCGCCTCCGGATTGAACGCGCAGGTTAATTGTCTCAACGTCGCCGAGTGCGGTCAGTTCGTCAATAAAGTCTTTGGCCGTAATGCCCCATCCGCCGATATTGTCGTCGATAGAGATTTCGGCCTCGGTGGACTGTTTGCCCTCCGCGTCGGTCTTGCGGCTCATTGCGAACCATTTATTTTGAGTGTCCATATTAAGTAGGGTTATTGTGTCAAGTTTCCTCGTTTTGGTTGGTTTCGTTGTCGTCGTCCGGCATTACATCGCCGGGCATTAAAGAGGTGCCAAGTCGAACGCGATCAATTCCAAACTCCTCGGCAATTGCATCCGACTTTTGCAAATATTCCGCGTTCTTTCGTGTAAACTCTATAGGATCATATCCGCGACGTGCTAGGATTTCTGGAACGCTTGCAACGCCGGCGCGGATGTCGTCGCGGTCCGCCTTGCGTGAATTGCCATCGTCGACGGTAAACTCGCGCGGTTTCGTAAAGCTGCATTTATACCAATCATCTGGCAGCGTGTAAATGCCCCGCTTCGCACGCTTGGCGATAACGTAGAGCGCCATGCGCTTTTTAAAGCGTGCCAAGCACTCAAAACGGTCATTAATAGAATCGTTAATGTCACGCTGAAACGCTCGCACACCTGCGCCACCAACGGCGGAACTGTCGAGCATTTCGCGTCGCCATTCCATACCATAGAACGCTCCAGCCTCGATTTTGTCGGAAAACTTCAAAAATCCTTCACTTGGTCGGCTGGAATCGTGCGACTCCAAAGACGCGCTATTTTTCAGATAACGAATAGTGCCACCAGCAAGCAACTCGGACTGAAACGGCGCTTGCGTCGAACCGTATTGACCGCGTATGACGGCGCGGCCCATGTCGCGCGTGCCTGTCTCGTTTTTCTCTTTTAAAGTAATAGCCGCATTTACTTTCTGCGCTATTTTTTCATAGTCGCGCACTTCGGCAAGATCATACCAGTCGAGCATCCCGGATGCAATCGCCGGAACACCGCGCCCTTGCGAAAACCAATCTGGATCGACGACGTGAACCATGTCACGCGCAGAAACGTCCATATGATCGTCGCCGTTTTTAGTTATTACACGATACGCAACTTCGGTTCCGTATTCATTATAAATAATGCCGTTCTTGATTTTTAGCCCTCGATACGTTCCAGATTCTACGCGGTCGCCGGTATCGTATGGCGAACACCCAATGCGATGTGCTTCCAAATATTGCAAACGCGGAAAGCCGTTTCTGTTTTCAGTCAGCAAGACGAAAAAGTCGCCGTCCACGTCAAGCGACTTTGATTCGATCTTTACATTGCGTCGAAACGAGAACGCCGGGCCGCGAATGTCGAGCAGTCCGTCGATACTCGCCATATCTTCTTCGACTTGTTTGACGAATTCTTTATCCTCGGAATGCGACTGAAAGCGCCACGACTCGCCGTAAACTTTGCCGCCTTTTTGTTTCACGGCGCCGCTGACTGTCGAGTTGCTTGTATAAATGTAGCGTGCGTCGGATCGCAGTAACAACGTCTTGTGTCGGCTCATTAGGTCGAGTAAGTCGCCGTTAAAATTGCCTTGAGTCTCTCGTTGCGGACTCGTCGACGCGGTCGGATATACACGATTATTTGACCATACGCTGCTCCACGCATTGGCCATTTTCTTTGAGAATGTTTTGATAGGATTCGCTGCCATAATCTTAATATCTTGCTTGAGCCGTGAACGCTGCGACTGTGCGGTCGGTAATTTGTCCCGCCTCGTCTAGTAAATACGCTTTCAACTCGGCGTCGGTCATTTCGCCGCCGCTAGCGCCGCCAATGTTGAGAATACGCCACGATTCGCGGACCATTTCCAAGAATGATGCCCCGCTTTGGCCTTCTGGCATTTCATACGTAAACGATTTGCCTTGCACGGTTGCAGACACGACGTAACGCCCGCCCTGCTCGGCGGTGGTGTATTGCTTCGCGGCAAGCGTCTCAAGCAAATTGATAGTGCCGGCGGTCGTCTTGCCGACGTGAGCCCAAACTGAAAAAATAAAAGCGCGCATTTATATGCGCGCTTGTGTCAAGTTTGCGGGAAAAAGAGGGAAAAGAGAACTCCCGAATCACGCAACAAATCAGAATTTGCGCGTGTTCTCCCTGTTCTCTCCAATCGCAACTTCCACCCAATCGTAGCTTGTCTGATTCGTGTCGTCGAGTATGCAATGCAAGTCTTCTTCAAGAGGGTGCATCTCACTTCGTTCTTGGTTGATTTCTACGAAGCATGGTCGATTTTTCCCACATCCCTCGCATTTGAATTTTCGTTTTTCTGGTTTCATGTTTATTTCGGCTTATTGTTAAATTATGATC
>Ga0315324_10000653_pt1 | contig 11972 bp, 6 predicted proteins | sample M150021515metaG_FD_203919 | JGI IMG/M metagenome (GOLD analysis project Ga0315324, IMG submission 203919) | Ammonia-oxidizing marine archaeal communities from Monterey Bay, California, United States - M1 500m 21515 | ecosystem: Environmental > Aquatic > Marine > Intertidal zone | place: USA...
GTCATATCTGCGTAGGCATCCATCGCCAGAGATACATCGTCACCTGGAACTGCTTGTTGGTCCCAATGCAGAACCGATTCCGCATCATTGAGCAATACCCACGTAGTGAATGAATTATCATCCTCATCTTGGAGTTGGAATTTTGGAATGTTTACCGCCTGAAGATTGACATCAGCATCGGTATGAACCATTATCGCATTCTCTACCTGCGATTGGGTAAGATTGTCAACCATTGTCACCTTCAATTCACTGCCTACTTGGACAGAGGCTGTTTTCTCATCTACCACTGTTCCAGTATATCCCTGAACTGCAGCAAGGGTGACGATTGACAAAGTGAGAAGCATAATTACGGCAAGGCGATTTACTGATTCAGCTGAACCCGAGCCCTTCAATCCTCTCTTCACATCATTCAGGAGTGGTGTGCGACCAAGGAAGAATTGCATTATTCTTGGACCAGCAGCGCCAATTCTTCCCAGGAGAAGAGCGCCTCCAATCCAAAGCATGAATGGGGCGAAAATCCCGAGCAGTCCTTCGATAAACCAATTGGAATTAAGACCGTCTTCACTACCATTCATCTCCAACCAAGAGTCGATAACCGCAAACATTCCGACGAGGAATAAAGTCCAGTGCAACCAACGCTTAGGCTTGTTGACCTCGCGAACCTTGCGAACTCCTTCATCGATTTCCAACTCGATGAAGTCCTTTGCTTTGGATCTACCAAATATCAAGGCTAGTCCAAGAGTTGCAATCATTGTAAACAATGTAGAGCCAAATCCTAATCTGGGGTCGACACTGAATCCAAGTGGGGAGAATTCCATGAATCCGACACTGGATAGAACAACTGGTACTGCAGCCATTGCCAATAGATACCCAGCGAGCCAAGCAACTGTGGACATTACTGCCAACTCGAGCATTACCATGCCCCGCAGACCTTTTGCAGTCGCACCAATCACCCTATGGATCGAAATCTCTTTGCGTCGTTGTTCCAATGATAAGACCAAACCGTAAATCAGTACTGAAAGTGAAAGGACCACAATAGGTACCATGATGATGTAATCAAATGCCTGAATCAATCCAAGGAAAATATTGAGGAAACTAATGGTTCCACTGATGATGTCAACATAATTGACTTCAATACCAGCGGAGGTGTAATTCTGTTCTTCGATATCACGGTCTAGTATCTCTAACCACTCTTCAGCAGCAACTGTTGACTCTGAAGGAATTTGTGAACGATCTAGTGCAACGCCGAGGTAAATATGGTCGCTATCCATCAGTGTGCGAGTTTGATTTGCCTCAAGAATCTCCCAACTCATCATTACTGAATTGGCTTCAAGGGTTGGATTGTTAATTGGCCATGGCTCGTAAAATCCGAGGATTGTGATATTCTCAATTCTCATCTCCTTCTGACAATGAGTAATGCCAACTTGGACATTGAAACCAATCTTACCGTCACAATTGTCCTCAGTAATTTCAGATTCTCCGGGGAATGCGCTATCAATGGTATAGAGGAATGATAATTCATCGATGACTTCGCCAACCGTTGCACCTGTTTCACTTGAGTAGGAGATAGGTAGGTATACGCCTCTCTGAGATGCCATCTCCTCAGCGCTTACCCATTCACCCATATCCTGAACTAAATTGGCAGATAATCGATCTGAAATCACTCCATCAAAGGCTTCAGGTCCAAAGAATTGAACTGTTCTCTTTGGACTTATTGGAGGTCCTTGTTCAAATCCTTCGGGATATGCCCAAGTGACATTATTCCATTTTGAATTAGTAGTGGAATTAGTGGAATTCATTTCCAAAGGCATCGCTTTGAAAATAGTCTCATCGCCAAAACCGAATCCGCCATGGGTCGCACGTTTACCAAGAACAACAGTACAATCAGCAATTTCGGAACGCTGTACTAACTCAGTACAAGTTTCTACCATTATTGCTGTATCATTGGTCCAACCGGTTGCTGACTCACTTGGTTCGTCATTAAATTCAATTTTGGCATCGAATATTTCGTCATCGAGCGAGTCCTGGAAAAAGACTTGAGAAAGTCCTACTCCATAAGACAAAACCGTAGTGATAACAAGGCTTGCAAGGAAGACTCCTGCAATTACTGCAAGACCGCGCTCACGTCCACGCCATGCACCTATACTTGCGAGACGGAGTTTGTCGAGATTCATTCCTCTTCACCTCCGCCAATTCCCCATGCTGAACGGATATCGCTCGCTTCACAGCAACCATCACGTAACAATAACATGCGGTCGGCCTGACTTGCAAGGTCTGGGTCATGAGTCACCATCAGAATCGAAATCTTATCTTCTCCATGACTCAATTCTTTAAACAATTCCAGAATCTCTTGACCAGTAACTGTGTCGAGGTTACCAGTTGGTTCATCAGCGAGTAATATTGGTCTTTCACCAGCGATAGCACGGGCAATAGCAACTCTTTGCTGCTGCCCACCTGAAAGTTGATCGGGAATGTGGTCCATTCGATCTTCTAAGCCAACTCTGATTAGCGCCGCCTCTGCTTTCTTTTCAGCTTCTAGGGCAGGTACACCAGAAATTTCGAGTGCTATGGCGACATTGTCAAGCGCATTTAGATGGTCCAATAAATGGAAATCTTGGAAAATCCATCCTACCTTTTCACGGCGGATGTCAACAACATTTGATGGGCTCTTGAGGCCATATTTTCTACCATCGAGATCTATCGAGCCCTCATCACCAGCCAATAATCCTCCGATGATATTGAGTAACGTAGATTTTCCACAACCCGATGGCCCCATCAAGGCAACCATCTCGCCACGAGAAATCTCGATATCGATGCCTTTCAGGACTTCAAGGCGGTTAGAACCAGAGCCGAAGCCCTTCATCAATCCACTAATTCTTAGGAGAGACAAAAAAGCACCACTGGGCCAAGCCCAGACGGTGCTGAATCATGCCTCTTTTGAAGCCCTCGGTTTCGGGCGTGATATCACTTCTTGGAACCGAATGCTAGATTCATTATCCAACGACTGATTGACAAACTATTACTCAGTCCATTTTGGTATTGCTGTTTTGCCATAACTTCGGTAACCCAGGTGTCGAGTTCGTGGTCCATACTTCTTCCTCACTTTACTTTACACACCGGCTCCTATAATGGCCTTTGGGTGTAATCGCTAAATCAAGTGTTATTTACAACACCTGATGGTGTAGGATTACACACTTAATTTCCTCATGGAATTTTCGCGCCGTCTTCATAGACTCCCCTCTTTTCGGCGCGACTAATGGCATCGCATTCCGATGGCTCAAGCGCCGAAAAAAACTACCTCGTTTGGTTCGAAGAATCGGGCATGGATGACGTTGCAACAATTGGTGGAAAGGGCGCCTCGTTAGGCGAAATGTATTCATCGCTAACCGAAAAAGGAATACCAATTCCAAATGGATTCACCGTTACGGTTGATGCATATGCTGAATTCGTTGACTCGGAAATTGACTCTACGCGATGGAGTGGTATTCCTGAAGCCGAGGGCATACCGGGGTTGAGAGACTCGGTGATGAAAGCAACAACGCTCCGAGGAGCGATTCACGCATGTTTTGAGGGTGCAAACACCTCAGACCATTTGGAAATGCATTCCAGAACTTCTCTTGCAAGATCATTGATTCTCAAGAGTGTAGTCCCTTCGAACATCGAAGAACAAATCGAGAGTGGTTATCTCTTACTATGTGATGAATATGGGCCTGGTGTCGATGTTGCAGTACGGTCTTCTGCTACAGTTGAAGACTCTGTAGATGCTTCTTTTGCAGGTCAATATGATTCCTATCTCAATATCACCGGGCCGCGAAGCGTGATTTTCAATTGGAAGAGATGTGTTGCTAGCTTGTTTACAGAAAGGGCAGTTACATACCAGATAGACCGCGGAATGAATCCTCTTGAAGCATCGCTTGCAGTTGTAGTGATGAAGATGGTCAGGTCTGATTTATCATCGTCTGGAGTAATGTTCACACTTGACCCGGATTCAGGGCACTCTGGTGTGATTCATATCTCCTCTTCGTTCGGATTAGGAGAATTACTCGTACAAGGTAGCATCTCTCCTGATGGTTTTCTAGTTTGGAAGAAAGGGCTTGAACAGGGCTTACCGGCAATTGTCCAGCGTCACCTTGGCGGCAAGGAAGAAAAAATGATTTACAGTGAGGACTCGGAAACAAAAACTGTAGACGTATCTCTTGAAGATAGGCTTTCATTCTCATTGAAACGCACTGAAGTTCTCGAACTCGCAAAAATGGCTCTAACAATAGAGCAGCATTATGACAGGCCAATGGATATCGAATGGGCTAAGGATGGTTTAAGTGGTGAAATTTTCATTGTCCAAGCGCGCCCTGAAACCGTGCATGCTAAGGAAAAAAGCACTGTTCTAATACGATATCATATGAATCCAAAATTGGTGAAGCGTTTGCGTTCGAATGGGTCGGTTCTAGCAACCGGCCAAGCTGTTGGAAAGAGAATTGGAGGCGGAAAAGTCAGGCAATACCAGGACTATGAAGCAGTTATTTCTAGCAAGCGCAATTTGCGAGATAGATTAACCACAGGCATTGAACTTGAATCGTTAGAATGGGCGGACCGAGTATTCGAGGATGGTGATGTTCTTGTCACCGATATGACCACTCCTGATTGGGAACCAATGATGAAGCAGGCCTCCCTGATTATCACTCGTAAAGGCGGAAGAACAAGCCACGCTGCAATCATTGCTCGAGAATTCGGAATCCCTGCAATTGTTGGGGCGACTGATGTTATGCGAATACTCGAAGATGGCATGGTGGTAACCGGCTCTTGTGCTGAAGGAGATGACGGGTTAATCTTCAAGGGCGAACAACCATTTGAGATTGAAGAGATTATTATCGACACAGATCAAAATCTCAAAACAAAAATCAAATTGAACGTTGGTTTCCCTACTAAAGCGCTTGCAGATTCAATGCTACCCGTTGATGGAGTAGGTCTAGCGCGAATCGAATTCATCCTCTCTGCTGAAGTCGGAATTCATCCGATGGCATTAGTACATCATGATGCCTTAATCGAATATGCAGAAACCGGAGTAGTCCCCAACTGCCTATTACCATTCAGACGAGGTCTAGAGAGAACAAATGGAAGAGAAAGAGCGGAATTGATTCGTGCAATCACCGAAAAGAGCAGAAATTCTGCAAATCCCAAATCTCTCTTTATCGATGAACTCAGAGAAGGTGTAGGGCTGATATGTGCTGCATTTTATCCAAGACCAGTCCTAGTGAGGCTTTCAGATTTCAAGTCAAATGAATATAGAGAATTACTCGGTGGAGTGATATTTGAGCCAATTGAGGAAAACCCAATGATTGCTTGGAGAGGAGCTAGCCGATATGTAGACCCAAGATTTTCACAAGCCTTCGAAATAGAATGCAAAGCCTTGCAAGGTGTGCGCCACGATATGGGTTTGGACAATTTACAGTTGATGATACCCTTCTGTCGCTCACCAGAAGAAGGGGTTGCCGTAAAGAAAATCCTCGAGGAAAGAAATTTGGGGTCGAAGGATGGAGTTCCTTTGTTCATTATGGTTGAATTACCTTCCAACGTCATTGAGGCGGATCGTTTCATCGATGAAATGCAACTCGATGGTGGCTCGATAGGAACCAATGACCTTGTTCAAACGGTATATGCCGTGAGTAGGGATGACTTAGAGGGCTACTTGCACCCAGTTGATGCAAGGTCTTCTGCTGTGAAAACAATGGTTAGGAGAACTATTGAGACTTTCAAAGAAAAGGGAATTGAAATTGGTATTTGTGGGCAGGCTCCTTCAGACCATCCAGAAGAGTATCCACCTTTCTTAATCGAATGTGGAATTACCTCCATTTCAGTAACTCCTGATACTGCAATTGCAGTAAGAATCGCAGTGGAAAAGGCAGAAAATAGCCTTCAGTAATCAATCATTTTGACGGTCAACGATTATCTCATCATAGAGTTTGATATTGAGTAGTATTTCGCCGAAGTCACGCGAATAAGCGCAGAGTCTACGTATTGACTCAGATAATCTAATTTCAAAAATCAGAGTTCGGGCAGTCCGCCTTCCTTCCATCATTCCTTCTTCGTGTAATATCAATTCATTTTGTGCTCTTTTGAGTTCGTGACGTGCTTTCTCAATCCCATGTGAATCCCGGGTTCTGATATTGATCATCAATTGCTTAATCGCCTCTTGCCAAATTGGAATTTGAGCGATTGGAGAGTCTTCCATCTTCAATTTGATTCCCCCATCGAACTCTTGCATCATCTGAGAGATTTGTAGTGCGTGGTCCATCATTCGCTCGAGGCATCTGGCAAGATTTGAATGCTCGACTGCTTGATTTCTACCAAGTTTTAGTGAAGTTGCAACAAGATGTGAATCCAGAGCAATGCAAACTTGCCGCTCAATTAGATAGAGCAATGCATCAACTTCAGATTCTCTTTCTTCTGAATCACTCAACAAATCAATATCCTCGCCTTCTAGTACCGACATAATATCTCGTATTAGAGATGATAATTGGAGGTACATACGGTTGATACTAGCGCTGAGTGGCATCTCTGAAGCATTGATTAAGCATACAATCTCGGTATGCTTATCGTCTTCAGACATAGTTTCGAAACCTCTCGTATTTCGCAAGAATCTTCGAATTTCTTTGCGGTGTTTCTTCCCATCACCATCGTTGAAATGAATTCTTATTTTGTCCACACCCGAAATGTATGCTCCCATCAGATGGTCGTGTAAGCTGTCTTCAGGTAGTGAATTTGCATTGATTATGACCCTCTTAACCTGCTTGTCGAGCATGTCTATTGGGCTAAGACGAAGCGCGCCACTAGGGCGCCAATCTACTCTTACTCCGTCCCTCGGACTCAATTCATTTGCAACAACCCAAGGCTTGGGTAAACTGAGGGTATATGTTGCACCACCTGTCAGTTGAACCTTGCGGATGTCTTGTTCGCCTGGGCCAAATGCCATTATTCTCAAAATCGCGAATATTTACTTCTATATATATTACCGTGGTTGCAGGTGATATACCATTCGCTGCATCGACAATTCATGGATCCTGCCACCATGCTATTACTCAGCGTCGCTGTCCTTGTCTGTGCCTATATGGCATGGAACATTGGAGCAAACGATGTTGCAAATGCAATGGGGACCAGTGTAGGTAGTGGTGCACTCACATTACGTAGAGCAATTATCGTAGCTGCCGTATTCGAATTTGCAGGAGCAGTATTCTTTGGTAGCCATGTTACTGATACTATCAGAAAAGGAGTACTCGATTTTGGTGGAGAGGATTTCTCATATGAACTCAGCCAGAAATTGATGTACGGATTTATGGCAGCTCTTCTCGCTGCAGCGATCTGGCTTACTATTGCTACCAAGTACGGATTGCCAGTCTCTACTACACATAGCATCGTAGGTGGAGTAATTGGAATGGGACTATGGATCCAGCCCAGTAGCGTCAACTGGCCAAAGGTTGGTGAGATTGTCATCAGTTGGGTAGCGTCTCCATTACTTGGTGGATTACTTGCATACCTCTCCTTCGTAATCATCAAGAAGGTGATTTTCAATCACGAAAATCCTGTTGAGCGAACCCGAAAAATTGCACCTCTTCTTGCGCTTCCGACATTCTTTGTACTTGGATTGGCTCTTCAATTTAAGGGATTAAAAGGATTCTACAATAATCTAGATGCCTCTGGAATTATCGACAAATCGAACTGGCTCCCTCCTAAAGATGGAATCACATTCAATCCATTAGCAGATGGTGCTTGGATCCCCCTTAACAGCCTATTAGTCGCTTTGGCAATAGGTTGCTTTGCAAGTTCAATTCTTTGGTTAGTTCTAAGACGATATGAGTTCAAAGAAGAAGGATATGCTGGAGTTGAACGGGTTTTCATTTGGCTTCAAATCATCACCGCTTGTTATGTTGCATTCGCCCACGGAGCAAATGATGTTGCCAACGCTATCGGACCGATGGCTGCAATCTGGGATGTAGCAACGTCAACAGCAGGTACACTTTCACCAGAGCAGGTAGGTGTCCCAATCGGACTACTACTCTTAGGAGGAGTTGGAATTACAATCGGTGTTGCGACCTGGGGATACAAGGTGATGGATACTATTGGTAAGAAAATCACTCACATCACTCCCTCTCGCGGATTCGCTGCAGAATTTGGTGCTGCGACTACTGTACTGATTTTCTCGATGCCTTTCTTAGCGGTGCCAATCTCAACTACTCATACCTTAGTTGGCGCAGTAGTAGGTGTCGGCCTTGCTGGTGGTGCTTCTTCAGTTGATTTTCGAGTCTTTGGAAAGATTGCAGCAAGTTGGGTCGCAAGTCTTCCTTTCGCTGGACTAGGGGCGGTAATCTTCTACATTCTATTCGCTGGAAGCACAACTAATGTTGCAATTGTCACGCTTCTTTCAATTGGCGCTACTATATTCCTACTAATTCGAAAGTCTGCTGACGAGGAACTTGATGATGAAACTGTTATCGTAACCGAAGCACCAGTTGACGTTACTATTGCAGAGGTCACCAAACCAAAGCCATTCGAGATGTTCCACCTGCATGCAAAGGCTGTCGAGAGAACAGTTGACTGTATGCTCGATGCTGTCAAGGCTGCAGCTACTGGGAAAGATGCAAGTGATTACATTACTGCTACAATTGCTGCTGAACTTGAGGCTGACAATATCAAGAATGATTTGCGAGAGGAAATCGGTACAGGTGTCAGAATTACAATTGGCCGTGATAACTTCATGCAAATGATTGCTCGACAGGATAGGATTGCCGACTATGCCCAGAATGTTGCAGAGCAACTCTCCTTCCGGACTCTATTCGATAATTCTGAAGCACGAGCACAACTCTCTGCAATGGGTGAAGCGGTTGCAAAGACCGTTGCTCGCTACGAAGATACTGTAGAGCAACTCAAGAATTTGAGTCATTCTGGTTTCGCTCGTAAGGAGATGGTAATTTTGATGGAATTAATCAAGGAAGTCAATTATCTCGAACATGAAGCCGATGTCGTCGAAAGAAAGGCTGCTGCAATTGTGTTCAGCCAAGGCGATGATAGTGCTCTTGCAGCTATGCACATGTACCGAGTTTTACAACGCTTAGATGATGTTGCAAATGCTTGTGAAAAGGCAGCTAATGCCTTCTTACCACTGACTCATCAAAGATGAGTTACTCGGGTATTCTTGGATCCATAACCGCTTTCCAAAGCGGAGGTATTACCGCAAGCCACAGGCATGCATAGTACCCACTAGGAAGTTGAGGTGAACCTTCGTAAACTTCCAAATCCTGATACGATGTACTCGCTTTCAAATGATGTGAAGGATGTAGTGGTAATTCGAGTAGAGTCCAACGCGACCACAAACTACGACTCTCCCAAGAATGCATCATTGTATGACGCTCCCCTACTTCTCGACGTAGGCCATAGTGTTGCATGTAATTCACATACTCCAGAAGGATGATGGCGAATACGGCTTGGATAAGGAAGACCTGGGCCATCACTGGATTATACCACCACAATCCACCGACAAGTGCTATCTGGATGAATAATCCATGAATTATTGGATTGTTGATGATGCCTTTTCCCTTCGATGAATGAACCTTGTATGCAGAAATAAATTGCAACGGAAGTGTCATTATAATTTGAGTCCACAATCCTCTTCCTTTGGGGGCTGAGGCTGGGTCTAACTCGGTTGCATAGTGACGGTGATGCCCATGGTTGTGTTCGGTAGTAAAATGGAGATATAGAACAAACAAGAGATTCATTCGGGCCATCCTCCACAAGAATGATCCTTTTCTTCGGTGACCTTGTTCGTGAGCATTTACGATACCACTTACTCCAGAGACTACACCTACTGAATATGCGCCCATCAATAACTGGAGAGTCATTCCATCGATTTGAGCACGCCAAAGTAGGGTGGCAATTGCTAGAATAGCGAAAAGGCTGTGACCAACGAGAAGAGCATTCCAGGGTGTGGGTGAATACCCTTCTTTGCGGGCAGGTGCACCATTTGGCGAAAGGAGGTCAAGGATGGGTCCTATTCCGACAGCAAACACAAATCCGGTAGCATTCCACCATCCGCCCTTGTACAGACCACCTATCGCTAGAATTGGGAGGATGTATCCCAATAGGTGTGGATACCATGACTCTATTTTGGCCTCCATAGTGACCGTAGACCCGTTTTGGTCTTGAAGCGTGGGGTTGAAGACAGCAGCACAGGTCGCAAGCCTGCATGGACCCCGTTCTTCAGGCTAAGCTGCAAAAGCAGCGCTACCACATCGTTGGTGAGCACGGCGGGGTCAAAATATGCCATTGGACAAAGGAATCTCTGCTGAGAGATCGCCAATGCTACAAGGGACGATTCTACGGAATCGCCAGCCATAATTGCTTACAGATGTCACCTGTTGTCGACCAATGCAACCTCGCTTGCACATATTGCTGGAGAGAGCCACACATGGACACATTGGAATTGTCTGACCAAGACCCAAAGGACATGCTCTATGATTCGGTTAAAGCACAACGTCGATTGCTTTCTGGATTTGGTGGCAATCCGAAAGTTCCACGTGAAAAATTCCTCGATGCGCAGAATCCCAAACATGTTGCTATTTCTCTCAACGGTGAGCCTACTCTATACAACCACCTTTCAGAATACATGGAATTATGCCATGCCCACGGGATGACCACTATGCTGGTTACCAATGGAACCTTACCAAAGGTAATCGAGAAACTCGATACCTTGCCAACTCAACTATATGTTTCAGTAGATGCACCAAATAAGCAGGTATTTGATGAAATTTGCAAACCAAAATGGAATGCTGCAGCTTGGGATAAATTCGAACAAACAATCGATTTACTCCCGAGCCTAGATACTCGTATTGTATGCCGTCATACATTGATTAAAGGACGAAATATGAAGGATGAGCATATCCCACAATATGCTGCACTCGACAATAGAGCCGACCCTGATTTCATCGAATGTAAAGGCTATGTTCACGTTGGTAATTCCCGTGAAAACTTGACCTCTGAAAATATGCCATTCCATCAGGATATTCTCGATTTCTCAAACGCACTGGCCCCACTTGTTGATAGAAGGGTTCTCGATGACTCTCCACCAAGCCGTGTTGCTCTTGTTGGACGGGAAATCATCCCAATTCCAATACCTGAAGCAACAATGTTTTTTCCCGATGACCTTGGCATTGCAGAATCAATCAAGCATCTAAAAATGGTACAGTGAGTTGATTTTATGACCAAAAAAATCCTTGTAGCAAGAGGGGGAAAGTTGTCCCCCTTCAGTGGACTTGGAAGTACACACGATGCCTTGATTGAGGGATTAGCCGACTCTAGAATTGAAGGTTACAAACTTGGTCAGGTTGCTGAATATGATTCGAAAGCAAGTTCGCTGCGGAGGGTTTGGCGAAGATGGTTTTCCCATCCTAAAGTCGTTGAAGGTTTGGCAAAATCTCACGATATTGTCCACATTACCGATCAGGAACAAGCCGGATTAACTCCAAGGAATGGTAAATCAATAGTCACGGTGCATGACCTATTCCATCTCTATCCAAGCACCCGCAACGGTGTTGCAGTTGGTGAACAAAAGCCTGGTATGATTAGGAAGAAAGATATCCGCAAGGTGAAGGAAGGAATTCGTAGGGCTAGTCTACTAATTTGCATCTCCAAGTATACTCAAGAGGAGTGCGAAATGCGATTCCCAGGAATCCCTACCGCATGGGTTCCTCATGCTATTGACCTAAACAATTACCAGAAAAAGATGCAGCGACCTGAGTGGTTCAATGATGGAGTCAATCTTCTGATAATCGGGTCTGAAGAACCTCGTAAGCGAGTTGAATTTGCAGTTGAAGTATGTGGGGGAGTCGATGTCACTCTACACAAGTTAGGGGCCGAATCATCGCCCGAAGCACGAAAGAGAATCGAGGCATTGGCAAACGAAGTTAATTGCAACTTAAATTGGG
>Ga0315324_10000660_pt1 | contig 11925 bp, 6 predicted proteins | sample M150021515metaG_FD_203919 | JGI IMG/M metagenome (GOLD analysis project Ga0315324, IMG submission 203919) | Ammonia-oxidizing marine archaeal communities from Monterey Bay, California, United States - M1 500m 21515 | ecosystem: Environmental > Aquatic > Marine > Intertidal zone | place: USA...
CTCTCCGAACTGCTTGTGGTCCTCACCAGTCATTTCACAGATGAAGAACGAAGTCAATTCCAATCTGCGGCATGCTTCGAATAGGCGGAATATTTCATCACGGGGATTTTCCATCTTGGTCAGAGTAAAGAATGCGCCAAGAGAATCGAAAACTAGTAACTCAAAACCAATGGATTGGCGATATGAGGTTAGTTGCTTAATCAGTTGACCCATCCAATCGATACGGTTACTCATTCCTTGCTCATCTAATTGGACACGTAAATCAGACAAATCAATAATTGCGATTCGGTTTCGAACACGAGGGTCATCTACATTCATACCCATGTTGGACATGTGTGAACGAAGAGAATCCTTACCTTGTTCAAGGGTGACATAAATACCACTGGTTTCGCCGTATAGCACTGCATTATACAATAGCGAAAATGCGACGGAAGACTTCATTGCACCAGACTGACCTGCTACGATACAAATGTGGCCTTGAGGGATGCCTCCTTGCATATTTTCATCTAATCCAGCGATGTGCGTTGGAATCCTTTCTATGTCACTCACGTCGTCTCACCGGTACGGTGTAGTAGCGATGTTCTCTTCAAGGTGACCCCCAAACGGCCTGATATGGGAATCTGGCTTGCTAGTGCTTCACAGCGTCGCGCACAGATACTACGAGACAGATTTGGAGAAATTCATGTAGATGCCTTAGAAGATGTCGATGAGACGCCATCAACCGGTACTGTCTCATCTCAAGTAATGGCAATTTGTCGTCGAAAGGCCGCGGCTGTTAAACCCGGACACGGATTTAATGCCGTAATTGTTGCGGATACGATGGTGTGTGACCCAGATGATCCAAATGCGGCAATGGGCAAAGCACAAGATGAATTGCAGGCTGTTTCAATGCTCAAAAGATTGTCAGGTCGCAGACACCAAGTTTGGTCTGCGACCGGTATTCAGATTTGTGGCGATTGGACATTCTTCATCGAATGTGCTATTGTTGAATTCGATGAATTAGAAGTCGAAGTAATCGGTGAATTAATTCAATCAGGCTCATGGATTGGTAAAGCCGGGTCATATGACTTAGCAGGAGCTATGGGCGAATATGCTCGACTTGTTGACGGTGATGAATTAGCTGTACTTGGTTTGGCCCCAAGTGCGTTAAAATTATTGGAATAATCACTCCGGTTCAAAACCAGAGCCTTGATTTGGGTATGCTAAATATTGGTCATAAAACATTGGTGTTTTGTACCAATCACCTAGGCTGAAAAACACTTCCTTAATCCAATATATAAAAATCAAGATGTAAGACAGTGCATAGATTGCAATTGCAATTCTCGGATATAAATCAACTGCTTCACCTTCAGTCCAACTAATAATCATTGAATAAAATGTAATTATAGTGGCCAAGTTAATTGTTGAATAAATTAGCCACTTGGTTTTCCTTCTATGAATTGATAATTTTTTGTGGTCTTCATGCAAATATATTGCAAATCCCCAAAGTGCTTGGGTAGCAATACCAAAAATCATTATCCACCGGTAGTATGAGATCATTGCATTAGTAGTTTTGACATATCCCATTATCTCCATATAGGCTGCAAACCCTGCAAATGGGATCCATAACATGGCGGTTAACACCATTTTGTTGCATGGTTTCCTTTGCTTAATGAAACTCAACAGTTTTTTGGGGTTCATCATTATGAATATGAATAAGTATGGTAAAAAGTGTAGAACAGCGGCCAATCTAATCGAAATATCCCCTCTTTCCGACAACGGCCCTCCTATTATTAGCAGCAATAGAAGAATTGTGTAAACGCCAAACACCTTTCCAATATTTTTCGGCTCGATGAGATTCCAATCGAGACGTCGATTGAAATGCGAAATAATGATTGTTACTAATACTAGTGGAATAAAGAAATCTAGGATTAGTGATTCTGAAAAATCAAGTACTTCAGAAAACTTATCCCGTGCGACCCAGCAAATCAGAGTAATGATTCCTAAAAATGGCAGCATGGCTCCAACTGAATATGAGAACGGGCCAAGTTTGTCTCCAACCATTTTTTTGCTTTTGAAAATAGTCATTGCGGCAGGTCCAAGGCTGATTAATGATGTGCAAAGTAATGTTATTCCGATTGTGGCAAGTGTATGATAGATTGAAAGATTTCCTGACATTATTCCAATCATTATCGCTAACTGCCCAAAAATATTCATTGCAACATAAGTTCGCATCACACTCTTTTCAAAGGTTGGCACATCATATATTAGCGGTAGAGTGCTGAATCCTAGTCCTGCAATAATACACATCATCCACCCCAAACCCATTTGGATTCGTAGCGTGTACCGGATTTCTTCAAGATTCAGATTATAGAATTCAGTGCCTACTGTTCCAACCCAAACCGTAGTAATGAAAAACACAATTTGCATCCCAACAGCAGCAAGAATTAGATCGATATAAGTGCCAATAGCCCAATGATGTTTACCGGGGGTACTGGTTTTCATGGTAAATGCAGGATGGCTGTGCATATAAGTGATGGTTTTCTTACAGTACTCAAATTAGTAACGGAACAAGGCCTAATTCGTGTCTTGAAACATCCATAGAAACATCCTGACCAGGTAATAATAATAATTTGTCATCATCATCCAAAGCAAAAATTGCAATACCAACTTCATCTCCCATTTGCTTCAAAGTTCGTCTACAAGCATTGGTTTGTGTGTCCATGTGTATCAATTTTGTTAGGTCCACAATGACAGTGTCTCCTCTACGGACTCTATCCTCTATTTGACGAATCGGAAGTCGATGCATTTGGTCTGGCATCACATAACGAAGCGCTCTATCTGGGAATTCGGTAGTTGAGGAATAATTTGAAAGGTCGTGAAATGCGACACCATCGGGTGTCACGGGCCCAGTCCAACCCTTTGGAATTTTATTTGAATGCTTGATTGGGGGCGGTATTTGAATCGGCGCTTCTAAGACTGCATCAATCGTTGTTTGTTGCGATTCGCCAGTGGCATGGTCATCATCTGGGCTGACTATTGTCAATTGCTGGCCAGGAGCATCTTCAGACTTCTTAGGCTTCTTTTTCTTTGTACGCTTCACGGCTTCAGGCGAAGGTGCTTCAGGGTCTGGAAAACCAAAGAACTGCCAAAGTGTTCCCATAATTATCCACTGCTCACAAGTCCAAGTCGCCTAGAAGGTCGGCTAACTCTTGTGAGGCAGGAGTCGGTGCTGGTTCTTGAACCATCGTCCTATCGAGTAGAGATGCAGTAGGTTCTGCATAAGTTTGAGTTGGTGCCGGCTGAGAATATACAGGAGCTGCTTCAGGTTGTGCATACACTTGAGTTGGAGGAGGTTCTGAGTAAGCAGGTGTAGCTACTGCTACATGTGGATTGTCCACGAGATACTGCTCTCCATAGTAGGCCCATTGTTCCATAGTCCAACCCGCTGGCAATCCTGCTGCTGGTATTGGTGGACCATTGTTAACCCCCGCTCCTACAATAGGGGCAACTGGAGATTCAATTGCAGCAGGCGGGGAGTTATCCCAGCCTAAATCCGCCATCATTTTAGTTTCGACAGGTATTGTGCTGGTATCTCTTCTTCTTAGTAGCAGAGTAACTACTAATGCAAGAATTATAAACGCTAAAATCGAACTTAGAGCCAAAGTGCTTGTCATACCGAATAAGCCTTCAGTTTGCTTTTCCTTAACCTCTACTATGACCGTTGCAGTACTGTATTTACCATCATCATCGGTTACTGTCAGATTAACAACATACGAGCCAGGACGATCAAATTCAATCGTATATACTTCACCTGAACCATCCTGTGTTGCTCCTTCAGTAGTAGGGTCATCCCAGATGAAAACCAGATTGTAACGGTCGGTAGGAGTATCGCTAGAATTGCTTCCATTGAAAGTTATTGAATCACCTTCAGTAATAATAAATCCACCTTCAGGAACAAAGATGTTAGCCGCAGGTGGACGGTTAACGATTGTTACATCTATTGAAAACGAATCTGTGGCATTATCGTCATCCCAAACATTTGCAGTAATTGTACGCAGGCCACTAGTAGCCCATGAGTAAACCAAATCTTGGCCTTCTACATCACAATCATCGGTATCGATTCCGTTTTCATCAGAATCTACAGATACGACGAGATCCCAACAGAATCTCAAATCATCAGCATCTGCAATATCAATCGCAATTGCACTTAGATTCAGAATTTCATCTTCGAATATTGCTTGAGATGCAGGCAATACTTCGAGAACTGGTGCGATATTGGTAACTCTGACATATCCCACAATAGTTTCACTCGTAAGCCCATCATCATCAGTAGAAAATGCACGAACAGTATGCAACCCTGATTTATCCCATGATGCAATAATGACCGAACTTGGACCAGAAGTGGTTACAGTCCAATTTTGTTCTAAGTCATCAGGATACCATGTAATCAACAATTCTTCTCTATCTGAAAGTGTATCATCTCCCTCGATTGAAAGTGTGGCTTCTACTTCTTCATCAATTGTCCAAGTGCCATCTTCCCCCGGAAGATACGGTATCTCATCGATTGTAAAACCCATTTCTCCGATTGTTGGAGCGACATTCAACACTTCGAAAGTAAGCGTATCTGAGACCGATGCATTATCATCATCTGTTACTACAACCTCTATTTCGTGTACCCCTTCTTCTTCAGGTGTAAACGTACAATATGGGCCATACAGACCTTCTTCACAAGCGCTATCTGGCCAAGTGATTGTCACATGCTGTCCTTCGGGAGAGACAGTATCCCTATCACCACTATCTGAGGCATTGAACATGATTGCAGTTCCAGCATCGACAACAGGCGTCATAGTTGTCAGATTGACATATGGGTCTCGATTAAGGATTGTTGCATTCATGATCAATTCCACTTCATCGAGTTCATCATCAACAACAATCACCTTGACTTCCCATTCACCATCATCAATCCAGAACCAACTGGTTTGACAATTCGGAGCATCGATAAATTCGGTTCTAAAACCATCTTCTATCTCGAAGAAACACCCGACAGTTCCACCATCGGTATCAAAGGATGCAGATGCATCTATGGTCACATTCTCGAATGTGAATACATTGTCATCCAACATCATGTCTGCAACAGGCAGCCTTCCAATGAAAATATCTAGGGAAGCGCCATTGTTTGAGCGATTTGCATCTTCAGTCACTAGATTATCGGGGTCTACCATGAATGTAAGAGTTTGAATCCCGATTGGAGTATCGGTAGAGACTGTCCAGTTTACATCTACACGTGCTTCTGTGTAAGGAGCTAGTGCAGGAAGGTTTCCTCGTACAGTTGTACCGTCAGGCGTAACAATTTCCATTTCGGTTGCTGGAGACGTTAAGACGCCGCGATTTTGTGCAGGAACTGAGAAGTGAATGCTATCTCCTGGTAATGCATTGTATCCACTCGCTTGCGAGAGAATTATTGAATCGGTACCTCTTGTTCTAGTTACAATCATCGATTCAGGTTTTGCAACTAAGTCTACTCCTACTACAGACAGATCAATCACAATTGTCCCCGCTCCAACAATCTTGTTTACAGGGTCCCAAATCACAACTCCATTGCTTGTCCAATCATCAGATGCAAGAGATGCATCCTGACTAAATCCAACATCTAAATCAGGAGTAACTTCGCCATTAGAATCTGTCGTTAGACTCATAATGATGCCATCGGTTTCATATCTTAGTTGTAGGTTCTTTCCTACTTCATCAGCAGTATTAACTGTGAAATGTCCCATTACTTCTTCAGTTGCATTAGGTAGAATTGCAACAAATTCAGGATTAACTGTAATCACAGTATTACGAATGCCAGGTGAGGACCCTGGATTTCCACCCGACGAATCTGCCGGGTTGTATGTCTTTAGTAACCAATCGATTTGGAAACCTGCAGGATTAATTAATCTGTACCATGCATAAGATCTAACAGAGTCACAATACCACTCAAAGCCGTTAGTTGAGCCTGTATTGTTCCAAGCATTGACCTTGTGAGAATCTGAACACCCAGTGTAAGATGGAGAATTAGCATCTTCAGTTGGAGTACCATCTGCTGTAACTTGGTAAGTAGTGTTATCTTCAACATATGGTGTATCAAAAGTGGTTGGGTCAAAATAATCCGAAGTTCCGGTTACATTGGTTCCCGAATCATAATTACTAGTCCACTGGTCTCCAGTTCGTAGTGGGAAGTCGTACTTCTCTCTTGGTGGCTCATATACAGTTGCAAATGTAATATCTGCCAACTCTTGTGACAAGAATCCTAAGTTGAATGGGGCGAACTCAACGAGTAATGTGAATTCACTATCCCATACCGCCAAGTCATTTGCGCGCAGAAGGTCGATGCCGTCATATTCGATATCTAATCGGCCAGATGTACCTTCTAGTGTAGCACCACTATTCCCTGAGGTATATTCTCCTTCTATCGTGAGTTCGTAAACCAAAGTTTGTGTGCCTTGAATGGTTACGAATTTGATATCGGTTACTTCCATTGTGGTGTCGCCGGTTAAGGTATTAATCGAAGCCGATACATTTGCAGCTTGTATCAATCCAGCAACATCGAATAGAGTTTCATACACCCACTGGTCTCCAATCCTCCAAGTAGGAACATCGTGTACATCTGCTTCATGGTCACTTGCAGATTTGACCGGGGATTGTTCCAAATCACCAATCATTGAGAGTGGACCATATGCCGTCATCAATATGAGAATAAAGATAGGTATGGCTCGGCGCATGGACATACGTAGTATGTCGGTTACTTTTCATCCTGTCCGTTCTCGGATTCTTGCATCTCAAGGTACTGATGGCCATAATGTAGCCATTGTTCTTCACTCCAACCTTCAGGCAGTCCCTCATTTGGAATTGGCAGGGCTTCAGTTTGATTATTAAAATTAGTTGAATTCTCTTCTGGATTGTTGAATGCGTCCATAGAAGGCGCTTCAAGCGGAACTTCGATAGTTGGAACATCATCATCATCATCCCATACAGATTGTCGCTTTTTCTGGCCCTTCTTCAATACAAAAACAAGTCCTGAAATAATAAGCGCAATAAGTACCAATTGAACAAATGGATTTGCTTCTTCTCCGGTCAATGATTCCATCACTTCTTCGATGGCTGTTCGGTCTGGAGAATCTACTTCAATGACTGCGGTTTTAGTTCCTGGTTTCAATATATCTTCATCCCAAGCAATCGCCTTGATAGTAAATACTCCCGCTCTAGGGAAGGAATATTTCACAGTAGAGCCAACTAGGTCAGCATCATTGTCTTTTATGCCATCTCCATCACTATCGGTGGAGCAGTCTATGTCCCAAACAACGGTTAGGTATTCTCTGTCGAGAATAGAGTCCATAGTGGCGGATGCATCGAGAGTTATTGTCTCACCAGAAATCGCATTGCTAGGAACCTTAATCCTGACCATTGGGGGCAAATTAAGAACAGTTATTGAAGCCGTAGATGAACTTCTTGCTCCATCATCGTCAGTTGCATGGAAAACAATATTGTGTACTCCTGCATTTTGCCAAGACCATGTTAGATTTGCTCCAATAAAGTCGCAGTCATCATCTGCAGAACCGATACCATCAGTATCTTCTCCTGGGTCAATATCCCAGCACACGACTAATTCATCCATATCTGAAGAGGTATCCCATGCAATGCCTGATAGGCTGATACTTTGTCCTTCAGCTACTGCCATTATCTCAGGGAGATCTTCAATTTGTGGCTCGACATTTCTTACATCGACCCATCGTTCAATCCAACCGCTATCTTCATCTTCAGCATCGATGGCCTTTACCAATATTGTCTGCATACCAGAATCGCTCCATACTGCTGGAACACGAGACTCTCTCCCCTCGGTATCGATTCCAAATGACCATTCATATCGCAAATCTTCTAGGTCATCCATCGAATCTTCAGCCCGTGCGGATAATATGACTTCTTGGTCTTCATCAACTTGCCAAGACATTTGACCAGATGCTTCAATCAAGTCATTATTTTGGTCCCACATCGTTACTGCTACATCATGAGGTGCAATATTAGTAAATTCAATATCGATTGTAGCATGTGTTTGATTTCCATCATCATCAGTTCCAATTGCGGTAAATGTGTGCAGTCCTTCTTCCCAAGCAGTAGTGGTGCAAACTCGGGTGTAATACCCCTCCGCACACTGAGCATTTGGCCAATGAATATCGACTAGGCCTGGCCATGCGTCTTCAGAATCAGAGTCATTAGCAAATACGTGTAAAGTAACTGGATGTTCTACTTTCACCTGACTTCGTTGCGAATGAATTGTAACATTTGGTGCACGATTATGAATTTCTACTTCGAGAATATTTTCGGTTGAATCTCCCTCTTCATCGATTACATTTACAATAATTGAATAGAGTCCATCGTCAATCCATGTCCAATTTAGTGAGCAATCACTACGCGTCACTCTATGGTGGCCCATCGAGTATGAACCGTCATCATATTCGATATCGAAGGAACACCAAACGGAACCTCCATCCTCATCGTAACTAGATGACGCATCCACAAGGATTTTTTCATTTGTCCAAGCACTCTGGTTTTCACCTATGTAGGTTGGTGCACTTCCAATAAATAGTGCCAAAATAGCGATATCGTTTACCGAATCTGCATCATTTGGATTTGATAATTGACGGTCAACTTCCCATTGTATGGTTTGATTATCAATGCTTGAATTGTTATCTATTTGCCACTCAATTTCGAATATGAATTGCTCAAACATTGCTAGGGCGGGAAGAACCATGCTAACTTCATAACCATCAGGATATGTAATGTGAGTAGTGGTTGGGGTGCTAGTAGTAATTCCTCGATTGTATACTGGTAATTGAATTGTCAGATAGTCGCCAGGTAGTACATTGTATCCTGAAATGGAATTTAAACTATCGAACTCACCACTCCGGTTTCGAATAATATTTGCCCGCTCTATGGCTGCAACAAGATCTAATCCGACAATATTATCATCAAGAGTAATGGTTGATGCTCCATACATTCCTCCACTCGATGCTATGATTCCATGACTTGCCCAATCAACAATTGTTGCGGATGTATCTGTAGCATCACCTACTGAAATCAAGGCCCATGCACTTCCATTAGCGGCAGTAGTTACGGTTGTGGAAAATCCTTCTGACTCATGCCGTATTTCCACATCAAGTCCAGATTGAGGACTTCCTGCCGAATCGGTGATATTTGCCCATACTTCGATTGGAGTATTCAAGGCAGTGATTTGAGTAGAGAGTTCAACGTCGAGATTAGTATTTCTATATCCTGGATTTGTTGTTGTTTCAACGCCACTAGACCCTACTGGAAGGTATTGTTTGAGTCTGAAATCAATTATCAATCCAATATCTTCTTCAGTATGCGACCACGCATAATTTCTGATTTCAGGACAGAACCATTCGAATGCAGTCTCAGTGCCATTATCATCATAGGAAGTCAATTCATATGACGCATTACAACCGCCGTAGCCAATCTGCTCGCCAAGATTGTTGATTGGTTTGCCAGTATCTGTGATTTCCCAATTGGTATGGTTTGCACCACTAGTTGGCTGTGGGAATGGAGTGATATAATCCGAAGAGCCAGACCATGAGGTCGATGATACATAGGATGTGTTCCATGTTTCACCAATGCGTAATGGGAAGTCATAATTTTCATTCATTGGGTCATAGGATGTACTGATTGTGATATCGGCGATTTGTTGGGTGAGAGATGAAATGCCATAGGGGACATATTTTACATCCAATGATAGGTCGGTAGAAAGTTTAGCCAAATCTGAAACCCTTCTGACTTCATCAACTTGATATTGAATATACAGATTACCCGTATATCCATCTAGAGCAACACCTCCTTTGTCGAAATCAGCCTTGGATGAAGTTTGGTAAACCAAGGTTTGCACACCATCGATGCTAACCTCAGTTACACCATCAACTGTGGTTGTTGCATCACCCGTAATTTTACCAACAGTTGCGGCAACACCTGCATTCTGAACAAGCATAGTAGGGTCGAATGCTCCTGAATATATCCATTTGTCACCAACCCTCCAAGTGACAATGTCACTTACACCGGGATCTTCACTCCCAACGCCACCCGCATTAGCCTGTGGTGCGACCAAAATGGTCGAAAGCAAGAGGATGAGCACCATCCCCATTTCTCGGCGCATGAATCAATTATGGAAATGGCGGATAGATATAGATGAGGGCGGCGCAACATTATTCAAAAAGATTCAAAATATGGTGAAATACATTGACAGGTCGCATTTTACTTGTATTCCTTAGGGAATAGACTCATGTCCAAAGTCTAACTCGCCGTATCATGCGCTGGTTCGCCTTCAATGGTGATGCCGATGGCATCTGTTCGATGATACAATGGGGCCTTGTGCATGGAATCGAAGGAATGAAAGTAACCGGCGTCAAGCGGGATATCGAGTTGCTAGAAAGAGTACATCCTGTACCTGGTGATGAAATTGTAGTGATGGATATCTCATTAGCAAGAAACCATGTTAGAGCTACAGAACTTTGTGAAAATGGCTTCAAAATAACTTGGTTTGACCATCATCTAGCAGGTGACCCAATTAACGGCATGGAGGCAAATATCGACACATCATCGAATGTTTGTACTGCTATAATTATCGAATCGTATTTGCAAGTGGAATCAGATTGGGCTCAGGTTGCCCTCCATGGAGATGGTTTGTCTGAACATTCTTCCAAACCAGAGTACAAAGAATTGGGGGAATTACTCAATTACAATGGATATGGGGCTGACCTTTTCGATTTACATTTTCATCCTGAAGAATTATTGATGCATTGCCTAGAATCAAATACTCCTGAGCAATTCATGAGCACCCCTGCTTTCATGAAATTACAACGTGGCTTTGCAGAAGACATATCAAACGCTGAATCCATTGAAAATGTCGATGGAATCTATCTGTTGCCGAATGAAGCATGGGCTCGACGTGTAGTTGGAGTAATGGCCCACAGAATCAATGCTCAAGGCGCAGGTCCCCATGTTATTGCAATCGATAAAGGTGACACTTTGCAAGTCTCAATGCGCGGTGAAAGCGGCATTGGAGAACTTTGTGCAATATTTGGTGGTGGCGGACGAGCAACCGCTGGTGGCATCGATGCTCTCCCAAAGGGAGAGATACCAGCCTTGATGAATGAGGTCAACGCCCGTAGGTCTGCTTGAGGTGATTGTATGCAGGATAGAATGACCCATCTTCAAAGATTGGAAGCCGAGGCTATCCACATCATGAGAGAGGTTGTTGCAGAGGCTGAAAACCCAGTGATGCTCTATTCTGTCGGTAAGGATTCTGCCGTAATGCTTCATCTTGCAATGAAAGCATTCCATCCAGCTAAGCCACCGTTCCCAATAATGCATATCGATACGATGTGGAAGTTTTCTGAAATGATTGAGTTCAGAGAAAAAATGGCTGAAGATTTGGGGCTTGAACTAATTGTACACATCAATCCCGAAGGTAAAGAGATGGGGATGAATCCTTTCATTCATGGCTCAGGAATGCATACGGACATGATGAAAACTCAAGGGCTAAAGCAAGCATTGGATACTCATGGATTCGATGTGGCATTTGGAGGCGCTCGTAGAGACGAAGAGAAATCTCGAGCGAAAGAGAGAATTTTCTCATTCAGAAATGAGAGCCATCACTGGGATCCAAAACGGCAACGTCCTGAACTCTGGAACATTTACAATTCACGAAAGAACCCAGGCGAATCTATTCGTGTATTCCCAATTTCAAATTGGACCGAACTAGATATTTGGCAATACATTCACCTAGAGAAAATCCCAATAGTGCCACTATATTTGGCCAAACCAAGACCTGTAGTTGAGCGCGATGGCGTACTGATTTTGGTCGATGATGACCGCATACCTATGAGGGATGGCGAA
>Ga0315324_10000662_pt1 | contig 11913 bp, 5 predicted proteins | sample M150021515metaG_FD_203919 | JGI IMG/M metagenome (GOLD analysis project Ga0315324, IMG submission 203919) | Ammonia-oxidizing marine archaeal communities from Monterey Bay, California, United States - M1 500m 21515 | ecosystem: Environmental > Aquatic > Marine > Intertidal zone | place: USA...
GGGCCCGGATCGAGGTGAGGCCGGAGGCGGGTGGGGAGAATTCCAGAATCGTCCAGGGGGGATCCGGATACCTGTCGATGAATCCCAAGGAGCAGCATTTCGGGGTGGGCCTGTCCCGGACGGTGGATGTCACGGTGACCTGGCCCAATGGCGAGAAGCAGAACTTCCCGGGCCTTGCCTCCGATCGCGCCTACACGATCTCCCAGGCCTCCGGGCTCAGGGCGAGGACGACGGCTCTCCAGCCAGGATCCGGTGATAACGATTGACCGCTGGGTCCATCAGGGTTCGCGTCTCGCCCCCAGGCCAGCGAACCTCGATGGAATCGACTTCATCGGCGCGGCCCAGCCCAAAATGCAGCGTGGTCGAATGCTGGCCCATGATGCTCTCTCCGACGAGGACCTGCCCGACCTGGCTTCGCCCCCCTGATTCGACCCGGACGCGTGCGCCGACGGGGGAGTGACCGTCCCCCTCTTCGGAAAGCTCGACTCCGATCCAGTTGTTCAGCGGGGGGAGAGAATTCTTGTAAATGTGCAACTGCTCCTTTTCCCCGGGCGCTTGCTCGACGACGACGAGATCCACCCGCCCGTCCTTGTCGAGATCGCTTCCAATGGCCGAGCGGCTATCGAATTCGTCGGCGACCCCGAGCAGGAAGGCCACGTTGAGGAACGATCGTCCCTCTTGATTCATGAGCAGATGATTTTTCTGGTAGCCGTCCCAGGATTCTGCTCCGCTGGAGAATCCGCTGCCCTCTTCGGCGAAAAGGTTCTCCAGCGTTGCATCGGGCTTTGAATCGGCGTCGAAGATGTCGTGGCGCCAGAAGGTGGAGCAGTAGTCCTGGGTGCTCTCTCCGCTCGCATGGCCGTTGGCGGCGAAGATGTCCGGATCGCCGTCGTTGTCGAAATCCAGGGCCGTGGTGCCCCAAGTCCAGCCCGTGCGCGCCACGTCGGCGCGAAAGTCCGGCTCTCGCCAGCCCTTTTCGTCGGCAAGGTACATCCGGTTGCCGTAGGCCATGCGCATCCGCATGGCGCTCTCCTCGGGTCGATCCTCCCGGTGCAGGCCGGCCGCCTCGAGTCGCCGCGCGGTGGTTGAACCCATACCGGCAACGAAGATGTCCATTCGCCCGTCGAGATCGTAATCCGCGAGGGCCCCCGACATGCCGAAGAGATGGCGGTCCGCTGCCAGGCTCGAATTGGCATCGCTGAAATGACCCCGGCCGTCGTTGGTGTAGAGATCCACGCCCGAGAAATCGCTGATCACCAACAGGTCCAGGTCATTGTCCTCATCGAGGTCGACGAAAGTACTCGCGTAGGTTCGGCGAAAGCGTTTTTCGGCGAGACCCGCCTCCTCGGTGGCGAGTTCGAAGCGTCCGTCACCCCGGTTGCGAAGCAGGTAGGAGGGCCAGCCGTCATTGGCGTCGAAGAAGGGCGTGGGCATCTGGCCGCCGAGATAGGGGGGTTTGTACTGGCCCAGCCAGGCATCGAGGTCGCCGTCGCCGTCGATATCGCCGACGGCCAGGGAGGAGGGGCCCTTCAGGGGGTCGCGCAGTCGTGGAGTCAGGCGGGGCTCGCCGGGGAAACGCCCCTCGGCATCGCCGAGGTAGAGCAGGGCGTCCCCGGTTATCCGGGCGGCCAACAAGTCGGGGTGACCGTCGCCGTCGAAATCGGCCACGGCCCCCGCCTCGGCGAGGGGTTGAGGGCGTTCGAAGAGGTCTTCGGACTCGAATTGCATTCCGCCCCGGTTGCGCAGGATTCGCCCGGCCCCGAGAAGGAGCAGGTCGTCGAAGCCGTTCCCGTCGAGGTCGTAGACGACGAGGGGATGCAGCCGCGGGGCGCTCGCTCCTTCCCCCGCATGAGTTCCCTTCGGAAATACGCCGACCTTCTCGAAGGCCGGGGAGCCCGAGCGGCTCAGCATGCGAAGCCCCGAGGCATCGATGCGCTCGGGCCGGGCCAGGCCATTGGGCCCCGGCATTTCGGCCCATTCCACGCCGACCTCGCCGTCGATGGCGAAGCGTCGCCCGCTGGGCTGATGGATGCCGTGGAGGACCACGGCGACTTGGGAGTGCGCGCGGGCTGGCCCCTTGGCGGGCTCGAAGCGGGCGTGGTGCCATTCACTCTGGACGAGCCGATGGCCCGTCGCGGCGAGTTCTTCGAGCAGGGCGCTCCACTGGGAGCGGTCGAGGGAACGAAGGGGGGCGCCGAATTTCACCCGCTCGATGCCGTGGTCGAGGTCTTCTCCGGGGCCGGGCGCGCCCAGAATCACTTCGCCGGGGGCGAGATCGGCGAGGATGCGGAACTTGGCCCCTGGCTCTTCGCGTCGCCCGGCCGCCAGGAGTTCGTCCCAGAGCACAACAAGGCTCCTCTCGTATTCCTGGGCCTCGCTTTCCCGGCGCCAGAGGGTGGCGTCGAGTTGTTCGCGCTGGGCGCGCAGGGAGGGGCGGGCTTCCGTCGGCATTGAGGCCCCACCGGGTTCGGGAGTCGTCCCCGGATCTTCCCCGCATGCGAACCCGAGGGGGAGACAAAAAAGGAGCAGCCCCAGGCGATTTCGCCGAGTCGCCAGGCCTCTCCGGCCCCCCGAAAAGCCCCGGGGTTTTCGCGTCAACCGGCGCATTCCCGGGCTCGTCGGCGCGAGTGGAGACCGCGTGATTCGCATTTTTCGAGAACCCCCCGTGGGAATCGTGATTCCGGGGATGATCCCTCCCCCTAGGGCATTTTCCCCTTGACCGTTGCCACCGAAAAGCTTCATGATGAAAGGACAGAAGTGGTTGGATAGTCGAACGAATTTTGGAGTTGCGGGTCGTGTCGCCTTCGGAGCAGGCTCAGGGAGCAAGCCGCGGAGGATACACGAAGAAGTAGCAACCAGACGCAATCGAGGTCCGGTAAAAACGGGATCGAATAGCGGAATCGTTTTCGTACACACCGAACTACGGAAGGATTGATAATGTTAATCGCTCAGAGTCGTCGAATGGTTTTTTCCCAGGCCCGGTCCAGCGCGGGTCTCGTGCTGGCGGTCCTCGTGCTCTTCGCGTCGGTGATCAGCATGGCGGGGATCGCGTCGGCCGCTACGCCGATGTACGTGCTCGGCAAGTACACCCAGGTCTCCTTCGGTAACGACACGACGACGGGGTCGACGTCGCCCTTCTACTCGACCAACTATCTTGGAATTCCTTTCGGCCAGGACTGCAACGCGCAGCACGGCAGCCGCATCGCGCCGAGCACGCCGACAGTCTCGGGCGGTACGACCTCGCTCCCGACGGGCTACCAGTGCTTCGCAACCTCGTCTTATCCGAGTGCTCACGCGGGCTCGCCCCTCGTAGGCAGCGGCGTCATTTCAGTCTCGGCCTCGCCGGCCGGCGCCATCGGCCTGCCCGCGAGCCTGCTCTCGGTGAAGCTGGGTACCTTCCCGACCGCGTTCTCCACCCCGGTGTTCGCCAAGAAGCCCGTCGGCGGCGTGCCGGGTGGGTCCTTCTCCTACTACCCCCCTTATATCTACAGCTACTCCTACGCGGATCTCAAGAACGCTGCGGGTAATTTCTTCGCAGGTGGTGGCCCGGGTAGCTTCACCCATGCTGCAACGGCTGAGGGCGTACCGGCGGGCACCCTGACAACCACTGCGGGAGGCTCGAAATTCGGCGGCACGATGCGCCTGCTGGGTCAGCAACAGACTCACTTTGCCTACTCGAACTCAGGCGGTCTTTCCATCGGAACCGACCCCTGGCTGATTTCCTGGTTGGGCAACGGGACGGTGACACCCGGTGGCAGCGTTGTGGTTACGACGACCATGACCACGGGCACCAATAAGCACGACGTTCTCCTCCAGACCAACACCAACTACATTACGGCTTCGGCCTTTCCGTGGACCACGGGCAATGCCACGGCCAGGGCGACTCGCGGCCCGTTCTACACGAACTTCGCGCGCAGCGGGTATGACAACCGAACGGCCGGCGGCGCCGGAAATATCCAACTCGTGAGCCCCATGTTGACCCACTGGCGCACCCCGGCCGGTGGCGTGGATTACGAAACCGCCGCGATCGGCAAGCTGACGCTTACCTTTGCCCCTGAGCCCTCGAGTGCCTTGCTCCTGGTGGCGGGTGTATCCCTGCTGGGCCTCGTCTATCGCAGCAGCCGAGGAGCTTGATCGAAGCGACCCGCCGCCCGTTTTCCGGGCGCAGATGTTCAACGAGATCGACAAGTCGGCCCCCGGAGGCAACGCTTCCGGGGGCCGCATCGCGCTTGGAGCTACGGTAGGCTCAATCGCATGTGGAAGCGCCTGGTCGGCTCGCGATCTTTCTATGTCGTTGCGCTCGTCGTGATGCTCTTGGCTTTCGCGTTTTCCCAGGTCAGGATCGAGACGAATCCGCGGCCCCTGGCGTCCCCCGAGGCGATCGAGCAGCTGGCCGCCATCGAAGACCTCAACATCGTCTTCATTCTTATCGATACCCTGCGCGCAGATCGGCTGAGTGCTTACGGATACGCGAGGGAAACCAGTCCGGCCATCGATACCCTGGCGGCGGATGGCCTGCGTTTTGCGCAGCATATGTCCCAGTCTTCGTGGACCAAGTGCTCCATGGCGTCCATGTGGACCGCCCACTACCCAGCGCGAACGGGTGTCACCCGTGCGGAAGATGCAATCTCGTCCGACGCGAAAATGCCCGCCGAGATACTTCAAGAAGCTGGCTACAAGACGTACGCCCTCTGGCGCAACGCCTGGGTGGGGCCGAGCTTCGGATTCTCCCAGGGCTTCGACGTCTACCACAGCCCCCGGGCTTCGCCGGTGCCGCCTTCCGTTCGCCGGGAGAAACCCACGACAGGTGTGGCAGGGACGGATTGGGATATTGTCCAGTCGGCTCGGGATTTTCTGCTGACTCACGGCCAGGAGAAATTCTTTCTCTATCTCCACCTGATGGACGTTCATCAATACGTCTACGACGAGGGGTCGGCGCTCTTCGGCACCACGTACTCGGATATCTACGATAATTCCATCCGCTGGGTCGATCGTTTGGTGGGTGTTCTGATCGAGGATCTCGACCGCCGTGGGCTGCGGGAGAAAACCCTGATCGTTGTGGCCTCGGACCACGGCGAGGCCTTTGGCGAGCACGGACGGGAGGGCCACGCCCGGGATGTATACAGCGAGGTCGTCACAACGCCCCTCATTGTCTCCTTCCCCTTTCGGTTCGAGGAACCCCTGGTCGTGAATGCGCCCAGCGAGAATGTCGATCTCTGGCCCACCCTTCTCGACCTGCTGGGCCTGGAAGCCATCGAGGGCGCCGATGGGCACTCCCTGCGGCCAGAGATCGAGGCGGCGATGGGGGGGGCGACGGCCGACGTGGGTACGCGCTTTGCCCACATCGACCAGTCCTGGGGGCGCAAGGAGGTGAAACCCCAACCCATGATCGCCGTGACCGAGGGACCCTATCGGCTGGTCTACCGCTCGGCGGGGCGCGGGGCGCGGCGCGCTGAACTCTATAAGTACGAGTCTGACCGTCGGGAAAGTCGGCGCATCGATGGGGCCGAACCCGAAGTGCGCAAGCAGATGGTGGAGTTGGCCCAGTCGTATCTCGAGCAGGAGAAGGCTTCCTGGGGCGACGCTCCCCAAATCGAACTCGATGAAGCCCAACTTCAGCAGCTTCGCGCCTTGGGCTACGAAGTGGAATGATGCGCCGGATGCTCTCCTCGTCCGAGCTTTCGGGCGACTAGTAGTAATACGAGACGGTGACGCCCATCATCCTTGGCTGGCCCCATACCTGAAGGACCACGTCGGCTTCCTGAGTGACATCAAATGCGTCGATCAGGTATTCCTGATCGGTGACGTTTGTCATCCAAAAGGCCACTTCGAGGTCTTCGTCGAGTGTCAAAAAGGCCAGGCGAAGGTCGACGTACCAATAGGCCGGCATACTGATCAATTCCAACCCTTGGGGATCAAGGTAGACCTGGGTCTGATACGAGTAGTCGATGCGGGGGTTCAGCGTCCCCCAGTCGGGGATCAGATAGAGATACTCCGCCGTTCCGTTCAGAGTGAACTCCGGAGCTGCGATCGTCGGGTTTCCAGCATAGTTGAACTTCAGGTTGCCTTTTTCCGCTCCGCCGCCACTTCCACCACCCACGGCCTGCCGCTTCTTGACCACGAATTCTGAAAACGTGGAATCAAGCCAGTTGATGCCGAAGCCCAGAATCAACCCTTCTATGGGGAAAATCTGGAGGTCGGCTTCGATGCCAAGAATGTTGGCGTCGCCGTTGAGGAGTTGCTGCGTGGGTATTTCACCCGCTTCGTTGACGAGGTCGAAAACCTGCAGATCCTTGTACCAGTACCGGTAGAAGGCCGCGGAGAGTAGGACCCGCTTCTCGAGCCAACTCGAATCAAACCCGATCTCGAGAGCGTCGATATATTCGGGTTTGACGGGTTCGAGCAATGGCTCGTCAATTTGTGGATTCGGGTCGTTGGTGAGGGATGCGTTGAAGTGGCCGTTCTTTATCCCGTGGTTGTACTTGGCATGCAGGGTGAAATCGAACTCATCCCTGATGATCGGAGTCCACGACAGCATCACGTCACCGGTCATCCCAGACCATGTGGCCGACTGCGACTCGGGTTTGACAACCTCCGATATTGCGCAATTTTCGCACGTCACTGTGCTGACCAAGTGAAAAAACTTGTGATCCCGGCTCGCCCGAACCGCCGCGCTCAAGCGGAGAAGTTCGAGCCAGGGACGTGAATTGCGATCATTGATGAAGTCATAATGGCCGCTCGCGTAGATGGCTACCGAGTTCAGGGATTGGTCGAAAAGCTGGCTATTGTTGCGTTGAAGTGCTCCGTCGAAACTGTTGAAGGCGTCCAGCTTCTCGTAGAGGCCATAGATGCCGGCCTGCCAGCTGAAGTCATCCCGATCGACCTCGACTCGAAATTCCTGGCTGACTTGCCAGGATTGGTCCGACCAGTTTGCATAAAGGAGTCTCAAGGGAGTGCCATCGCCCTCGTCCTCCACCAGGCGCTGGTTGCCCTCGTACCCCGTGAGCGAATGAAGGGTGAAGCGGCCTTCATCCCAGCGGCCGATCATCCCGGCTCCCCAGACATCCAGCAATTCCTGCCCGTCCCGATCGTAGAAGCCGAGGTAGGGGTCGATCCCCCGATGGCCGGGGAGTTTTGAATTTCCCGAGCCCAGGATGCCGGGGATTTCGATCAGGGCTTCACCCTGAGCACCTCCCAAGGACTCGTTCCAGGGACCGAGTTGGCCGCCCTGGGTCGGTTCCTTGAAGTCGGGTTCCTTGAGGATGCCAGGGAAGGGACACGGCTCGTTCTTGCAGCGGTTGACTTCTTCACCCGGAACCAGGGGGCCCTTGGCGGGCACCATTTGCAAGTGAGCCGAGTCGCTGAGGTTCTGGCCGCCGTGGAAACTCAGGAGAATTTCGACATCTTCGGAGGGGCTGTAGAGCAACATGCCGCGCGCGGCCCAGTCGTGAGCGTTGTTGGTGTACGGCTTCAGGCCTCGAAAGTCTTCCAAGGTAGCGCTGTTGGGGTAGGGCTCGAAGGTGCCCGCGCTGATCGGATCGAGGTTACGGTCGATTCTGAACTGTTCCCCGGCGGGGGTTATAACGACCCCGGGCGAATCAACGGCACAGCGCGGATCGGTCCCATAGGCCTGCTGGAAGCCAGCGGACTGCTTGTAGAAAGGCTCAGAATTTTCGTCGTACCAGGGATTCTTGCCGGTCGATGGGCTTCCGTTGTCACTGAGTTGCTCGGCCAATGCGGTGTTGCCCCAGGCGAAATGTTCTTTCTTTTTCGTTTGATCTCCCACCCACGTCACCTTCTTCCAGAAATCGCGAGTGACAGTTTCGGGAGCAAGGGCCGCATAGAGCTCCTCGGTCTTCGACCGGGATTTTTCGTCGTAACCGTGAGCTGTCGGATTCCACCCCGCGCACCCATTGCGCGTGTAGCCGTCGCGTCGCTGGTAGCTGAAGGCCACTCTCCCCGAGAGGGTCTCGTCAAGGATTGGGAAGCCGATGGCGCCTTCGAGTTCTACGCCGTTGTAGGACCCGTACGTCAGCGACCCCGTAGAACTCCAATTGCCATCGGGCAGGTTCGAGTCGACGATGATTGCCCCCGCCGTGGCGTTCCTTCCCCAGCGGCCGCTCTGGGGGCCCTTCAAGACGGTGACGTTCTTGACGTCGAAGAGCTGAAAGAGCTGGCCCGCAGGTGAGTTGATCGACATGCCGTCGAAGAAAATCGGCACCGCCCCGGCGGCATTGGCGTTGTAATCCTTGAGCCCGATCCCTCGGATGAAGAGCGTTGGGTTGGAGGCTGCGAAGGCCGTATTGATTTCAAGCCCCGGCGTGAAGCGCGCGATATCAGCGATGTCCTGGATGCGCATGGCCCTGAGGTCATCGGCGCTGAAGCTGGTCTCGGAGATCGACTGTTCGTCGTGGGTATCTCGGGATTGGGACGTGATCATAATTTCTTCGATCACATTGCCGTCCGATCCCCTGACCGGCTCCTCGCGAATGACGTCGGATCCGTCTTCGTCGAAGACCTCCGTGGGCTGGAGGGGGTTCTCCTGGGGAAAGGCCACTCCTCCCGAGAACATCAGGCCAATGAGCGCCGCGAGGCTACTCCGGGCCAAGTATTTGGGACACATCCAGGCCAACCTCCGGTCGCACTGATTGGGTCGGGCAATTCTATAGGGAAAATTCGCTTTGTGTTAGTTTATTTACTCGCCCGAATTTCACCGAAAACGGTCCCAGCCGTGACGATAGGGCCGAGAAAATCGGGTAAGAGGGAGGCTATAGATGGACGCGGTGAGGGTGGCGCTTTGCGCCGGATTTCTGGGCATAGGCATCGCCATTGGTTATGGCCTCGGCCCCAAGTTCGAAGCTGCGGGGGGGCGCTCCCCGAGCCTTGCTGCGGCTCTTGAAGAAGAGGATCTTCTGCTTCGCGCGGGAATGCTCGCTTCTTCCCTCAAGGGGCTGAACTCCGGCACGATCGACGATTCCCTGGCCGAGCTTCATGAAGGAAGGGTGGGCGTCACCGACCAGGAGCTGAGAATGTTCATGCTTGCCTGGGCGCGCTTCGACGCCCCCGGTGCGTTTGCATGGGCCAAGGCCCAGGACAGCGATTGGAGCTCTCGGCTCCTGAAGGCCGCCACGTATGCCTGGGGCTTTGCCGATCCCCACGCCGCCCAGGCGGCATTGGGAGACTTGCCCACAGAAGGGTCCAAACGGTCGCCCCTCAGCGGACAATTGATGGCGGGCTGGCGGGCCAGTGGAGACATCGAAGGCATCACCGGCTATCTGATTGCGATGCCCAATAGCCGAGAGCGAGAAACCATGACGACTGGGCTGCTGGCTCAAATCGGCAAGCAGGGCATCGATGCCGTGATCGCCTGGTCCGATGCGATTCCGGAGGACGCCAACGCGGGCTTCAAGCGCGTAGCCTTCAACCGGGCAGCCGGTGTGGTGGCCCACGCAGACCCCGATCGGGCAGCGCGTTGGTACGAGGCGAATCGCGGCAAGAAATTCACCGAGAAATCGCTCGCCGTGATCGCCCGACGTTCCATCGACCATCACGATCCCGATGCTCTATTCGCGTGGATCGGGGGACTTCCTCCCCTTGCCGATCAGGAATTTGATTCCGAGCAGGTCCATGCGATCGCGCAGGCCATGAAGTGGTGGCTCCGCCGAGATCCCGACGCGGCCCAGGAATGGATCAATGCCTTCGATGAAGTCCCCCAGGTCTACGATCCGGCGCTTGCCTCTCTTTCTCAGTTCCACCTCAAGAAGACCCCCGAGTTCGCGGTGTATTGGGCGGCGCGAATCCAGGATGAAACCCTGCGCTCGGAGAGCCTCGTCAAGGCCGCCAGTCGTTGGCGTCGCCGAGATGCCGAAGCCGCCGAAGAATGGCTCGCGGTGGCGGAGATCAGCGACGAGGATCGGGCCAGGATCACCTCGGCCGCTTCGACGCGAAGCGGTGGACGTTCGCGCCCCGGGCGCCCCCGGCACTAGCACCTCGCCCCTATTTCGGATTCGGATCCTTGGGGTCTACGGATTTGAGCGCTTCAAGCGCCGATCGGGCGGTCTTCGCGTGGGGTTCGACTCCTGCATCGGCGACGGCCTGGAAGGCAGCGCGGGTAGCCTTGCGCTGGCCGCGATCGAAGAGCGCCGCTCGCCGGGCGAGTTCGAGGGCTCGCTCGGGATCCTTGCCGCGCAGGGCGACGATCTGGGCGAGTTCGCTGGCGACGCCGGCGCTGTGGAGATGGCGGAGCAGGTAGGACTCTGCGTGCGCCTGACGTTCTTCGAGGTTGGCCTGCTCACGAAGTATCCGTAGGGCCGCCATGGCGGCGGCCGGCCTTTGGACGTCGGCCAGCGAAGCCCGATCGTAGAGTTCGAGTGCTTCGTCATATCGCTCGGCCCTGGTCGCCATGGCCCCCAGCGCCATCAGTGCAGCCACCTGCTCGGAATCGAGTTCGACCGCTCGCCGATAGGCGCTGGCCGTCGCGTCTCCATCAGCACTTCGATCTTCGAGGACGCGTCCGAGCAGTGCATGAAAATCGGCGCACTCGGGGTGGGCTTCGAGGGCCTTCAGCACGTAGGTCTGGGCCTCCTCGGATTGTTTGGTTTGAAGCAGGCCTCGCACCAGCACCTCGAGGGCATCGGCGTTCTCGGGTTCGGTCAGATCAAGGGGCGAGCGCTTGATGAGTGCGATGCTTTCTTTCACGCCCTTCTTCTGCCCCATGAGCTCTGCGCTTGTCGCAAGGGCCAGGCCCCGACTGCCGGGTAATTGGGCGAGGCGGCTCAGACCCAGGCGAACGATTTCGAGCTGGCCTACGCGATTAGCCAACCGAATACTGATCGCGTAGCCCTGAGGATCTTTCGAGTTGGCGCGCACGTAGTGACCGATGCGGTCGAGCGCCTGGATGTCCAGCCCCTGGGCTTCCTGGAGCAGAGCCAGGGCGAGGGCGGACTCGGTCTGGGTCTTGTCAGCGCGAATGGCTTCGCGGTAGTGGGAGACGGCTTCGCTGAAACGCCCAAGTTTTTCTGCGGTTTCACCGGCGAGAAAACGTGCGCCGGGGTTGTTGGGCCAGAGCTGGATTCCCTTTTCGAAGGTAGCGAGGGCCTCGCTCCATTTTCCTTCCGCCGTGAGGACCCGGCCCTCGATCAGGTCGCCCAGGGGTGTTCCCTCGAGCTTCGCGCCAACCCTTCGAGCTTCGTCGAGCCGACCGGCCTGAATAAGGGTGTCCGCATAGGCAAAGACGATCATGGGCGGCGGGTCGGGTGTCACGCTCGCTGCTTCCTGGAATGCGTCGACGGCCTCGTCGAGCATATCGCGGCGGACGTAGTGGTCCCCCAGGACAAACCAGGCATTCGGCGATGGGCTCGCTTCGGCCTCCTCGCGGAGCAAGCGCTCGGCTGCTTCGACATCGCCGAAGCGTCTCATTCGCTGGGCGAGGAGAATTCGAAACTGGCTATTGGGCTCCTGGGCGAGGGCGCTTTCAAGGATTTCGGTGGCGCGCTCCTTACGGCGCGTCTGGTCGTAGTAGGTCACGGCCTCCTGCACCACGAGCGGGTTCAGGGGATGCGCTTCCAGGCATTTTGCATACTGCTCATCGGCCCCTTCGGGATCGCCGCGCTCGAAGGTGAACAGCCCGCTGACGACGCAGAGCCGGGCCCGGGCCGATTCGATGGCGGGGTCGGGTTCGCCCTCGTCGGGCTTCTTCGCGAGGCCCTCTTTGGCCAGCTCGAGCGCCTCGGCTGCTTCTTCTTCTTTTTCCAGCGCGAGGTAGGCGACGATGCGGGGCACCAGGATCTTCTTGTTTTCCGGGTCGAGTTCGAGGACCCCAGCGACCTCCTCGAGGACCTCCTCGTTTCGACTGGCGGCCTGGTAGGCATCGATGCGCATCTCCAGGGCGGCGATGTTGTCGGGTTCGATGGC
>Ga0315324_10000675_pt1 | contig 11825 bp, 9 predicted proteins | sample M150021515metaG_FD_203919 | JGI IMG/M metagenome (GOLD analysis project Ga0315324, IMG submission 203919) | Ammonia-oxidizing marine archaeal communities from Monterey Bay, California, United States - M1 500m 21515 | ecosystem: Environmental > Aquatic > Marine > Intertidal zone | place: USA...
CAACGCGCAGGGCTCTGTACGTTGCTTTGCTTGAGGCAGATGAATACACTACGGTCCAATTACAGAATCTAGTTAGCGTTGATCGCTACAACCTATATCATCATCTTCGCAAGCTGGAATCGCTTGGCTTGGTCATGAATCACCGCGACCAAGGACGAACACGCTGGTGGTGTGTGATGGACAGAGTTCCACTACCCTCAGATGGTTCAAGTATTTCCGAAGATGATACCATTGCACGAATCGACCTTTCTAATCCAAGGGTTCAGGCTACTGCAAAGCGATTGATTAGGGAATTAGGATCGATGACCGGCCAAAATTTAGAACTCGACGGTGTAGCGTTGGAGAGTCTCGATCTCAAGGGTCGAAGGAACTCTTGATGCAACCGGTCAAGAATGATGATGGGATGGGCGTCATATGTCGGACGAATTGAGTGTCGAATCGAGGGTCTCACCCCCCTCACTTTCTTGCCCTCGTTGCGATAATTTGTTACCTCCTAGTCTTGGTGAACTCAAATGCACTATGTGCGGCGCTGAAGTAAAAATCGACCACCCGGTTACCAAGAGAAAGTGGCGTGAAGAAAAAGTGGGATGTCCGAATTGTTCCAAGGTACTCATTGCTGGCGTAGACCGCCGTCCTGCAAACCTGCAATGCGCATCTTGCGATACTCATTTCGAATTGAGGGCTAACCGCCCGAAAATCGAAATTTCATGTCCTTCTTGTGAAAGGAAGTTGCGTATGAATACTAGACCAGGGGAGCGCGAGATTACTTGTCCTGCCTGCGATACCGAATTCAAAATCAATTTCTGAGGAATCTCAATGAAAACCACATGGCGAATGATGGGTATTGCTGATTACATTACCATTGCCAATGGACTCTTCGGTGTTCTTGCAATAGTGTTTATTCTTCTCGCAGTCGAAGATATGCAAGAGCCCTACTACAATGGCGGTTTAATGACGGATTACATTTGGACCGCAATGCTTTGCATACTCCTTTCAGCCTTTGGAGATGTCATCGATGGACCAATCGCTCGTCGCTGGTCAAAAAGAAGGTTACTAGGAGGCTCCCTTGACATCATGTCTGACTGCATTTCATTTTGCGTCGCCCCTGCATTGATGATTTTTGCAATGTTTGGCCGCATGGGAGAGGCCACACCGCTTTGGACTATTTCTCTAGCAATTGCTTGTTGCTGGGTGATCGCATGTGGAATGCTCCGACTTGCAAGATTTCAATATGAAGAAGGTGGAGATGTTTCGTATTTCCATGGCCTTTCTTCACCAGCAAGTGCAATGCTAATTATTTCAGCAGCTGCGTTGATTTGGCTCCAACCTTCTTCTGGATTTGGACCTACTCTTACCGAATGGGATTGTTCCTGGTGTTGGGGGGAAGGAGAGAAACCATTCTTGGACTTCATCATCCTACCAATTATGTTTTTCAGCGGAGCAATGATGATTTCTGATAGGCCGATGTCGAAACTGAAGAGCGGTATTACGATGCGTTTGTCAGTATTACAATTTACAGCACTCCTTTTTGCAGTAATACATGCAATGACTCTTACAGAAAGAAGTGATGCAGGTGAAGATCTCTCGGGAACATTCTTCACGATGTTTTTATTCTCAATTTCATTCCTTTTCGTACTTGCATATATCCTCGGCGGACCTCGTTTCGTTGAACTTGAAAAAACTCTTACTGACGAATAGTAATGGCGAGTCTCATTAGTCGTATAAATCGCCACGCGCGGCTATTCAAGCAACGCACTCCTTATCTATCATGAGAAAGGCATCAGATATTGGATGGGGATCCTATGAGCGTTAGCGAAAGCAAGTCAACAACAGGTGGAGGCCTTCGTCGGAAGGCTGCAGATGAGTCACAACTCGATCTATCCACGCTACGCGCCCAGTTCACGTCCACGCCATCCCCGTCTCTGGACCAGACTATGATGCAGAGTTCCCGATTTAGGGAAGAAGAGAGGCTTAGAGCAAACCTTCGTAGAGATAGCAGAATGCGTCGGGAAGCGCTTGCTGAGAGGATTTCCATAATGCAGGATAACATGGCTAGCGACCTTTCCCGTCAACATGATATGACACTTGATGCGCTTGAATCAGATTTGAGAGCGGAGATGGAAGATGAACTTTCTCAACTCGAAAGCGAGACACTAACTCGTGAAGAACTCCGACTCAAAGAAATGCACGAATTACGCCTTTCACGTGAAATTGAAGCGTTGAAGGAATCCCTTGAAGTTGAGCAGGACCGTAAACTCCAGGAGCACAGGACTGCCGTTATCGGTCACTTAGAGAGCCAACTTTCTGAGGAACATCGCCGACGTATTGCTTTCCAAAGAGAAAAGATGGAAATTGAATTCAATCAAGCTCTTCAGAGAAGAATCCTTGACTTAGAAGCAACCATCAAGGCCGAAATGGTCAACCGATTCGACGATCTTGAACAAAATGAGGTCGATAGACTCGAAGAAAACCAATCCCAGCGACTTGCAGAGCGCGAGGAATCCTTGCGCCGTGGTATTCGAACAAGGTTGGAACAGCAACTCAAACTCCGTCTCAAGCAGCGTGAAGCAAGAATGCGTGCAGAATATGAACGCCGAAGCCTCCGTCTCGAAGAAGACATTGCATCCTCTATTCAGGAAGAACTCGAAACGCGCCTTCTTGCTGAAACCGAAGACCTTGAGGAGCGAATGCGCCAGGATGTAGAACTCGCTGTTGCACGTCGTCGTGAGGAACTTAGAATTGAAATCGAGAAGCAACTCGAGTCTAAGAATTCTGAGAAACTCGCAGACCGTAAAGGCCGTCTTCGAGAGAAATACGATCTTACCTTCTCCAAAGCAGTTGATGATATCTCGCGTTCACTAGAATCTGAAATCGAATCAGAGTTAGAAGCGCGAACCGACCAAGAATTCAATTCATACCGAAATGCAAGAGAAGCAGAGATTCAAAATCGCCTTGCAAGATTCCGATATGAGCGAGAATCTGAGCTCAGGGACCAATTATCCGATCGCTATGATAGTAAGAAATCAGAGTGGTCTGAAAGATTGGAGATTGAATTTACTGCGCGCGAAGAAGCAGCACGAAAGGCAATCATGTCTGAAGTTGACGGCCGCCTTCGAAACGAACGCATCACTCATGAGACCGACCTTGACTTACTCAAGGAAGAAACGGTACTCGAACTCGAAGTTGAGATGGAAGACCGTCTCTCCGAGTTCCGCACCCGTAAGGAGGATGAAGTTGCGACTCAATTGGAGCGCCAACTCGACAAGCGCGAGGAAATCATGCGCAACAAGGCACTCATCGAGGTACGCAAGCGCGAGGCGGGCATCAGAGCCGAAATCGAAGCCCAACTCGGTGTCAAGCGAGCTGAAATCCGAGATAGATTGTCTACACTTACCCAGCAGATGGACGACTTCCGAACTATGGCTGAGGTCAAAATGCGTGAGTCGATTGAAGGTAAGGTCCAGGGACAAATCGATACAGAAGCAGCACGACTTGCAGAACAAGAGTCAGAGTATGCGGAACTTCAGTCTCAAGGAGGACGAGTCGAGAAGCGTCAAGATTGGCTCAAGGCAATCTCTGGCCAAGGTACTCAATCTGCACGACCGCAAATGGGCATGGATCCAACTGCGCTTGGTGCAAGGCCTGATGCGCTTGGTGCTACGGGTGGCCGACCATTACGCGGTGCCCTTGCTCAAGCGGCAGCACAACACAGACCTTCGATTGGCCTTGGAGGAATGCGTGCTCCAACCTCTACAGCGAAAACACTCTCTGGAACAGTATCTATTCCAAAACCAATCAAGGCTCCACTTGGGGGTGGTCTGAATCAACCGGTTACCGCTGGAGCAATTTTGCCGCAGCCGACTCATCAAAAGGTCGTAAGGCAACCAGTATTGCCAAAACCGGTTCAAGTTGAACCTGTTATCGAACCGGCTCCAGAGCAAATCATCGAAGCAATTCCAGAGCAGATCATCGAAGCAATTCCAGAGCAAATCACCGAAGCAACTCCAGAACCTGAACCTACAATTGAGGAAATTGTAGAGGAATCTGTCGAAATTGAGGAAACGATTGAAGATGTTTTCGATGAGGCAATCGAAGAGGAACTGGCCGAAGAAGTAGCACCGGTATTAATGACTCCAATTAAGTCGCTTGAGATAGCGAGCAACCCCTCAGTAACTCGGTTAACACCAGTGGAAGCAGCCGTATTATCTCCTGCAAAAAGACGAGGTCCACCTCCAAGTTCTGCACGTGGCCAGAAACCAGGCCAAGCAAAAATGGCCACTTTGAGCCCCGTAAAGAAGCTGAATCCGGTAAGGCAACCAAGTACAACTCTGAAGGTAGTATCTACCGAAGAAGAGGAATGAACGGGCAGAATCCAAACTCCGTGCCTTTCTTAGGTCACTGAGTACTCCCCCCTAACATGAGGAAAGCCCTTGCACTCCTATTGGCAGTACTTTTGTTACCTTCAGCACCCAGTGCATTTGCTTCTACCAATCTCTTGGAAGTAGGAGTTGTGGAGAGTGTAGATGGAAGATTAGTTCACATTTCTTTTTCTTCAGAAAGCACATTGATGACCCTTTCTACCGAGGGAAATTTCTCAGAATATTTCTGGGGAAATGGTGAATTGATTCACCAGTATTCAATCGAATTGAATGTTTCAGCAAAATCAGCAACTCCTGATTCTACAGGATTGCAGGTTGCTATTGCACATACTGAAGGAGTAATGATCATTAATACCGAGTTACGAATCCTCACAAAAACATACAATATGTCAAGCACAATAGATTCAGTAGTTTGGGATACAGAAGGACAACTTTGGTTTGGACAGAATGGAGGAGAACGTCGTGCCAAAGAGTATGATGACCTCCAATGGACTGGCGTGGCAACAATTTCCCACAATACGGCAATGACTGCGATGGCCATCATATCCGACGATAGAATTGTCACAGGAGGCCATGATGATTTGGTCAAGGTATTCGCCCAAGATGGAACCCTCTTACAATCATTATCCGATTATTCGTCGCATCCTACAGTTCTGGTAAGAGATAACAATGGTATGTTACTTGTCGGAACTGCAAATGGCCAAGTCGTCCGTTATGATGTTACAACTTGGAACAAAGAGAGCATGGTAATTTCAAGTGGAGAGAGCGTTAACTCGATTTCATTTGATTCAAACGGGGACCTAATGATTGGCACCCTCAATGGAAAGATGCACCTTGTCGATAGTTCGACATTTACTGAGAGCGACGAATTTGATGCTCCAGGCAGAGTATTATTGGGATTCTATGGACCTAGCGAGGAGCTATATGTTGTTTCAGCATTTACAACTTCTACCAAATTCCGATTATTTGATCTCGATACTGATGGTGATGGAGTAACAGATAGCCAAGATGCATTCCCAACAGATGCAAGTCAGGACACTGATAGCGATGGTGATGGTTACGGAGACGATTCATCTGGAAACATGTCAGATGCATTCCCTGATGATGAAAGTCAATGGTCTGATATCGATGGCGATGGCCATGGTGATAATTCCGATGGCACTTCTCCAGACGCATTCCCTGAAAATGCAGATCAGTGGCAGGATACAGATGGCGATGGCTGGGGCGATGATTCCAATGGAGAAGATGGGGATAGATACCCTGACGATAGCACTCAGTGGGCAGACAGCGATTTTGATGGGTTCGGCGATGAAACGAATGGGACAAATGGCGATGATTGCCCAACAGTCAATGGTTTCTCAACCGGTGACCGGCTTGGATGCAAAGACTCCGATAGTGATGGATGGTCAGATGAGGATGATACCTGGAGTATTGCCGATGGTGCAGATGCACAGAAATCTGACCCAACCCAATGGAAAGATGTCGATGGCGATGGTTATGGTGACAATCAACTGGGTAACTATCCGGATTCATGCCCTACAATTTGGGGTAATTCAACAAATGCCTGGCTACCTTCAAGTTCCGATTTAGATAATCTCACTTTTGAATTCGAAGTGCTTGAAAAATTTGGTTGCCTAGATTCCGATGGTGATGGATTCTGGGATTATGGAGACGATTTAGAATTCGATCCGAATGATTACAGGGATAGCGATGGCGATGGTGCTGGAATTAGCCAAGACTTCGACGATTCCAATTCATTGGTAACTACATTGGAAGAGCACTGTATCATCGATATTAGTGATAATAGAGAGGATTGTCTTGGAATAAGAGATTCTGAATATATGTCCTACAAATCTGAAAAAGAGGGTGCAGGCCAACCGGTTCTTGATTATCATCCTTGGATTAATTCCAAGAATTCAGACGACCAAAAGACAGGTGATAGCGTCGACATGAGTATTGTTGGAGATGTCGCTAAGTTTGGCGGTGGAGCATTTGGAATTGTTCTACTGGTAATACTGTTATTCGTTGGAGTAACAAGGGCACGTAGGCGAAAGGCATTGGTGAAGACCTATGGTGTCCCATATATTCCTGAAACCAAGAGTGCTGAAGCAGAAGCACTTGGTGGACAAGCAGGTCTTTCTGCACACGGTGGAGTCGAAAGCGACAAGCATTGGGACGATGAAGTAGAACCAATGGATCTCGACAGTGAACCCGCCGAAGACATGTCAGAAGGATTCGATGATTTAGACATTAAGAATGATGATATTTCAACCGAAGATGCTGGAGTACTCGAGGAAACTGCGTCCTTAGAAGAATTAGCAGGAATGCCTGAGCCCTCCCCAGAACCAGTAGAATCTACAGATGCCATTGCAGAAGCGATGGTAGCTCCAGAGGCACCACCAGTGCCTGCAGAGGGATTACCCGATGGCTGGTCCATGGAGCAGTGGAAATGGTATGGAGCCGAGTGGCTCGCTTCACAAGGTAAGTAATCAACGGAATACGATTGGTAGACTCTCTTTGAGAGCCCCGAGTTCCGAGCCGCTGTAAACCGGCTTTCCGTCCACTTTGAGCGTGGACATTATCAGCCACAGAACAGCATTCCAACTCAACGGACTTGCAAAAATCTCAACTTCTCCACAAGCTGCCTTTGATAGCAAAATGGATTCTGGACCTTCACTATTGAAAATTGCACGCACCAAATCAGGAGTACTGAAAAGAAAACCATTCGGGCGCCAGTCCATTTTTCCACCTCAAACCTTGAATGGTGCTAGGTTCAAACGTTCTACCAAATGGTCAGCATTTACATCTGCAATTTCCTTGACGTGAGCTCGAAGTTTATCCAACTCGCCATTCATCTTTGCAAGTTTATGTTCTCGAACTAAATCTGCTAGAAGTCCATCGATACTGCGGTATCCATCCATAGTTCGGATGGTATTCAGTTGGCGGCGAATCTCGTAACTCACACTAACGGAGGTCATGCCTTCTCCAGTCATGCCCCTGCTTCGCCACTGTTGACTACTTGAAGTCCTCGCGTGGTGGCCTCACCCAAAGGGTGTTTTTATCCACCCTCACACAGCACGGCCTTGTTTTTCCAACAAGAGTCGCGGGTGTTCGCTCACACCGTATTCACGCCTCATTTCCAGGACACGGAGATGATATTCTCGTGCTAGTGACCAATATTCTCTACTTCCTGCCCCTGCTCCACTATTACTTGGACGATTTAGGATGACAGTAGGTGCTCCAGTCCATGCGGCTTCGGCAACTTTGGCCAAGCGTCTAATTGGAGTTTTGAACAATTTATTCGGAATTTTTGCTGCGACTTCATCGCAAACATGCATGGAAAGTTTGGATCTTGAGTCCACCATCGTCATTGCAACGCCGAAGATTTTCAGATTGCGGTTTATTCGCTTCTGAATCATCTTCACTGAATTCATCAGCATGCTGAACCCTTCTAGTGCGTAATACTCAGCCTGCACTGGAATGAATACCCAGTTAGAGGCGCATAGGGCATTGATTGACAACAATCCCAATGAAGGCGGTGTATCGATGATAATGTGGTCGAATTTTTCGATTATTGGTTCAAGAGCTTCTCTCAGGCGAGTTTCCCTTCCAATACGGTGGCTTAGTTCAATTTCAGCCCCCGAGAGGTGAATATCGCTGGGCAAGAGCCACAGATTTTCTATTCCGAGATCGGAAGGAACTCTATCAGAACCCATGCGCTTTGACCACGCCCTGCGCATCGAATCTGTCAGGTCTTGTGGTGAGATTAAGTATTCATCCATTAAAGGTAATTCTTCTCCGCCATCATTCACCAATAAATCGTACGCAGTCTTACGAATCCTTTTCTTTTCAACACCGAAGGACGTAGCACAATTTCCTTGGGGGTCAAGGTCGATTAACAGAACTTTAGCAGGAGGTAACTTGTGTTTCTTGGAGCCCTTTGCTAGGGCGGCAGCCAAGTTTACCGCAGTCGTGGTCTTTGCACAGCCGCCCTTCTGATTGGCTACTGCGACGACCATCTTGTACGGATTCATAGTTCTCCCTCCCCCTCGATGCTACAACGAGGGCGTCACTCCTCTGTCAATCTTGGCATTGCCAAAGTGTATTTCATCCCTGTTGGATTACAGGAACTGGAACTTCGGAAAGAATCTTGCGAACGATGTGCATGCCAGTAATTCCTCGGATCTTTGCTTCTGGCTTCATGACAATTCTGTGACTGAGAATCTGTAGTGCAATACCCTTGATGTCATCTGGGATAACATAGTCTCTGCCATCGATTGCTGCTGCAGCACGACCGGACTTGAACAAGTTCTGACTACCACGAGGCGACGCACCGTTAACCACTCTGTGGTCCTCACGAGTACGCTGAACAATCTCGACGATGTAGGATAGAATTGCAGGGTCAACATGCACGGTTTCGAGAGCCTTTTGCATTGCTACAACCTTCTTTGGCGAAGTAATTTGTTCGACATCGTGTGCATCCTTTCCACGTAACTTACGGCGAGCAAGAATAGCCTTCTCCTCTGCACGGTCTGGGTATCCCATACTCATCTTCATCAGGAAACGGTCCATTTGTGCTTCAGGGAGCGGATAGACACCTTCCTGCTCAATCGGGTTCTGTGTTGCTAGAACCACGAAAGGTGCAGGTAGTTTGTGGGTGATACCTTCGATGGTAACTTGCTTCTCTTCCATAGCCTCAAGCAATGCTGCTTGGGTCTTAGGAGGCGCACGGTTAATCTCGTCAGCGAGTAGAATGTTTGCGAAAAGAGGTCCTGCACGTAGCTTGAAATCCCCGGTTTTCTGGTCATACATGTATGTACCCATGATATCAGAAGGTAGTAGATCAGGAGTGAATTGAACACGCTTGAATTTACAACCGAGTGCACGAGCGAAAGTATTGGAGAGCAATGTCTTTGCCAATCCTGGGAAATCCTCTAACAACATGTTACCATTTGAAAGGATTCCAACAGTAACTCTGCGCAGATTTTCATTCTTACCAATAATAACCTTGGAGACTTCACCCATCAACGAATTAGCGATGGCGCTAACTGTTGCAATCAAGTCTTTCGTGCGGTGGTCACCGGCTTGGGCTCCTGCTTGGAATCCTGCATTCATGGCTTAACCCTCTATGGACAAAGGGGGAACCACGAACTTCCATACTTCAAGGTATTGCGTATTCAAGTCGCCTAGTATCGCGACGTACAGCGTTTTACTCAACGGCCCCAGAAGTGGTCAGTCTGCCGGTGTAGGCGGGTAAGTTCCTCTAGAATTTCTTCTTCAATTGGCGTTAATTCGAGCTTCTTGAGGCGCTTTGCATGGGCGCTAGGAACATCGACAAAGAATTCGTCACCTTCTTCGATATGCCTCCCAACTGTAGGCCCCATTACTGCAACAGCGAGTTCTTCACCCTGTGCCCCTTCTTTCACTTCATCACTCGTTCGAGTTCGAAGGCTTCGGATTTGTCCAACAGGTGTGCCATCGGTCTTCATGATTTTCTGGCCGACATGGACTCGACCCCCAATGACACGCATTCCAACAATTGCTGGGCCTTTGTTTCGGAATGTATGGTCTCTAAGATAGAGCAGGCGTCCAGGATAGACGAGGTTTTCTCTTTCTGCTGCCTCAATGGCTTCTTTGGTCGATGTACGCCATTCTTCAAATTCTTCGAGGATACGGTAGATGATTTCTGATGCGATGAATTTGACTTCCGCATCAGCGCCTTCAAGTTTGGATGCAACCTCAACATTCGGTTTGGTTGCAAAACCTAGGATTACTTGATCAAGAGGATTACTCGCAGCTTGAGCAGACATAATATCACGTTTGTTAACGGGACCTATTGTAGCCATACGAATCGGGATTTCCATTTTGTCGAGTTCGAATGCAAGGGCTTCTAGTCCCCCGATTGTATCCGCTTTAATGGTGACTCCTTCCTCGGCCAATTCAACAGAAATACTCGCTTCCTTTCTTGCTTCAATCGCTGCTGCTGCTGCTTCAGCAGCATCATTGGTTTGGCGTAGAATTGTGCCTGCTAGGACCTTCTCTAATCCAGGTGCAACAATTTTGAGGCCGCAGGCAGCGATTGCGTGTTCGACGGACTCCCAGCGATCGCCAGCATCCCTCATCTCACTCATTCCTCTTGGCCTTCGCATTCCTTTGATATGGGTAGTAAATGGGCCATCGGGGCTAACCAGAGTAATGGTGTCTCCAACATTGAGTTCACCTCGATTTAGGATGACATCGATTGTTTTTCCAAGTCCGACTTCGTCTTTCATTTCGAGAACAGTGCCTTCACCCGGGCCGAGCGTATCGCGCAGTCGCTCCTCGAGAAATCTTTCAGCAAGCCCAACGGTTACCGTCAATAGGTCCTGAAGGCCTTCCCCATCCTTTGCAGAACAAGGGACTAACGCCAAATTCGATTTAAAATCGGTAATCTTGTCATACCGTTCGATATTGAATCCATGCTCGCTAAATTGGCCTATTAATTTCCAGTAGCGCTCCTCAAAGAGCTGTTGAACATCGGTTCTCTGTTCAGCCCATGACTCGATGAAAGAGCGTCCACGTTCGGTATACCAGCCGTGTATGCGGTCAATCTTGTTAGCCGCAATAACGAAAGGAGTTTTCTTTTCACGTAGAATTCGAAGACTCTCAATGGTCTGCGGTCGTAGTCCTTCCATCACATCTACCACGAGAATTGCGATATCTGCTAATGCGCCACCACGACTTCGCAAACTGGTGAAAGACTGGTGGCCGGGGGTGTCGATAAAGAGCAGTCCAGGGGAGTTGAATTCCTTGCCCCCCATCATCGGGGAGCAAGTATCGTTGAGAATTTTTGCTGGAATTTCAGTCGCACCTATGTGCTGAGTTATTCCACCTGCTTCTCTTGCCATGACGCTGGCTTGGCGCTCTAGTCCAAGGGAACGGAAGTGATCGAGGACACTAGTCTTTCCATGGTCGACATGGCCAAGAACGCTGACGATTGGTTGACGAGCCCAACCGAGTTCGATGGCCTCTTCATCAGAGGGGCTTTCCTGTTCAGGAGCCTCCTCAGACATATCTTATCCTCCAATTGGTTTTTCTAAAAATGCAATTGGACTACAATTCACTCGTAGACCCATCCTTGAGAGTCCATAGTCCACTCATTGATGCCCTCTGGGAACCAGAGTCCAAGTTCAAATTCAGCGGTTTCAGCCGCATCAGATCCATGAATCATATTGTAACCAATATCCATCCCATAGTCGCCGCGAATAGTTCCCGGCGCAGCCTCTCGACCGTTGGTTGGACCGATTAGGTTGCGAGCAACACTGATTGCATCGCGACCTCTCCATGCCATACATACTACAGGCCCGCTAGTTACGAATTTGATTAATCCAGGGAAGAAAGGTCTCTCTGCATGAACTGCATAGTGTTCTCTTGCGATTTCTTCGCTAGCAATGACCTGCTTCAGGC
>Ga0315324_10000676_pt1 | contig 11824 bp, 4 predicted proteins | sample M150021515metaG_FD_203919 | JGI IMG/M metagenome (GOLD analysis project Ga0315324, IMG submission 203919) | Ammonia-oxidizing marine archaeal communities from Monterey Bay, California, United States - M1 500m 21515 | ecosystem: Environmental > Aquatic > Marine > Intertidal zone | place: USA...
CTCTGTTTGACAGCTTCCGTCGTCGTTCATTGCGAGAGGATTATACTCTAAGTAATTTGAGTCTGTGCAGCCCTCGATACCAAAACCACAATCATCATCCGAGAGCGCAAGCACACTTGGGTTGAGGCCCCTTGTCACTGTATATGCACCACATCGTTTTCTCAAAGATGGAACACCTTTGTTGTTTAGCATAAACATTACTTGCTTAAGTGTAGAAGTTTTTAATCTAACACCAGAAGTATCCTGCTGGTCCGTCAACCATGGGAAGTTTGCGTTACAAATAATATAATCATATTCGAGACACTCTGGTGGAGATTTAACAGTTATAGTTACGGTCCCTGTGTTCGATGTAACGCTACAGTCATCTGTAGCTGTCCATGTAAAAGTGACAGTGCCATCTTTGGTCGTATAGAATCCAAGATCTGGTGTAAAGCTAAACACCCCAGTGGCAGTATCTGCAACAAGGGTTCCGCTTGATGCTGAACCGATAGTATAAGAGGCTATATTGCCTTCTGGGTCAACCGCTTTGAGAATCTGACCAGATAGTTCTGTTTCATATTCAACATCGATAGATTGATCGTGAGCGACTGGGGTTGTATTGCAACAGGCAATTTCGACTTGTTTGATAGTTCCCTCGGTATTACAATCTGGGTATTCCTCCTGAACTGACGTTGCGTAATAATCATATTTTACATTTGTGCTGGGGCATCCGACACATCCTTGCACCTGATCTACAAATTGGAGGCTACCTTTGGATAATCCAACATATTCGAAAGGAACAGTAGTAGAAGATCCAGTATAACTGCCTCTTCTGTATATATTATAATAATCAGCACCAGCCACTGCACTCCATGTTAGAGTAACAACCCCATTCACATCAAATGGCAGGTCACAAAACCCGCTTAGTGTATAAGACAGTGTTGGATTATCCAAAGGATCACAACAGGTCATTATTGGATTAACTTCGTTAGAATCCGATTCGTAAGTTGTGCCGCCCATATACTTCGTGGCAGATACTTTATAATCAACCGCCAGCGGTTGAGGATCCCCTTCGCAATCACCAAGCCAAGCGGCATACCCTGTTGGCTCTTCTTTATATTCAAATATTTCTTGATCGCCATTATCAACAATGGTGTCAACCTTAACCCATCCAGAGCCAACGTCTTCATAAACAAAGTAGCTTTCTGCTCCATTGACGGAAGGCCAAGTTAATTTAATTTTCCCTTCGTCATCAGAGCAGCATGGCTCAATGAAGCTGGAGAGTATTGGAGACTTAGGTTTAACATAAACTGTCACCTCTGCATCAGTTCTACACCACTCTGCAATATTATCAGGACTCTCTGAGTCTTTTACGATTGCCGAATATCTAAACTTATCTTCTCCAACAAAATCTTTCTTGGAAGTGTATTTAAATCCAACTTTGTTCTTCCCACCAAGACCTTGGGCGCTGGGCATCCGACCATCAGTTATGATTGTACCCAGCTTGTTTGATGTCCCCGCCTGTCCGTGACTGCCAGCAGCATTTTCTGCAAATACCCAAACTGGCAAACAATCACCAGTGGTTGTCTGACTACTATCGGCATAGCATCCACCGATTGGTGACGGTGCGAATGGATGAGATACTTGAAAGTCTCCATAGTGGGTGCTATCTGACTTGACAATAATATTAAAGTCTGCACAGGTTGGAGCATATCTACAACTAACAGATGAGCCAACAATCTTATGAGAAGTCGTGGCACCGTCTTTATTGACAGCATCAACCCAATATTTATATTTGCTAAGAGTGTCGTCGAGAGATCCACCTGCGCTCGCTCCACCTTGAGAAAAGTCAAGACACCCAGAAGTCAATGCTGGCGGGAAGTCGATCCAAGTGGTTGTTGCAACCTGAGTCGGTGTATTTGATGAGCCTCTTTCCCTCTTGACAAAATCTTTCAGAATTGCCCTGCTTCCACCTGGAGCAGTAGCAATAATTGGGATGGCTTTCTTATCTGCCTCTTGTCGATATACAATATAATAATCTGCACTGCTGACAGGATTCCAATGTAAGAATATTCCGCCCTCATGCCCACTCACCATTGAGGTGCAATCAAGTTCGTTTCCATCAATGTCAACTTCGATTGTTTTCTTGGCACCTTCAATTATTACTGGGATTGTGTCATCTTTAAAATCGATTAATACTAGATTTGGCATCTCTGGTGCTGTATATGGACAACACTCTTTTGGAGTGATGTAATTGGTTGAGAAACTAAAATTATCACTGTATAGAAAGTGTGCAAGAGCTTGAATATCTGCAACATCAATTGTTCCATCGGCATCACTATCATACGCTGCGTTGTATATACCAGTTGCAGCGTGAACAAGGGCTGTATTTATATCTGCTTCTGTGATAGTTGGTGAATTACCACCCGCTGCACATGAGTGTGCGGCCAATGGTGTGGCGCCTGTAAAATCCACTGATGTGCCTTTAACGATTCTTAATTCTTCAATTGAACCTACAAATGGAGTATCTGATGCTCCTCCGACTTCATAGCCCGTTCCGCTGCTAGTGTCATCTGTATTCGGATTGATTGCTGTTGCATGAACAAGCTCGCTTCCAACAGTATAAGTTGCCCCTTGTGCAATCGGTGATGAGACAGGTGTAAAATTAGTTCCTGTGTGTATCGCTCGATGGACTATTCTTAGTTGATCTATTTTTCCATCAAAATATTCCGCATTTGTTGACCATTTTCCAAGTGTCCAGTCAACTGCTGAAGTCATGCCAAGGGCCGCAATATTATAAGTTCCAGTTGTATTTGTCCCAGCATAGGGGGCAACACTCGTTCCATTCTTATAAAATCGCATCTGATACGACGAGGCGCTCAAAACTTCCCTTTCTACAGCAATGTGAGTCCATTTAGATTCAAACCCAGTGGTGCCACTAGACATATAATGGTGATGATCGCCTGCACCGCTAACTCCTGTTCCTTTTTCATACCATAGCCACCTGCCCGTTGACCATAATCGGATGATAAAGTGCGACCCCGATCCTGAAGGATCTTCGAATCCTATGCATCTATCCAAACCACCAGTATCAGCCCATACCCAAAACTCAATTGTATAATCGCCCACGCCAATTGCAGTATCTGGAAAGGTAATATAATCATTAGCTGAAGCACTAAACTCTATTGCCTTTCCAAATCCCGAATCAGTGCTGGTTGAGCCAGCAACTCCTGCGTAGCTCGTAATATATGTTGGTGCATTTGCAGGGGCCGCACCATTGTTACCTTCTCCGCTGGCATCGGTAAGGTTATCGTCAAAATGGAGCAACAACTTTGTATCATTTTCCCAACCTGCGCCTGTCACCACCAAATCTTTTAAAGTGCCATCACGATAAAAACGTATTTTATTGCTTCCATCTCTCACAACTGCTACATGATACCATATGTCGTTAGAAACACTATCTGATATAGTAAATTCTGTGCTTGCCCCCAATAAAAGCTTCCATGCGCCCGTTCCAAGCCATTCCAATCCAAACATACCTGCACCTGCATCGGTGGCATTTGATTTAATGATCGTTCCGTTATTTGTAACATCATCAACTTTCACCCACATATCAAATACAAACTCACCATCCCAATGCAGAGAGTTTGTGGAATCTGTTGCTGCTAGGTTAGCAGTATTAATATGAAAATCACTACCACCGGATGAAGCGAAGGCCGCAGCAGCAGTTGAAAACTTTCCACTAGCATCGTCAACAAGAGTTCCAATTGCTGTAACATCTGATGAGCATGAGTCTGTTAAATTGCCATTGAAGTGAAAGAGAGCAGATGCAGCAGGAGTGACTGGTGCAGTATATCCTGTCCACCCACCACCAGCAGCAATTGTCATATTTGAATATGTACTTCCATCATAAGATCTATTTGAAGTAATCTTGGTGTTTATAACCCTCAGTCCATACTTCTCGAATATCTCTAACTCATTGACATGAAGGGATTTGAAGCGAATGTTCGCCAATGGATATGTTGCTTCGTTAAGAGTATCTTTAAAAGAAGCTTCTTCTTTGTTCGTTGTTATATTTAAAAATGATTCTCTGCCCATCATCTCATCTGCATTCATCATGGAGTCGGGAGGTATGGCGAGATAACACAGAACCCCACTACCTTTAGAGATATAATCTCCTGTGGTGGAGTATGCAAAGTATGTATCTTTTGTCTCAAGGTTGTTTTCATCAACAACAGAGTTTACAATATGTTCAGCCCAATTAGCATTTTTTATTGCTGTCGCATTATAGGCAGAGCCATCTTCGGATCCGTGTTCAGTTCCCAAGATGCCGTTTCGCTTCACGCCTTCGAGTTTAAACTGAACCCCTGAAATATCTTCTACAGTGTTGCCACCTTCGTCTTTGCAGTCAACCGAATAGGAAATCTCTGCAAGGTATTTTTCTGGAATTCTTACTGTCCCATCATCTGGCTCCCTTTCGCTATAAACAGCTATGAGATCAGAGATCCATGTTTTTGCAAAGCATGATGGAGTCACACAGAAGGTCGAACAGTGTGAGGGTAATAATAATTCTATATCAGATTCAAACGATACACATTTCTCTGTTGGAACAAGACCGAGAGAACTATTAATAGAAGATGAGGCATCTGTGGGGTATTCATCTTTAATCACCCAAATGTTTCTTAGTGAAACAATATCTGTAATGTCGATCTTTCCATCACCGTTGGTGTCGATAAAATTAAAATCACCACCAGTTGGATAAACAACCTTTGTAAAGTCCAGACTTGAGATTCCATAATACTCCTTAACTGTCTTATATGTGCCATTAATATTTAAGGCTGAAGCTGGGAGTTTAATTATTGCTTCGATATTTGCATCTGACAATTCTTTCGCAGTCGTACTATTATCATATCCAAGGGCAAACATTGTGGTTGTCAAAAGATCTTTTACATCTATTTTATTATCGCCACCAACATTATATGAATCGCCTGTCCAAGTGGGAGAAGATGGAGTAACAACGATTTCATTACTAACCAGTTTTGCTGTTGCCACATCTTTTTCAAGGGCATTACTAATTGCATTTAGCTCTGTTGATCCAAGTGCGCTACAATTACCACCAGTCAAAACAATCGTTGTTAAAAAATCTGCTGCACCAGCCAGCCCCTCCTGCTTGCTCATGAGATATGGATTAGATGATGATTGAGATTTAATATCTGCATCATATACAGCCACATATCTACCACTGACAGGATCATATGCTTGTATAAACTCGCTATCGTATGCATGAATGGTTGATTGATCGTTAGTCTCGGGGATGCTGCTTAGATTATATTTCTGTCTACCCCATGATTTTGAATGATCGATGGAGACACCAGCAGATTCAAGCGTTTCTCCGCTCTCAAACAATTTATTAAACTCAGTAAAGTCTATCTGTATTCCTGCGGAGGCAGTAAACATCGAATCATATATAATATATATTACCAATTCTTTATCGTCTGAAGTGCAGAGATCGTAATTATTGGGGTTTGAGAAGCCCATGCCGACATTACAAAGATTATTCCCGCCTCGATGGAGCTTTCCCCAAGTAAAATCCAATTTATTTTGAACTGAGGGGATATTTGCAATACTCGTCGCATATGCCATAGAGAATATTCTAAAATAATGTCCAGCAGCAATTGCATTATTTATTAAATCCTCAAAACCAACCTCACCAGAATATTCTGTCAAGATTCTTTCTATATTATCAGCCAATGGCAACAACACAGATGCTAATCTTGGTGATGCACCCCAAGCTAAATACCTAAGCTCTTTCACAATACCACTAGCCCCTAATTGGTCTGAGGATAGAATTGTTCCATCCCACTTAGTATCGCCTGCCAGTTGTTGCCAGATTGAAGACTTGCTGTCCAATAATCTTTTTGTGGCATCTGTATCTGCATCAGATATATATTGTTGAAATTGCCCATAGATAGATTCACCCAATTTGAGAAACACTGGATAAGTGCAAACAGAAGTATCTGGATCTGTGCTTGGGTTTTGTTGTATCAGAGGACTATCGAGATAAACTCTGATGAGTGTCCCAAGTCCAGTCGGTTTAATGGTCTGCGTTCCATGTCCATATATAACACCGAAGCCTGGAGATAAGTTTTTAAAATTAATATCCCATCCATTATCTGCTGCATCTCCGAACTGCTTTTCCACAGCAGCAATCTTGGTTGTAAAGTCGGTCATTGCACACAATATAATAAAAGTGTCCATCTCACCAGATTTCAAACAATATTCAACATCAAATGTGTTACTGTCAAAAGCTTTTAAGTGATAGGAGTGATCTCCGTATCCAATATTAACTTCATCTGAACACTTGGTTAGTTCTGGACCAGTCTGCCAAATATTTTCTGGAGAGAAGTCTGTTTCGATTGGTAGCCAATAGTAGTCGGTGCTTAAGAGGGGAAAGTAACTATAGCCTCCGCCACGCTCACCGCTAGTCCCGTCAGACTCCACTGGCATAAATTTAATTGCGCTGTTTTTATTATTTAGATTCCCTGTGCCGTCAAATATGAGGCTTTGAGAGCCTGTTGATGTTACAACTTCAACTCTAGTGTTCTGTGCATCGAAAGAAACAACACCATCTCCCAATGGTTTATCAATTTCAACAGTTCCAAATTTTCCATATGCTGGAGGTAATAAGTCAGAAGCGGCATGGCCGTCAGCTAATAGATTTGTGCCACCTGCAAATGCGCTGGTGCCTGAAACAAAAGCTGAACTATTAATATCTAAAGACGTTGAGGCCATTGACCCTACAATTTTTATATTATTTTTTGAACCCACTGTTTTATGTGTTAGATAAATCTCACTTCCAAGAGCAAATGGTGTTGGCATTAGATAAAAAGATTTAAGAAACCCTTTTTCGATTGCAGCGGTGAAAGACTTCCACAAAGCAGCGGCTGCTTCAACGTCACTGGTTATGTTCTTGGTGCCAATTTTGGTTGCGGTCGAGTCTTCATAATCAATTTGATCATCAGTTTGAAAAATAGCATAGGTTCGGTCTTCATTAAAGATTGCTATATAGGTATCATTCTCACTGGCCATGGCAGTCTTGCCTTTGAACTTTGCACTAGCATTCCCACCAGTGCCACCTGTAAATGCGCTGTCGGCAGTCCCAGAAGAATAAACACTGCTGTTGATGGTAAGATGGCTGGATGGGAGAGAACCAGAAAAATCAGTATTTCCAACAGTTCCTGCGATATTTTGTGTAAGGGTGAAAGAAGTTCCGCTATATATTGTTGGTGTTATTGTTGCTTTTAAAGTTCCATCTGCAATGGCCGCTGAAAATGAAACATGAAACGCCTCAGTTGCGAGGTCATCGGTGGCTGCATTAGAGGTTCCAATGGTTGTAGCATCGCCGTCAGCCGCCGCAGTGGAGTTATCGAAATCAAATAAGAGATAGGTACCGTCTGCATTAAAAATCATAAAATGCCCATTGGCATTATGATTGTGCAATGCTGCTTTTGGTTCAAACACTGCACTTCCTTTTACGGCAGTCGAAGGATCTCCAAGTCCAAATTCAGGTGAGCCGCCACTTGGATACGAAACACTAACTTTCCATCTGTTTGTGTCCTGTGGTGCACCAACGAAAGCCGCAGCAAATGAAGTGTCACTGGCAGTTGTAATAGGGTTCGGAGTGAACCCTGTGATCTTTGCCTCTTTGGGGAGGTTGAGATAAAATTCAGCATCACCAATGCCATCGGCATTAACATCGTTCAAACAATAATTTATATCGAAGGTGGAATTACGCTCAAGTGGGTTTTCAAAATAACCATCCATCCAAACGCTCAGATCAGAACCAATTCGTCCGCCAATAAATTGACTGAAGTCTTTTCTATCATTGCCACCCGCAACTTCATATGATTTAAATGTTGTTCCGTTGATATGGGTTGAATTTGTGCCAAGCGTCCCACTGAAATATTGATTACCTTCTGCACCCTTTGCAGTTTGCGTGAGGGTGAAAGATGTTGCACTTGCAACCCATGCGGGCAAAGTTGCTTTAAGGGTTCCTCCCAAAATCGCTGCGGCAAAAGCAACATGCAGTGATTGAGTTGCTAAAGTATCAGTAGTTGTAATCTTTGTTCCAATCAGGAGTGCAGTAGAAGCACTTTGTTCTTTACTACTATCAGTTGTGAAAGTAACAGTGGTTCCATCAGCATTTGTGACAATAAAGGTTGTACCATGCTCATCTTCCAAAGCAGCCTTGCCTTCGAAGACCGCATATGCCTTTCTTGTCCCAAAGTCCCAACAGCTATCTGTGCAGTAGTCATCCGAGGGATCGGATACCGCAATATTGATTTTTGGGATTATGACAGTAGTAGCTGTTGGAGAGTGTGTGGCGTTGGAACCATCTTCAAGGAAATTTAAGGTAAAAGTATAAGTGGTGGTTTCATTCGAGCTTACATTTTTGGTCAAAGCCAAACCAGTGTCGGTCCAGGAGCCAGTTGTGTCGATAGGATTGAAACCAAGACCTGCGGAGAGGGTGACGGTTTTGCCAGTTTGGAATATCCCACTACCTGTGGCTGCTCTCACAATGGCAACTGATACGAGTTCATATCCATCGGGATTTGAAATGGTCCAGTCGAATTTTACTGTCCCATAATCTTTGGTATAGATTGCACCGACAGTTGCTGTTACAGATATAGTAGGAGTTGCCACTTATTTTATCCCTTATTCTTGAGGCTTTCGTTCAAATATAAATAGTTCACTTATGGTTTCTTACTAAAAAATGCCCCTATCAGTTTAAAAACAACCGATAAGGGCAAAGAATAAAATTTATTGATTGTCATTTATTTGGAAGACCACTTTAATAGCTTCTCAAATAGTAATTTATCCCTGTTGTCGAAGAGTCCTTCGTTAACTTTAACAATGATTTCCGTTTCTTCCTCTTCTTCTACGGGAAGTTCCATCATACATTCGTCGATATCTGAGTCTTCGTCATCATCGTCGTCATCATGGTCTTCGAAGATATGGTCAAACTCATCACCGAAGTCTTTGTTGAAACCAGTTGCTTCTGGGAGTGTTTCAACATCGTCCATTGGCATTGGGTCTTCTTCTTCGTCCTCCGGTTCAGCAAGAGTATCACGAGCCTCTGGACAGTCAGCAATACCCCCCTGTTCTCCGGCTACAAGAGCTTTCTCAAGATCCTTGCAAGCACCCCTTGGTTCATCACCGACGTAACGCTCTAAGTCTTCTTCCATCGTCCATCCGGCCATGGCAAGATCTGTTCCAAATTCATTGTATAATTCCTTAACCAGACAATCAATAGCTTCCGACGGGTCGTTATCGCACTCGTGATATCTCTGCCTGAGTGCGTTGTTGATTACAAACTCGTCTTCTACCATCTGGGCTGCTTTATCTTCAAGGCCGCTGTTATATGCTTGCATAACACGCATCAATTGAAGCGTTGCATCTTCGGAAACACCAAAGGCCCCCATGATCTGATTAGCCCTAGATTCATCAAGGCCACTGACTTCCTTATTCTCAGACACTTCTTCGCCACTTGCAAGTCGATTCATAATCCATGAAGCAACATCTTCTCCGGCATTAACGTCAATCTCTTGAGAAAATTCATTCTCATATACAGAATATAGTTTATCATAAGCAGTAGAAGCTTCGAGTGCGTCAACATCTTCTTCAGCTATTGCATCGACCACTTCTCTTCCCTCGGCATCAGTTAATCCAATCTCAGCAAAGAACTCATCATAGCTCGGAGGGTTCGGAGCAAACTCGCTGGCATACTTGCGATCCCCTTCAGTCTCAGCCGATGCCGCCAAATCTTCATAGCTTGCCTCATTGACATATCCGAATTTCTTCATGATACCTTCGTTTAACTTCTTGTTGCGTTTTTCAAACATATTTAATTCCTCTTCCATAGTCGCTTTAACCAAGTTTCTTTTTTCAATATACTTCTTAAAATCAATATCCCACTTACCAATGCTAGGATCACCGCCGCAAGGCTTACCTTCTTTTGCCTGTATATCACAGCCAGCAGAATACTCCAGCATATCTTTATAATCCCCAAGGACATTAGATAATGCATCAGTCATCTCGTCATGAGCAGATGGCCCACTTTTAGATTTCATTAATGTGTCGATATAATCAGCACCACTTGTAGCTTTTTCTCTCTGGTATTTGAGGAGGTCTTCTTCATGTGCATCGCCAACAGACTTTTCCAGTTCTGCTTCTTCTTTAGCCTTTTGTTTAAGCCAATCAAGCGCTCCCTCTTCAAGACTGGGCTTGATTGAATCTTCCCAATCACGGAAGCAGAGATTGCCTTGTTCATAAGCTTCTCTTTCCATCTCCCTCAAATGGTCGTCGTTTTGTGCGTATCCTTCACCGACAGCACCAACTTTTTCGAATTCACCACGACCATTTTGAGTATGGTGAACGAGTTCGTGCGAGATGGATCGCATGATATCTTTTGGGTGCCTTCCACTCACATAAACTGTAACAGCAGAATTTGAAGGGTCGTAGTATGCCGTCTTGCCCAACGGCTGCTGTGCGTTATCCTCGTCGCTCTCAAGGCGGATATTAGGTACGTTCTTGAACCCCATTCGCTCTTGTGCAAAGGGTAAAAACTTCTCAAGCATTGCTTGTATGGTTTCATTGTTATTCGGCATCTTCTTCTTCCACCGCATCACCTTTTTTATTAAAAGCATCTGATAGGCGCTTTATGGCAACTAAATCATCGGTATCATAACCTGACTTTCTTGCAAGCATTTTTAATTTTTCATGAATATCTGGATTGGCTATAACACTCTTTAGCAAAACAAAGAAATCTACAAACTCTTTGGGATTATCAAGTCTGCCTATCATCTTCTGAACCTTCTTGCCATCGGCTGTTCGTATATCGGTTTGTGGTTGCTCTTCTTCGCCCTCTTCTTCACCAACAAGCTCACTAAGATGTTTGTTCCAATTCTCTATCAACTTTTTCATTGTTTATTCCTCTACGGACTCTTCAACAATAAACAGGCTCATTGCTGCTTCGATTTCTTCTGCAATCATATCGTCAATTGCCTGATCGTGGGGATCGATCTCTTCAATAGTCTCTTCGATAGTTTCCTCTTCACGGGTCGATTGAATAATGTCATCCATTCGATTCGAAGCATATCGCTCCTCAACAACCTCTTGGATAATTTGTTTTAGTCTTGATAGTTTAATTTGCATGATAATAGACACTCCTTCTTGCAATAAATAGTGGCTAGTTATCGTTATAACCTGTTTTTGAAAACAAAAAAGCCACCTTCCGGTGGCTTCTGCTAGAGTTCGTATTTTATATGAGCTACGCCTCGTTCGTCGGTCGCTTCTTCATCTTCTGGCTCTTTATAATATCGGTCATCCAATGGTATTCTTAAGTAAGGTCTTTCCTCTTGGTATTGCTCAACACGTTCATTTTCGTATATAATTAACTCGTTGATTTCCTCTTCTGTAAACCCCTCAAGTATCGTTCGCCAAAATTCTACGATTTCCCAATCTTGTGCCATGTGATATTTCCTCCAAGGTGTCAAGCGTGTCGCTTGTATTACCAATGTGATGCACGACGTATCCACCGCTCTCGTCAAACTTCTTAATGTTCTTTGTGAAGTCATCAATCAAAACAGTTTCTTCGCCAAAGTTGCCAAGAGCATATTCATACTTTTTGTGTGAAAAGATAACTCTCACACCAGCAACTACATTAGTATGTAGTTTTAAATTATCCTTTACCCATCTTTCTTTCCCTCGATTCGAACCCTTCTTGCCTCGTTGGTCCATCGGCGTTGTCAATATAACTGGGAACTTGTCTATTCTGGAGATAACT
>Ga0315324_10000677_pt1 | contig 11816 bp, 4 predicted proteins | sample M150021515metaG_FD_203919 | JGI IMG/M metagenome (GOLD analysis project Ga0315324, IMG submission 203919) | Ammonia-oxidizing marine archaeal communities from Monterey Bay, California, United States - M1 500m 21515 | ecosystem: Environmental > Aquatic > Marine > Intertidal zone | place: USA...
TCCAGAGCATGATCATTTTCGTCGGAGCAATTTCCGTCCTAGAGGTTAGTTGGAAATTGAAGTCCAGAGCGCTAATGATTGCACTGCCGCTGATTCATATTCTCAATTTATTCCGAAATGCTGGTTTAATTTGGTTGCAAAGTGTCTATGTGGATTGGCAATATCTTGGATTATCAATTTTTGAATTTGGCCATGCATATGCATCTAGAGTTGTATCATTAGGAGCAATGTTCCTTCTTGCTCTAGTATTATTCGATATGTTGCCGCAAATGCACAGACATGTGCTTACTCTACTCCGCCCGCTAGGCTTGTCACCAGGTAAGCGTCAATCGAAGAGGTCCTGAACAGTTACGCTTTCGGGAGGAACTTCTACAGGTCCAAGATCAAGGACCGGTGGAACGATGGTACCATTAGATGAATCGTCAATACCTAGCATACTATCCTGCATCTGTTCCATTCTCTTCTCATCCTCCCAAGGGGTCGATGTGGAACGGCGACCATTTCGACCGCCAGCCATCATGTATCCGAGAATCGAAATGAGTACAAGGCCCAAAATGCCCGCCGTCGAATAGATAATATCGTTAGGAACAGATGCGATAATATCAGAATTATCTCCAACACCATCGCCATCGGTATCGACAGATTCAGTGGGGTCATCTGGGAATTCATCCTTTGCATCTGGCGTTCCATCACCATCTCTGTCAAAGGCATCAAATGTTGTACTGCAGGCTAAACTCTCACGGTTTACTTCATTGGAGTCGATGAATAAATCACCATTCCGGTCAACTGAAAATAAGTCAAAATCATTCTTCCAAGCGATGTTGCTCATTTTTTCGATGCTAACTCTATCCGAGCCGAACTGTTCCCAGGTTTCAGTGAATTCGTTATCGCAGGAACATGCCTCTTGCTTGGCCTCAGCCACCTCTATTACCCCATCGTTATTGAGGTCAATTTTATCGAAGATATCGGCTTCATCGCCAGCTTCATCACGTGAGATATCACCATCTTTGTTGACATCAAATTCCTCGAAGAATTCTAGCGCCATTTCATCACAAGGGATGATTACAACATCTTCGGGGTCAGGATCGGGGTCAGGACCAGGTCGCGGGAAGTCGAATTCGGCCCAAGTTGCGATTATTCCTATATCATCAATATCGGATTGTGCAGTGAGAGTTATGTCTATTCGACCCTCGGCAAACCACCAGAACAGGTTCTGATTTGGGCCTTCGCCCTCATCGTCATCAGGGTCTACTTGCCTACCCATTCCGCCACCTTCGAAGATGATGTCATCCCCTCCTACGTAGTCTGAATTTAGGAGTACATCACCTTCTCCACCCCATGTCTTGATTTGGATATCAGTTGCGCTATTCTCGATTTCTATGAAGAAGTATAGGTCGTTTCCTTCTGGGGCTACAATTCCTTCTACCGCTTCATCATTGAAGAGTTGAATCGGCTCTCCATCATATTCCCAAACATATCTATCGGCAAAAGATGCAGTAATAGTTACTGCACTGAATGATTTCTCAGAACCTAGTAGAATATACCAACGTCCTGGTGTAGGGTCATTGAATTTGATACTATCACCCGCTCCTGGTGCGGCAGAATGTTTGTCATGGGTTGTCCATGTAGGATAGGACTCGAGTCGCATGAATAGCGAGGCATCTCCACCTCCACCATCGAGATCGACTTCGAGCCTCTCGGTATCTGTTGGAGTATCGATGTAGAACCATTGGTCTAAGCCTTCATAGCCCGAAAGTGGTCCATAGCCAACTCCTGCAGTCAATTCTATTGCAGCTTCTGGAATCGTATTATCTGGGGCGAATGTGAAGTCGGCAATGATGGTTAGGTCTTTACATCCTCTCCACGAACTAATTGCAACGTAATAGATTCCAATTTGCGCATCAAAAATGTTGACTTGCTCATCATTACCCATGTTTGAGGAATAATCAGAAGTAGGCTGCTCACGCCCATTTGTCGCCCCTACGACCTCTTCGATCCAACCACCATCATTTGTATTCGGAAGTACCTTCCAAGCTATGCCCAAATCGCATTGCCCATTACCGCCATATGTTCGTACTTTCAGATTTGAGAGGTTCTCAGTGACATCAACGTAGTAGTAAGTCGGACCATTCTGGCTCGATGCACCTTGTCCAGTCACTGCAATTCCATTATTCAGTTGAGTAATTTCCTCAAGTGGTGGTGGTTGTGGTGCTTCTTCCCAGTATGCGTGGATATTCATGTCAGTAAAACCTGAATCGCTTCTGATTGTCATCCACCAAATTCCTTCAGTTGGCCATTCCCAAGAACCATATGAATAAAATCCGTATGAATAGAAGTTCTCGGAAGCATCATCGTGATCCCATTTTGTTGGAATACGGTCAACTGCAAAGTAAATCTCAATTTCTGGAATTTGACCATCACCGTCTTCTTCAAAGAGGCCACCCGAATAGGCTTCTAATGAGAGGTAATTTGTATTCTCTGGAATCTTCATGAAGAATAGCAATGTATCTCCCGCTCCAGCGCTTACAGCTTCGGCATATTCTCCGCTAAATAATTCAACAGCTTGAGCAACAATTGTCCCATCTGGCATGACCCATGCTGCACCTGAAATCGCTCCAACACGGGTGCTTTGGTCCTCAGTTGTCCATCCTTCGCCTTCTGGGAAGTTCCATTCTGAGAGTATACCTGATTCGGTTGTAACGATTACATCATCCAATAATCCGCGCAAATGATTACAATCACATCCAGCACCCATTCGCCCGATGAATAATTCATCACAATCATCACCTGATTGATAACAATCATTCGAACCAAAGTCTCCAGCGGGAATATGAGAATCCTCTAGGTCAATTAAACCGGATGAAACATTGTCAATGAAAAATTCACCGCCAAATTCATTTTCGTTATCATTGTCGATTATTACCTTGACATGAGTCCATGTATTTTCAGTAATTGTCCGATTGGAGGTGGGGTTAGCTGCCATCGAATATTCATTTGAATAAGCGAGATATCCATCATTTAGATACAGGCCCCATCCATAATCGCCAAACATTGTGATAAATTGAATTCCAGTTGCATCAGGAATGTTTACCCATGCTTCTATCTCAATGTGACCTGTAATCTCAGGAAAATCCTCGTCGACAATAATGTAATCGTCTATTCCATCGAAACGTAATGCGAAATCAGCACCATCGCCAACTTCTACTACACCATATACAGGGAAGTATTGTGGGTCATCTTCGAGGTCATTCCACGATCCTGGCTCAATTTCACCCATGTTAGTTCCAGCAATGTGGACATAGTCTTCATCATCTCCAGAAGTTGCAGGTTGGTCAGCACCCCAAGAACGGTAGAGGAATGGTTGACCATCGTGCCAGCGGAATTGACCTTCTTCAGCCTTGTCTGAAAGTCCAGTCCAAAGATGCCGTCTCTGTTCACCATTTACGGCAAAGGTGTCGAAAATCCAGTCATTCTCTTCCGCATCATTGATTGTTACTAGGAATCCATCTAGTCCGCGTGCAGCATCTGCTGCATCTGACCAACTACTATCTGAAAGCAGGTAGTAAGTATGGTTATTTGCTGGATTTACCACCGTTTCCAAAACGATAACTCCCTCTTCAGTTTGGGCTGAAGTTGGAGAAACCATTGGACTTGCAGTCATCAACAACAAGCCGGCCAGAACAAGAATTACCTTACGGTCCACAAATATCGACCCTACTAACTCGTTCTTGAACCCTATGGGTTCACGCCAAGTGGATAATTAGGCTGAAATCACTTATTTTCAGCGCATTCTCTTTCCACCGATACGCAACTCAGTCTTCAGTGGCATCTGATGCTCCCAGGCAAATTCTTTGACAATCCGCCAGCCCTTTTCCGAACCCTCATAGTCAGTGACGTCGATTATTTTGTCACGTGTATTTGCTTTGAATGCTGCAACTGGCTCAGCATTTCTGAAAACCAAATATGCACTTCCAAATCCGAATTTTTGCTTGAGTACATCAGCGAAGTATGGCGAAATGGGGTCACTTGGAGGCAAGACGAAATCTCTGATGGGTGGAACGTCCTTTGCCGCCTCTAACAGATCCTTTCTCCCCCAACAAACCTCATGCAGATCTTGAATCAAGAATCCCTTGATCAGGGTATCATCGTCCTCGAATTCGGTAAGTATTGCCTTCAACTCCTCGGGCTTGAAAGGTGTACCTGATAGTCTTGTGAACTGCTTTAGTGTGATGACTGGATAATCAGACACCAATCTACGTAGGTATTCCCGTCTAAGTATCACCGAATCTAGACCCTCTCGCGGGTGCACTGCTCTAAATCCACCGCGATAATCCTGCACAAGGTGTCCGGAACGAATCAGGGGTTGTATCAGTTTACGGAATGCTGCACGTTTCATTGCGTGCCTTTCCATGAAGAGATTTGGATCTGAATTATTTGAAAAGAAATCTATGATGTCAAGTAGTTCTTCATCCGCCTCTTGTCCACGAATAGCTAGTAGCGTCGAAAAGTGATCATATGAGGCCCATACCTGATGCCCTCTAAGATTAATTCCTTGATGTAAGCGATGTGCGCTTGCCATATTTTTGAGTCCGACGCGGTATAACTCAGACCGACCTCTCAACCCAAAGTCATCTCTTACTTCCTGTACGCTCCCTAGCGCTTGGATTTCATTTTCCTTTCGTGTATTTTGATGAAGGTGATGGCGATGGAACAGAGCCCTCTCCGCTATTTCACGCGGTTGAGGGTCTACAACTCCTCCGCGTATCATTCTCTCCCCTGCTAGTTTGAAGCCTATGCCTTCAAGGGCAAGACGAGTATCATCATCGATATCAGTTACACTTTCACCATTGAAATTTGTTAGGACAGCAACATCGACTAACTGGTCGGAATGATTGTCCAATAGTCTCTCAAATGCCTCACAGAATTCGTCTAGGTACGCATATGGAATATGCATGTCCTTAATCTCAAGGTAATCATTAACCTTGAACATCAATACCTTTCCGATTGGGTCTACGCCTTTGAAGACAGGAAGATACCATCCTCTGTCTAAGATGCCTCTAACTTCCCAAATAAACCGAGAAACATATGGGTCAGATTGTGTTAGAATACGTAAGCAGCGATCTTCTCTCTGAGGCGAAGCCAGTTTGGCAACCTCATCTGGCATTACATAGAATGCCTCAGGCTCTGGGACGAGAGCCATCACTTTGGAAATACGTCCTTGGTGCTCCAAATTACGCAGTGCAATTGCCAATTCTTCTACCGACCTAGATACATAATATCGTAGAGTGAAAGCCTTGACTGGCCCCATTCGCTTAATCACTTTCACAAGGGCATCTTCGAAATCCATTCCCTCATAGACATCAATAACACGATGGAATAGCGACAATCTCCGTCTACGTCCGACAACATCCTCAAATTGTTTAACGAGACATAGTTGGCGTTCTAGATTAGATAGAGCATTTTTCAGATCACGTTGGAGGGATTTGTGTTCTTCTCCTCTTGGGAAATCTGCTAGAATTTCCTGACGCGTTAGGTTTTCACCAGCTGGAATCTTTTCAAGAATCAATTTCTCCATTTCACCTAGCCAGGGTTCTGGCTTCAGTCCAAGTAACATTGGAAGATTTTTGATCGTGGTATATCCGATTCTATTGTGTAGTAATCGTCCCATCAAAACATCGGAATCCAATTGCAGATCCTTCCAGTCAGCATATCTGAAACCTTCTACTCGGTACAGCATTTCTTGTTGCTTTTGGAATAGTATATGCTTGTCAAATGCAGCAAAGCCATCGGAATGTTGTTCGAAAGATTTAGCCATTACCAGACTCTGAACCCAACGATACTCCACAACATCATCTTCGCCACCTGTGATGCGGTGTTCATCGACCTTCAGAATAAATTCAGCCTCTTCGGTTTGAGTAAAGAATCCTACAGAAATGACATTGCGCATTTCTAATTCATGAAGGATACTCTCTATTTGGCCGCTAGGGAATGGGAGGCGGTCGTTGAGGTTCTCTCCACGTGCCGGTCCTTCTGAGCCTAACATTTCGATAATCTTGACGCGTAGTGCCTCATGTGGGTCAGATATCCGCTTTTCTTCCCATTTCAGAGGCTTGAGACCATCGAAGGCTGTTGCAACCTTGTAGGTAATTCCCTTGGTGTATAAGTCTCGAACGTCGTCAACATCCTCTCCTCCATGCATGGAGATACAACCGAGAGTGCCATGAATCTCAGCCATGTATTTAGTGAACCACTTATCATCTAATTCAGGCATCCCCGTTCCAGTAAGTTTTGTGATCTCACCTTCACTGGCTAACTGTTCTACCCATCCGGAAATGGTATCATGATTGATTCCCTCCAATTTGTCAGCATAGAGGGGATTATCCCATTCTCTATTCAAACCTCCACCCTTGGTCATCAAATTCAGCAGTGAATTTGCATCTGTGGGGCGTGGGACCTTACTGGAATAGTAGTCTTTGAGTTGTTCATCGGTCAACTCGGTTGCTAGAGACCGGCTTCCAAGTAGTCTGCGAAGTACTTCAGGATCTATGTCCTTCACTAGGAATGCCCTAGTCTTCATCGAGAGTAGGTCTTCGAAGGTTGACATATACAGGCTCATTCCAAGCCTCGATGGAACTGCAACCTTGGTATGGACAATTCGGGCTTCACCGGATTTCGATGATTCCAAGAATTCGTTAAGACTGGTAATATCGATATCACCGAAAAGAATCTCCGACTTTGCTTCCTTAATCAGAAGAGAGTCCTCGATTGAACGATGGCGCGTCAGTAATGCATCGGCACGTTGTTGGAATTGCTGAGGACTAATTTCCTCCGCACCAATCCGCTTTGGGATAATCATTGACCTGCCTGCAACCTCTCTAAATCTCTTAGCAAAGATTTGCGTATTGACGATGTAGCGCTCGATGACGGAGATATGGTCATTATTCGCAAATGCCCGGTACATTTCACCCGGATCTACCTCTTGACTTGTCTTGATTAACAGGCCATTCTCATCGAAGGATAACTCGATTACAGCTATCCCATCTGCTTCGGCAAGCCCTGCCATAAAGTAGCCAAGAGCGGTATTGAATCCCCTTCCGCGACATGAAGTAATGAGGTATGTCGGCATGCCACCGCTGATTATCTGCTCGACAATCAGACGGTTAGGATCTGGTACTTGGAATGAATCGAGTGTGTGTTCCTCAAGATGACGAGCAATCGTATTAGCGACTTCTGCTCCTAAGCCATATGCATCACGCAAAATCAAACGAGGGTCCATCTGCCTCCTTAGTGCGGTGACACAATTGCCCAATAGGTCGAGCAATGCAGCAGATAATTCTCGTGAACGTGATCTTGCCTCTCCAGACCAAGAAGGTACAGTAGGGCGATATCCTGTGACAGAATTCACATTTACCCTAGTTCCTTGAATATTGGTTACACGGTATGTGGAACCGCCCAGTAGAATGACATCGCCTCCCCTTAGATTGGCAACGAAAGATGAGGAAAGTTGTCCGAGAATGCTACCTTCTGCATTGAATACAAGGTAGGAATTATCTGGCGCAATAGTCCCGATATTTGTATAGTAAATCATTCGCGAATATCCACGCTTACCATACAGATTTTCCTCCCAGTCAATCCATACTCTCCTTTCCTCTTCCAACATGTCGAGGACTTCGATGAATTCATCGTAAGGGAGAGTGCGATAGGACCAGGTATTTGTTACAACTTCATACGCTTCGTCGATATCTCTTTCATTGATAATCACTAGACCAATCAGGAATTGTGCTAACACATCAAGTGAGTTTTGAGGGAAATCAAGTAAATCCATTTCACCGGTTTGAATTGCTGATTGTAGAGCTGCTAACTCGAGTAGATCGTCCACACTCGACGGTAGGAACCTTGCCCTAGGAATGCCTCCGACATGGTGTCCTGCACGCCCAATACGTTGTAGTGCAGTTGCAATGTCTCCAGGGGAGCCAATTTGGACAACCAAGTCTACCGAACCGATATCGATACCCATCTCTAAGGAAGAAGAAGTAACAACTGCGCGAAGGTGACCCAATTTCAGTTTCCGCTCAACATCTAGTCGAATTCTTTTGTCCATCGAACCATGATGTCCTGCAACTAATTCTCCGAGAAATGGTCGAAGTTTCTGAACTAGAGTTTCAGTCATCTTCCTAGTATTAGCAAATACTAGCGTAGTAGTGTGAGCGCTGATTAAATCAGCAATTAGTTCGACATTCATTTCAAGAACTTTCATTACCGATAATTCACTAAATTTCGGAGAACACAAAATAATGTCAAGATCTAATTCTCTTGCGCCACTAATTTTTGCAATCTTCACAGTTTGGGCGTTATCTCTTGATTCTCTATCATCGCTAGCAACAAGATACTCAGCTACAGTCTCAAGTGGCTCCATCGTTGCCGATATTCCAATTCTCTGAACGGGGTTCTCCAATATTGTATCAAGAAGACTCATTGTAAGTGCGAGATGTATTCCGCGCTTTGTAGGCACTAGAGAATGCATTTCGTCAATAATCAACCACTCACAATTCGAAACAATTGGTTGGAATCGGGGCGATGAGATTGCAATAGCCATACTTTCAGGTGTGGTAATGAGAATGTGAGGTGGCTTACGTAGCATCTTTTGGCGCTCAGATTGCGGAGTATCTCCTGTGCGCAGACCAACTCTGATTTTTTGAGCACGATCTGGTAGATATTTATCCTCAATTTCAGTTAATGGACCGATTAGATTTCGTTGGATATCATTGGCTAGTGCCTTGATTGGAGAGATATAGATACAATGTACTTTTTCTTTGAGCTCTCCCTCAAGTGAAAGCCTGACTAATTTGTCAATAATAGTCAAGAATGCAGTTAGGGTTTTTCCAGAACCTGTTGGTGAACATAACAACAGGTGTTCGCCTGCCATTATCGATGGAATTGCTAGTTTCTGTGGGTCGGTAAAATCTGGAAATTTATCTTTGAACCAGTTGCGAACCGGCTGGCATAACCGCTCTAACAGATCCTCAGTTTCGTGAGGTGTGTCTAGATACTCGATGTTCGCCAATTATTCCACCACGCTTCGCGTGACCAGAAAGCGTACGTAGGCAGATGATAAGGATTGTGATTTTACACACTGCTAAGGCCCTCTGGACCCCAACGAATAACAATCTCAGTAGGAGGGTGTTCGCTAGGGTTGAGGAGTGGTGATTCTTTCAAACTCAAAGGGATGACAACCTCATGCAGTGCATCGGTTGGACACGAGCCGATACACGAAAGACAACCTACGCAGGCTTCCTCTCTCACTATGATTGGGCGCTTTGTCAATCCCGGCGGGCAATGCAATAGTGGCAAAAGTGCCTCAAATGGGCAATGAGGAATGCATAGGTCACAACCTGTACAATCATCGCCGGTGATAGCAACCATCGCCTGACCCATGCCAATGGGTGGAAGGTTCCCCTTTTTTCAGGTTGTGTAACAGGTTTGCTCATGTACCCCCTCTGCAACGCAGGTGTATGGATGATTTCTCGGCAGAGCGTTTGAGCCGGCTAACTGGCATCCTAAAACGCCGAGGAGTAATCCTTCCTGCTTTTGAGATACATGGAGGCGCTGCAGGACTCTATGACTTTGGACCAGTTGGTGGAAGGTTACGAAATCGTGTGAATCAGACATGGATTGACCATTGGCTTTCCCTTGGAAATATTGTTGAGATCAGTTGTCCTACTGTTACTCCGTACGCCGTTTTAGAGGCAAGTGGACATGTTGGAGAATTCAGCGATTTCCTCACGGAATGCAAATCTTGTGGGGAAGCCAGTCGCGCCGACCATTTGGTCGAGGATGTCCATTCAAACCCCGAGTCCTTATCCAAGAATCAACTAGATGAGTTGTTACAATCATCTAATCCCCCTTGCCCATCATGTGGTGTGAGTGGTTGGGGAGCAGTAGAAGCGCAGAATTTGATGTTCAATACTAAAATTGGAGCTGGGTCGTCAGGACGGCAAGGGTTCCTTAGGCCAGAGACTGCTCAAGGAATGTTCACCTCATTCTCGTCGATTTATCGTCACTTCCGTGAACGCCTTCCCTTTGGTGCTGTGCAGACTGGCAAGGGATATAGGAACGAGATTAGCCCGCGTCAAGGAATGATACGTCTTCGTGAATTCAACATGGCTGAATTGGAATATTTTATCGACCCTGAGGTACCACCTATTCACGACTTTTCTGCCTGGACTCAAACAGTAACCTTAGTCGCTGATGGTGGCGGGGAATCTATGATCACAATTGGGGAAGCAGTAGAAAATGGAATTATCCGCCATCCTACAGTTGGATATTTCATGGGTTGGACGATGGATTTCCTCCTCAAAGTTGGAATTAACCCTGATGGGTTGAGATTTAGGCAACATGAATCGAATGAGATGGCACATTATGCACAGGATTGCTGGGATGCAGAGATTCTTGGCTCCTATGGCTGGGTCGAATGCGTAGGCATTGCTCATCGTGGATGCTATGACCTCGGAGCCCATGAGGATGCTACCGGTCAACGCCTTAGAGCATGGCGCACTTTCAACGAACCAAAAAGCATTGAAATCGACGGATGGACAATTGATGGAGCAAAAGCTGGACCGGCATTCCGTTCCCTTGCTGGAAAGGTAAAGGCTGCTATTGAGGAATTGGATTCAACTGCATCATTCCCATTGACTCTCAGTATTGACGGGACTGATGTAGAGGTTCTCGACGAACATGTAAAGCGCAGACAATTCACCGATAATCAAACTGGAGAGTGGTTCATCCCTCATGTTGTTGAACCCGCTTTCGGGATAGACCGAATCATTTGGCACCTTCTTGACCACTGCTATGAAGAAACTGAGAAGGGTGGTGAGAATTATTCCTACCTCCGCCTTCCATCTAGCGTAGCACCTGTGGATGTTTGCGTTTTACCGCTCTTTGAGAAAGACGGCATGGGTGAATTAGCATCAAACATTCACCACACCCTTTGTTCCAAACCCGGGATTGTTTCAATTTACGATGCTAGTGGGTCGATAGGTAGGCGGTATGCGAGAGCAGATGAGATTGGAGTACCGTGGTGTATCACAGTAGACCATGATTCTCTCAAGGATGGAACAGTGACTTTGAGGTCAAGAGACGATGGAGCTCAAAGTAGGGTTGTAATCTCTGATTTACCCTTCTAACTACTCAATGTTCAAAGTCCATCGACGTGGACATGTGCACATGGTGGCGAGCGATTGGACTGAGCGCCACCGCCCTCAGAGCGAAGTAGAACTCGAAGGAAATGAAATTCAACGTCGGAAAATTAGGGCTTGGCTCGATGAATGGAAGGCCGGAAAACCATCCAAACCCGGCTTACTTCTCGTTGGCCCACCCGGAGTTGGAAAGACATCGGTGGCCAGAGCAGTTGCCGCAGACCTTGGTTGGAATGTTATCGAACTAAATGCCTCAGATGCCAGAAATGCGACTGAGATACGTAGGGCAGCAACACATGCTTCAACTCATGGATCGCTATTCATGACTCCTGGTAGTCCACCTCCGCGTACACTAATTCTACTCGATGAAGTAGACCACCTCTCTGGAGGATTACGTGCCGCAAGTGAAAGTCGGGTAAAGGCAACGATATTGGGTGAAGACGAAACAGGATCTAAAGCATTGAAAGGAGATAGCGGGGGTAAGGCTGAACTTCTGAATTTACTATCCGCAACGAAGCAACCGGTAATTCTAGCTTGCAACGAAATAATGGGCTTATGGGGGAAGACTTCGTCAACTTGGCGCAGCACTAGAGATCGTTTCTCCAAATATTTGGTCAAGGT
>Ga0315324_10000680_pt1 | contig 11772 bp, 13 predicted proteins | sample M150021515metaG_FD_203919 | JGI IMG/M metagenome (GOLD analysis project Ga0315324, IMG submission 203919) | Ammonia-oxidizing marine archaeal communities from Monterey Bay, California, United States - M1 500m 21515 | ecosystem: Environmental > Aquatic > Marine > Intertidal zone | place: USA...
TTCTTATGCAATACGACGGGTAAGTGTGCATAACCCTTAACGAATGCACTCCGGATATAGGTAGGCTCTCCAACAACTTCTACGGTGTCAAAGCGTTTCAGAATCTCTTCCCAGACAATCCGTAACTGCATTTCTGCGAGCCTGTTACCCATACAACGATGGATGCCGAACCCGAAAGACAAGTGTTGTCGTGGCCTGGCTCGGTCGATGATAAATTTATCAGGCGTTTCAATCGCTGATTCATCACGATTTCCTGACACATACCACATGACGACCTTGTCGCCTTTCTTAATGGTTTTGCCGCCAATGACAGTATCTTCGAGGGCACGTCTGCGCATATGGGCAAGTGGCGTTTGCCAGCGGATGATCTCTGGCACCATGCTTGGGATCAGCCCTGGGTTTTCCCTAAGCTTCTGGTACTGATCCGGATGCTGATTAAGTGCAAGAATACCGCCGGTGATTGAATTACGGGTGGTGTCGTTGCCGCCAACAATCAGGAGAATCAGGTTTCCAAGGAACTCCATTGGACGTTCAAGCATGTCTTTCGTCGATTCGCCGTGAGCGAGCATAGTGATCAGGTCATTGTCGCCTGGTGTTTGCTGTCGCGCTTTAAAAATTTCTGTAAAGGTCGTTAGACATTCAATTAGTTCCTCGCGACGTTGGTCCTCCGATTCGATAATTCCCTGCTCAAGGTTTGCTGTTGCAACGTCGGACCAGCGAGTTAATTTTCGGCGCTGCTCGAATGGAAAATCGAAAAGGGTTGCCAGCATTTGTGTGGTCAGTTCGATGGAGATTCTATCTACCCAATCAATTTCTTCACCGACAGGTAATGCGTCAAGCAAATTTGCTGCGCGAGCCCGGATGGTTGATTCCAGCTTAACCAGGTTTATCGGTGCAACAACCGGGCTGACGACCTTTCTCTGATCATCGTGTTTTGGCGGGTCCATCGCAATAAACATTGGCAGCGTGAAATCTTCATCCTGGTCACCGAGAGTAATGCCGCCTTCGGAAGAGAACACCTTGTGATTGGTGTCCACGTGCATAATGTCTTCGAAGCGAGTGATGGACCAATACGGACCAAACTCACTTTCCTCACAGAAATGTACAGGGGCTTCTTTTCGGAGTCGTTCGAAATAGGCCCAGTGAGCGTTCTGTTCAAACAGGTGCGATTGAGCAACATTAAAATTCCCGTCAAGTGGGATCGAATAAGGGTCTACAACAATTTCTTTACTGGTGCTGATCGCTTCGCTCATATCTGGGTCCGTGTTATTGGGTGGACGTTTCTGGGTGGACATTGTGTCGGCTAGTACTGGAATTCCGGCAGGTTTACGACAAGACCATCTAGTTCATCAGTCACGGAGACCTGGCATGAGAGACGTGAATTAGCTTCCCGATCAGGGTTCAGGTCCAGCATTGAGTTTTCCTGGTCATCGGCTGCGCCAACCCGGTTCATCCATTCGCTTTCAATGAGTACGTGGCAAGTAGCGCAGGAGCACTCGCCGCCACAGTCGGCATCAATGCCGGGGACAAGGTTATCGAGAGCGATTTTCATGACCGAATCACCATTGTTCCCATCAATGGTTGTGGTCTCGCCGGAAAACTGAACAAAAGTAACTTTAGCCATTTAACTGAGCCATTCCATAAAAGGGGCAAAATTAGCAACAAAGGCGGGGCTTATAAAGGTGAAATATGGCCACAATATGATCTTATTAGGACAACCTGAAAATACAATGAACCCAGGCTCGATAGCCCGTATTAGCCTGTCCTGTAGTGACCGTCTCTCTAGCGAAGTTGCCTGAAACAGCTCTGTATCTGGTCTACCAGTGCCTGGGGCTGTTCAAAGGCCGCGAAGTGGCCACCTTTCTCCATCACTTCAAAGTGAATCAGGTTGGTAAAACGCGCTCTGGCCCACCTTTCGGAAGTCTTGAAGATCTCTTTGGGAAAAAGGGTGCAGCCGACGGGAAGCTCGATTAGGTCCAGGTTTGTACTTCCGAAGCTCTCCCAGTAGATCCTGGCAGAGGAGGCGCCGGCATCCGGCAGCCAGTACATCATCACGTTATCCAATAGTTCATCGCGCGATGCTACGTTTTCGGGATGGCCGTCACAATCCATCCACTGGTAAAACTTTTCAAGAATCCAGGCGGCCTGGCCGATTGGCGAATCGGCAAGGCCATAACCCAGTGTTTGAGGCCGGGTACTTTGTTGCTTGGAATAACCGGAATCATGATCCTGGTAAAATTGCATAGATTTCAGGGCGTCAGTTTCCTGATCAGTGAGATTGTCCATATTGTTCGGGTCGGGCGGAGCAATCGGCATATTCATGTGAATGCCTATGCAATGACCCAGGTTCTGAACGCCGATTTGTGCAGTGACAATCGAACCCCAGTCACCGCCCTGGGCGACGTAGCGGTCGTATCCCAGTCGGATCATTAGCTCATCCCAGGCCGTGGCAATGCTGTCGATGTTCCAGCCTGGTGAAACCGGCTTGTCGGAATAACCGAAGCCAGGCAGGGTTGGAATAACGAGGTCGAATGCATCGCTTGCCAGACCACCGTGTTCAGTTGGGTTGGTCAAAGGCCCGATAATCTTTTGGAATTCGACAATCGACCCAGGCCAGCCATGGGTCATGAGTAAGGGGAGGGCATCAGGCTCGGCCGACTTGATGTGTAAGAAGTGGATGCCGAGGCCATCTATTTCTGTTTTGAATCCAGGCCATTGGTTCAGAAGCGCCAGACGCGCTGGCCAGTCATACTGGTTTAACCAGTAGTCGTGGATCTCGATCATGTAAGAAAGCGGAATACCCTGGGACCAGTCTGGTGGGGTTTCCTTGTCTGGCCAGCGCGTTAGCGCCAATCGTTGTTTAAGGTCATTCAGTTCCTGTTCTGAAGTCTGAATGTTGAACGGCTTGATACTTGTCATCACTATGCTTCCGTCTGGAATTTTGGTTTGGGATTTTGGCTCGGTTAGTTGCCGGGGTGGATAACTATTTTCCCGATTGCTTTTCTGTCAAGCATTTTCATCATGGCTTTGCCGGTGTCTTGCAATCTGAATGCCTCACCGGATTGTGGGCTTATCTTACCGGACGTAATCCACCCCATAAGTGTGTTGAGGACTTCATTGGCGACAGATGGATTGGCAGCCATGTGCCCGCCCCAGTTAACGCCGATGATTGAGCAGCGTTTTAGCAATACAAGATTCACCGGAAACTTTGGGATGTCCCCGGAGGCGAAACCAACCACAAGGAACCGTCCATCGGGACCCAGGGATCTTAGTGCAGGCTCAGCGTAGTCGCCACCGACGGGGTCGTAAACGATATCCAGCGGCGTTCCGCTGAGGATTATTTTCAGTTGCTCACGCCAGTTATCTGAGCTGTAGTCAACAACATCATCGGCACCGGCGGCGAGACAGGCGTCTCTTTTTATCTTGCTTGAAGCCGCCGCAATTACCCGCGCACCTTTGGCCTTGGCAATATCAATAGCGGCAACGCCTACGCCACCACTCGCGCCCAGCACCAGTACAGTTTCTTTTTCCTTGATGTTTCCGCAGTACACAAGTCCGTGATATGCAGTGCAATAGTTGACGAGAAAACTGGCGGCGTTGTCATAACTGAGTGAGTTTGGGATGGGGGTGCATCGACCTTCATCCAGGGTAATGTACTCCGCCAGTCCGCCGGATGAGGGGGTGCCCAATACGCGTTGACCCGGGCGCAAATGTTTGACCTTGTCTCCGGCACGCTCAACGATGCCTGAAACTTCGTTACCAGGAATAAAGGGTAATGTCGGCTTAATCTGGTAAAGGCCCGCAACTGTTAGCGCATCGACATATCCAAGACCCGTTGCTTCGACTTTGATCAGTACCTGATTTGGCTCTGGTACAGGCTGCTGCATCTCATGGATTTCCAGGGAGTCAGGGCTGGTAAAAGATTCACAAACAATCGCGCGCATGGAGAGCATTCATTGGGTAAGGGGTAGCTGAACATATTAAGTGAATTGCGTTGATGTCGCCACATGGTCAAAGACGTCTCTGATGACATATGATTTGCAATCTGTTACTCATAAGCAGTATTGATATATTGTTCGTTGAAACTCCGGAAAATGAGTCAGAGGTGTACAGTCTCTGTGAGGCAATCAAGGGAACTCCGCTGGTGGCTAACCTGGTAGCTAGAGGAAGGACTCCCCTGATGCTGTTCATCAACTACCGAATACCACCACTGACCTTTTAGGGGAAATGCTCGTGCAAATAGAAACTGAAGGAATCCGACTGATGCTATCGAAGATGGCGAACCAATGAAGGGCGCGTACATACTTGTGTTGTATGTATTGGTTGGTTGTGCGACACAAGGTTTCAGGGGTGACGCAGGTGCGATCAGCCTGACGGGACCAGAGGGTGACACTAGGGGTAAGGCCAGATGACTATTGGGATTGGGCTTGGGATATCGCGGTTTCCATTTGATACAGCACGGGATTATTGGCGGTGGGTTGATCGTTGTGAAGACGGTGGTGTTGATTCGATCTGGCAGACAGACCGGCTGGTGTCGAAGGAGGCCATGCTGGAATGTATGTCAACGATGGCTGCACTGGCAGGGCATACAGAGAAAATCCGTTTTGGGATGAACGTCGCTTCAATTGCCCTACGAGATCCGCTCTTAACGGCCAAACAATGTGCGACCATTGATTTTCTTAGTGATGGAAGACTCCTGCCCGCGTTTGGTTTGGGTAGTGCTCTTGCCCGGGATTACTCCGCGACCGGCACTCAGACGAAAAGGCGAGGCAAGAAAGCTGATGAGGCCCTCGACCTGGTCGCCCGACTTTGGACAGAGAACGACGTTAATTTCGACGGAGAATTTTTTCAGTATGAGGCAGCGTCGATTTCACCGAAGCCGGCAAACCCGGGAATTCCCTTGTGGATTGGTGGCTCGAGTGAGGTTGCTATGCGCCGCACAGCGAAATATGGCACCGGGTGGCTAGGTGGTATAGACACACCTGAGCAGGCCAAATTGGTCGTGGCTGGCATTAAGTCAGCGCTTCTGGAAACAGGCCGCAGTATCGATGAAGATCATTACGGTGCTTCCTTTTTGTTTCGCTTTGGAAGCCCTGAAGATGATGTTGTAACTACCACCGCAAAGGGACTAGCAGCAAGGCTAAAGCAGTCACCGGACAGATACCTGGTCGCGGGTGATGCGAAAGCGATGGTTGGTCGAATTCGGGAGTTTATTGATGCCGGTTGCCAGAAATTCGTGATGCTACCCATGGCAAATGGTACGACAGAAGTGATGGAGCAAACGCGGCTTTTTATTGAGGAGATCCTGCCAGAGTTTGCTTGATTTCAGTCAGGTTATAGCTGGTTGATCACTTTCTGACACCGTCGGTGAATTTCGTCCTCAAGATAGTCTCTGAATTCTCCTGCATCAAAGTAAATACCCTTGCAGGAGGGACAACACTCGAATTTTATTTCAAACGGGTCCGTATGCAGTACATGTTCCATTTTAGTCTGGCATTTTGGGCAGGCTACATCCTGCCGGCCTTCGACCGGCATAATCGTCATCTGGCTGTGTTCGGGATAAATTCCCCATTCTAAACGTTATTGCTGAACAGTCTGGCAGGGAAATGTGCAAGCACGCGTGTTAGGCTGGTTTTAGAATAAACCAACTGGGCACTTGTCCCGGAAAAGAGATGGCGCAGGAACCAGAAGCCAGAACAGGCTTGTTTGAGCAGAAAACCACGAATGACTATGTGGTGATGTGGAAAGGCAGGGAAATATGCAGGTATGCCTCTGTCCGGGATTTTGTCGATGCTCATGCCGAGGGTCTGGCCGCACTTGAGGCGAACCAGGCAGATTTGCTTGAAAGCTACTATGGAGATCTTTAGGCCCTGGTGCCTGTCAGGTTATAGATACCGGCGCGATGAGTTACCTGTTACAGAATGGGGTGTCTGAACTCGAGCAGCTTGAGTCAGGTTGGGTTTCTACTCGTTGATACCGATGGCAATGGTGTCGTCTTCAACTCTTACCGGATAAGTGTTGATAGGTTCAAACGCTGGCGGCGCAATGACCTTCCCATCACTTAATCTGAATTCAGCCCCATGGTAGGGACAGGTGATACAACCGGCCGCGATGGTGCCTCCTTCCAGAGTGAATTTCTCATGCGAACAGTAGTACGAAACGGCGAAATAGTTTGCATCTTCTCTGCACAGCAGGATTTCTTCTCCATTCAGCTCAATGTACATTTGGTGAGTTACAGCCAGTTCAGTACAGGCTGCAACGACGTAATACTTGAGTGTCATGATTTACCTTTAAGCATTTTCTAACGCCATGCGAAAACCGGCTGGTCATAATCCAGCACCCTGGTGGCATTTCCATTGATGGCGACTTCCCTGAACTGGTACAACATTGCAGCGGTCGGGGCATAGATCACGTCATCGTGATAGTTCATGGAGAGCACCTGACGATCACTCTGAGGAATAGATTCAAGATTGGGTGAATCGTCCCGAACGAGTTCCGTGAAAGTGAATGCATGAATCGATGCGACCTCGTCCGGGTTCGGTTTCAGGTCGTTTTCAATGACATCGGCCCAGACAACAACAGGTGTTATGACATATCCGGATCGCGTAACGTAGTCGTCCAGAGTGCCAATGACATGCTGTTTACTAAGGCCTAGATTGATTTCTTCATGCAACTCGCGAAGCGCAGCCTCAATCGCATCCTCACCGTCATCTACTCGCCCCCCCGGCATCGCCCATTGTCCACTGTGTTCCTTTAATGTAGACGAACGTCTTGTCACGATGACTGAGGATTCGTTTTGGTGATCAAAGATGGTAATTGCAACGGCAGCATGCCGGTGTTCATCAAGTGATTGCCTTTCGTCTTTGAATGTCGAAAGGTTGTGGCGAATGTTCAACCGGGTTTCGTCGTTATAATGATAGTGGGAGATGGGACGCACAGTTATTGCCTTTTCAGTTCTTCGTTTATTGCGATAGTGAGATCCGCCGCATCTGCAACTGCAGGACGGTGAGAGATGTCGCCGTCTCCCCAGGCTCTTACCCATCTGCGCAAGAAATCCTTAACTTCCCCGGAATGACATTGGAGTTTTTCTTCAGTCGATCCAGAGCATGCATCACTCGCGTACAGCGGTCCTGACATAAACAGGAAAAGTATTAAGACGCAATAACGCAACAGGGTGTTAGGCGCTCCGCAAATCCGGTAGCTGGTATGCTTCTTCTTCCAACTGTGCCCTGATGGTTTTCTTGTCGATCTTGCCCGTGGAGGTCAGGGGAATCTGGTCAACAAAGATGACATCGTCAGGGAGCTGCCATTTTGCGAAAATTTCGGTGCAGTGTTCCAGGATCAACTCTGTCGTGATGTTCGATCCATCGACAAGGATCACCAAAGCAACGGGTCTTTCATCCCACTTTGGGTGTATTTGTGCAACGACGGCAGCTTGCACGACGCCGTCGAGAGCAACGATATGGTTTTCAAGGTCGACTGAAGAGATCCATTCTCCTCCCGATTTGATCAGGTCCTTGGAGCGATCAGCAATGATGAGATACTCTTCACCGTCAATTTTTGCGACATCACCCGTAACCAGCCAACCGTCGTGAAATTTCTCTGGCTGGGGATCATTATAATACTCAGCACAAATCCAGGGTCCCCGAATGAGGAGTTCACCTACCGAGTCCCCATCGTGAGGCACTGGGTCCCAGTTTTCGTCAACAATTTCGAGCTCGAGTCCCGGCATGATCAGCCCGGCTTTTGCGATGTTCTCAAACTGCTGTTCTTCCGTCAGATTGAGATGGGACCGTTTGGCGACCTTACGGCTCAGGGTTCCGAGTGGATTGGTTTCTGTCATTCCCCAGCCCTGGATCATTTCCACGCCCAGCTTTTCAAAGTACCAACGCATCAGCGAGACGGGTGGCGCGCTTCCACCGCAAGTGAGGCGGGATAGCTTGCTGAGGTCATACTTCTTGGGGTTCTCTTCCAGCAAGTTTCTTATTCCCTGCCAGATTGTTGGTACACCTGCCGATATGGTGACCTCTTCCTGCGCCATTAACGCAACCAGTCTTTCAGAATCCATGAACCGGTGCGGCAGGACCTGCTTACAGCCCAGCATCGAAGCGGTAAATGGCAGTCCCCACCCCATGGCGTGAAACATGGGGACAATACCGCATACCGAGTCCAGCGAAGACAGCCCCATTGAGTCAGTCATTGCCTGGGTAACGGTGTGTAAATAGGTAGATCGATTGGTATACATCACACCTTTCGGTTTGCCGGTCGTGCCGCTTGTGTAGCACAGCCCCATAGGTGCGTTTTCATCAATCTCTGGCCATTCGAAATCGGCAGGTTGGTTTCCAATGAACGCTTCGTAGTCCACCTGGTTTGGAAAGCCTGACTCTCCACCCTCGCCATGCCGTGATATGACCAGCAGCTCAACGGTTGGGATTCTGTCCAGGATTGGTTCAAGAAGTGGTAGAAGGTCTTCGTCAGCGAATATCACTCGGTCAGCCGCGTGATTAATAATATATTCCAGGTCAAAAGAGCTTAGGCGGATATTCAACGTGTGAAGAACACAGCCCATCGACGGGACTGCCTGATACAACTCCAGATGGCGGTAGTTGTTCCACATGAAGCTTGCGATTCGATCCCCGGGTTTAACCCCATGATCTGACAAAGCGTTGGCCAGTTGCCTGGACCGGGTTGCTGTGGCTTCCAGGGTCTGCCGATGCGTACCGTCCGCGAGGAGGGTGACAATTTCGACGTTTGGGTCAAGTTTCGCGCCGCGTCCAAGGATTCGGGACATGAGCAGGGGTGTTTGTTGCATTGTCATAGCATCGTCTTTCTAAGCTTATCGAGAAAAGCGCTAGGATAACGGAATAAGTCTGTGAAGCAAGCTAAGACCAGCAGGATTAGCGCGTGCTGGCAGAGCCTAGCCTGCATCATTGGTTGGCGCTGGCGCATGGTGCCCATGGTGCCCATGGTGCTTATGGTGGACCCAGGCCTCCACGGTAAAGAGCAGTAGTGCAATCCAGATACAACCAAATGTAACAAGACGATCAATACCGAATTCCTCATTGTAGACCAGTACGGCTATTATCAGCGTTATGGTTGGTGCGATGTACTGGAACATCCCGATGACGGTCAGGGGGAGCCGGGTGACTGCAGCGGCGAAACACAGCAGTGGAAACGAAGTCACGAATCCCCCCAGCATGAGCAGTAAATCAATTTCTATATCACTGCCAAAAACCATTGTTTGCCGGTAGGCTATCCATGCGATGTAGGCGAGTGCAAACGGTGCAACGATCATTGTTTCAATGGCAAGTCCTGCGATAGCGTGAAGTCCGAGATTTTTGCGCAACAATCCATAGAAACCGAAACTGAATGCCAGCCCCAATGCGAGCCATGGTATGCGTCCGAAAAGAATCAGTTGGATGGCGATGCCTGTTCCAGCGACTATCATTGCGATCCATTGCAGCGGTCTTAAGCGTTCTTTCAAAAAAATCACTGCCAGGAAAACACTGACCAGAGGGTTAATAAAGTATCCAAGGCTGGTCTCGGTGATGTTTTGGTTAACGATCGCATAGATAAATACGAGCCAGTTGATCATGAGTAGCATGGCGGTCAGGGACAGTGTTGGGAGTCTTGCGACGGAAACTCTTAGTTCCTTTAAATCGCCTGTGTACGTCAGGATACAGATCAGCAGCACAAGGGCCCAGATAGACCTCTGTGCCAGTATTTCCCAGGGGGAAACGTGATCTATCCATTTGAAGTAAATGGGGACGATACCCCAAAAAAGGTAGGCAGAGAGCGCAAAGTACATACCCTGGGTCGTTCTTTCGTCACTCATGACAAAAAACATCTGGCGTGTGCAGGGCGAGCACTCTAAGCGACTGTGTATCCAAGTTCAAGGTTCTGCTGAATCAAGGAATCACGACCAAACAGATAATTGCGCGGGGTACGGGATTGGTTGATGTACGACTTATATTGATTGACGAGGTCGTCAAGAAAACCTATGTTTCCTGGTGTTTCGATGGTCGGTGCAGGCCTGGCTAGGTTCGATCAATGATGACCGCGGTGCCGGTAGCACTGACCATCATCATACCGTTGGTCTGGCCAAAGCTTTCGTAGTCAATATTGACGCCAATGACGGCATTGGCACCCAATTCGTCCGCCCAGTCTTCTAGTTCAGCGAGGGCAATTTCACGCGCCTTGCCCAACTCTCGTTCATAGGCGGACGACCGTCCGCCGACGATGTCACGCACTGCAGCGAACATATCCCTGAATATGTTGGCACCCAGAATTGCCTCGCCGGTGATTACGCCAAGATATTTGACTACTTTGGCCCCTTCTACGGAAGGGGTCGTGGTAATGATCATTGGTGTGCCTCCTGAAGACGATTAGAAAGTATTTGCTTGGGGGTTATGAGCGGGTGTTGAACGGAATTAGTGTCGAACAATAAGAATCTCGCCTGACGCATTGACCGGTCGCTTCAGGAATTTTTTCACCAGCTCGACATCATCGAGATTCTCGTCGCATTTCACGGCCAGTTCGCTAAATGGGGGGCGACAGGGGTCAGAGACCATTATTTGCTTCACGCCGGCTTTCTTCGCCCGGCCCATCAAGTTGTAAAGTTCGTGGCCCATCTCATGCCAGAAACATATATCGGCACCCATTACCACGTCAAAATTGCTCAGGTAATTGACGGTAAGCTGCTTGAACGTCTTCTTTTCTCCGGACATCTTGAGTCTGTTCATTTCGGCGTGTAGGTCAAGATAAGGCAAAACATTCGCGTCCGCGTCAATGCCATGCACCTTGTTGCCAAACTGTTTGGCACAATAGAGTCCCAGTAAACCCCAACCACATCCGATTTCCAGTACTCGGGAACGTTTCGGTAATGGATTCTTCTTCAGGTAATCCATGATCAGGTAACTTGAGTTCCAAAATTTGTTGCCATGAATTTCGGCGACTTTTCCGTCACGTTTTAGTTGCCTGATACGAGGGTGATTTGCATTCAGGATCTTCAAGCCAAAGGCCTGACGGTGTGTCTTGGTTACCATATGTGTACTTCTAGGACTCATAAAGGCGGCTAGTCTATCAGCCAGATCAGATTTCACACCACCTTCTGTGGGGTAAACGCGTCCCTACCGCCCTGGTAGTTAAAGAATCCCTGCTCAGCATTTCGATTGACCAGATGTCTCTCGTACATGGGGTGGTGAAGGCTTCTGACTTCGTGTTCAATGTCGAATAAGGCTTTTCCGTTATTTGGGTCAACAATAGTCTGAAAGCGGTACTGGTTCTGGTCTGACTCCTCGGTGATCAGGTTGTTGTCCCTCAGGTAGCTGTGTGGCCCTGAAAAGTTCGATACGTATACGGCAATGTGGTGTCCATCATAGGAAAGTTCGGGTTTGCGCGTTTCCTTGAATCGAATGAATTGTTCCTGGCCGATGAGAACCTCACACTGGTTTTTCCCCTTGTTGATGTGGGTTCGGCATCCCATGACCTGCTCGTAGAATCGGCCGATTCCGGGCGCAGAGTCAGCGGGTACTTGGAATTCGATATAGGGGATCCCAAGTTGTGCTTTGCCGAACTTGCCAGGGGGAAAACAGCGGAGGTGATTCCCCCAGGGGCAGGTGATGTCCACGTGGTTTTTCCTTTCCGTGAACGTAAATTGGGTATCTTTTAGCCGACGGCCCATTTTCTGCAGCCGCACCAGAAGCGATTTCATGTCGGGTACTACAACACCGATATGGCCTCTCAGGACCTGGGCTTCGGCGGTAGGCAGAT
>Ga0315324_10000683_pt1 | contig 11738 bp, 13 predicted proteins | sample M150021515metaG_FD_203919 | JGI IMG/M metagenome (GOLD analysis project Ga0315324, IMG submission 203919) | Ammonia-oxidizing marine archaeal communities from Monterey Bay, California, United States - M1 500m 21515 | ecosystem: Environmental > Aquatic > Marine > Intertidal zone | place: USA...
TTCAATAATTTTTTAATAGAGTGGGTATTTTGATAGAACTGATAGGTAGATTTAATATTTTGATATATTTGAAATAAATAAATCAATAATGATCCAACGATATAACATCGCTGCTTAGAAGTAGCCGTTCTAAATTCCAATAACTTACCTAAAGGATGCTTCGATAATATCTGTTTTAACATTACATAATATTGTTCTAATGTTAGTGACGAATTTCTTATCTTTAACAGTACAAATGGCACAATACATAAAATAATGGGGAGTATTATTGTCATAATTGGCGATACTATCGTATTTATACCTGATAACTGCAGAAATAATGAGTTGTTATTTAAAAACTTTAACTGCTCCCAATCTAAGTAATTAAATTTTTCTAAAAAATTCGTCTGTTCCTTAAATGCCGCCCATTCCGTTGTTACTGTATCTAATTGTTTATAGGGGGACAGGTTTAGGGTTTTATATAATGATTGAGAGTGTGTTAGAAACCGTTTATCATGTGAGTATGATTGTTTCCATGAATCCAGTAGTTTCGTTCCCATAATGGTTTTTGGATTAAACAATTTAAGATAAACAGAGTTGGTTCCCTCTAGATTAATATCGGTAATGGTATCTTTGTTTATTGATTTTGTTTTATCATTATAATGAATCGGTAGTTTAAAGATGCTCATTTATAGAGGACAATATAATATTAATATTATAATATTACGCTAATTCAACAAATTCGGCGGGCAGTTCTTTAATATCGGTATTGTAGTAGGTTTCTACCTCACGCAACATAATGGAATCATAGTTAGTGATGAAATTTATCCCTGCTCCTTTACGACCCCATCGCCCACTGCGACCAATACGATGAAGATAGGTATGTTTATCTTTCGGAAAATCATAATTAACAACGATACTTACTTGTTGAATGTCTATACCCCTAGAGGTTAAATCGGTCGATATTAATATCCTACTTGACCCCGTCTTAAAATTATGATATGCCTCTTTTCTCTCCTCCCCTGACATTTTACTATGAATGCAAATCACCGGAAAATCATCATGGGTCATTCTATCATATAAATAATCTACCGTTCTTACCGAATTACAATAAATAATACATTGTGATACTGCCAACCGCTCATAAATATCTTTTAACGTATCATACTTTAACCTTTGATCTTCTAATGCTATATAATATTGACTAATTCCCTCTAACGTTAACATATCCGCTTTAACTAATATCATTTCAGGTTCGGTATCAAATAAATGGTTTAAATCCCCCGCATTATGCATTGTCGCGCTAAATAAACATAACTGATTGTATTTTATAATAGAAAAGATACGGTTCATCTCTCGTTCAAAGTCGGGTGAAAATAATACATCTAATTCATCACATACTACCGTGTTAATATTATGCATTATTTTCTTATCTTCAAGCATATGGAGAAGGCGACCAGGTGTACCACATATTATATGAGGAGTATTTCTATTCAAATAATGGAAATCTTTGGTTATGTGTTCTCCTCCCACACATAAATGAACCTTAATACCTGGCATATATTTAGAAATTTCCTTATAAATAGATGATATTTGTGTAATCAACTCTCTCGTTGGCGCAATAGCCAGAATTTGTGTTTTATTTTTGATTACCTCTAAATTATTTAGTGTACCGATTACAAATGCGCCAGTTTTTCCTGTGCCTGATTGTGCTTGAGCAATAATATTATCTCCTTTAGAAATTTTACTAATAGATTGTTCTTGTATGGGACTAGGTGTCTCAAATCCTATGCTCATTATTCCCCTAAGTAATTCCTCTTTTATATCTCCTATATTGTCCCAAGAATTCATAAGATAAACTTATGATGTATTATTTATATTAATATAAACATTTATGTAATATTTATAGTATGCTTTACTCGTTAGCAGATATTTATGCAATAAAACGGACACTGTCTACTAATAATATATCGGATGAAGTAAACCAGACAATTAATAATTTAAATAATATCATTAGTAATAGAAATTATAAGCTAACGCCTAATTTTAAGACGGTGGTAAAAAAAGTCAAAAAGCCGGATAATATCATGAATGAGTTGCGTTTAAACATGAATAAATTGAGTGTAAAGAATTACCGTCGTCAATATGAAAAGATGCAGGTATCTTTAAGGGATTTAAAGATAGATGCTAAAGAGAGGGATGAATGTGCTATTATGTTGTTTGAGTTAGCGAGTGCTAATTTATTTTTTTCGGAATTATATGCTGATTTATATAATAAATTGTATACGGAGTTTGAGTTTTTGAGAGAACCACTAACCAATTCATTAAAGACATTTATAGCGTCCTATAAAAACATAGAAAATATGTCGGATGCTAAAAATTATGATATGTTTTGTGACATCATTAAAAATAATACAAAACGTATCGCTTTATTGACGTTTATTATCTATTTAATGAAATTTAATATAGTAGATGGAGATATGATTATGGAGTTGACGTTATATTTAGTAGATAATATAGAACGATTATTATCAACTGGAGAATCCGATCAGATAGAGCAGTTGTCTGAAAATTTGTCGGTAATAATTAAATTAACTGGCTTACAGATATTATCGAGGGGTGATGGTAAATTAGTAAAAACCCATATAGAAAGGCTGGCAAGTGCAAAGCCGACTGATTACGAAGGGTTAACCTTTAAAACCATTTTTAAATATATGGATATGAAAGATATAATAAAAAAGGATAAAAAAATAATATTATAAATTAGTATGGTGCAATCGAAATTAAATCCCGAAGTAGACTATCCAGATAATCCAGAGTTAAATAAATCGGACAAAAATATGAAAACTCAAGCATGGTATTATAATTTAGATAATAATAATATTATTATTGCTTTGGGTCGCGAATGGATACAAGAGGAGGATCTCGTTACCGTGCCTATTTATTTGATTAGCCCTGAGGATGATACTGTAATAAAACAAATAGGATTGTTTGAAATGACGCATGAAACGTATTATGCGAATTTAGAAACGGATGACGATGGAGATGAAATATTAAATATTAATAAATTAGACGAACCATTAATATATAATAGAGGACAAGTTATGTCTTCTCCTGATGTGGTTTCTCCATTAGTTTCTCCCGTGGTTTCTCCATTATCTTCCCCCGTGGGTTCTCCAGTAGTTTCTCCATTATCTTCCCTCCCCTCCTCCCTCCCAGAGCAAACGGAAGAAATGAGTAAATCCGAATATATAAATAAACCTTCCGGTGCATGGATTAATAAGTATTTAAAAACCTCACACTTTAAAATAGAAGATGTAAAGGGAGATGGTAATTGTTTCTTTTATGTAGTAAGGGATGCTATGAAAACGGTTGGTAAAAATTATACGATACCCGAATTACGTCAAATGCTTTTAGAGTATAAAAATTTAGAGACCAGTTATAATAATGCTAGAGAACTAATAGCAGATAATTTAAAGGAAATTGAGATAAGTAAAAAGAAGTATAAAGAATGTACGGAAAAGTTAAAAAATAAGCAGGTAAAAACAAAGACAGATACGGAAAAGTATACGAAAGAGTGTGAAACTATACAAGAGGATGTTAATAATGCGAAAGAAATTTTAAGAGAACTAAATGCTACAAAACTTAAAGATCTAGATACATTTGAAAAATATAAAGAATATGTTACTACGAAAGAGTGTTGGGCAGCAGAATGGTCTATAAGACAAATAGAACAGTCCTTAAATATTAAAGTAATTATATTTAGTAATGAGCAATATAAACATCTAATGGAAAAGGAGGAAGAGAATAGAACCGATCCGGTTATACTGTGTACGCAATCGGAAGTAACTAAACCTGATTTTTATATTTTAGCTAATTATATTAATGACGAACATTATCAACTGGTTTATTTCAAAAATACTTTGGCGTTTAAGTTTAATCAGTTGCCATATATGTTAAGAAGTAAACTGGTAGAGAGATGTATGATTGGGGATGAATCCGCTGGGTGGAATAAGATTGAGGATTTAAAAGAATTTAAACTAGAAATACAAAAGAAACCGTCTATCCCAGTGGAACCGGTGGAGAAGTCTAAAACTAAAACACCCCCTAAAAAGGTGTCTCCTAGTAAAACGAAGAAACAGTCTCCCACGCCAAAAAAACAAACAAAGAAAAATAAGGATAAGGATAATATATGTCACAAATTACCGGAGATAGAGTGCAACAAACTGGTAGAGGAGTGCGCTTATCGAAAGGGTAAGGTAAGACAATACTGTGCTAAAAGACAAGCAAAAAAATAAAAACATATAATATGAAACCATCCCCCAAATTAAGGAACCTAGTACATAAATTCACTAGAGAGATAAAACATGCTTATAAGAAATCCTTAACCCATATAAAACAAAACACCATAACAAGCCAAAAGATACATTTAATATCTCAACTAGATTTAAGTGATATAAAAAGCAATCCGTTTCTGGATGTAACTATTCAACAGCATATTATTAATAATAGCAACTATAGCAAACAATTAGTAATAGACAAGGTAATAATCACCATCGTGGATGAACATCCTATATCAGATATCTATTTTCATTATATATCCGTCTGGTTACATTTTATACTACCATATGCAGATAAGTCATGTGTAAAACCCCTACATATTAATATATTTCTAACGCCTTTTAAGAAATTGCTACCTGCTAAAGAGCAAATCATAGGACCCTATAATGTAAATAGCGGTTCTACTCGTGTATGTACGGCGAATTCATCATCCATCCTTATTTGGCGCAAAGAAGAATGGTTTAAAGTGTTAATACATGAATCTTTCCATTATTTTCAACTGGATAAACATCAGTCCTCTCCTGGTGCACCCGAAATGAAAAAACTATTTCATATCGAGTCGGATTTTTTAATGGGCGAAGTATATAGCGAAACATGGGCAACCATTTTACATTCTATATTTTATGCGTTCTATAAAAAACAAAATATCTGGAATATTTTACAACTAGAGAGAATGCACTCCATAAAACAAACCGTCCATATTCTACAACATATGGACCTTACCTACCACAATATTATCTCTCAACATACCAATAAATATAAAGAACAAACTAACGTATTTTGCTACTATATTGGCAAAATGATTTGTATCTATCATCTTAAACCTTTCATTAAATCGTGCCCTACACTCTCCTGTAATAAACCCATCCATTTATTCCTTCAAAAGTATTTCAATAATACGACCTTATTAAATGAATTACGTAAGGTAAAACAAGTACCCTTTTCTCTAAAAATGTGCCATTCAAGTCTAGATATTTAATTTTTATATATTATAATATTTTTTATATATATTATAATATTCATTATACGTTATTTTTTAAAAAATAGCAGTCACTTCCTGTCCCGCCTTTAGAAAATGAGGACTCATGAATTTCTGAAGATTAAAATAGGTGAGTTCATCTGACTTCTGTACCTTGAGAAGCGTCTGAAGCGCCTTGTCAGCATTGATAATTCGTCCATTCTTAGCATCTTGCAGATTATGCTCGCGAATATATTTATTAATCTCACGAGTCACCTCAGTGCGAGCAATCTCACTCTTATGAGGCACCTTCAAAAAATCAGCCAATTCCATACTAATAAGCGTAGGCTTCACAAAACCGCTAGGCTTTCTATTACTCTTTTGCTTTTTTTTTTTATTCAGTTTCTGAGCGGCTTTGAGTTCCTTAGTCATAGCCTTTTCTAATGCCCTAAATGACGTCTTAAGAGCGCTTAATTGACTACTAACATTTTGAAGATCTCCTAGAAATTTACTACAGTCACTCTCTAAACTCGATACTGGTTCAACCACCACATTTTCTACCTTTGTCTCAGGCACAACCGGATCAGCAGGAGCAGGAGCAGGAGCAGGAGCAGGAGGAGCCTTCGCTACTTTTTTCGCTTTTGTAACTTTAGTCTTAGGGTTCGCCATTACTTAATAATAGTATTATTATTTAAGTCTTTTTACGCAACATATTTAATTCAAATTTTAATTAATTACTGATTGGTATAGCCATGGTAAACTTTCGGCGGCGTCCGAAGATACTAGAGTTAGTGCTTGCAGTACATAGCACGCTCCTAAATATTTATGTTCATTGCTTGCATCCGGGTGGATAACTTTTTCTACGATAGATATTACAAATCGTTTAATATTATCTGTTTGGATAAAAAGCATATTATTACTCCTAAAAGGCGTACCATTTGGAGGACATATTAAGCGTTTTGTTTCGATGGAGATTTCGGCGCGATAAGTCCAAATATCATGCAGTTCGGTAATAAACTTTATTAATTGAGTGGAAGATAATTCATACACCCATTGAGGATTGGTGTAAAATCCTAATTCTTCTATGGTTTGAAATACCGATAATATACGAAATTCAAGCGTTTTTTCATTAGAGACGACAGTATCTATATTTAATTCCATTGGTATCTGCAAAAATTTAGAATACAACATTAATTTATTAAATCTCTCTATTGTGCGAATCTCAAACGGTTCTCTATTATACGGATTAAGCATATTACCCTTCTTTATTAAATGATAAAAGGACACCATATCAAAAGCATAATTATATTTTTTCTCTGTTATCACAAATAAATTACTATTCGATATCTCTGCTATATTTTGTAAACTAAAAAAATCCGTCTCATTCGTATATTCGTCATTAATATTATGTAATTCCTTCCATACTCTATATACATGTAATCTCCAAATCTTATATACCTTTACTGCTAAATCCCTCTGAGTTTTAAACCGGGTTACTCGTTCTACCAATGCAGCCTTATTACCACCTAATTTTAATTTATACTGCCTACAATATGCTTTTAAATCCTTAATAGTAGTTTTCATATATATATATGATATATAATCATTCTTTTATCGTAATTTCCTATATCAATTTGCAAAAAATAGACATGTATTTTTTCAAAAAATTGATTTAAAGATTTCCTACATAATATAGGTAATATGTCCTCCTCCCTAATCATTACCGGTTCCGAATTTGATGCTTCCAATAACGTTGAATACAATAAACCTCGCATTAATAAATCGGGCGGCAAAAATATTGCTTTAAGAAACAGTAACACAAAAAAGCAACTATATTTGGCCACACCGCTTATGATGTCATGGGGAGTAAATGAGAATGATTTTAATAAAACGGGGAATTTCACGTATGATATGGCGTTGCAGTTTCCTAGAGAGAATGATGCGCAGTACTCGGATAATACTGCGAGCTTTTTGAATAGTCTTGTAGAGTTGGAATCGAAAATTAAGGCTGATGCGGCGGTTAATTCAAAGGAATGGTTTAATAAGTCCACTATGAGTGCTGAGGTCCTTGATGCTCTTTGGAGTCCGATGTTGAGATATCCTAAGGGTGATGATGGCGAACCGGATCGTACTCGCAGTCCGTCTTTGAATGTAAAGTTGCCTTGCTGGGATAGTGAATTTAAGTTTGAGTTGTATGATTTGGAGGAAAATCAGATCTTTCCCCCGGAAGGAGGAAGTGGTTCTGCCGAAGTGCTAAAGAAGTTAATTACAAAGACACAGAATGTAGCGCTTGTAATTGAGTGTGGTGGTATTTGGTTTGCGAATGGTAAATTTGGAGTAACATGGAGGCTTACTCAAGGAGTAGTAAAGCCGCTGGTAACTCTAAAGGGTAAGTGTCATATTAAGTTGGATGGTGCTACTAAGAAACAGTTGCAGGATCAGAAAGTTCCTCTACAGGAAGAAGAAAGTACGACGCTAGCAGATGATTCCGATGATGAGGTAGAACTGGAACAGGAGCAGGAAGTAGCTGTAGAAGAGTCGGCAGAAGTAGAAGTAGAAGCGCCGCCTCCTCCCGCACCTAAAAAGGTAGTTCGCAGAAAGAAGAAGGCGTAGGCTACCTAATTAAACATGAAATAAAAAATAAATAGATTATATATTTTTTATTTCTAATATATATATGGAAATAAAAAATTCCTCACCTACAGGAACAATTCCTACTGCTGTTGGAAATTGTTCTGATTTATGCCAAACATGTGGTTGCCAACGATTTAAACCACATCCAGTTGCGGAGTGGGTAAATTCCGATACTTTAGGTCCTTTAGCATCTATGGCATTAAATGCTACAGCCGTACCAGCGAGAAATAGAACCTCTACAAGTACAACCCCCACCGCATCTCCAGTAGAGTGTGAGGATTTGTGTCATGAATGCGAATGTTATAAGCATATGCCATCTGCGCCACCGATGGCTCAAGGCATAAGAAAAAAACGTCGCAGATCAAAAAAACGTCGCAGATCAAAAAAACGTCGCAGATCAAAAAAACGTCGCAGATCAAAAAAACGTCGCAGATCAAAAAAACGTAAACCATAAAAATATATAGCAAAAGTAACTATTACAATAGATTTATTACTAGTAGCATCCATTTTTAATAACTGCTATAAAATTGAATAACTCCTCCGCGCTCGTTTTTACACAATATTATATATCTATCCTATTATGAAATACTTGGGTGGAAAACAAAGATTAGGAAAACATCTTGCGGTTATATTAAAACAATATATAGACAAAAGCGTTACAAAGTATGATATTAAAACCTATATGGAGCCGTTTTGTGGTGCTTTGGGTGTATTACAAAATATGACAGATATTAGTCTTAATATTATTGCGAGTGATTATCATCCAGATTTAATAGAAATGTGGAAGGCTGTTAAAGATGGTACGTTAAACCCACCGGATAGTGTAAGTGAAGAAACCTATTTACATTATAAATTAAACATTGAAAGTCCACACGCTTTAAAAGGGTTTTTTGGTTTTGGGTCTAGTTTTGGTGGAAGGTATTATGCATGTTATGCGCAAAAGTATGTTAAAAATAAGAAAGAGAATTTTTGTTTAGAAGCGAAACATTCGGTTGAGAGAAAGAGACCTTTAATACAGAAGGTATCCTTTAAGTGTAAAGATTATACCAAGTTAACACCTAAAAACCAATTTATCTATTGTGATCCGCCATATAGAAATACAAAACATCCTATAAAATATCGAAGAGATGTAAAATATTATGATGTTTTTGATAGTGACGCCTTTTGGGTAATAATGCGAGAGTGGAGTAAGACAAATGTGGTCATTATATCTGAACTGACCGCGCCCGATGATTTTATAGAGATTTGGCATAAAGAAAAAACAAGAACTGCTTGTCAATCCACCAAAACCCGGTTTAAAAATGCGTTACCTAGCGAAGCGCCTGCGGTTACTGAAAAGTTATTTATACATGAACGGCATGCGGATTTATGATATCTTTACTATTTTATGATCTACTATTTCCCATTCCTTTTTTTTCAAGGTAGAAAGGACATGGCAGTGTTTCGTGTGACTGCTTACTGAACCCTTTTTAATAGCCATACCACATAGACATTCAACTAGCAAATGATTTTGATAGTTGGTTTTTATATGAAATATATCGCCACAGGAGGTGCAAGGATATTTACCCGGAAAATGCTTTACACAATGCTGTTGTGCGCTATTCATCTTAGCGTGCTTGTAAGGACACATGTTACATTGATACACTTGATTTCTCTCATCATATGAATAGCCAAACTCACTACCAGCACTAATGAGTGGACGATTGGATTCTTCATGCTGCTCAAACGTTTTTATGGATTTTCTTTTTACACATTTAATAGTTGTGATGATTGGTTTCGCAACCGAGGTTGCTAACTCTACTCGGATAGGAACTACTTCTACTACTATTGGGGGTTTATTTTCTACTAGTACATTAAATCCAACGACACATTCTTGGCATTCTAGATCTATCTTGTCGGATAATGCTTGGAGTGCCTCATCGCGTTCTTTATCCATCTTATCCGATAAGGCTTTAATGGCTGCGTCGCGTTCTTGGTCCATCTTATCCGATAGTGCTAGCATATCAATCTCTCTTTTTGTCATTACCTTTTTTAAGGCCGAAATCAGTTTGCTGGTGGGCATGGTGGGATACAATTTTCTTTTCAATATTGTATCTGGTGGGTAACGTTTCTACCTCTGGAAAAAGCATTTCAATTTTTTCAGTTTTAATAGCTTCAAAAAATTGAAATGCTTTCGGCATAGTAAGAGGAGATAACATGGCCTACTTCGTAATCTATTCAAACTTAGGATTCTACGCTAATAACTTAGGATTCTACGCTAATCTGCGTCAACTGACCTCTCATTCATCTCTTGAACGTGATTACACGCGTCCCAAGCGACGAGGAGTACAGTTGCATAATTTAACTGCGTCAGAGTTACCTTCTCCGCCTATGGAACCGATTGGAGTGATTTTGCCGATGGATATTGTGGACCTGATATTATCTTATGGAGATCCCGTAATTACTAATAGATTCCAATGCGTTCATTATCAACTCAAGTATCATCAAAAGGAGTTCGATGTATTACGTCATAAGCCCCGTAATACATATTATGGGTGTAAATCTTATGACTTACCCTATTTTATACTAACCAGATCAAATGATAAAAATCAATTAAATGGCGACCCCGCCCCAACCATGCCGACGACATGTGCTCTATATTATCCTAGGCGATGGATTAATACTTATATTAGCCCACCATACGATAGCGACGATAGCGATGGCGAATTACCAGAGTTAACCGATCACGACGATAGCGACGAAGAAGTACCAGAGTTAATGTTATAAACGTATATTAAAATTAATATATTATAAAGTTTAATAGTTTTTTCTTTTCACAAAAATTGAAATGCTTTTGGCTGTATAAGGGAAGGTACCCCCCAGTATCCGAATAAACGAATACAAACTATTAGAAATGATGGACTATTATAGCGGTTTCTCTGGTCCTTCTAAAAGTGTCGCGTTGGAACAAGTAAAAAGTCAATACAAAGCATCGTTGTTAGAACCTTTTATAGAAGCTGGTAAAGAAGAAGATTTAGAAAGATTATTAGAGGAAAGTATAACAGAAGGCGTGAATGAGATTTATGGGGATAGCGACGAGTGTCCTGGAAGCGCGACGGGATGGGCTATTTTTGTGAAATCAGATATTTTAAAGGCGATAAGAAGAATTCTAGGCGAAAAAATTAACAAGCAAAAAGAAAGTTGTAGTAATTGAAAAATGAGATGTGGCGGAGGTATGTTCCGGTATCAAAGGAGTAATATTTATATGATAAAGTTAGGTAGTTTTTTCTTTTCAAAAAATTGAAATGCTTTTGGGTACATAAGGGAATGTACCCCCCCAGTATCCGAATAAACGAATACCACAACAAAACGCAAACGAAAACAAGCATGTCTGACACTATCTTTTCACAATATAAAGGTGGTGATAGCGGTACACCAGATTGTAAAGAGTATCAAGTGATCCGCGCAGGCGGTAAACCGGTTATGCCCGGAACTAATCAATATAAGGTCACAGACGAACAACTTAGTCATTTTGATCAACCTGAAGATCTTGAAAAAGATAGTAAAGAGTGGACGTCGGTAGAAGCTATTCCTCCTGATTATTTAGAAAAACTTACTCCACAAACCGACGTAGGGCTAGCAAATAAGTGGGAATTAGTTACGGTATTTGAAAAACGAGATCGCACAGGTGTATTATGTGCGCTAAAAGCAGCTATGAGAAATGTACAAAAACCGAAAGAATTTGCCCTTATAACGGCCATCTCTCCCAACGAAGCTAAACATTATGTTAGCAGGCTCATGAAAAAACCTTCTTCTAGTGACGGTTGGAGAATTTGCAGCTGCAGAA
>Ga0315324_10000684_pt1 | contig 11737 bp, 10 predicted proteins | sample M150021515metaG_FD_203919 | JGI IMG/M metagenome (GOLD analysis project Ga0315324, IMG submission 203919) | Ammonia-oxidizing marine archaeal communities from Monterey Bay, California, United States - M1 500m 21515 | ecosystem: Environmental > Aquatic > Marine > Intertidal zone | place: USA...
AAACCAGCCTGCTGCATGATCTGACGCACGATCTCAGCCTGGATGTAACCAGACGCCCAGTTCGCACGACACATCGTCAACGCCACACCATCACCAGGCAGCGCCGACTCGTCTTCGGCATAGGCGCCGTCACCGATGTCGTCGTAGGTGACCGTGAATGCGGTACCGAAGTACTTGCCGTTCAGTGCCGCCAGGGTGCCGTCGTCCTTCATGGACTGGAGCGCCTCGTTGAAGGGAGCGACCAGGTCGCTGCCCTCGGTGAAGGCCCAACCCAGCGGATCCGACTGCAGGGAGTCGGGGAGCATGTCCACATCGTCTGCATTCTCACCCTGGTAGCCCTGGCCGGCCACGTCGTCCATGATCACGGCGCACACGTCACCGGTGATCAGGGCCTGCACGGCAAAGGCGAATGACTCGAATGCCACGATCCGGTCCTCACCGACCACGTCCACTGAAAGGTCGTAGTTGGTGGTTCCAGTCTGCGAACCGACGTTGCAGTCCGCCGCCTCGAGGTCGTCACGAGAGCCAATCTCCGAGTCACCCTTGGCCACGAGGATCTTCTGATCAGTACTGATGAAGCTGATCGAGAAGTCCACGACCTTGTCACGCTCCTCGGTGATCGTGATGCCACCACCGGCCATGTCGAACTGGCCCTCGCCTGTGGCGATGATCGTGGCGTCCCAGCCAAACTCCTGGAAGCTCGGAACGCAGTTCAGCCGGGCACAGACCTCGTCCATGGCGTCGTAGTCCCAACCCATAGCCACACCGGTATCCGCCGGGATGTAGGCGAATGGCAGGTAGGCGTTGTCCACGGCAATTGTGACGACACGACCGCCGAGGTCCGGCAGCACCACGGCCCGTTCACCCGGCACCGTCGGCACGCCGATGGCGCCGCTGACGATCTTGGCCTTGAATGCCTCGAGGTCGCCGACGATGTCGTCGACGAAGCCGCCGGTGGTCGAGTAGCCCACGCCGTCGACCGAGAGGTCGAACGACTGGCCACCTGCGGTGAAGGTGCCCTCGCCCTGGGCGAGGATCGTGTTGTACACGGCAATGTCGACCCGCTTCAGCATCGACGTGAGGATGTAGTCACGAACCGACTCATCGGCCGTCAGGTACTGGTCGGAGTCCACGCCGATCGCCCAGACCTTGGAACCCGAGTCCTCGGAGTACGACTTGGCGGCCTCGAAGAGGCCGGCACCCGAGCCACCAGCGGCGTGGTAGATGACGTCGGCGTCCTTCTCGTACATCGACTGGGCGATTTCACGTGCCCGGTCGGGCGACCAGAAGCCGGAGAAGTCCGGCGGCTCGCTGATGTACTCGACGATGACCACCGCGTCGGGGTTCGTCGCGGCGACGCCGGCGACGAAGCCGGCCTCGAACTTGCCGATCAGGTCGATGGTTACGCCACCGATGTAGCCGACCAGGCCGGTCGTGCTCTTCAGGCCTGCAGCTGCGCCGACGAGGAACGAGCCCTCGTGCTCGGCGAAGCCCAGGGAGGCCACATTGGGTGCCTCCACCCAGCCGTCGACGATGCCGAAGTTCGTGTCCGGGTACTCGGCGGCCACCTCGGTGAGCGAGTCGGCGAACAGGAAGCCAACGCCAATTACGAGGTCGTTGACGTCAGCCGACAGGCGCAGCAACTCGGCCCGGTTGGAGCCGTCGGAGTTGGGCGAGGCGTCAGAGATGGTGGCGCCCAGCTCGTTGGCCGCACGCTCCAGGCCGGCGTAGGCGGAGTCGTTGAACGACTGGTCGCCACGTCCGCCGATGTCGAACACCAGGCCGACCGATACCGGCTCAGCCGGGGGCTCGGGGGCCTCTGTGGCCGCCGGTGCCGCCGGTGCCGCTGTGGCTGTGGGTGCCGCGGTGGTGGCAGCTGGTGCCGCCGCTTCGTCGTCAGTTCCGCACGCCGAGACAACCAGGGCAAACCCCAGCATCACAGCGAGCAGACGGTTGAATCGCTTACTCATGAACCCCTCCGGTTCTAGTCGAATTCATTTCGCCGCATGACGACCCAGAGCCGCCCGCAGGAGGAATGACGGTAGCGCACCCTGTGACCGAAAGCACATGGCGCCAGGGCAGGGTGCTGGCCGGGCCGGGCGTGCACGCCGGCCCGGAGCGGCGGTTTCTCAGTCCGAGGGTCTGCTGGTGGCGGTAACCGTGGTGGTGATTCCGCCACGAACCTGCTGGGTGAGGCGAACCATGACCGACACTTCGACGGCATCCGCAAGGTGCCCGGCGATAAGCGGGGCCAGGTGTTCGGCGAAGATTCCCCGGCCGTCGAAGGTGCGGAGGTGGAGCTTCAGTGACCGGGTCTCTATGCACTCGGAGGCCGGTAGGTACTCGATGTCGATCGAGTATGAAGTCCGGCTGGCCGGTGACCGGACAGACGGCCGTCAGTTCCGACGAACGGAAGTGGACCAGGTCGAGGGAGCCTTCCACCCCGAAGGTGTCGATCTGCTCGCTCGGGGTCGCATCGGGTCGGCCGAGCACGGGGTCGGTCATGGCTGGCCTCCTGAATGGTCGCCGGGGTACGGGACCTGGGGAGTGGCTCAGCTGTTGCGGCCCAGATTGGGCTTGCGGCCGTGGTTGGCCTTCTTGCGACGGGCCGAGGCCTTCTGCCTGCTGGTGCGCTTTGACATGGCCATGAGGGTAACGGTCCGGGCCGGGTATCCATCGGGGCGCCGGCGGGCGCCGGTCACAGCACCGTGGACGGGTGGACCCGCGCACCTAGCCTTGTGCGTCGGTCCGGACGTCGTGTGCGGGTCGGTCATGCGCGGTCGACGGGAGCTGTCAGTGGAGCGTTTCGGATTCGTGGGGCTACCGAACGCGGGCAAGTCCTCCCTGTACAACGCCCTGGCGGGCGGGGGAGCCCTCGCAGCGCCGTACGCCTTCGCCACCACCGAACCCAACATCGGCGTAGCCAGGGTTCCTGACGGCAGGCTGGGCCGCCTGGCCGAGATGAGCGCCTCCAGGAAGGTCGTGCCGACCAGCGTCGAGTTTGCCGACATCGGAGGCCTGGTGGAGGGCGCATCCCAGGGCGAGGGCCTTGGCAACAAGTTCCTGGCAGGCATCCGCGAGGTGGATGCCATCGTGTTCGTGCTCCGGGCCTTCCGCGACAGCGACGTACCGGGCCCCACGGACCCCCTGGAGCACCTACGCGTGGTCGAGGTGGAGTTGGCCCTTGCCGACCTCGAGACATGTGAGAAGCAGGTGGACAAGCTCCGCCGTACGGCCAAGGGCGATCCTTCGCTGAGGCCGATGGTGGATGCCCTGGGGCGGGCCGTGGACCTGCTGGGCGAGGGGACCCCCCTCTACCGCAGCGACCTGACAGCCGATGAGAGGTTCCAGCTGAAGCCGTTCTTCCTGCTGACGGACAAGCCGGTGCTGGCCGTGGTGAACCTCGACGAGGAACAGGTCGAGGACCCGGATCCGATCCTGGCACCCGTGGTGGCCGAGCTGGCCGGCGCCGAGGTGATCGGCATGTGCGTCCAGTTGGAGGCCGAGGCGGCCCTGCTCTCCGAGGAGGACCGGGTCGAGATGCTCGAGGGCCTGGGTCTCGGCGAGGGGGCGTGGCCCCGTTTCGTCAGGGCGGCCTACCACCTGCTCGGCCTGCGTACGTACTTCACGACCGGCGAGAAGGAGAGTAGGGCCTGGACGTTCCGGGCCGGATCCTCGGCGCCGGAGTGCGCCGGTCGGATCCACACCGACTTCCAGCGGGGCTTCATAAGGGCTGAGACCATCGGTTGCGAGGTCCTGTTGGAGAAGGGATCCTGGGTCAGCGCCCGCGAGGCCGGACTGGTCCGGAGCGAGGGCAGGGACTACCTGCCGGTGGACGGTGACGTAATGGAGTTCCGGTTCAACGTCTGAGCCCTACTATCAACCGATGCCGTGGTTGGTCCTTGGGGATCGGGTGCTGGCCAGCCTCGAGGTGGCCGAGACACCTTCGACGCGGGCCCGCGGCCTGCTGGGACGCGACGGCATCCACGGAGCCCTCCTCCTGCGCCCCGCCCGATCCATCCACACTGTCGGCATGCGGTTCGCCATCGACGTCGCCCACCTGGACGACTCGTTGCGGGTCATCCGGGTGAAGCGGATGCCCCGCCACCGGATCGGCCTACCGGTGCGCGGTGCGCGCTCTGTGCTGGAGGCGGATGCGGGCTGCTTCGAGCGTTGGGGCCTGAGCGTGGGCGACGAGCTGGAGGTCCGGTCGTGAACCGCACCGATGGCGCACCGGGCCGCCTCGTCCTGGTGGCCACGCCGATCGGCAACCTCGGTGACCTGTCACCCCGGGCCGTCGAGACCCTGGCGGCGGCCGACCTCGTGGCCTGTGAGGACACCCGCCGTACCGGCCGGCTCCTGCAGCACGCCGGGATCGTCGGAGCCACGCTGCTGCGCCTCGACATGCACACGGAGGAGCGGTCCGCCGAGAAGGTGGTTCGACGCATCGAGGCGGGCGAGGTCGTGGCGGTCGTCTCCGATGCCGGCATGCCGGGAATATCGGATCCGGGCGAGCGGCTGGTGCGCATGGTGGTAGAGGCAGGCCATCGCATCGAGGTGGTTCCGGGCCCGTCGGCACCGGTGGCCGCCGTGGCCGCCAGCGGCCTGCCCACCGAGCGCTGGTGCATGGAGGGGTTCCTGCCGCGCAAGGGGAGTGCCCGTGCCGGAAGGCTCGCCGAGCTATCGGTGGAGGACCGCACCATGGTGCTCTTCGAGTCACCGCACCGACTGGCCGCCACCTTGGCCGACCTCGCGACGGCCATGGGTGGAGATCGACAGGTCGTGGTGGCGCGCGAGATGACCAAGCTCCACGAGGAGTTCTGGCGGGGAACCCTCGACGAGGCGGTCGCCTTCGCCTCCGCTCCCGTGAAGGGCGAGGTCGTGCTGGTGGTCGCCGGGTCCCCGCCGGCCACTGGGGCCAACGACGACCGGATCCGGGCGGTGCTGGCCGAGGCGCTCTCCGCAGGCGCGTCCACCCGGGATGCCGCCGACGAGGCGGCCCGCCGCCTCGGGGTGTCGCGTCGCCGGGCCTACCGCCTGGCACTGGAGTGATGGGTCCGGTCGGGGCCACGTTCGCGATCGGCGACCACCGGTAGCCTCGGGTCCATGGCCGATGAGCAACTGACGGACCAGCGCGCCGGTACGCCCGTGCTGGTCGCCGTGGCATGGCCCTACGCCTCCGGGTCCCGCCACCTGGGCCATCTGGCCGGGGCGTACCTGCCGGCCGACGTCTACGCCCGCCACCAACGCCTGGTCGGCAACAGGGTCCTGATGGTGAGTGGTTCGGACGTGCACGGCACCCCCATCACCGTCCGGGCCGACGCCGAGGGCGTGACGCCCCGGGAACTGTCGGATCGGTACCACGCCGAGTTCGTGGCCGACTGGGAACGGCTGGGCATCAGCTGGGACCTCTACACGTCCACCGGGACCGAGAACCATGCGGCGGTCACCCATGACATCTTCCTGAAGCTGCTCCGCAACGGGCACATCGACCGACGCTCCAGCGAGCAGTACTTCGACGCCGAGGCCGGCCGGTTCCTGCCGGACCGCTACATAGAGGGAACCTGTCCGTACTGCGACTACGCGGAGGCACGGGGCGACCAGTGCGAGGACTGCGGCCGGACCCTGGACCCGGAGGAGCTCCTGGATCCCCGTTCCAAGATCACAGGGAGCAGTCCGGAACTACGCACCACCGAGCACTTCTACCTGAGGCTCTCCGACTTCTCCGACGAGCTGGCGGCGTGGCTGGACACACGTGAGGGCTGGCGTAGACACGTCCTGAACTTCTCGAAGGGCTGGGTGGAGGAGGGACTCCACGATCGGGCGATCACGCGTGACCTGGACTGGGGCATCGACCTGCCGGTGGACGACCTGGGGCCCGGCAAGCGGATCTACGTCTGGTTCGAGGCCGTCATCGGCTACCTCTCAGCGTCCATGGAGTGGGCACAGTCCACCGGCCAGCCCGAGGCGTGGCGGGACTGGTGGGAGGGCGACGACGCCCGGTCCGTCTACTTCATCGGGAAGGACAACATCCCGTTCCACACGATCATCTGGCCCGGGATGCTCCTCGGCTACGGCGGGTTGAACCTGCCCACCGACGTGCCGGCCAACCAGTACGTGACCTTCAAGGGCGGCAAGGCGTCGGCCAGCCGCGGGGTGGGCCTCACCATCGGAGCGGGACTGGAGATGTTCCAGGCGGACGCGTTGCGCTACGCGCTGGCGGCCTCCCTTCCCGAACAGAGCGACACGGACCTCTCGGTCGACGAGATCGGGCGACGGATCAACGAGGAACTCGTCGCCACCTGGGGGAACCTGGTCAACCGGGTGCTCTCGATGGTGCATCGGACCTGCGACGGGGCCGTCCCCGGCGCCGGTGGGCGTACCCCGGAGGACCTGGCGTTGCTGGAGGCCGTTGACGCGGCCCTGGCAACGGCCGGCTCGCAGATACATCGGGTGGAACTCCGGGCGGCGCTGCGAACCGGGATGGGAGCGGCGGCGGCGGTGAACGCATACCTGAACGCCACGGAACCATGGAAGCTCGCCAAGGTCGATCCCGAACGGGCGAACGTCGTGCTGGGAACGGCGTTGGCGGCCGTGGCCGGCGTACGCGTGGCCCTTGCCCCGTACCTGCCGTTCAGTACCTCGACCCTGGACGACGTGCTGGGTCCGGTGGACTCGTGGGAGCGTCGGGAGTTGGTACCGGGTTCACCCATCGGGAAGCCGACACCGCTTTTCGCCAAGGTGGACATGGACCTGCTGTTGTCCGATCAGGTCGACGGGTGAGCGAGACCTGGTTCGACAACCACTGCCATCTGGGCGCGGATGCTCCCGAGGTGGTGGCCCGGGCCCGTGGCGCCGGTGTGGTCGGCATGGTCACCGTCGGGTGCGACCTGGAGGACAGCCGGACGGCACTTGCCACGGCGGCGGCCTTCGATGAAGTCTGGGCGACCGCCGGGGTCCACCCCCACGAGGCCCGTAACGGGGTGGATGGCCTGGCTGACCTGCTGGGCGCGGCTGTCGCCGTGGGCGAGGCCGGTCTGGACTTCCACTACGACCATTCTCCCCGCGACGCCCAGCGCGACGTCTTCGCGGCGCAGGTGTCGCTGGCCAACCAGTGGGGCCTGCCGCTGGTGGTCCACACCCGCGAAGCCTGGGAGGAGACCTTCGAGGTGCTCGACCGGGAGGGCGTTCCGGATCGCACGGTGTTCCACTGCTTCACCGGCGGTGTCGATGAGGCCCGGGAGGGGCTGGCCAGGGGTGCGTTCCTGTCGTTCAGCGGGATCGTGACCTTCGGATCGGCCGACGACCTGCGTGCCGCCGCCGCCATCTGTCCGCTGGACAGGGCGCTCGTGGAGACCGACTCGCCCTACCTGGCGCCAGTTCCACACCGTGGGAGGCCCAATGAACCCGCCTTCGTGGGGTTGGTCGGGGTGGCGGTGGCCGAGGCCATGGGGCTGGCGGTCGCCGAGGTGGCGCATGCGACCACCGCCAACGCTAGGGCGTTCTACGGCCTCGACTGAACTATCCAGACGGGTCGTCGGCCGGAAGGGGTGACGGACGACCACTGCCCGCCACATGCTCCCGCCCTTGCGTTGCCGGGGGCGACTCCCTAGTTTCGGATCGGCGATTCGGTCGGAGACGGCCGTATCTGGAGGGGAAAGGGACGGAGCTCTGGACGCCGAACCCACCGTTGAGCGGTGGCGTGTGGTCGTCGTGGTCCTTGCCACGATCGCTGCACTGCCCCTGTTCGTCTTCGAGAACCCATCCTCGCCCGGTTCCTTCACCGGGACGGCGGGAGCCTCCGACGCGCCTGAGGCCCAGTCCGTGGAGCTGGTCGTGGCTGCTGCACCACGATTCGAACCAGACGTTGCGGGCCTCAGCGACCGGGCGCAGGTCTGGCACCTGGCGCGGTCCAGGCGTGACACCTCGGCCCGTCTGGCAGAGGTGGCCAGTCACCACGAGGCCGATGCGCTGGCCGCCGCCCGTCTCGTGGCAACCGACGAGTTCGCCGTCCAGGCAAGGCTGGAGGCACTCCTGGCCGCTCAGCAGCACGAGATTGACCGGCAGGCCGAACGTACCCGGCTCCGGGCGACGGAGTTGAAGCGCCGTGAGGAGGCCATGTCCACCCCGGGCCCGACCACGACCATCCCCTGGGACACCGCTCCCCACGCCGACGGACCCAGCGACATCCAGTGGGAGGCCCTGCGATTCTGCGAGGCAACCGGCAACTACGGGGCCGTCAACCCGACGGGCAAGTACCGCGGTGCCTACCAGTTCAGCCGTGAGACGTGGGACTGGATCGCCGGGCTGGACTACGAACACCTGGTCGGCGTGGATCCAGCCGCTGCTGCCCCCGGCGACCAGGACCGTATGGCCCAAGCCCTCTACGACCTGCGCGGTCGTGGGCAGTGGCCGGTCTGTGGTCGCTACCTGCCCTGACCTCGGCCACCGGCAGTGACCCTCACCAGGACGGAAGTGCATGCCCTGCTGGACCGCTACGGGATCAGCCCGAAGCGGTCGCTGGGGCAGAACTTCGTGGTCGAGCCCAACACCGTTCGCCGGATCGCCCACCTGGCCGCGGTTGGCGAAGGGGACAGGGTGGTCGAGATCGGCCCGGGCCTGGGTTCGCTGACGATCGCCCTGGCCGATGCGGGGGCGTCGGTCACCGCCATCGAGATCGACGACGTGCTGGTCGAGGTTCTGGCCGAGACCACCGCCGGCCGCGACGTGACCGTGCTGCACGCTGATGCCATGGACGTCGACTGGGATTCGCTACTCGGTGGCCTCCAGTGGACGCTGGTCGCCAACCTTCCCTACAACATCTCGGTGCCACTCATCTGCGACCTGCTGGACGACGTGCCCGGCATCGGCCGCATGCTGGTGATGGTTCAGAAGGAGGTGGCCGAACGCCTGGTGGCGGTCCCCGGTGATGGCGCGTACGGGCTGCCGTCCGTGAAGGTGGCGTACCATTCCCGGGCCCGGATCGTGGGCAGGGTGCCGCCGTCGGCATTCCTGCCCCGCCCGCGCGTCGAGTCGGCGCTGGTCGAACTGCAGCGCCTGGAGGCCAAGGCCGTGTCCGCCGATCCCGACCTCCTGTTCGACCTCGTGCGTGCGGGGTTCGGACAACGTCGCAAGATGCTGAGGCGCTCCCTTGCGGGCCTGGCCGGTGCGGAGGCATTCGAGATGGCCGGGGTGGCGCCCACGGCACGCGCCGAGGAACTGCGGCTGGCCGACTGGGCGTCGCTGGTCGAGGCAGTTGCCGTGACCGGATGAGCGTCGTCGTGTTGTCGGCGCCGGCCAAGTTGACGCTCTCGCTGAGGCTGGTCGGCCTCCGTGATGACGGCCTCCACCTGGTGGATGCCGAGATGGTGGCCATCGACCTGGCTGATCGCCTCCACGTCTCGGATGGCGATGCCCTGCAGGTCGTGCCCGTGGGTGGCGGCCTCGAGGTGGTCGGAGGGGGCGACAACCTGGTGGCCCGGGCGCTTCGGCTGGTGGGCCGATCCGCGGCGGTGGTCGTCCACAAGGCCATTCCGGCTGGTGCGGGCCTCGGGGGTGGTTCGTCGGATGCTGCGGCGATCCTGAGGTGGGCGGGCTGGACGGACGTGGCAGGAGCGGCCGCCATCGGGGCCGACGTGTCGTTCTGCATGGTGGGGGGTCGGGCGCGGGTGACGGGAGTCGGCGAGGTGGTCGAGCCGCTCGGGTTCTCCGCCATGTCGTTCACCCTGCTGATGCCGTCGGTGGGGTGTCCGACGGCAGCCGTCTACCGGCGCTGGGACGAGATGGGTGGACCCACGGGTGACAACGGCAACGACCTGGAGCCGGCGGCGCTGGACCTGGTCCCCGAGCTGGCCCGCTGGCGGGACGACCTCGGGGCCGCGACGGGGCTGCGTCCGCGCCTGGCTGGCAGCGGTAGTACCTGGTTCGTCGAAGGGGAGTATCCGGGAGGGGGACGGCAGGTGGTCAGGACCCTGCCGTCGACCTGAGAACGGGCTACTTGCCCCGCTGCCGCTGGGCGCGGGTGCGCTTGAGCATCTTGCGGTGCTTCTTCTTGCGCATGCGCTTGCGGCGCTTCTTGATCAGAGATCCCATGTCGGGCGGCAATCTAACGCCGCGCCTGCCGGTTGCGGTCCGCCTGCCCGAGGTTCTGCCCGGACTGGTCTAAACCCCGGAGGAGCGGAGGGCTCAGCCGAAGCTGCGCTTGGCCACCTCTTCGAGCAGGACCTCGGTGGCGCCTCCGCCGATGGGCAGGATCCGGGCGTCCCTCGTCATGCGTTCGATCGTGGACTCGCGCATGTAGCCCATTCCGCCGTGGAATTGCAGGCAGTCGTACATGACGCGGTTGGCCACCTCGGCTCCGAAGGCCTTCAGCCCGGACATGGCGCGGACGTTGTCCAGGCCGGAGTCGCCCATCCAGGCGGCGTGGTACATCGAAGCCCGGACGGCGTCCACCTCGGCCTGGTGCATGGCGAGGCGCTGGCGGATCGCCCCCAGGTCGGAGAGGTGTCCGCCGAAGGCCCGGCGTTCGCTGCAGTAGGCGGTTGTCAGGTCCAGGGCCACCTGGGAGGCCCCCACGGCCATCCCGACGAGCACCATCCGCTCGTTCTGGAAGTTGCGCATCGTCTCCTGGAAGCCGCGGTGCTCGGTTCCCAGGAGTTGGTCTGCTCCGACCCAGACGTCGTCCAGGGTCAGCTCGGCGGTGTCGGAGCAGAGCCAGCCGTGCTTGTCCAGCTTGGAGGCCACGGCGAAGCCCTCGGTGTCGGTGGGCACCAGGAACATGGATATGCCGTAACGCTCGTCGGGGTCGGTCCGGGCGGCCACGATGACCAGGTCGCCGTAGACGGCGTTGGTGATGAACGTCTTGCGTCCGTTGATCCGCCAGCCGTCACCGTCGCGCACTGCGGTGGTCCGCAGTCCGGCCACGTCGGATCCGGCGTCCGGCTCGGTCACGCCGATGGCGAGGATGGTCTCGCCGGCCAGGACCGGTGGCAGCCAGCGCTCGAGTTGTTCCGGCGTGCCCGAGTTGAGGAGGTGGGGCAGTGCCATGTCGGTGTGGACCAGCACCGTGGCTTCGAATCCACCGTAGGTCGACGTGCCGAGCGCCTCCGCGTAGGTGGCCGAGGCCAGCATGCCCAGGCCCAGGCCGCCGTGTTCCTCCGGGACCCGGAGCCCGAACATCCCCAGGGCGCCCATCTGGCCAAGGACCTCGCGGGGTACCTTCCCGGCCTTCTCCCAGGCGTCGCCGTGGGGGACCACCTCGTTGGCCACGAACCCGACCGTGTGGTCGTAGATGGCCTGCAGGACGTCGGTGGTGTGGGCGTTGCGGTGGGTCGTCATGTTGCCGGGCTCGGCGGTGATGGTCATGTGGTCGTCAGTCCTTCGTGGGAGCGGAGAGGCCGTACAGGGTCTGTCGTGTGATGAGGTGGGTGAGGTCGTCCAGGGAGCCGCGTCGGGGGTCGAACCATTCGACCGAGGCGTTCATTCCGCCCAGGAGCATCAGGCGTGCGGGGCCGACGGCGGTCCCCGGGGCGAGGACGCCGCTGGTCACGAGGTCCTCCAGCAGGGAGGTCCAGAGGGCCTCGTAGGCGTCGCGCTGCGGGACGATGGTTGTGCGAACCGTTGCCGGCGCCGTTCGGAAGGTGGTGACGTGGGTGGCGGTGTACGGGCCGTTCTCGTAGAGGGCCGCCAGGTGGGCGCGGATGTGGGCGGCCAGGCGGGTCTCGCCGGGGGCGGCGAG
>Ga0315324_10000691_pt1 | contig 11694 bp, 11 predicted proteins | sample M150021515metaG_FD_203919 | JGI IMG/M metagenome (GOLD analysis project Ga0315324, IMG submission 203919) | Ammonia-oxidizing marine archaeal communities from Monterey Bay, California, United States - M1 500m 21515 | ecosystem: Environmental > Aquatic > Marine > Intertidal zone | place: USA...
AACAATTTTTTAACTTCTAACACTATTTTTTTTACTTTAACTTCAGCTGATGTGATTCACGCTTGGTTTATCCCTGAAATTTGGAGTAAATTGGATATTGTTCCTGGTCAAATTGTTACTTCTTCTAGTTATTTTCCTTTTAATGGTGTTTATAGAGTTTTCTGTGCTCAAATTTGTGGCACTTCACATTATTTAATGTTTAATAATATTTATATTGTTTAATGAACTGTTTATTAATTTTTAATAACTGATCTTTAACTTTATTTAGTTTTATATTTCTAAATTTTATGTTAATTATTTTATCATATATATTTATGTTATATCATTCAAAAGAATAATTCTTTTAATTTTAACTTGTTAATTTGGTTTTCTTCTACTAATCACCGTGAAATTGCTTCTTTATATTTTTGGCTTTCCCTAGCTATTGGTTTTATTGCCTTTTTTTATAGTGTTATTATGAGGCTTTCTTTAATTTGGCCTTACAGTTTTTGTTGTAATGGAGATCTTTACTTAAATTTTGTTACTTTACATGCAATATTTATGATATTTTTTTTTATTATGCCTTTTTCAATTGGGGGTTTAGTTAACTATATGTTACCTTTATATCTCAATTGTGCTGATATGGTTTGCCCTCGTTTAAATAACTTATCTTTTTGGTTACTTTTCTTCGCCTTAATGCTATCCTTTTGTTCTACTATTTTTGCTAAAGGAGTTTTTAGTGGTTGGACTATGTACCCTCCCCTTTCTTCTTATCCTTATTCTTCATCTATTTCTGGTGATTTTCTTATTTTTTCTTTACATTTTGCTGGTGTTTCTTCTATTATGTCATCTATTAATTTTTTAGTTACTATTTTTTCCTTTAGTTCTTTAGACATAGGTCAATGGCCTTTGTTTATTATTGCTCAAACTACTGTTGCTTTCCTTCTTGTTATTTCTCTTCCTGTTTTAGCTGCTGCTATTACTATGCTTTTATTTGATCGTAATTTTTCTACTGGTTTTTTTTCTAATGTTACTTCTGGCGATGCAATTTTGTATCAACATTTATTTTGGTTTTTTGGTCATCCTGAAGTCTATGTTTTAATTCTTCCTGCTTTTGCTTTACTTTCTAATACTTTATGTTTTTTAGGTAATTCTAAGATGCCTTTCGGCTACTTAGGACTTTCTATTGCTATTATAGCTATTGGTTTAATGGGTTGTATAGTATGGGCTCATCATATGTTTACTTCTGGTATGGATCTTGATACTAGAGTCTATTTTTCTTTTGCTACTTTAATAATTGGAGTTCCTACTGGTATTAAAATATTTTCTTGGTTATATAACTTTTATAGTTGTCAGCTTATTTATACTCCACTTTATATTTGGGTTTTAGGGTTTATTTTTTTATTTTCTATTGGAGGTTTTTCTGGTATTGTTTTAGCTAATTGCCATATTAATGCTTTCTTTCATGATACTTATTATGTTATAGCTCATTTTCATTATGTGTTATCTTTAGGAGCTGTTATGGGTGTTTGGCTTTCTTTATTTTTATATTTTCCTTTCTTTTTTAAAATTACTAGTTCTTATTTTACTCAAATGGTTTGTTTTGGTACTTTCTTTTTTGGTGCTAACTTACTATTTTTTCCCTTACATTTTCTTGGATTCTGGGGTTTACCTCGCCATTATATGGTTTATGATCCTAACTTTTATTGCTTTTCTCACTTATCCCTTGTTGGTATACTTTTAATTTTTGTTAGTGTAATATGGTTTTTTGCTCATGTTCAATTTACTGATAATGTAAAATGTTCTTTTACTTATTTACATGAATTACCTATCAAAGTTTGCTATTATCTTAAAGACAATTATTTTACTTGTCTAAAATTTAAATCTTAGTTACTCATTTAAAATCTACTCTTCTACCTTTTTTAATATCTGTATTTTTATTTACACAAATAGTATTTTTATGCATTTATATGTCTCTTAATCTATTTTCTACTTTTTACCCTGTAGCTGGTATTCTTCTTATTCCTATTTTATATTTTACTCTTTATAATATTGAAACTTGTAGGCATTTTATATATTCTCATTTTGTTTTGTTATGGAATGTTTGGTTTTTTTATCTTTTTATTTTATCTGAAATTTTCTTTTTTATTGGTGTTTTTTGGGCTGTCTTTTGGAATGTTTTTGCTTTTGATTCTTTTATGCTTTTTGTTTCAATTTACCATCCTGTTAATCCTTTTGGTTTAGCTTTAGCTAATACTTGTATCTTATTATTTTCTAGTTCACTTTGTAATTTGTGGCATTTAGAAATTGTTTTATATAATGTTTTTGGTTTTCTTAATGAAGTTTCATTTAGACAATTTAATTTACTTTGTGCTATTGGTTTAGGTGCTACTTTTCTTTTTTTTCAGTATCTAGAAATGTACTGGGCTAATTTTTCTATATCTCAATTTTCTTTTGCTAGTTGTTTTTATTTTGCTACTGGTTTTCATGGCTCTCATGTCATTTTAGGAATGTTTTTGCTAACTGTTATGTTAGTTTTTTATTATGATTTTCATAGCTGGGTTATTCATTCTAATCTTTTTGCTGATTGTGTAATTCTTTATTGGCATTTTGTAGATGTTATTTGGTTAGGTTTATATCTATTTTTATATGTATTACCTCACTTTATTCAATAAATCAAAAGTTTAAATTTTCATTGAGGTTTTCATCAAAAGAGATTTTATTGCCATTCAATGATTTTAGACCTTATGGTTTATTTTATTGCTTTTCTTATTTTAGATATTGAAATAGCTTTACTTTGGGCTATTGTTATTTCTTTTAATAGTATATCAATATCTTTTAATATTTGTGTTTTATATTTAGTCTTATTTATGGTGCTAAATCTTGTGTTTGTTTTGGATTTAGTTTATTTCTTTTTTTAAATTGTTTATTCTATAATGCCTATAAATTTAAATTATAATTTTAATCTTGGAATTCTATTAGTTGTTAGTGTTGTTGTTTTAATTATTACAGGATTATTTTCAATTCTATATATTGTCCCTTCTGTTAATGACATTTTTATTTCTTTATTTTCTGATTTTTATTTTATATTTTCTCTTAGAACTGCCCACAATATATTTGCTAATTTTTTATTTCTTTTACTTTATTTACATATATTTAAATCTTGGTTTATCTCTGGGATTTATCAAGTTGAGGTTTTTAGTTCTGGGATTATTCTTTTTGTTTTATTTTGTGCTGTTGCTTTTCTAGGTTATTGTCTCCCTTTAGGTCAAATGTCTTATTGGGCCTGTATTGTCATATTAAATTTAGTTACTATTCTTCCTTTTGGTAACACTATTCTTCTTTATATTATGGGTGGTTTTAGCATTTCTAGCAGAACTTTAATGTTTTTATTTGTCTTACATTATTTATTACCTCTTGTTTCTGTTATTATAATAGCTGCTCATTTTTATCTCTTACATATAAATCTTTCTTCTAGCTCTTTAGGATATTTTTCTAGCTTTGGTAATACTTCTTTTTTTTTAAATTATGTTCTAGTTGATATGTATTTTGTTGCTTTATATTTTGTTATTATTTTCATTCTTTTATTTTGGTATCCTTATTCTCTTTTTGAACATGTTAATTGGATCAAAGCCATGCCTTTAGTTACCCCTATTCATATATTTCCAGATTGGTTTTTTTATTTTGCTTATGCTTGTTTAAGATCAGTTGAAAGCAAGGTGATAGGTTTAATTCTTTTAATTTTTTCTATGTTTACATTGTTCTTACCTTTTTTTATACCTATTAAATCAAATCTTTTAAATTATTGGTTTGTGGTTTCTTTTCTTATTTTATCTTTCTTGGGTTCTTGTGTAGCTTTTTCTGTATATCTCTATGCAGTTTTATTATTAAGTTTTTTATGGTTTTCTAGCTTTACCCTGATTGTTTTCTTGGTTATCAACTATCATGATACATTATTACTTTAATTGTTCTTCTAACCTGTTTATATTTTTTTCGTAATCTTTTTATGGCTATAGCTATAATAGAAATAATCTTTTTTTTTTATAGCTTAATTTTGTTGTATTATTCTTCTGGTATTACAGTTTATGTCATTATATTTTTTTCAGTTATCAGCATCTTGTTATTTATTGCTTTAGTTTTATGTTATTAATTTTATCTGTTCTATCACTAATTTTATGTGTTCCATTTATTTTGTTAATTGAAAGAAGGCTTTTAGGAATCTTACAATTAAGATTAGGTGTTTTTATGTATCTTTTTCAAGGTTTATTTGTTTTCTTAGCTGATTTCTTAAAAATATTAACTAAATGGGGTTTAACTATTTTTGTTTTTAATACTTATGTATTTTATGGTTTCTGTTTTATGTTTTTTTTTACATCTTTATGAATTTTCTGTTCTATGGCTTATTTCATAAAATTAACTAGTTATCCTATTTATTGGGGTTACATTTTATTTTTATGTTTATTCATATTTATTCCATTTCCTTTTCTCAATATAGCTTACATCTCTAATAGTATTTATGCTTTATTAGGTGCCTTAAGATATATTTATGTTCTTATATCTGTAGAATTAATTTTATCTTTTTCTTTTTTTATTCTAGTTTGGTTTTCTGTTCCTTCTTTTATTCCTTTATATGGTAAGATTGTTTTATTTGGTGCTATATTTGTTCTTTATATTTCAATTTTAATAGACGTTGGTAGGCTTCCTTTTGATCTCACAGAAGCAGAAAGTGAATTAGTTGCAGGTTACTCCACAGAATTATCTTCTATTATTTTTCTTGTTGTTTTTTTTTCAGAATATATAATTTTATTTACTTTTTGATTTCTTCTTTCTCATTTGCTTCAATTTTCTTTAATCATAATTATAACTTTTACTATTTCTCTAAGAGCTTTATTCTTAAGATGTCACTATCAATACATATTTCAACTATTTTGGCTCTACTTCTTGGTTTTATTAATTTTAATCTTTTTGTGGTGTTTAGTTGTTTATTTATAAATTTACATTCTCGTATATTGTTTATTTATAGTAATAATTTATAATTTATCTTCTTATATTAATCTAATTTCTCTATTTCTTACTTTTAAACTAACTTCTTATATTCTTTATTTTTGTAGTGTTAGTGACTGCAATTACATGGTTATCTATCTTGTATGGTTTGATATAGTGTTAGTTTTATCTTTATTTGATTTTGGTAATAACATCTTTTACATTATTTTAATTTATTCTTTAGCTTTATGGTCTTTTGTACTAATCTATTTTTATATTTATAATAGTCTCTTTAACATAATTTTTCTTACAATATTTTCTAAATTATTTTTTATTTCTTATTTTTGTTTATTTACATCTACCTTATCTGAACTTAGTTGTTTATTTATTTTAGGTTTATTTGTCCTTTATTGTAGTAAGTCCTTATGTTTAAATAGTGTTTTATTTTATTCCTATTATATCTATTCTTTAGTTTTTTTAATATGTGCCTACAGCTTTTCTTTTAGTTTTAATTTTGTATTAATTTATTGTATTTCTTTTTATTTATTTTGTCTTGTTAGACATTCTTTATTTTTTTTCTATCTTATGGGTTTCCCTTCTTCTTCTGTTAACATATTTTTTATATTTTTTATTTTAACTTTTCTTTCTAAATTTATGTCCTTGTTTATGCTTTTGATATTTCTTCTGGCTTATTTAAGGTTTACTCTCAACTCCTATTCAGTTTTATTTATATAAATGTTTTTAATTTTCTTATTTCTTTGATTTTGAATTATAATTTTAAACTTTCGTAACTTAATTCTTTATTTCCTGGTTTTGATTGTTTTGTACTTTATTTTTGTATTAGTTCCATTTTGTTTCTTATACTCTTATATATTATCCGTTTTGGTTATTCTATACGTTGGTGGTGTCACTTTTTTTACTGTATTCTACTTTTCATTATTTTAATAATATTATTATTCTTATTTAAAGAATCAAATGAAAGTAAAGGTAAGTTGGGTAACTTGTTTTTTCCAACTCCTTATAAGCTTAGAAAAGTATTCTTTACTTAACAATAAATTAGTAATATTTTAGTTAATTACACTCTTAGTTAAAAACTTAAAATTACAATAAATTTTTTATATTATATATTTTATAATTTTTAACTACTTTTCTTATTTGTCTTGGTAAGACATTCCTAATTTGTGAATTTATAGTAGTCAAATAATTTTTTATATTAGATAGTTTCAAATATCTAATTCAATTTTATTTATCTATTGAGAGATGTCTATAATTTTAAACTGTTATTAAATCTAACTGCAGGTCTAACCAGTCTCCATAGGGCATTTATTTATTGAAGTACCCTTTTTAACAATTTATTTATTTAATTTCCTAGGTATTTTGTAAAAATCATTATTTTAGCCTCTTATCTTACACGTTGTAATTAAAATATTTTATGTTATAGTTATTTATAGTTTTAATTTAATCAGTATACTAACCCATTTTGGATTATATTTTAGTGTTTCCTTAATTTCATTAAAACTAATTTTTTTCATTAAGAATATAGGACGCTTGTTTAATAAAAACAAAGGTATAAGTTAATTATTTATACTGACTTCTATTAATTTAACTTGAGGAATTAAAACTGTAGGTATATAGTTTGTGGTTTAATGGATCAATAAGATTAATGAAGTAACGTCTTATATGTTTTAAATCAATTAGTATTTAGAATTTATTATTTTATGAGGATGATAAGACCCTGGAAGTTTATAAAGCATTGGGCACGGATGTAGCTAGGATTTTTACTAATTTTAATTTTCATATTGCAGTATGGTCCCATCGATTTTCATATTATCATATATTACTCCAGGGCTAATGGAATGGCGTGTCATTTTTGACAAAGCATGACCTCGATGTTGTATTATCTTAAATATTTGGAATGTTAGTCCATATAGAAGTTTTATTATATGAGTTTAGAACGTCGGTTAATGACAGTTCGGTTTCTATCCTATTATTTTTTATTTGATCTTTGGTACGAAAGGAATTAGATATCTATTTTTATTTTTATTATGATTTAATATTTTCTTAGTTTGTTTTTATTCTTATTAATTTGTATATTATTAGGTTACTATACTACAAACGTTATAATATTTTTAGATTATTCAATTTTTATCCCCAGTTAAGCCGGCCTCTATCTCAATCTCTTACAAGTTTTTTATTATTTATTTTTATTTAAATTTCTTTTATCCACCATTGTTCTCTTTTAACAGCAATATGTCGTTTAATAGCACTTATGCTTTATCTTTATCTATATAATTCTTATATAAGTATTTCTGTTACTTTATTTAAATTTAATTTTAATTACTTAAATTAGTTTTAAAGTTTTTAATATTATTTTTGAATTTAGTTTGATTATTTGAAAGACTTTTGAAAGTGTTTTTGATATTTGTTTTAAATTTTGATGTTTTACAAAAGTATTGAACAACGAATAATTTGTTTCCCAACTGGTTACTCCTTATTATTAAATTATCTTTAGAAGTTTTATGTGCTTTTAGTTATTGGTTTGTATTATTGAAAAATGTGTTCAACCTAATCCATTGAACAATAAGTAACAATTTCAGTGTGAATTGCCTTAAATATGGTTATTTCCGGTATTATTGTCCTATGTCATTATTATATAGTAAGTAGTATTAAGGAGTTAGGTTTAAAAATTCCTATTATTGAGAATATATGTTCGTATTTATCATATTCTATTTCTATTGTCTAACTAAAGCTATTTATTGGCTAAATTTTATATCTTTATATCTTTAACCTTTAGCTTTCTTATATTTTGTTTAATTTTTTCTAGTTTTATAAACTACTTTATTATTTTAATTTGTTTAATTATTGTTTTAGGGTGTTCTAGTTATTATTTTGTTTATTGAAATTTTACTATATTTACTTTTTTTGTTGATTTTCTTTTTTCTTTATCTAGTTTAAACAATGAATTTTTTCTTATAGTTTTAATTTTAATATTTTTTTTAACTATTTATATTACTCTTTATTTTCATTCTTGGCTATATTTTAAATCTTTTGTTACCTTTTTTAACATTTTTTTTTTTTCAATTTTATGCTATTTATTTTCTGTCAACTTACTTTCTTTATTTGCCTGTTGGGAGTACATGGGTTTTTGATCTTTTTTTTTGATTGGTACTTTTGTTTATCGTTTTAAATCTAAAGTAGGCGCTTTTAAAGCCCTATATCTTAATATGTTAGGTGATATTGCCTTTGTTATATTTTTAACTTATTATATTTCTGTTTCAAATTGTTTTAATGTAATTCATGTATCTTTAGCTTCTTTTTTTGCATGTTTTTTCTTTTTAGCTATATTTACTAAATCTGGTATTTATCCCTTTTTTGATTGGTTGTTTCAAGCTATGGAAGGCCCCACCCCAGTTAGTGCTTTCCTCCATGCTTGTAGCATGATTACTGCTGGAGTTTGGCTATGTTTATTGTTATGTGGTTTTTACTCTAAAATCTTTATTTTATTATTTTTAATTATATCTTCTATATTTTATGGTTTTTGTGCAATCACTTATTTTGATGTTAAAAGAATAGTTGCTAGTTCTACTGGTTCCTACATGTCATTTATTCTCCTTATACTAATCTTTGGTGGATTTTCTAGTTTAAGCTTTAATTTTTTAGTTATTCACGCTTCATTTAAATTTATAATATTTTGTATTATGGGTTTTTTAATTGTTTATAATTTAGGTTTCCAAGATTTTAGATTTGTTAAACATTCTACTAACTTAAGCTTATATTTAATATTTTTTACTATTTGTATGGTTGGTTTATCTTTTTTTTGGCTAGGAAGCACTAAAGAAAATCTTCTTATTAACGTTTTATTTTCTCTATCTCCTTTTTCAATTCTTTTTATGATATCTTTTTCCTTTACTTTTATTTATTGTTTTATTCTGATAAAATATCAGAAATTTAATTATACTAATTCTTCATCTTTAAATATTTTTACTGCTTTTAATCTTTTTATTTTATTTTACATCTGTTTCTTTATTTTATTTTTTTTTAATTTGATTTTAGGACAAAACCTAGTTATTGCCCATAAAGTAATATTTTTTTATGTTATTATGGTAAATTTAATTTTAATTTTAACCTTATTTTCTCGTTTTCGTGTTTTGGCATTTCTTGATCTTTATTGGTTCCCCCAACTTTTAACTCTTTATCTCAACAATTTTATTAACTTTCTCAATTTTTATAGTCTAAATTGTTATGTTTTTATATTGAAAATTATTAATTAAATGATAATATTTTTATATTCTTTTCTTATAGTTTTAATTTTATTTTGGTTAATCTCTTTGTGTTCTCAGAGTAAATTCAATTACTTTATTTGTTCTTTTCTCTTTATTATGTTATTTATGTTTTTTAATAATTTTATGGTTTTCTTTTTTATTTATGAGGTCATCATGATACCTTTATTATTTATTTATATAATTCAAAATGTTCCTAGTATAAATATTTTGTCTAGATCTTTAATTTTATTATTTTATTTTTCTTATTTTCTTACCTTTCTTATGTTTCTTTGTATTTTATTAAATTTTTTTATTTCTTTTAGCTTGCTAAAGATGACATTTTTATTTATATTTTTCCTTACTTTTGTTTTTAAAGCTCCTTTATTTCCTTTTATGAATTGGCTCTTGTGGTTACATGTATACTCAGATAGTTTCCTTTCAGCTATTCTAGCTGGGATTTACCTAAAGTTATCTGCTTTAATTTTTATTATATGTTTTTCTTTATTAAATTGTTATCTTATGCTTTTTTTAATATTAATTAGTATATTTAATGTTTTGATTTCTTGAATTTATGAAATAATTACTAAAAGACTAATTGCTTTAGCTTCTATTTTTCATTGATCTTTTGGTCTATTTTTTCTTATTATGTTTAACTCTTCTATTTCTTATTTAGGTATTTTATTTTTTCTTTTACATTTAATTCATGCTTTTTGTGCTTGATCCCTTTTCTTTCTTTTTGGTTTTCTTATTTCTTCTGTCCTCAGAAAAACTGAGTATAGCTTTTATCACAATTTATCTTATTCTTATATTTGGCTTTCTATATTGGTTATTTTAATTATTTATTTTAGTTTTCCACTTTTCGTTAGTTTTTTTCTTGAAATTTTTCTTCTTAGTTCATCATTTTCTTTCAACATTGTAATAATTTTTACCAGTTTTATATTTGGTAATTTTGTTTTATTTTACAAATTTCTCAAGTTTATATTTTTCTCTTCAGTTAGTTTAATTAAATTTAATGTTTTCGGATTTTCCCTCAGGAACTCAATATTTTTTTTTATATTTTTGTCCTATGTATTTTTAAGTTAGATGTGTCCTATTTCTTTTACATTGGTCATATCATGGCCCTGGATAATTATTATAATAGTTTTATAAAATTCTAATTTTCTAAATAAATTTATTGAAAATCAATTTAATTTATTTTATTTTTTTAATTTTAAATTTCTAATTATTTTTTATCAAAAGAATTTTTACCCCCAGTTAGCTTGCTTAAGATGTGAATTAAAAATTTTTTATATTAATTATTTTTTTCATATTTTTTTATATTTAATTATCTATAATTTAAATTTCATATTTTATAGTTCATTAATATTATTATTTTTATCGTTATTTATAAAATTAAATTTTATTTTTTTCATAATTTTTACTTTTCTTACATTTCATTTCAGCATGAAATAAGGTTATCAAGCCTTTTGGCTTATCTCTGATAACCTTATTTTTAAATAATATAATTTATTATATTATTTAAAATATATTTTATTTTTTAGTTGTTTAACTTAACTAACTCTATATCTGTTCTTAGTTTGTATTGGTTTAACCACGCTTTCATTTCAAGTTTTCTTATTTTACTTAGTTTTAGTTTACTAGTAATATTTGGTTTCATTATCCTTTTTAATGGTTATTTTTCTGTAGGTTTAGCCTTCGATGCTTTTGAATTAGAATGACTTTGGACCTTTTTTCCTCTTGTCTTTATTATAATTCTAGGTTTACCTATATTTTTTTATCATAGATCCCTTTCAGGTTTTTCTGAATCTGTTCTTATTCAGGCCTCTCAGTGGATGTTTCTTTTTGATAACAATTTTTTAACTTCTAACACTATTTTTTTTACTTTAACTTCAGCTGATGTAATTCACGCTTGGTTTATCCCTGAAATTTGGAGTAAATTGGATATTGTTCCTGGTCAAATTGTTACTTCTTCTAGTTATTTTCCTTTTAATGGTGTTTATAGAGTTTTCTGTGCTCAAATTTGTGGCACTTCACATTATTTAATGTTTAATAATATTTATATTGTTTAATGAACTGTTTATTAATTTTTAATAACTGATCTTTAACTTTATTTAGTTTTATATTTCTAAATTTTATGTTAATTATTTTATCATATATATTTATGTTATATCATTCAAAAGAATAATTCTTTTAATTTTAACTTGTTAATTTGGTTTTCTTCTACTAATCACCGTGAAATTGCTTCTTTATATTTTTGGCTTTCCCTAGCTATTGGTTTTATTGCCTTTTTTTATAGTGTTATTATGAGGCTTTCTTTAATTTGGCCTTACAGTTTTTGTTGTAATGGAGATCTTTACTTAAATTTTGTTACTTTACATGCAATATTTATGATATTTTTTTTTATTATGCCTTTTTCAATTGGGGGTTTAGTTAACTATATGTTACCTTTATATCTCAATTGTGCTGATAT